>Ga0310125_10000863_pt1 | contig 14953 bp, 11 predicted proteins | sample CB11b_Tmax_Bot8__FD_203508 | JGI IMG/M metagenome (GOLD analysis project Ga0310125, IMG submission 203508) | Marine microbial communities from Western Arctic Ocean, Canada - CB11b_Tmax_Bot8 | ecosystem: Environmental > Aquatic > Marine > Oceanic | place: Canada: Western Arctic Ocean | collected... | reverse complement strand
TCGGCCGACCAGGCCTTCGCGGCACTGATCGAGGATCTCGACGAGCGAGGGCTGCTGGAGACGACTCTGGTGATGGCCGTCGGGGAATTCGGCCGCACACCGAGAATCAACAAGGCGGCTGGTCGCGACCACTGGCCGAACTGTTACACCGCCCTGATGGCCGGTGGTGGGATCAAGGGCGGCTACGTCTGTGGTGCCAGTGACCCGCTGGGTGCCTACCCGGCCAACAACCCGGTGAGACCGGCCGATCTTCAGGCCACCATGTTGACGCTCTTCGGCATCGACCCCGCCGGCGAAGCCCGAGATTCGCTCGGTCGGCCGTTCGCCATCTGCGGTGGCCAGCCGCTGGACAGCCTGTTCAGCTAGAGCGGCGAACCGGTTGGTCCCGGACTCTTCTCGGCGCTGTTTTCGCTCAAAGAAGCCGTAGATTAGTCATCGATGAGCTTCTTGATCTTCGATTCCATCGCCTCGGCCCACATGCGGTAGCCCTTTTCATGAGGGTGCAGCAGGTCGGGCATGACGTCCTTGGACAGTGTTCCATCGTCATCCAGGAACTTCGCATTGATGTTCAGGAAATGGACTTTCTTCCGTTTGGAAAATTCCTTGATGATCTTGTTGATTCCCGTGTTGATCTTCCGCAGCTTGTCGTCGGTGGTGGCACCACGCGGAAAGACGGCCAACAACAGGACCTTGGTCTTGGGCAGTCTCTTTTTCAGCTCGTCCAGGATCATCTTGATGCCGGCGGCTGTTTGCTCGGGCGGATCCTGCCGGTGGCCGGTGTTGTTGGTCCCGATCATGATCACGGCCAGCTTGGGAGATATCCCGTCGACCTCGCCATGCTGCAGCCTCCAGATCACGTGCTCGGTTCGGTCACCGCTGTAGCCGATGTTGAAGGCATTGCGTTTCGCGTAGTACTCGGACCAGACCTGCTTGCCCCGGCCTTCCCAGCCGTGAGTGATCGAATCGCCGATCATCAACAGGTCAACCGATTCGGTGGCCTTGAGTTGCTTCAGCTTCTCGGCATGTCGATCGCTCCACCACTTGTCAGGCCGGCTCTCGGGAGCCACAGCCTTGGCGGGCTTCTTGTCGTCTGCACCCGAGAGGATCGAGACGAACAGGACGGCCAGTACAGGCACACAGAGAATCGGGGCCTTGCACTTCATCATCACTCCCCTGTTGATCGATGTGGAACCGGGCCATCCTTGCCGCGTGTCCTCAAGTGTTCAAGTCTCAACGGCCAGCAGAACGACAGTTGCACGTCGCTCAGGCGGTGCCATACAGCGGGGCAATCACCTCGCCGATGTTCAACTGATGAGGTCGGCGGAGGCGGTCGATCACCTGGCTGGCCGGGTCGATTCCCAATGCCGCATAGATGGTGGCTCCCATGTCGGCGGGAGAATAGGCCCGGGTGACGGGGTCTGACGCCATGCGGTCGCTGGCCCCGATGACCTGGCCACCTTGAACTCCGCCACCGATGAACAATGCCGAGAACACTCGTGACCAGTGATCCCGGCCTCCAGTCTTGTTGATCTTGGGCGTGCGGCCGAATTCTCCGGTCACCACGATCAGGGTTTCATCGAGCAGCCCCCGGTCTCGCAGATCGGTGACCAGTGACGAGAGTCCCTTTTCGAACGGAGGGACGAGCTCGGACTTGAGCCGCTTGAAGTTGTTGCCGTGCGTGTCCCAGCGGTTCATGCTGCCCACGTTGACCTGGACAATCGGCATCTCCGATTCCACCAATCGCCGGGCCAGCAGCATCGACTGCCCGAACATGTGCCGCCCATACCGGTCGCGGGTTTCCTTCGATTCCTGGCCGATGTCAAACGACTCGCGGAGTCCACCGCTGACCAGGATGTCGTGGGCCTGCTGCATGCGACGAGAGAGGTCGCTGACCCGCTGGTTGTTTGCCAGTGCCTGCCGCTGCGAGTCGATCCCCTGCAGCAGACGCTGACGATCGGTCAACCGCCCCACGCTGAGGCCGGGTTGAAATTCCAGCTCGTCGACATGGAAGTTCTTGCCATTGGGGTCTCGGATCACGTGCCAGGGATCGTAATCGGCCCCGAGGAATCCGGCGGTTTGGCCACAGAAACCGTACCCGTTGTTGAGGTAGGTCGGGAGCATGATGCCCTGGGGCTGGCCTTCGGGATGAGGCTTCAGGTACTGCAGGCCAGCAGAGTAGCAGGGCCAGTCGTTGCGACTTGCCATGTGGGTCGAGCCGGGAGGCTGCTTGTTGATCCCGGTCAGCATGCGATGAGTACCGTGTTCGTGCGAGGGGAGCGAGTGACGCATCGATCGCACGATCGCGTAGGTATCGGCCAGCTGGGCCAGGCCCGGCATGTGAGGACCAATCTCCACGCCCGGCACATTCGTGGCCACCGGGCGGAATTCGCCTCTGGTGGACGAGGGACCGTCGGGTTTCAGGTCCCACATGTCCTGGTGCGAAGGGGCTCCGGTCAGGAACAGGAGCACAACCGAGCGGACTTTTCTTCGAGGTGCCCGGTCCGCGGACTCCGAGCGGCCGGCCAGGACATCCGCCAGGCCCAGTCCGAGTAGCCCCGAAAACCCAACCTGGAGAACGTCTCGACGTCCCAGGTTGTCTACTCCAAAACCCGTTCCCTGTTCAGACACCGGCAACTCCGCTCGAGACCATGAATTGGCGACTGGGCCTCTAGAACCCTAACACATCCTTCGTCCTTGCTTCATCCACAAAGCCAACAAAACCCCTTCCGTGGAACCCGGAGACCGCCATCGAGGGCAGAGGGGCCTGGCCAGCCTGGGGGGTCATTTCGCGAGATCGGTTCCCAAGCCGACCGGGTCGTCGGCGATTTCGATCAGGATGGTCTTTCCCAGCGCATCGGCATATCGAATCAGTGTGTCGATGGAAGGGTTCTGGCGCTTGCCGGTTTCGAGCTTCGAGAGCGCCGAGCGATCCATTCCCGTGAGTTCCTTCATATCAGCGAGACTCTTGCCCTGTGCGAGTCGTACCTGTCTCAGAGCAAAAAACGCCTCGTGGATCGCGACCCGCCTGCGGATTCGGGACTTGACCTGAGGTCGTTCGGACTCGATCTGCCCACGGATCTGCTTTCTTGGCATGATCAATCCTCAACGCGAAAAGCTGTGATCGGATAGACCGTGTCCTCGTCAATCTGCTCAAACACCACAGCGATGAGTTCGCCGTGCCGAGTGTGGCCAAATGCGATCGGCTGATTGCTGGAATGGCTGAACTCCTCCCCGTCCGGGTTGATCAGCACGTCTTCGATCTCTTCACGGGTCAACCGGCGTCTTCTGATGTGTTGGACATTGCCGTTCGAGTCCCCTTCCAGATCCGAAACGATTTGCAGAAACGCCATGCGACACCGTGCTGTAGCAATATACTACCACAGTAGTCATATAAGTCAGCACAGGTCAGCTTGCCTTCGGGGATCGTTGAGACGCTGGACCATCTCGCACCCTCAGAAAACCGCAACGGCCGGCACTATCTCCAGAACACCGTCACAACCAGGTCGATTTCCTTGCCGAGTTGATTGTCGATCCTGACGGTCTCGCCTCCAACGAGGCTCAACTTGCCTGCTTCGGGAACGGCAGCGGTTCGATCCGTGCCCCAGACACGGATCGTCTTGCCATGGCCCCCGACCATGAACTGGGCCGACTCGTTGATGTCGGCCCCGTCTGAAGCCGAGACGGTCACTGTGGCCACTCGGGTTCGGTTTCGGGCACCGACCGGCAGTGACTGCCGAGCACCGTCGGCCAGGGTGCCGTTGTGGCTCCAGGTCTTGGTGCCATAGAGCACCAACCCCTCGCCCTGGTCGTTGCCCGGGCGGTCGTAGCTTTCGATCACACGATTGCCGAACTTCGCGGGATTCGTGTGCGATCCAAACGTCTTGATGAGTTTGCCCGTTCGTACGTGTGACCGACCGCTGAGATAGGTGTTGATGAACACCAGGTTCGCCGACGTCTCATCGATGTCGAGAGCAGTCGGGACATAGTCGGCCGGAGCCTGGCCGCGAACCGGCGTGTAGAACAGGTTGCTGGTGGTGACGTTGGTGCACCGCCTGAGAAACAGACCGCCGACCCCTCCTCCGCATCCGTAGACGTTCTCGATGACCAGGTTCATCAGGTTGTAGTTGTGATCAATGTGGATCATCGCCCCGCCATGAGCCGTCCCGTTTTCCATGCGGACGTTCTTGATCGACAGGTTCATGCTGACACCTTTCGATTCGCGATCTTCCCAGAACAGCCCGTACTTGCCTTTCACCCAGGCATTGGTGCCGTCAAAGACGACGTTGTGCAGGGCAACGCCCGAGGCGATCTTGACCGACGGGCCGTTGGGGTCCATCGGCAGCAGGTATGTGTTTCGGAAGGTCGAGTGGTCAATCGAAATCCAGTCGATCTCGGGATTCTTGTCGATCAGGATCGGCAAATCGGCCAGCACGGTGATGTTCTCGACAAACACCAATTCGCGTCCCTGCACATGCAGCCCGATGCTGCCGCTGCCTCCCCAGTTGTGAATCGCGATATTGCGGATCTCGATGATGTCAGCATCCACGACCTGGATCCCGACTTTCTTGACGCGCGATGTGTCGGCGTAGCGGCCCTGGGCAACCATGCCCAGGTCCCGGAGGGCGCATTGAGCGATGACGCTCTTGTCGTCATGAGCGAACTTGAACAGCGACGCGGGCCGAACCGGATTGAAAGTCAGTTGTGTGGCGTAGGTGCCATCGCCCTGCAGCCGGACCCGGTGGCGGTTGACGTGGATCGTGGTTTGGCAATTGAAGAGTCCCGAGAGCCGCACCATGATCCCAGGCAGATCCGGAGCACTGCGGATCGCCTTGTTGATCGCCGGGCTGCAGTCGGTTGAGCGTGGTGAGGCTCCCCACCATTGCGGCAAAACTTCGCTGAGAGCACCCGGGCCGAACCGTGCCAGGCCTTCGCCAGAGAACACATGGGTCCGTGGAGCCTTGAATGGCCCGTTGAATCGCAAGGCCGCCCCCTTGCGAATCTCCAGCCGCCCTCCCGGAGTGATCTCGACCTGGATCTCAGGCGGAAACGTGATCGACCCCAGGTGGTAGGTGCCGCCTCCGATGAGCAGTGTCTTGTCGGCTGAGTCGCGGCAGGCCTTGATCGCAGCCAGGATGCCCGCGGTGTCATCTCGGCCGTCACCGGCCACGGCCCCGTAATTCGCCGCGTCGGTCACTCTCGTTCGAACCGCCGTTGCATTCTCTACGGGCAGACTCGAGCCAACCAGCAGGCCCAGCGTCACCAGTCCCAGCATGTAATACGTCAGTGGCATGCGCTTCATGAGTCACTCTTGGTTGTTGAGACAGTTCGGATGCAGCGTTGCGGGACCGCAACCAGCGGTCAACTCCAGACACCCAGCCAAGAAGCTCAGCAGAGGCCTGCTGCGGGCCGAGGTTTTCGGTGCCCTGGTGCTGACCGCGACGGTTGAACGGCTAGTCAGTTGGACTGAGGCGGACTTCCACCCAGACGAATTGTTGAGACGAGGTGTCGGTGGCCTGTTTCAGCGTGATCTGGTTGTAGCCGGTTTTGAGCGCACCGAGCGGGCAGTCAAATCGGACCGCCCGCGCGGCGTCTCCGCCGATGAGCTTCGTGTTGGCCAGGTCGGAGGTCGGCTTGATCTTGTGGCCATTGACCGACGCCACGAAACGGGCATCAGCGACTCGGTCTCGCTTGGCCAGCCCCGCGATGATCCAGGCTCGGCCCGTTTTCGGTCTCGGACCAATGTGCACTCGGAACGACTTGCCGGCTCGTGCGTCGGCCGGAAGTTGAGTGTTCATCGAGAGATCGGCCGGCACCGTGTCTCGAAAACAGACCGGGTGTCTCCGCGGACCTCGTGCCGTGACCTTCGCACCGACACCCCGCGTGATCAGCAGCCTGTAGTCGTTGGCCTGGATCGGCCAGTCGTTGACGTCCATCCAGTTGAACAGGTAGACCCCGTCGGCGCCGCGGTGAGAGCCCGAGGCTGCGAAGCCGTAAAGCGTCTCCATCGTGTTCCCGACCGGTGTGCCCGAGATCCAGGGACGAACCGAGCTCTCGAGTCCGGGAACCACCGAGACGCGATGTGGTGCGGCTTTCAGTCCTTCACGCCAGACTTCGATCGGAATGTCGAAGTCGGACGAAAAGTAAAAGGGGCAGGGGACGATCAGATCGACCAGGCCCAGCCGGGCCCACTCCATCGCGTCCATGCCTCGTCCGGCCGCGGCATCGGGATGAGCCGGAGCCCGCACTCCCAGCAGGATCGGGTGCTTGCGTTTCCGGGACCACTGGCGAGTCAGGCGTCGCACGTCGGCCACGAACCCGGTCAGAATCTGACGCTCTTCACGCTCCTTGCCGGGAGTCAGGTGGTTGGGAAACCGCATCCAGTCGAGCTCCAGCCCGTCCGGATCGTACCGTTCGAGTAACTCACGCACGTAGGCCAGTTGGTACTCGCGCACCTTGGCGTAGGCGTAGTTCAGGCCCGACCCGTGTTCGTGGTTCGGCTCACGCCAGAGATCGATATGGGTCCGCCAGAATGTCGAATGCTGAAAGTTGCTCCGGTCCGAGGTGTTGTGCACGTCGTTCATCCGCATCGACAGCCAGGGAGACAGTTGCTTCTTGCGGCACCGGGCGATCCAGACGGCGTAGGGGTCGATCCCCGCCTCGTGCAGTCGCCGGGCGTTCTGTGGCCACGGATGCTGAGGCTCCTTGCCGTTGACCGGATCCCAGATCGCGTCACGCGACTTGCTGCGAAAGCTGGATCGCATCGCGTTGGTGCACAGGAACAAGTGCGTGACCGATCCTCCGGCGTACTGGTCGACCCACGCATGCAGGCCTTTCACGGTCATCTCTTCAGCCTTGCGAGACCCAAAGAAGTGACTGTTGTCCTCGTTGATCACCAGCATGTTCCGCAGGCGAGGGCCAGGTTGTTCGGCCGCGAGTCCGATCGGACCCACGATCAGCATGCCCATGACGACCGCGGCCGCGATCACGACCCTTCCTCCGGCAAGTACTCGACGTCTGATAGTGATCTTTCGCTCCTGATCGTTGAGACACTTCGGGTGCAGCGTTGCTGGAACACAAGCAGCGGTCAACTCCAAGCACCCTGCCCAGCAGCTCACCAGAGGCCTGCTTCGGTCCGGTCAACGGATGATGCGGACCACGGGGGGAGTCTGCATGTGGCGGGGGCTGGTTGCGGCGCTTTGCTGAGGCGGGAAGCCGACGAAGTGGAGCCAGGTCACAAGCGACTTGGGCCTGCCAGACTCCCTGGCAGCAAACACCCGCCGGATGCGGACGCCTCCCTCGGCCGTGGTCTCGATCGACTCGAACTGCTCGCGGCCAAACGCACCGACCGCCAATGCCAAGCACCTCTGGCGATCCATCAGGTGCACCCATCCCTCGGCTCGGACCGGCCGCTTCGGTTTCGAAACCACAAACGGCTCGGACCCCTTGGCCGTGCCTCGCAACACCTTCCAGGAAGCGGCCTGGCCGGGACGCCCACCCACCGCACGTCGTGACTCCAGGGACGCCACCTGCCCGGGTCCCAGCCGAGCATACACCCAGGTCCCGGCACCGAAATCGACCAGGTTCGGAATCCGCGCAGTTGGTACGTCGAGATTCAGATTCACATCCAGGGAAATCTCCGCAACGCGGTCATCGGGATCCTCGAGCTGCCAGTCGAGCCGAACCCAGCTTCGAGAGACGGGAAAATCGAGCTGAACTCGATTGTCGATGGTGGCCGAGTCTCCGACCGAGACTGACTGTCGACCCGCAAGGGTGACCGCCAGCGGCCCTCGTCGAATCGGAACCCATCGGGCCGCCTGCGGACCACCCACGGGTAGCGTTCGTCCCGATCGGGTCTTGATCACCAGCCGCGCGGTGGGGCCGGCAAGATGCTGGTGCCCACCAAAGTCCAGAGACTGAAGAAACGGGCCCACTCGGGCTGGAAGAGTCCAGGTCAGGTACGGAGCGTTGACGATCTTGAATTGTTCTGCGGAAGCTTCGAGCACATGGCCTCGAGCACGACGTGGACTGGCCGTCACCGTGGGTCCGTACTCGAGGGTCATCACGCGCCGCTGAAATGGCTTCAGGCTGACCGGGAATGCCAACCACCATCGAGTGGTTTTCCCCCGGATCTCAGCATCGGCCTGCACAACCACCGGACGAGACGACTCGTCGAGCAGTCGGAATCGGAGCACCTTGCGAGTGGTCGGCTGATCGAGTGTCAGCGTGCAGGGATAGACCGGACGCGACCAGCCTCCGGTCTCCCGAACCTCGACCTGTACGCGTTCCGATCCCATCGCACGATCGCCCGAGACGATCAGGACGACCAGAACTGCGGTTACCAGAACAGGATTGTGCCGGGGTCGTGACATCTTGTGGAGGGCTCCTAGGGGCATCGTACCCGCACAGGCGGCGGCGACTCGACGCTCCGCATCGCCGTTTTGAGTTCTTGTTCCGTGAACGTCACTTCAAAAACCGTCCGCCCCTTCTTGTCCAGAAACCTGGCGTTGAGTGTCGGGGGCCGGGTGTGGCCATGCACGGTCATCAGTAAGAACGAATTGGGTTGGCCCGAGTCGTGGACCAGCGCCGGGTGAGGAGCATTGGCTCTATCGATCACTCCGTCATGGACCGGAGACGTGATGAGTTCGGGGATCTTGTAGCCCGCCGAATCACCGGTCTTGTGACTCAGGTATCGGGTCCGATGCACGTCCCCGCCGACCAGGATGACGCCGCCGATCTTCTCTTTTCCAATGAACTCAAACAGCGCCTGCCGTTCGTGGGGATAGGTGGCCCAGTGATCAAGTTTCCCCGGTCGAACGGCTCCATTCCAGATCATGCCGCAGGCAAGCACCTTGAACGGAGCCGTCGAGGCCTTCAGTTCCCGGCGGAGCCACTTCCACTGTTTCTTGCCAAGCAGCGAGGGGCGCTTCTCATCAAAGGGGGATGGCTCGGTTCCGGCAAAGAACCGAGTGTCCAGCAGAAAGACCTCAACACCATCGCGTCGGAAGCTCGTATAGATCCCCTCGCTGCCGTCTCCGAACGACGGGTTCGGGCGGTATTCCATGAAGACGCGTCGCGAGGTCTGCTTGCCCTTCAGGTTGCCGTCCGTGTCGTTGCGACCGAAATCGTGATCGTCCCAGGTCGCGTACAGCGAGCGACTGCGGAGCAATCTCCTGAACTCGCCAACGGCCGAGAACTCCGAGTACCGCCGTCGTTGCACGGCCAGTTCGGTGGAATCGATGTAGGGCGTGTCTCCCAGCAGAACGACCGCGTGGGGATCAGCAACTCGCATCTGTCGCCAGACGGCCGACGACCCTGCGTCTTCCCTGGCACACGAACCGAAGACCAGGCGAACCGGTGCCGGCCGTTTCGATCCGGTGGTCTCAAGAAAATAGTCATCACCGCTGACCAGCCGTTTGCCCTCGAGCGTGATCTCGTAGTGATAACGGGTGCCGGGCCGAAGCGACTGCAGTCTCCAGAGCAGGCAGCCGTCCCGTTGGGGACTCGATTGGGCCGCGGCCGTGACGTGGTGTCCCTCGAGGCTGTGTACTGAGAGCGCGTACCGGCCAGGCCGGGAGGCTTTCGCCCAGACGGATGCCTGGTTGTCGGACAGGTGGCCGACGAAGGGTCCATGCGTGATCGGAGCCACCGGGCTGATTGTGCCGGCAAAGACGACCAGGCGTCGGGCCCGGTTGATTCCGACCAGCCCACCTGTCGCAAGATCCTTGGCGAATCCCTGTCCGGTGAACGGTACCGGTTGCTTGCCGACGTACTCCAGGATGGTGCCCGTCCCAGGCAGCCTCAGTCGGTAGACCTCCGGCTTGTCGTGACCGGTGACCAGCAGGTGCTGTCCGTACCAGAGTCCTCCGGAGAGGCTGTACTGCCCCAGTTGGCTGATGAGTGCCCGGGGGTAGGTCCACCGACGGAGTTCCTTCCAGTCGTCGTCGAACTGAACGAAAAACGTCTCGGCGTTCTTGTCACCATATCTCGCGAAGTTGCACCACCAGTGTCCGTCACGTCGCAGGACCCAGGTCAGGCTGCCTCCGATGTTGCCGAAGTCCTTGAACGTGGACAGCTTCATCGAACCGGGATCGAGCACCTTGATCTCGCTCCGTTCGGGCGTCTTCGGGTAATTCGAGTGGGCACACAGCAGTTTCCCTTTCCAGAGAAAGCCGCTGTTGAGGTGCTGAGCCGGTCCGGTGCTGATGGCGATCCGTCGTCCGGTGGCGCGGTCGTACTTGGCGACCTGCCGACTGCTGATCGCGTACACGAAATGCTCGTCGGCAGCAGACGCCTGGTGAGCTTCCGGGGCGGCCAGTTCTGCTGTCTTCGGCCAGGCAGCCTCCATCTCGGCAGCCGGGACCACGGTCGGGATCAGCATGACCAGTAGAAAACGGGAGACTCGGAGAGGGAACGTGGTCATGTCAATTCGTCCGGAAATACGTCAATGATGTTGTCAATCGCGTGTCGACACTCCGTCGTCCTACCAGCGGGCTGTGGCTTTCGCAAGCTGCTCAAAAAAGGGTGCCGATCCGGTTGGCATGTCACGAGAACCGGTGACACGTCCGGTGAAGAGGTCCCTGTCTTTGGAGGCTCGATCATCAGTCGTTATCCTGTTGCTACACCAGTCGTGGCCTGTCATTTCCAGCGACACCCCTCCAGATCACGTACCGGGAGCACGTTCATGAGTCGACTCTGGCTGCTGACCCTCGTCACCACTCTCGTGCTCGCACCCACGTCCGCCACTCACGCCGGGAAGCCGGTTCGTTCGCGGCGGATCCTGGTCAACTACGATGGTTGTTCGACCCTGTTTTCGCGAAAGGGCAGCCAGGGTCCTGTCCGCACCACTGTCGACGATCTCAAGACGGCCGTTCGCGAAGTCTCGTTGCCGGGCAGCCAGGTCGATACGCTCTTGCTGTGCGTCAACGCCCAGGTGATGTACTACCCGACGAAGGTCGGCACGATGCTGGGCACCCTGGCCACGCCAGAACAGAAGAAGAAGTGGCCGTCACGGACCCGCCAGTGGTGTGACAATCTGCAGCACTTCCTCGACCGGGGCATCGACCCGTGGGCGGTGATGGTGGCCGAGGCGAAGCGGCAAAAGAAGGAAGTCCTGCTCTCGTTCCGCATGAACGACGGCCACGACGGCACGCACCTTGAAACCCGCTTCTGGCGGAAGCACCCCGAGTATCACTGCTTCAAGCCCGACCAGGGCCACACGCTCGACTACGGTCACCAGGCGGTGCGAGACCACATGTTTCTGCTGATCCAGGAAGCGGTCCGCCGCTACGATTGCGACGGCATCGAACTGGATTTCAACCGGTTCCCGATCCTGTTCAAGGGCGGCACGACTGCCGAGCGGGTGGCCAAGATGAACAGCTTCGTCAAACGTCTGCGTGTCATGTTGGACCGCGAAGGCAAGAAACGAAAGCGGCACCTGGTGATGGGTGTCCGGGCTCCGACGGAAGATTACGATGTCGCGGCGACCTACCAAGGTTCGCTCAAGGTCGGATGCGACCCGGTCGCGTGGGCAAAAAACGGCTGGATCGACTTCCTGACGGTGTCACGATTCCTGAGTGTCACGTTTGATCTCCCGGTGGCCCCCTGGAAGAAGCTGATCACGAACATACCCGTCTACGGGTGTATCGAGATCGTCGAGAAGAAGACCGGCGAGGCCCTGACACCCCGTCAATACCGTCGCGCGGCCCGACACATCTGGAGCGAACGGGCCGACGGGATCTACCTGTTCAATTTCCTGATCACGCGTGAAGGCTCCACAGAACCGGCCTTCGAAGTCCTCAACCAGCTCGGCAACCCCGGCGTCGTTCCCTGATCGAGAGGCGTCATGTGAGTCCATTTCGGACCCTCGGCAGCCTCGCATCGGAGTCACCCAGATGAAGTTCCTGGCCTGCACAATTGCCGTCATCCTGCTGAACGAGGGTGTCGTGTCGGCGGAAAAGTACACGGTCAGCGAAACCCCCGATCAGATCACGGTTTCCACTGTGCTGCTGGAAGCGAGCATCCGCAAGAAGGGCTACGTCAGCGGTGTCTACCGCCAGACGTTCCTCGACCGCACAACGGGTTTTCGCGATGCGGGATACGGACTCGACATCGCCGACTGGATCATGGAGCCCGGCAGCGACACCGGCTACCGCGATCGGCTCGACAAGGAACTGATCTACCGATTCGGGAACGCCTACCACGGCAAGACGCCCAAGCGGAGTATCGAGGGGCCGCAGATCTGCACCCAGGCCAGGGAGCTGAAGCCTCGAGTCATCCGCGGCAGCGACTTCGTGGCGATCGAGCAGACGTTTCGCTACCGCACCGCCGCGCCGGGCAAGAAGACCGGGTCGCTCTGGACTCAACGGATCGTCTTTCCCACCAACACGCGGTACTTCATCTCCATGGACCGCATCGATGCCGTCAATTCCAGTGAGGCGATGTTCCTGAGGCTCGACATGCCGGGCCACATCAAGCACAACAAGGGCGACTCGTTCAGCGAGATCTACCTCAGCTATCACGGCCGTATCCCGGCCAGTGAGTTCTTCCAGAACTTCGCACCCGATGAAAAGTTCAACTACCGCCGTGGCCTTGGTAAAAGCAAGCCGCCGAAGCGGTTCATCCGGGCGTATCGGTTGCGAGATCCGAAGACGGGCAAGTCGGGTCCGTGGCTGGCCGGCATGACACTCGATCCATCGGTCGTCCACGAGGCGTGGTGCCATCAGCGTGGCTACGTCTGCATGATCCACGAATTTGGCGGGCGACCGATCAAGGCGGGCGGCCATTTTCAGGCGGCGTTCATCGTCGGCTACTTCGATTCGATCGCCGAGATGGAGCAGGTCTACGACCGATACGCCGGGCACACCGGGCTGGAGGTCAAGAAGACGGGCTGGAAACTGACTCGGTGAACCTGCGTTCTGGGCCTGGGAACTACTTGTCGAAGACGGTTGGGGCGCTCGATGTGCCGGGACAGGCACGCCCCTCGATTCGCCTGCGGCGAACCGTGTGTCGAGCCAGTCCCTCTATTCAGTGATCTGTGAACCGTTGGCAGGCTCTTCGTCGACCGTCTTGTTCTCTCGAAACAGCACGGCGAACCCGATCAGGACGACGACCAGGAACCACACCGGCGTCATCCAGAATGCACTCCATGTGGCGAGCGAGTCGTCCTTGGCGATCATGGGCGTGAAGACCTGGTTCACGAAGATCTGCGAACTCAGGAAGAACCCGATTCCCTGCGTGAACACGACCAGCAGCCCTTGAGCCTGCGCACGGACCTCCTCGCGAACGTGGCCGTCGACGTAGAGGTACCCCGAGACAAAGACGAAGTCATAGCTGAAGCCATGCAGGATGACGGCGATGACCATCATGGTCATCATCGTCGACCCGGAACTGGTCGCGGCGCTCGAGAACAGCACGAAGCGGATGATCCAGGACGTGATCCCGACCAGCATCGTCCATTTGATGCCAAACTTGCGGATGAACAGTGGCAGCACCAGTGCCAGCACGAAGAGTTCCGCGATCTGTCCCATCGTCAGAAACGCGCCCGAGCGTTCGATGCCCAGCTTGTTGATGAAGGAACTTCCCAGCGCCCAGTAGGGCATCATCGAAACACAGGCCAGCAGCGACGCGATCATGAACACCAAGAACGGCAGCTTCTTGAAGTACGGCAGCGTGTCGGCGCCATAGAGTTCGCTGATCCGAATCGATTTGCCACGGGCCGGCGGTGGAGTCGCGGGCAGGAAGAAGCTGTACACGCCGACCGCAAACGCGGCCGCACCGGCCACGTAGAACTGCACCTCGGTCCTTTCGGCCTTGAACGCAAAACTCACGATCAGACCGGCCACGATCCAGCCCAGCGTCGCGAAGACGCGGACGATCGGGTAGTCCTTCTCGGAGTTGGCCAGGTGCTTGAGGCAGATCGTATTCGACAGTCCCAGCGTCGGCATGAAACACAGCGTGTGGGCCATCAGCAGACAGACGAAGATCGTCCCCGACTCTTCTGCGGCGTACTTCGGAGCCAGGCAGATGAAGACGCCGCTGAGCAGCAGCAGCATGCCCTGCAGTTTCTCGGCATTGACGAAGCGGTCGGCGAAGACACCCATGAGGAAGGGTGTCAGGATCGCGGCGATCGGCGCGACCGAGTAGGCCCAGCTGATCTGCGAGCCGGTCATCCCCCGCTCGACCATGAACGAGCCCATGGTGACGTACCAGGCGCCCCAGAGAAAAAAGAGCAGGAACATCATCAGGCTGAGATTGACGAACAGTGCGATGCTCGTCCGTGGCTGAGTCGACATGGTCGTGGTCTCGGCTCTGGGGGATCGCGAGAGGTGTCCCGGGCTGTTTTACTGCCGCGGAACGTCTAGATCAGGCCCGGGATCGGGGTGCCTTCGCAGTAGGCCATCGGTCGTCCGATCGGGGTGACCACTTTCTTTTCGTGGTCGACTCCCATCCGGGACAGCACGGTCGCAAGCAGGTCGGTGATCGGGATCGGTTGTTCGGGCTTGCGTTTGCGTCCGCTGGGATCGGTCGCACCCAGCACCCGTCCTGCCGCCAGGCCACCGCCACCCACCAGGGCGCTGAAGCCACTGGGCCAATGATCTCGTCCGTCGAGCCCATTGACGGTTGGCGTGCGGCCGAATTCTCCGTACACCATCACGATGGTCGAATCGAGCAGGTCGTGTTGCTTGAGATCTGTGACGAGCGCGAAGAGTGCCGGGTCCAGGACCCCGGCCAAGTCGCGGTGGGTGTCGAAGTTGTCCCCGTGGCTGTCCCAGCCCGGCAGCGTGACTTCGATGGCCCGCACCCCGGACTGGACAAGTCGCCGAGCCACCAGGCAGCCTCGCCCAAATCGGCTGTCGCCGTAGAGCTCGACCCGGGACCGCGGTTCCTCGTCGATCTGGAAGGCCTTGAGCTGATCGGAGCTCATCATCGACAGGGCGCGGTCGATCATCAGCTG
>Ga0310125_10000862_pt1 | contig 14954 bp, 21 predicted proteins | sample CB11b_Tmax_Bot8__FD_203508 | JGI IMG/M metagenome (GOLD analysis project Ga0310125, IMG submission 203508) | Marine microbial communities from Western Arctic Ocean, Canada - CB11b_Tmax_Bot8 | ecosystem: Environmental > Aquatic > Marine > Oceanic | place: Canada: Western Arctic Ocean | collected... | reverse complement strand
TCGAGCAGGTTCAGGAACATCTCGCGATCGCGCATGCCGTAGAGGAAACCGGTAATCAATCCCAAATCGGGAAGGTAGGCGCCGAGCCACATCAGGTGCGAGGCGATGCGCTGCAGCTCGAGCACGACCGTGCGGATATACTGCGCCCGGGGCGGCGCCACGACTCCCATCAGCTCCTCGGCGGTGAGACAGTAGCAGTGGGTCCAGGTCATCGCGCTAGCGTAGCAGAGTCGGTCGGTGAGTGTCGTGTTCATGAAGTACTTGCGACGCTCGCCAATCTTCTCGACCGAGCGGTGCAGGTAGCCCAGCTCAGGCACAGCATCGGTGATGGTTTCGCCGTTGACCTTGATGCGCAGGTTCCACAACCCGTGGGTCATCGGGTGTTGCGGGCCCATGTGAATCCACATTTCCGCCATTACCACTCCTCCTCGTGAATCTCGTAGACGTAGTCCTTGCGTAATGGGTGCCCTGCAAAACCGTCCGGCAGCAGCACCCGCTTCAAGTCGGGGTGGCCGATGAAGTAGATGCCCATCAGGTCGTACGCTTCGCGCTCGTGCCAGTCGGCGCCGGCCCACAGGTAGGTAATGGAGTCAACAGTGGGAGTGTCGCGCGGCAGGTCGATATGGACTTCGAGCATCTGCCCGGCCGCGTCAACTTTCGAGAAGTGGTAGACCAGTTCAAAGGCGGTCTGGTTATCGACCGCCGAAATCAGCGAGCAGTGGTCAAAGCCGAAGTCGTTTTTCAGCACGCTGAAAAACGACTGGCTCGCCTCGCGGGTAATCGAAATGCGGCCGACGTTGGAGCGCAGCACCGAGCCGTCGCTGGCGCCTTCATGCTTCGCCAGTTGCTGAACGAATTGCCCGGTTTCCATTTCAACGCCTCAGGAAGTATCCCGGCTCCTGCTCGCGAATCTTCTTCTGCAGCGTCAGGAAACCGTGCATCAGCGCCTCGGGCCGGACCGGGCAGCCGGGAATGTAAACGTCCACGGGCATGAAGGTGTCCGCGCCCGCGACGACCGAATAGGAATCCCAGTAAGGGCCTCCGCCGATAGCGCACTCGCCCATCGCGATGACCCACTTCGGGTCGGCCATCTGCTCGTATAATGTCTTCAGCTTGGGGCGCAGTTTCTCGCAGACCGGGCCGTTTACAATTAGGATATCGCACTGGCGCGGCGAGGAACGATAGACCACTCCCATGCGCTCGGAGTCGTGGTCGGGGCCACCGGCAGCGCCCATCTCGAGCGCACAGCACATGATGCCGAGATGGAGCGGCCAGGGCGAATAGCGCAGCCCCCAGTTAAAAATCGGGCGCGTGACGCGATTGACCACGTCGCGAATGCCGGTCTGCTCGGCGATGTTGTAGACTGCGTCGTCGACCCAGTTCAGGAACTGGTCGGAGCGCAGCGTCAGCCAGTCGCCCGACGGGGGGTCTTCCATGATTGTGGCGGGGTCGCTGGTGCGTGAGCCGAGGCCCTTGCGCATGCGGGGGTTGCCGCGCACCTGTTGCCGGCTCATATCCAGATAACCTCCTCCTTCTTCAACGCGTAGTAGAGTGCGAGCAGGGTCATCCCGACGAAGAGGAACATCACCAGCTTGGCGCTGGTGTCTAGGCTGGTATAGACCAGCACCCAGAGCATCAGGAAAACGACGACGAGGTCGAAGACTACGAAGAGGATGGCGAACATGTAATACTGGAAATGGAACTGAATGTGCGCCTCACCCACCGGCGTTTCGCCGCACTCGTAAGTCGAGCGCTTCAGCGGATTCCCGTAGTCGGGCCGGAAGAACCGTCCCATGAAGAAATTCATCAGAGGGAATGTGAGCGCAATGACCGCGAAAATCCCGATTGGGATATAGTCGTGACCGAGCACGGTGCCCCTGTGCAGCAACAGTATAAAAAGCGTTCGGGAGCGGCGGCAGCGAACCGTAATAAATCCCCGGGGCAGGGGGCAGGCATGGCACCCGCCAGCGACGCCCGCCGCATTACCACCAACACGCTGCAGGCGATGAAGCAGGATGGCGAGAAAATCGCGATGCTTACCGCCTACGATTATTCGCTGGCGAGGCTGGTCGATGGCGCCGGGGTGGACGTCATCCTCGTTGGCGATTCCGCCTCCAACGTGATGGCGGGCAACGAGACCACGGTCCCGATTACGCTCGACCAGATGATATACCATGCCAGCGGCGTCGTCAAGGGGGCGCAGCGCGCGCTGGTCGTCGTCGACCTGCCGTTCGGTACCTACCAGGGCGACTCGAAGGCGGCGCTGGATTCGTCAATCCGCATCATGAAGGAATCGGGCGCGCACGCCGTGAAACTCGAAGGCGGCGCCGAAGTGGGCGAGTCGGTCGAGCGCATCCTGACCGCCGGCATCCCGGTCATGGGCCACCTCGGGCTGACGCCACAATCCATCTACAAGTTCGGCACCTACACCGTCCGCGCCCGCGAGGAGGCCGAAGCGCAGAAGCTGCTCGCGGACGCGAAGCACCTCGAACAGGCGGGCTGCTTCGCCATCGTGCTCGAGAAGATTCCGGCGACCCTCGCGAAGCAGGTGAGCGCCGCAATTTCGGTGCCGACCATCGGCATCGGTGCCGGCCCCGACTGCGACGGGCAGGTGCTGGTGCTGCATGATATGCTTGGTATAACACAGGATTTCTCTCCGCGCTTCCTGCGGCGCTACCTCGACCTCGAAAAGGATATCCAGTCGGCCATCGCGCAATACGTCGGCGACGTGCGCGGCGGCGAGTTCCCGACCGAGCGGGAATCCTACTGAATGGCGCCGGCGACAGCCATCCGGGGCGAGCTGCTCGACCTCATCTGCGAGTGTTCCCGCGACCAGCATCCCTACGAGTTTGCCGCAGTCCTTCGGCAAGAAGGCGATACCATCACCGAGCTGCTGCCGCTGCCGGGCGGCATCGCCGGCGACGAGCACGCCATCCTGCCGCTGCACATGCTCCCCGTCGACTGGTCAATCTGCGGTGTGGTCCACTCGCACCCCATCCCTGACAACCGATGGTCGGATGCGGACCTGCACCTGTTCCAGAAGTTCGGCACGACCCACATCATCTGCGCCTACCCCTACGACCGCCTGTCGTGGGCCACCTACAACTTCCGTGGCGAACCGGTCACGCTGGAAGTACTCGAGTGACGGCGGGCGCGTCCCCGCACGGCACACCGCCGCGCTGACTCGATGGACTGGCGCTCTGGCCAATTCCGCTGGCGGTGGCGCTGACCACGCTGGTGGCTGGGCATGGTGTGGTTCAGGAATTTCCTGAGTGAGTGAACTACGCATCTCCGCGTAGCTACGCATCCCCTATAACTCCCCACCCGCTACGCGCGCCATGGAGCGCCCGTACGTTATCGTGAACTGCGCCGCGTCACTCGACGGCAAAATTGCGCTGGCGAACCGGCGGCCGGTGCAGCTCTCGTGCGACGCCGATCACCAACGAGTGCACGCGTTGCGGGCGGAATGCAACGCCGTCATCGTCGGCATCGGCACCGTGTTACAGGATGACCCTCAGTTATTGCTTGACACGGCGTTGGCCGAAGGTGAGAGCCCGCTACGGGTGGTGCTTGACACGACGCTGCGGACGCCGCGCTCGGCGCGGGTGCTGCAGGGTGATGCGCCAACGCTGGTCGCCACCGGCAGCCGGTCGCGGCGACGGGAGCTGCGCGGCGCAGAAGTGGTCGCGTGTGGTAACGGCGCGGTGGACCTGCCGCGGCTGTTAGCGCTGCTGCACGCGCGCAATGTGCGCAAGGTACTGGTCGAAGGGGGGGAAACCGTACTCTGGTCGTTCCTTACATCGGGGCTGTGGGACGAGTTCACCCAGTTCATCGCCAACACGCTAATTGGCGGCGTGACTTCGCCGACCGTCGCCGGCGGGGCCGGCGCGGCGATGCCGGCTGAGATGCACTCCTTCGTACTTGATAGTACCGAGCGGCTGGGCGACGGCGTACTGCTCCGCTGGCGGCGCGGCTGATTTAGCGCGGGCGCGCTGCCGGCGCGATGCGCTTTGCGGTGATGGCGTCGGGACGCGGCAGCAACTTCCAGGCGCTCATCGATGCCCGCGCGCGGAGCGAGCTGCCGGGCGCCGAGCTGGTGCAGCTCATTGTCAACAAAAGCGACGCGCAGGCGGTTGCCCGCGCCGAGGCTGCGGGAATCCCGTGGGCGTTCATCGACTCCGGTGCGATGGCACGCGCCGAGTTCGACCGGTGCGCGCTGGCGCTGCTGCGTGACTGCCGCGCCGAGGCGGTCGTGCTGGCCGGCTTCATGCGGCTGCTGACGCCCGAGTTCATCGCCGCTTTCCGGCACCGCATCCTGAACATCCACCCGGCGCTGCTACCGCTCTTCCCCGGCGCGCACGCGCACCGCGACGCGTTGGCGGCCGGCGTTACGGAGAGCGGCTGCTCGGCGCACTTCGTCGATGAAGGAGTTGACACCGGCCCGGTTATCCTGCAGCAGACTGTGCCGATCCTGCCGAACGATGACGCGGAGACGCTCGCGGCGCGCATCCTGCCGCATGAACACCTGCTGTTGCTGGAGGCGGTGCGGCTGCTCGCGGCAGGGCGGCTCGAGGTCGACGGCAACGCCATCCGGATTCTGCCCAGAAAGTAGCCTGCAGATTTATATATGGGGCGTCCTGCCCGGCCGCCCTCGAATGGCCCCGAAGCGAATCGACCGCAAAAGCAATGCGCATCTGCAGTCGCTGGTAGGCAACCTGAAGCAGGCCGCCCGCGAGAATAAAGCCCCCGTCTGGAAGGCGGTCGCCGGCCGGCTGGAGAGCCCCGCACGCACGTGGCCCAGCATCAATATCTCGCGACTCGAGCGCCACGCCGAGGCAAAGACGACGGTCGTTGTCCCGGGCAAGCTGCTCGGCGCCGGCGCCATTTCGAAGCCGTTGACAGTCGGCGCATTCAGCTTCTCCGCCGCGGCGCGCGAAAAGGTCGAGGCGGCCGGAGGCAGTTGCCTGTCACTGCCGGAAATGCTCAAGGCGCACCCGAAAGGCGCCGGCGTGAGGTTGATGGGATGAAGGTTTACGACGCGAGCGGCTGCATCATGGGACGGCTGGCAAGCTACGTCGCCAAGGCGCTACTCAATGGCGATGAAGTGCACGTGATAAACGCCGAAAAGGCAGTCATCAGTGGCGCACGTCATTCCGTCTTTCGCGAATACACCGAGAAGCGACAGCTAAACCACGAACGCAAGGGGCCATTCTACCCGCGCATGCCGCACCTGATGTTCAAGCGCTCCGTGCGCGGTATGATTCCCTACCAGACACCGCGCGGCCGTGCCGCCTTCAAGCGGCTGCGGGTCGACATCGGTCCCGCAGGCGCCGAGAAGCCGGAAACGATTGAGCGGGCGCAGATGACTTCGGGGACTGTGCACGTCACACTCGGCGACGTTTCGCGCAAGCTGGGAGCGAAGTTCTGATGGTCAAGGTCGTCAACACCAGCGGCAAGCGCAAGACCGCGATTGCGCGCGCCACCTTCCGTTCCGGCAAGGGCTGCGTGCGCATCAACCGCAAGCCGGTCGAATACTACCAGCCGGAGCTGGCGCGGCTCAAGATTATGGAGCCGCTCGAGCTGGTAGGCAGCCGCATCAACCGCGTCGACGTCTCGGTCAACGTGGAGGGCGGCGGCGTGATGGGGCAGGCGGAGGCGAGCCGGACCGCGATTGCGCGCGGGCTGGTCGACTGGTTCAAGGACGAGGAACTGCGCGCGCTCTTCATGAACTACGACCGCTCACTGCTGGTCAACGACACGCGACGCAAGGAGCCCAAACACCCCATGGGGCGCGGGGCGCGCGCAAAGCGACAAAAATCATACAGGTGAGAAAATGCTGATACCCGTACGCTGTTTCACATGCAACAAGGTCATTGGTGGCCACTACGAAGAGTTCTGCGAGCGAGTCGCGAAGGGCGAGAACGGAGCCGAGGTCATGAACGACCTGGGCATCGAGCGCTACTGCTGCCGCCGCATCTACATGGCGCACACCGACCTGATTGACGACATGCTACCCTACGACTGATTTTATTACGGCCGCACCGTGGCCGCGAACAGGGCCCGTGGGGTAGCTTGGCATCCTTGACGGCTGGGGGCCGTTAGACCCCGGTTCAAATCCGGACGGGCCCACCAGAACCTGTGGTTCCGGCGCCACCGCTGCGCATATCCCTAAACCCGCCCGGCACTGCACCACAATGCGCTCGCACCTCCCCCACCCGGCGCTCCAGCTACTGCGCACGCCGCTGGCGGAACCGGGCGGCGATGGGCTCGCCGGGGAACTGGTGGAGCTCTGCCGCTACGAGCCGGATCTCCACATCTCGTCGCTGTGCATCGCTGCCAGTATCCTCCGGGCGTGCGAGGGGCGGGTGGCACTCCATCGCGGCGCGCTGGTGGGTGCGGTCTTCCTCTATCCTCGTAGCGCAGGATGGCTTGAAATCGGAACCTTAATAGTGCATCGTCGCCACCGCGCCCACGGGCTGGGACAGTTGCTCCTCGCCTCACTCGTCGTGGGGCGGACGCGGCTGCTGGCGACGACGCGCATCCCCGGCTTGGAACGGCTACTGGCGCGGCTGGAGTTCCAGCGAGGGCGCATGTTCGACCTGCCACAGCCGGTAGTGGCATCAATGCTGCTCAACCGCACCTATCGCGGCCTCCAGCTGCTCAAACACCGGCCGGCACATTTCGGCCACCAGCTGCGCTACAGCAGCGACTACCGGTTCTGGGTGCGGCTGTGAGGTGGCCCACTAGATTTCTGATGAATAATCAATTCAATTTTAGCAAGCTCACTTTAGCATTTCGCTGATACCGCCAATTGAGCTCAGGATACCAGTAGCCTCGTATGGCAAGTAAATAATTTTGTTGCCTGTGTCGGCTGTGGGTCGCCGGTCAGGATTTCGAACCGCTCAGCGACCACGCCTGCTTTGCCAGCTGCGGCCCGGCAGCGCGTCCCACCGAGTTCGACCGCCGCCAATTCGCCCATGAGGACGCAACTCCGGCCGTTAATAAGCGGCGAATGCTGGCGCGCCGTGTTCCACTACACCGCCTGCGCCGAAGTTCCGCTGCCGCCGGGGTTGGTGCACGACTGGTGGACCGATTTCGGGGCGGACGATCACACCGGCTTCCTGCCGTTCGCCAGCATCACGCGCCGGACAGTCACGCAACAGCCGGGAACGGTGCTGCTAGTCGACGAAGCGAGGCTATTGGGACTACGGCTGTGCGTCCCGGCACGAGTGTGGCTAGATACGCGCGGCTTTCGCGTCCGCGGCCGCTACCCGCTGGTAGACGCACGCTACGGCTACCGCTTTGCCCCCTGCCGGGCGGGGACGCGCATCCTGCTGGTCGCGCACGTCAGGTTGCCGCGGTCGCTCGAATGGCTGATGCCAGCGGCGCTGCGCGTCTCGGAACTGCTACTGGGGCTCGAATACCCGCTTTACGATTTGGACTTCCACCTGCGGCAAATGCTCGTGGAGGGCGGCCGCAGCGACGAGGAGCCGCAGCGGCTGCGGCGGCTCTAACGCGTCCCGCGCCGCCCGCCGTGGCGGTAGCGGCTGTAGCTACGCTTCGCCTTGCGGTCGCGCTTCGTGACCCGCTTGCGCTCCGTAGTTTCCTGCTCGTCTTCGTCTTCGGCGTCGTCGTCCGGCACGTGGGCGCAGGCTCGCGGGCAGATAAATGGTGCGGGGGGTCGAATTTGAATCGACGAATCCCTTCGGAACCGGGTCCTAAGCCCGGCGCAATCGGCCATGCTATGCGACCCCCGCGCCGTCGCGTTACGGCGCAGCGCACTTATTAGCGCTGCAGGTTGCAGTCGCATGGCCCGCAAGCGCAAGCCGGCAGAAGGGGGCGAACCGCACCTTGACGCCGCAGTCGAGAAAGCCGAGCAAACTGCAAGTGACGTGATTGATACCGCCGGGGCGGTCGCGAGCGCCGCCGTCGAGGTGGGCGCCGAGCTGGCGGGCAAGGCGGCAAAAATCCTGAAGGGGGCAACCCGCACGGCGGTCCGCAGCGGCGGCAAGGTGGCTGCAACCGCGACCGAGAAGGCCGCGGAAGGCGTAGCGGTCGCAGCCGACGTGGCGGCGGACGTCGTCGAGACGGCTGCCAACGTGGCGGCCAACGCGAGCGAAATCGCGCTCGAGAAAGGCAGCGAGCTCGCCGCAGACGCGGCCGAGATTGGCGCCGGCGTCGTCGAGACGGCGGCGCGCAAGGGCGAGCAGCTGGCCGATGACGCCAGCGAGCTGGGCGGCGTTGCAGCCGAACAAGCGGCACACATCGCCGGCGACGCGCTCGAGGTCGCCGCGGAAGTGGGCGCCAGCGCCGCCGAGAAGGCACGGCAGGCGGGGGACGCCGCCCGCGAAGGCGCCGGCGTTGCGGCCGGGATGGCGGTCGAGGCGGCCAAGTCCGCCGCCGGTGCTGCCGAAGGTGCTGCCGTCGCGGCGGCGGGGGCAGCTGCCAGCAGGGCGGCCGCGGCTGCCGAAGCGGCGGCTGGTGCGGCGGCAGCCGGCGCAGCCGCAGTGAAGGGCGGCGCCGAGGCGGCCGGCCGCAAGGCGGGCGCGGCGGTCGCGGTCGCGCACGACAAGCTCTGGCCGACGTATGGCGTGATGGTCGCGGCGATTGTGGGCAAGGCACTCGCCAGCGCTGCCGGCAAGGGGCGCGACAAGGTTCTCGACGACGAATGGTTCCGGGGGCAGGTGGTCAACCGCACCTGGGAGCTGCTGCCGCTGCCGGTGCGACTGGCGGGCAAGGGCACGCTGCGCTGGGAGCAGGTCATGTTCAAGCTGCGCGACCAAGTGCTCGCCACCGACGAGGAGGCGATGGCCGTCAGCAAGCAGGACAAATCGCTCATCCGCTCGGCCATCGGGATGATGCTGGGCCGCAAGGGGTGAGCCGCTGCCGGCGCTGACCGTCCGCTCGCTGTCGAAGGCTTACGGCGACGTCAAAGCGTTGCGCGACATCTCCTTCAGCGTCGAGCGGGGCGATTTCTTTGGATTGCTCGGCCCCAATGGCGCCGGCAAGACGACACTGCTGAAGGTGCTGACGGGGCAGATTCGCGCCACCAGCGGCGAGGCGGAGGTGCTCGGCCTGCCGGTCGCGCAACAGCCGCTTGAGGTACGCAGCCGCGCTGGAATCGTCCCGGAGCAGTCGACGCCCCCCAGCTTCCTGACGCCGCGCGAGGTGCTCGAGCTGGTGGTGGCCGTGCGGGGTTGCGAGGTGGACGTCGAATGGTGGCTGGAGTTTTTCGAGTTTGAGGAGTCCGAAGGCCGTATCTGCCGCACGCTTTCGCGCGGGCAGCGGCAGAAGGTGCTACTGGCGGCGGCGTTCATCGCGCAGCCAGAAGTGCTATTTCTCGACGAGCCGTTCATCAACCTTGACCCGCTGGTGCAGGCAAAAGTGCGCGACTGGCTCGGCGAGTATGTCGCCGGGGGTGGGACGGTGTTCCTGAACACCCACATGCTCGAGAACGCTGAACGGCTCTGCAACCGCGCCGCGATAATCCACCGCGGCCGCATCCGCTCACTCATCGAGCTGGAGCAGCTGCGGTCACAGAGGACAACGCTCGAGGAATTGTTCCACGAGATGGTGGCGTGAACCGGCTACTGCTCTGGCGCATGCTGCAGGAGGAGGTGCGGCTCAACAGCAGCTTCGCCAGCCGGCGCGGCTTCTGGCTCTTCCCGTTGCTGGTCGTCGGCGCGGGTCTGCTCGCCACCGCACTGGTGGCGAAGCTGACCGCCGGCGTGCCGTATCACGAGGTGCTGCTGGGGCTGCACTTCAGCTTCCTGTTCTACGGACTCTTCACCGGCGGACTGGCGTTCTTCGGCAGCGACTTCCTTGAGCGCATCTTCGGCCACTACGCGCTGGTCACCAGCCTGCCCGAGACGCAGCCGCTCTCGTATCGGCGCGTTATGGGCATATATTTCTGCAAGGAGCTACTGTTCTACGCGCTCTTCACCTTCGCCCCGCTCACGCTCGGCGCACTGCTAGGCACCAGCTGGAGCTTCATCGCACCGGGGCGCATGCTGCGGCTGATGGTGAGCCTGCTGCCGTCGTTCTGCGCTGGCCTGGCGGGGGCGTTCCTGATCGCCAGCCTCTACCGCCGTTCACTCTACGTGGCGGTCGCCGGCGGGGGGGCGCTGCTACTGGTGCTCGGCGCGCTGCTTGTGGGCGACGGGCTGCCGCAGCTGGCGTGGTATCTCGACGGCAGCCCGCCACTGCCACTCGGCTGGGGACTGGCGCTGCTGCCGGCGCTGGCAGCAGCGCTGCTGGTAGGCGAGTTCCACGAGCAGGCGCTGCCGCCGGTGCAGGGCTACCGCGAGCAGTATCGCGAGACGCTCGCCAGCAGCGAATGGAGTCGCCGCTGGGCCGTCCCGGCCGTCGTGGCGAAGGAGCGGCTCGACCTGCAACGGTCGCGGACCGGCATCAAGATGGTCTTCTCGTTCGCGGTGCCGCTGACGATGCTGGTCTTCGTCAACTGGTTCCTTGACCGAGGGTTGCCGCTGGAGGTCGAGTTCAACACCATTTTCTGGGGGGTGATGGTCGGCTTCTTCGGGACGATGCTCTATTCGTGGCTCAACACGATGGACGACAGCAGCTTCTACGCCACGTTGCCGCTGCAGGTGCCCGACCTAGTCCGCGCGCGGCTGGTGCTGTTCGGGACGGTGACGTGGTGGATTCCGGCGCTATTCATGGGGCTGATTGCACTCTTGAGCCGGGAGCTGCGGCTGCTGCCACTAGCCATCTTCGTGATGGCGGCGGTCGGCCTTTACATCGTCAGTTACACCGCCTGGATTACCGGCCTGCGCACCAACTCGTCGCTCTACGACGCGACCATCTTCGCGCGCTTCTTTCTCGTGAGCGTCCCGCCGATGGTGCTGCTCGCCATCCTGAGCATGGCGCTGGAGCAGGCGCTGCCGGTGGTGATGGTCGCCCTGAGCTTCACCTGCCTGGTGCTGCTGCTGGCAACACAGCTTTTCTACGGTCGCATCGAGCATCGCTGGGCCGGCGAGGAGTTCGACTAGCTTTTTTTAGGCCCTGCTCGTGCGAGCGCTCCCATGGCCGAAGAAAAGAAAGGCGGGCGCAAGCCCGACGAATCCGGGAAACCCGCGCAGGGCGACGGCGGCGGCAAGAACGAAAAGCCGCGCAAGGACGCCGCCGACAATCCGCGTCGCGACGAGAAAACACGCCAGTCCACCCACAGCCGGGGCAACGGCTCGCGACGCGACGCGAAGTCGCGCAAGGGTGGTGGTGGCAAACCGGGGCGCGACGACCGCGGTCGCGGCAAGCCGCGCGGCGGCCGGCAGCAGGGCGGACGCCCGCCGCACCAACGGCGGCACGGCGTGCGCAAGACCATCAAGAACGGGGTCGGGACGGTCTTCATCGGACAGGAAGACCCCTTCATCTATTTCCCCGACATCATCGCGCTCTTCGCCCGCGAGGACATCCGGCGCGTCGAGCTGCGTGCGCTGGGGCCGGCCATTTCCAATGCGGTCAACGTCTCCGAGCAGGTGCGGCACCGCTTCCTGGAAGAGGCTAATGTCAAGGTCGCCAACGTCGAAATCGGCACCGATAACGCGGCGCGCTCATCAGGCAAGGGCACCTACCGCGTCAGCTTCATCCACATCTCGCTCGAGCGCGGTGCGGTCACAGCCGCGGACGCGGGCGCCGACGCAGCCGAAAACTAGAACTCGGCGAGGTCGCGCCCCAGCCGGCGCGAGACCCAGCGATGCAGCCGCGTGACGCGGCGTGCTGCCATCTCGAGCCCTTGCGATTGTAGCCACGCTATGCAATCGGCGGGCGGGCGGCGGCGGCTGCCGGCGTGCAGGTTGTCGCACGCCGCGACGACCCGCGCTTCCAGCGTGCGCGGCAGGTAGTCTCCGGGCGGCAGCCCCAGCGCACGCGCTTCGCGTTGTGGAATCCCGCCGCCGACATGGGCGCGGATGATGTGCGCCACGCCGGGGTGGAAGCCAGCTTCTGCGGCCATCACGGCGCCGAACGCGCAATGCTCGACGCCGACGGCGCGGTTACGGCCGATGTCGTGCAGCAGCGCGCCGGCGTTCGCGAGCGCGACGTTGCCGCTCAGCGTGTCGGTCACCGTGGCCGCCATTTCGGCGACGGCGTGGCAGTGCGCCAGCAGCGGCGCGGGCGAGTCCGCGCCGCCGTGCAATGCGAGGCACTCGTCGGTGGTCGGGATGGGCGCCAGCCGGCGGCGCTGCGCGCTCGGGTCAACTTGCAGGTCGCCATCGAGCTCTGGCTGCGCCCAGCGCGAGTCGAGCTCTGCAAGCAGGATTGCGAGCGCCGCCACTTCCGAGTGAGGCTGGCTGCCGACGGCGACGTTCCAATCTGCCAGCTCGAAGGTCCAGCGCGGCACCCGCTCGGCACCGACGATTACCAGCAATTCCCGCTCATGGCGCAGCAGCGGCGCCGCTTCGGCCAGCGGGGTGCCGAACATGGTCAGGTGCACTACCTTACCGCGCCAGTCGCGCGCGACCGCCCGCGGGCGGGTCGTGGTCGCGATGCCGAAGCCGCCGCCGAAGCGCTGCACGACGTCGGTGACCGTCACGACGACGCGAGAGTCGGGGCGGTGCAGCGTCAGCCCGCCAGCCCCGAAGGCGCGCGCGGTCAACGCGACGTGGGTCGAGATGCGCTTGTCCCGCTCCGGCCGGTGGCCGATGCGCAGGACGTGGGGCTTCACTCCTCGCCCGGCAGGGACTGCTCCTGGCGGTCGCGAATGGAGTCGTTAACCAGGAAACCGATGAAGGCCCAGATTATGCCACCGAGGACATACTGCACCTTGGTCGAGATGAAGTCGCCGCGGACGAAGATATCATTGACTATTTCGACGAAGCCGGCGACAATTAGGCCGAGGCTGGTGACCGTGAAGAAGAAGGTCACGATGGCGTAGTTGAAAGCTCCGTTCTGGAAGTAGCTGTCGATGCTGTGGCCGAGCTCGACAATCAGCAGTCCCGCCAGCAGCAGCGGCAGGACACCATCCAGCGACATGAAGCCGAGCACCATCGCCAGCATCCCCAGACTGGAGACTTCCTGCATTGCGTCAAGGCCGCGCGCAATGCCGATAATCAGCAGCAGCGCCGCGATGATGTAGGCGGTTAGCGAAATTCGCTCGCTGGTGCCGCTGAGCAGCTCGTGGTAGAACTTGCCAATCTCGTTTTCCCAGCCAGCCACCTTGATGAGCATATAGCCGCCCAGCGTCAGCAGTATGGCCCCGCCAGCAATCTCGCTCTTCCCCATCAGCGCCAGCAATCCCCAGACGGAGGCAGCAAGCGCCAGCGGCAGGATGAACTTGCGCTGGATTTTGGGGTCCTCCATCTTATGGATGATGGTGTAGAGCGTGTCCTCGATGGGGCGCGACTGCTGCACCACCACCTGTCGCGTCGAGTCAATCAGCAGCCGGCTGCGGATAATCGGCTCCAGTTCGCGGTCCTCGGCGCCGTCGCTCACAATCACCGCACGTGTGGCGTGCGTCTGCGCAATCACCTGGTCGAGCGTGTTGGCAATCTTCATGTCCGAGCGGGTGCCGACGCGGACGTCGCCACAGATAGTCACCACCTCGACCTCGACGTCATCCTTCAGCAGCTGGTCGTAGACCCGTACCGCGGCGAGCATAGTGTTGGTGTCGCTCTCCTCAGGGTCGGCCAGCCCCAGTTCCTGCGCTGCGGCGAGGTTGGCTTCGCGCCCGATAACGGGGCTGCGAATACCAGTTTTGCGGCCTAGGTCGTTGTCGCGGTCTATCGCGAGAACCAGTGTAACCATGCGCTTTCGAGGCACCCCCGGTATATTTAACCATCTGCTCCGTGCGTTTTATATACGACCCTTCATGAGCACCGACTCCCGTTCAAGGTGCAGCATGGCGGAGTTCAAAACCATAATTTCAGACCCCAAAACGCGCAAGGCGTTCAACCACGCGCTCTCCGAGAGCGACTCGAGCGCGCTCATCGGCCGTTCCATCGGCGACGAGATTGACGGCATCTTCGTCAACCTCCCCGGCTACCGCCTGCAGATTACCGGCGGTAGCGACGGCTCGGGCGTCCCGATGCGCCCCAGCCTGCCGGGCGGGCGGCGGAAGCGGATGCTGCTCAGCCACTCCACCGGCTTCCGGCCGCAGCGACCCGGACAGCGCAAGCGCAAGATGGTGCGCGGGCAGGACCTCGGACCTGAAGTTTCGCAGCTGAACCTGAAGATTATAGTGTATGGACCCAAACCGGTCGAGGAATTGCTCGGAGCGGAGGAATGACTTGGCAGGTGCCCCCTCCCAGCCGGAAATCAACATCGGCATGGTCGGCCACGTCGACCACGGCAAGACCACCCTTACGCAGGCGCTGACCGGCCGCTGGACCGACCAGCACTCCGAGGAACAGAAACGCGGCATTTCCATCAAGCTGGGCTACGCTGATGCCGATTTCTACCGCGTAAAGGAGAACGGCGGCTACCGCTATACTTCGCAGAAAGAGAAGGGGGCCGAATACCTGCGCACGGTCAGCTTCGTCGATGCGCCCGGCCACGAGACACTGATGGCCATCATGCTCTCGGGAGCGGCCATCATGGACGCCGCCATCCTGCTTATCGCCGCTAACGAGAAGTGCCCGCAGCCGCAGACGCGCGAGCACCTTGCGGCGCTCGAGACGATGGGGCTCGAGAATATTGTTGTTGTGCAAAACAAGATTGACGTCTGCTCCGAGCAGCGCGCGCAGGAATCCTATGCTGAAATCAGGGAATTCCTCGCCGGCACCTCGCTAGCAGATTCCCCCGTAGTCCCAGTCTCGGCGCACCACAACCGCAACATTGACCTGCTGATTGAGGTGCTCGAGGAACTTTTCCCGACACCCAAGCGAGACCCGAAAGCGGAGCTGTCGATGAACATCGCCCGCTCCTTCGACATCAACCGCCCCGGCGCACTGCCGAAAAAACTGATGGGGGGCGTGATTGGCGGCTCGCTCATTCAGGGC
>Ga0310125_10000861_pt1 | contig 14963 bp, 12 predicted proteins | sample CB11b_Tmax_Bot8__FD_203508 | JGI IMG/M metagenome (GOLD analysis project Ga0310125, IMG submission 203508) | Marine microbial communities from Western Arctic Ocean, Canada - CB11b_Tmax_Bot8 | ecosystem: Environmental > Aquatic > Marine > Oceanic | place: Canada: Western Arctic Ocean | collected... | reverse complement strand
ACAGATATTGATATCCAAATCAATCTCCCACCCACAGTCTGTGATTTGCCAGCTGGGCCCTTACATCCGGTCATTGATAATGTCCTTCGTAACAGTGTGGCCGCAATAAGCAACGGCAATTTGCCGCCGGGAACATCTCGGCAGATCCAGATCACGGGATTGATCAAAAACAACACGGTACACCTACAGATCCGTGATACGGGTCCAGGTTTAAACGAATACCTGGTAATGGAAGATGGCACATTTCGATTCGGCCAGACAACCAAACCAGACGGCCATGGTGTGGGTCTCGTATTGTGTCGGGATATCGTTCGTTTACTCGATGGAACAATGACCATCGGCAATCACACCCCCCATGGCGCTCTCGTGGATATTTGTATCCCGATCGCGCGTTTAGTTTTACCTGTCAGCGAGTAGATCCCTGTGGACCATGACACACGCATCCTGATTGTTGATGACGACCTTATTGTGGCCGATTCGATTGCCGAGTTCCTTTCACGCGAAGGGTACAAGACTGCAACCGCAGGTGATGGCAATGAGGCGTTGGCCATGCTCGAAGCAACCACACCCGATGATAATGGCTTTGGTGCTGTCGTCACTGACATGAACATGCCCCGCCGTGACGGTCTCGATCTTCTTCGCACGATTTCCAAGAGGGATCAATCAATCGCCGTCATTGTGATCACCGGCTACGGAAAGATCGAGACTGCAGTCGAGTCAATCCAACTCGGTGCCGTCGATTATCTGACCAAACCTATTATGGATGACGAACTTAGGATTGCCGTTCGCAAAGCTGTTCAACATCACGTATTGTTGGCTGAAAACCAGACCTTGCGCAACCAACTGCACGAACGCAATGCATTGGACAACCTGGTCGGCGCAGACTACCGAATGCAGAAGGTCTACGACATGATCGAGGCGGTGGCTGAAAGCAAAACCACCGTCCTCCTCCAGGGTAAAAGCGGGACGGGCAAGACGATGACCGCCCGGGCCATTCATGCTCAAAGCCCGCGTCGCATGGGACCAATCGTCACATTTTCCTGTGGAGCAATCCCAGAAACATTGCTGGAAAGTGAATTATTCGGCCACGCCAAGGGCGCCTTTACGGGGGCCGAAACCGACAAGCCGGGTAAGATACTTTCTGCAGACGGCGGCACACTCCTGATCGATGAAATCAACAGTGCCACGATGGCCTTGCAAATAAAATTGCTTCGTGTCCTACAAGAAAAGCAGTTTGAGCCCGTGGGGTCAACCGAAACGGTCAAGGTAGATGTCCGATTTATTCTGGCAACCAACGAGCCACTTGGCGACCTGGTCGCTGCCGGAAAGTTTCGCGAGGATCTTTACTATCGTATTAACGTAGTTGACATTGAAATCCCCACACTACGTGAGCGTCTCGGCGACATCCCCTTGCTGACCGCTCACTTTTTAACAAAGTATGAAAAGGAAACAGGCAAACGACGCAGCTTCAGTGATGAAGTCATCGAGATACTCAAGCAATATCATTGGCCTGGAAATGTGCGAGAACTTGAAAATACCGTCGAACGAGCAGTTGTTTTGAGTCGCCAACCAATCATCCATGTTGATGATTTGCCTGATACGGTCATCGCCGGTGTTGGCGGCCGTCCCGGAAACCTGTCCGCACCGGCCAGTCACGGCATCACGATCCCCGCACTTGAAAATGGGTGGACACAGATGTCGCTAACCAAGGCGATGGAAGAACCTGAACGCCAGATTATCCTTGCTGCCCTGGAGGCCAACAACTGGAACCGCCAAGTAACAGCCGGCCAACTCAACATCAATCGCACCACACTTTACAAGAAGATCAAGCAGTACAAGTTAGATCAACCGGCTTGACCTAACCACCCTGAACCCTGAAGAATTCCAGCACACTCATTTAGGATGGGGGTTCGTCTTTAAAATACCCATCCGATCGGGTTTACCGGTCATTCATCGCGGGCACCATTCCCAAAGCATTGCAGCAGCGCGACACCCACAAGGCATGTAACGCATCAGTGCCATACACCCCATCGGCACAACTGGTATCCCCAGTTTGTGTATCGGGCTCCGCTTGTGGATGATACAAACGTACAAACCATGAATAAATAATATGGAAGGCACTCAATGAAATTGCGGATTGCCACATGCCAGTTTCCCGTTGATCAGGATATTGAAAAGAATTACCGGTACATCTGTCGCCAGATGAAATCTGCGGCGCGACAAGGAGCCCACGTCGCACATTTTTCCGAAGCATGCCTGTCAGGCTATGCCGGGAAGGAGTTTGACTCGTACCGTGAATTGAATTGGCAGTTGCTTCACGCCAAGACACAGTTGATTATCGACATGGCCAAACAGCTTGGGGTCTGGGTTATTCTCGGATCAAGTCACCAGCTTTCAAAACGACACAAACCACACAACAGTCTTTATATTGTCAACGATCGCGGAGCGATCGTTGATCGCTATGACAAGATGTTCTGCACGGGTGATGCTTCAGCGCGGACAGGTGACCTGAAGCATTACAGTCCAGGCAATCACTTCAGCGTGTTTTCGATCAAGGGCATCCGCTGTGGAGCATTGATCTGCCATGACTTCCGCTACGACGAGCTCTACCGCCAGTACAAGAAGATGGGCGTGCAAGTCATGTTCCACTCTTATCACAACGGTCATTTGACAAAGAAACATGTCCACTTAAGAAAGAACATCTGGGCCATGATCGTACCGCCAACGATGCAAACCTATGCTGCTAACAACCACATGTGGATCAGCGCAAACAACACCTCAGCCCCGCATGGCAGTTGGCCCAGTTTCCTTGTTCTCCCTGACGGATATATCAGCGGTCGGCTGACCTGGAATCGCCCAGGTGTCCTCCTGTCAACCATCAACACAGACACCAAGTTCTACGACGCCTCCGCCGACTGGCGCAACCGCGCGTTCAGGGGAATTTTTCACAGTGGAAAACTCGTGCAAGATCCGCGATCTCGTCGGCGGACAGTAATCTAGAAATCCCGTAGAATGCCATGCTATGGATAAACAAGACACTCCAATCGTTGGGATCGTCATGGGTAGTGCCAGCGACGCACCCACCATGCGAAAATCCTGTGAAGTACTTGATCAACTCCAGATCCCATGGGAAATGAAGGTTTGCTCAGCCCACCGAACACCCCAGCGAGCCCATGATTTTGCAACTACTGCAGCGGATCGCGGGATCAAGGTCATCATCGCCGCGGCAGGGATGGCAGCGCACCTGGCCGGCACCATGGCGGCGCTAACACACCTTCCTGTGTTAGGCGTGCCCATGGAAGGCAAGCTGGCTGGTGGCCTCGACGCCCTGCTGGCAACTGTCAATATGCCACGTGGCATCCCAGTGGGTACTCTGAGTATGGGCAGCCACGGCGCCGTCAATGCTGCGCTTTTTTCGGCCGCCATCTTGGCAATCGCTGACCCAGCGATCGAAAAACGCCTGATTGAATACCGTAAACAGCAAACCGACGCAGTACCCGAAGAACCACCTGCCGAACAATAAGGCTCACACGCAACAGCCTACCTGTCTGGTTTCCACGCATACCGCAGCCAACCCGCGTTGAGGACAACGCAAATTGAACTAGCGGACATTGCCGCAGCGGCAAACATCGGATTGAGCCATCCGAAGGCTGCCACCGGTATCAGTAGAACGTTGTAGGCAAAAGCCCAGAATAGCCCAATATAGATTCGCCGCATCGTTGCCCGACTCAGTGTCAATATTCTCACCAGTCCTCGCAGATCTCCACTGACCAAGACCACGTGACCGGCTCGCATCGCGATATCTGTTCCACTGACATGGTTCATGCCCGCACGCACACCGGCTCCCATTGCGATACCAATATCCGCCTCAGCCAGAGCAGGTGCATCATTCACACCATCACCTACCATCGCAACTACGCCGCCATCACCCTGAATGCGGGCCACGTGCGCCTGCTTGCCTGTGGCAAGAACTTGCGCTTCAAACTGCCCAACACCCAGGTCTTCAGCCAGTCGCTTGGTGGCGGCCTCGCTATCACCACTGATCACCACAACTTCCAATCCCAAACGGTGTCGCAACGTGTTGACCACTCCAGGCGCCTCCGGCCTGGCCAGGTCGTGTAAACCAATCAACCCAACCGCCCAACCGTCAACGGCCACCCCGACAACCGTGCGACAGGTCTCGGCCATCTGCTTGCTCTTTTCTACAAGCCGATCAACCTCACGTACCTGCTGATCGCGCAAGGTCGGTAACCGGGCAATCAGAACAGACCTCGCACCGACTCGACCCTTAACCCCACCAACGGAGAGATTTTCAAACCCATTCACCGGGAGAATCTTCAGTTTCTGTTGTCTCGCATAAGCTGCAATAGCCCGACCAATCTGGTGTTGACTCAACTCTTCAACCGAAGCGACAACCTGTAGCATCTCGGTGGTGTCAATTGTTTTCTCGAATGACTTGAACGCACCAACGGTGAATCGTCCAGTCGTCAGTGTTCCGGTCTTGTCGAGCAATACATGTGAAATTCGACCCCCGCGTTCCAATGCTGCCGCATCCTTGATCAGGATGCCGCGCCGGGCACCAAGCCCCGTAGCAACCGCCATGACCGTTGGTGTGGCCAATCCCACAACACACGGACAAGCGATGATCAGTACAGCAATCATTGGCTCTAAACCGCTGGCCCAACGATCTGTGAATAATCCCCATAAAAACCATGTCTGCAGTGCCACAAAGATGACGGCCGGTACAAACACCGCAGCCACGTCATCGGCTGCGCGTTGCACAGCCGCCTTGGTACTCTGCGCCTGGTGCACCAGGCCCGCCATCTGAGCCAACAACGTCTCACTACCGGTCCGTATCGCTCGCAATTGAATCGCACCAGACTGGTTCATCGTTCCGCCTATGACTTCCGCCCCGGTAGAAACTGCCCGCGGCTCTGACTCACCGGTCACCAGTGATTGATCAACACTCGATTCACCGTCCGTCACGACACCATCTACCGGTACACCTTGGCCGGGACGAACCAGTACCGTGTCGCCCACCACGACCTCATCCACGGGTATCGTTCTCCTCTCGCCGTGACGTGTAACCGTTGCTTCCGATACCTGCACCTGCAGTAGATCCGCCACAGCCGAACACGACTTGCGGCGGGCACGTTGCTCAATGAGACGCCCCAAACTCACAAGGACCAGAATGACAGCCGCGGTATTAAAATAGACGGGGCCAAAATCCATCACGGTCGCCGTGCAACTGTAGACAAACGCCACACCTGTTCCCAATGTCACCAAAGTGTCCATATCTGCTCGCATTCGCCGCACCGATCGATATGCCCCACGGTAGAAAACACCTCCAAGAAACAAGACAATCGGCGTTGCCAGTACAAGCTGCATCCACGGTGAGAACGGCGACTTCCATTGATTCAAACCCACAATGACAACAGCACCAACCGCACACAGTGTCCATGTTGTCCACCGCCAGACCTGGTCCTGTCCCGTACCCAACCCCTCAAGACCGAATGGATCCGAAGAATCCGCCCCAATCGCCTGGGCTCCGTATCCAGCTCTGTGAACGGCGTTAATGAATGCGTCAACCTCACCGGGTTGGAACTGATGCTCAATACGCGCCTGCCCGGTAACAAGATTGACCATGGCATGGTCCACGCCCGGCACACCGACAAGAACTTTCTCCACCGAATTGACACATCCAGCGCAATGCATACCGGTAATAGTGAGTGTGGTAACCGCCATCAATGAATCTGATAAAGTAAACTTAACGGACTTCTTAAATGATCAGCATACGAGATGAAAGGATTGCAATATACCATGTCTCTCGAAACCTCAATGTCCATTGCCGACTTTCAAGAACATATTCGCAAGCGTTACCACAAGACAGATGCCGCTCGTGGCACGCCGAGCACGTTCCTGTGGTTTATTGAGGAAGTCGGAGAACTCGCAACGGCGCTCCATGGCAACGATTCGGAAAACTTAGCTGAAGAGTTTGCAGATGTCCTGGCCTGGCTGTGCACATTAGCCAACATCAACAATGTCGATTTAACCGCCGCTGTCCACAAAAAATACCTGTCCGGTTCGGGGCCAGCCGGACACAAGTAGCCGATTTACCGCATGACCTCTGCACTGCGAACACCGACTTGGATATCGACCTTGGCCTCTGTCGGCTTATCGAGAATTTCCCGCACCCTTCGGGCAATGGCAGGAGCGTCTAAACCCGCTTGGTCCAACTGGCCGTCACGGGTGTCTTGGTAGACCCAACGTGCAGGCATACCCATGCGACAGATCGAGTCGGAAGAAATCTGAAGATCGTTGCACGCTTCGAGGACACTGGCACCAAAACCACCACACAGGGCATGATCTTCAATCGTCAAGATAACCGTGTTTGACTCCACGAGGCGACGTAACATCGCCGTATCAACGGGCTTGGCGAAACGAGCGTCATAGAGGGCAATATCATAGCCCTGTGGGGCAAGTTCTTCGATCGCCCTCGCCGCCTCATACACCTGTGTTCCATAGGCCAAAAGTGCGATATCAGGCTGCAATCTAGCTGATGGTATCACCAACTCCGCTTTTCCAATCTGGAAAGGTGGAACTTCTTCATGCAACGGCGTCTGGGCCACATTACCCCTTGGATATCGAATGAATGATGGACCATTTTCATGCCCCCGCATGAACTCTAACGCCGCTCGAAGTGTCGGCTCATCACTTGGCGCTAGCAAGACCGCGGCCGGAAATACCTTGAACATCGAGATGTCCATGAACCCGTGCATCACTGCACCATCGCCACCAACGTAACCTGCCCGATCCATGCACACCCGCACTGGCAGATCATGCAGGGCGATTTCCTGAAAAACCTGGTCCAAGGCCCGCTGTGAAAAGCTTGAGTAAACAGCAAAGAACGGCTTGATCCCACCCTTGGCCATTCCTGCACAGATATCCATCGCATTCGATTCACAAAGACCCACATCAATTGTGCGTTCGGGGTACTTCTCCATCAGCTTGTCCACGCCGGTTCCATCAGGCATCGCGGCCGTCACGGCGAAAACCTTGTCATCCTTTGCCATCACGTCGACCATGGCCGCCGAAAATGCCTTCGTAAAGGAACGTCCCGAACTTTTCTTTTGCTCAACACGACAATCCTGAACCACAAAACCAGAAGGAGAGTGGTAGGCAAATGCATCTTGCTCACTAAAATCAAAGCCCTTGCCCTTGATGGTCTTGCAGTGCAATAGAACCGGAGCATCAAAGTCCTGGACTTCATTGAGCATGGCAATCAAACCCTTAATGTCATGACCGTCGACTGGACCAAGGCAAAGCAAACCAAACTCTTTAAACATGTGGTCATCGAAAATGGCGGCTTTCATCATCTCTCCAGCCCTGTGATAAAGGCTCTCAAGTCGGCCACCACCCGGTACGTGCTGAAGAACCTGGCGGGCCCGCTTCTTGAAACCGCCGTACGCCGGATTGACCCGCACCCGATCGAGATAATGAGCAACCGCGCCCTGTGGCGGCGCAATGGCCATTCCATTATCGTTAAGTACAACAAGGAACTGGCGATTCAAGGTGCCGGCACTGTTAAGACCCTCCATGGCAACACCATTGACGATTGAAGCATCCCCAATCAAGGAAACGGCTCGACGATCTGACTCGCCTTGCAAAGTGTCTGCCAATGCCATGCCCACAGCAGTAGAGATTGACGTCCCAGCATGCCCAACGCTAAACAGGTCGTAAGGCGATTCACGTGGCTCTGGAAAACCAGCCATCCCATCGCGTTTTTTAAGCTTGGGGAAAAGATGCTGGCGACCGGTCAATAATTTGTGTGGGTAACACTGGTGCCCGACATCCCACAAAAGACGGTCATAGGAAAAGTCAAACACATAGTGGAGAGCTATTGTCAACTCTACCACACAAAGATTTGAAGCCAGGTGTCCACCCGTTTTTGCCACCTGCTCGCAGATCATCCTGCGAATTTCCTCGGCCAGTTGCGGTAATTGATCAATGTCTAGACGCCGCAAATCAGCAGGATTCCCAATCGTGGGCAAAATAGGCTTGGATGACACAGAACTATCTTTCGTCATTCGATTCAACCCTTAAGGATCCCTTCAACCTTGCGGGATCCCAATGCTCACCGCAATCACGCGATTCAATGCACCAGATGCCTTCAGCCGATCCTTCCGCCCGCATCTTACTGTGTCCGCACAGCCATGTAATCGCAGAGATTTTTCAGCATCTGGGCAGGTTTACCTAAATCCTCCAAGGCCCGATGAGCCGTGGTCTGCAGGGCGATGACCTGCTGGCGACTGCTGTCGATACCCATAAGGCTGGGATAGGTCAGCTTGCCCTGCCCCGCATCCTTGTGGGTTGCCTTGCCCATCTGTTTCTCGCTGGCAATCACATCGAGCAAATCGTCAACCACTTGATACATGAGCCCGATGGCTTCACCGTACCCGGTGAGGCATTTTAGTTCATCTTTGCTGGCCTCACCACAAAGACCACCTATACGCACCGAAGCTCGCAGCAATGCCGCAGTTTTATTCACATGTATAGTCTTTAGCTTTGTAAGGTCATCAATATCCGGGGCAAAGTCGGGCAATGTATCGTAGACCTGACCTGCGATCATATCATTTGTCGCGGTGCTCAACTCCCGGATAATACGAGCAACCAACGCCAGAGGTTTGACCCGCTTTGAAACCATTTCAAATGCCATCCCCACCAGGGCATCACCAGCGAGAATCGCCATCGCCTCATTGGTATGTCGATGCAGAGTCGGCCGACCTCGACGAAGATCATCGTCATCCATCGCCGGCAGATCATCATGAATCATGCTAAAACAATGAATCATCTCAATGGCAGCGGCGGAGACCATGCCTAGCTCGAACTGACCACCAACCGCACGACAAGCCTGCAGGACCAGGATGGGCCGCAATCTTTTGCCAGGGGCAAGAAAGGAATACTGGATGGCGTGGACAAGATTGGCCGGTAGTTGTCGCTGATTTAAATACGACACCACATATTCCTCAACCTGACGAACCCACATAGTGGCCTGCTGATCAATGTCTGTCACCGGGCTCATCCTGTCGATTACGACACTCAACACATTCCTCGCTAAATTATGGAGTTAAAAAATCAATTATAGGTGTCGTCTCAAACCCCCAAAAACATTACTTTCCGGCCTATTTTAGCTGCGAGCCGCAACCTGAACAACCCAATCGGCAACATCAGCCGCCCCATCACTGGGGGTCTGCTGTCGCATTAGCTCAGCCATCTTCAATCGGCCACCTCGATCATCCATCAGCTTGGTCAAGACCGGTGCCACATGCTTGGCAGTCTCCAGGGGATCAATCAAGTCCTCAACCACCCTGGCCGCACCCTGTTCAACCAATGGTCTTGCATTAAGATGCTGGTGCTGATCGCGGTGAAATGGGTACGGCAGGAAGATGGTCGGCACGGCGTTGGCCCAAACCTCTGCCACTGTATTCGCACCTGCCCGGCAGATCGCCAGATCAGCACTTGCCCACAGTGATCCCATGGCATCGCTAAATGCAAGAACCACCGCTGCCATGCCAACTCGGGCATATTCTTGCCTCACACCTTGCTCATCCGCCGCGCCCGTTAGATGAACCAGTTGCCAGCGTGAGTCGATTGCACGCTGGCGAACCAGGTGCAACATCATGCCATTAATAGTCTGGGCACCCTGGCTGCCACCACAGATTAGCAACGTCGGCCGATCAGGCTCCAAGCCCAATTGCGAGCGTGCAGCTGCAAGATCACCACAACCTAACACGTTGCGCCGCAGGGGCACACCAATCCTTCGTGCTTCAGGCCATGCGTTAATCGGATAGCTGCTAAAAACGACCGATGCCCGCCGAGCCAAAAGGCGGTTGGCACGGCCCGCCACAGCATCTAGATTGACCAATGCAACGGGCATGCCCATTGCCTGGGCTTCGGTTACGGCCGGACCACTTACAAAACCACCGGTACAAACAACAACGGCAGACCGGTAACGTTCATACAAACATCTAACCTGCTTGGCACTGGCCAGCCAATTCAATCCCCAAGCCGGCCACGCCCATGGACGCCTTGTCAGCGGTTGCACCGAAAGCGGCACAAAAGCCAACTGTTGGCTGGCCAGCATAGCCCCATCCAAGGGTCTGCGGGACACAAGAAAGATTGCCTGCCAATCATCGCCTGTCTCCGCCAGGCGTTCGAGGATGGCCATGTTCGGACAGATATGCCCGCCTGAACCGCCCCCGGCCAGGAATAGGATTCTTTTGGGTCCCACACCGGCAAGATTACCATAGTCTCCAAATTTAGCTGCCGGCAGGAGCATTGGACCGTGCGCCAAATACCGATCCTTGTTTGGAGTTAATTTGATGTACGACCCCAAGCGGTGCGATCTAAACCTGCCACCAGGCCAAGAGCCGCCGCAGTAACAACCCATCCGGTTCCACCCGCACTGACCAGTGGCAGTGCGATCCCCTTGGTCGGGACCGTCACGGTTACAACTGCGATATTCATCAAAGCCTGCAGTCCTACCGTCAGAATCACACCCAGGACAACCAAACGAAGAAACACCGTGCCGCAACCACGCATCACCCAAAAACCAGCCCACAACAAGATCAAATAAAGAGCAATCACCATGGCGGCGCCGCTAAAACCCAACTCCTCACAAATCACGGCAAATAAAAAGTCCGTGGTATCCTCTGGAAGGTATCCAAATTTCTGAATGCCGTAGCCCAACCCACGGCCAGTCCATCCACCACCACTTATCGCAACCAAGGACTGAATGGCGTGATAGCCAATACCTTCCGGCTCATCCCATGGGTTCATGAAGGCGACAATTCGCGCTAACCGATAGGGGCTAAACATCACCGCCAAAACCAACATCCCCAGCGCTGGTGGACCCAACACAGCAAGGTGCCAAAACCTTGCACCACCGGCAAGAACTAGCAGCACAGCAACCATACCGATCAGCACGCTCGTCCCCAAATCTTCTACTGCAATCAAACCGCAAATGACCAACATGCCAACCAACACCGGTGCCACGCCCCGCCAGAACTGACATATGACATGCTGTCTATGAGCACACCAAAGAGCGACACCACCAATCATCAAAAACTTCACCAACTCGCTTGGCTGAAATGACCATCCCCAACTCGATGGTCCCACGTACAGCCATCGCCGCGCACCATGGGCAGCTCGTCCCATGCCCGGGAACATGGCCAATGCGACCAGACCCACACCAAAAGCCAGTAGCCAAAGAATTGGATTGCGCCAGATCGGGCCATTGGCTAACCAATCCCAACTCATCCGGCTCGTTAAAAACAGTGCCAGACTGGCAAGGAGTGCATACTGCACATGACGGCTGCCCAACAACCCCTGCATTGAGAACCCATTGCCAACACCAACACCCATCGCCGCTGAATGCACCATCACCGTACCCAGCGTCAAGAGACCGATGGTGACCAACTGGATAACCTGACCAGCCGAAAGCATGCTTCGACGGGCCAGTATTCCATTTTCACTCAGGTCGCGTGGGTTGTGACTTCCAAAGACACCGTAGAGCATTAGGTGTTTATCGGTCGTCCCTGCAAACGCGGTGCAGCATGAAACCAAACCGGAATATTATCATTGAGCCCAGCGAATCTGGGCTACTTCTTCTCGTTCTGATTTAACACCTCATCAACAAGTCCGTAATCCTTGGCGTCTTCAGCAGAGAAGTAACGATCACGTTCGGAGTCTTCTTCGATCTGTTTTATATCACGGTCTGTGTGACGTGCCAAAATCTCATTCAATTGCTTCTTGTTCTTGAGAATCTCTTCTGCCTGAATCTGCACATCACTGGCCTGACCAGTCACACCACCATAGGGTTGGTGGATCATGATGCGAGCATGGGGCAGGATAAAACGTTTTCCCTTGGTACCAGCTGCCAGAACAATTGCCCCACCCGAGGAGGCACGGCCAATACAATAGGTGGCAATATCACAGGGCAAATATTGCATGGTGTCGTAGATCGCCAACGTATCGTCGACACTGCCGCCTGGTGAATTGATGTAAAGGCTGATGTCCATGTCCGTTTTAAGGTTCACGAGGTGCAGCATCCGCATGATCACACCTGCCGCAGATGCATGGTGAATCTCACCAACAAGAAAAATCACCCGGTTTTCCAACAGCATCTCATCAATTGTCATCTCGCGAGTCCGCTGATAGGGCGGTACCACCGCAAGTTGAGGATCATGCGTCAACTGCCGGTGTGTGAGCGCAGATACTGGAATATTTCCAGGGTCGATACCGGAACCAATGGGGGTCTGATCGAAGGGTGGGTTCATCGCCACATTCTCGTTGGTTTGAATTAAATGGTTAGTTGTAACCGCTGTTTATCGACAGCGGTGGTACGCATTAGCGCACATCATAGCTATGCATCGCACAACGTGGTAGCGATGACGCCATGACCTTGGAAAATATCATGTCCAAAGGCGTGAAATGAGCGTGTAACCGCTTGACCAATGTATTTCAAAATTCACCCTGAACCAAAAATAACCGGTTAACACTCCCCAAAACATATGAGCCGTGGGGATCACCTGAGGTTAGACATATCCGATCTATCCATCACCATCGGACCAATTCTGATTAAGCATCTTACGAAGATAGCTGTTCTCCCGCCGGGTGGCTTCGAGATCAAAAACCAGATACTTAATCGCCAGCCGAAGATAGTCGAGGCTTTCCTGTAGATCGTGAACGGTCTTCTTGAGCTTCTTATGACGCTCTTGAGTCTTGGCAGCCAAAGCGACGAGCTTATCTCGCTCCGCCTTGGGTAAAATGGATATTTCGTTCATGAGTTCCGCAAGCTTTGCTTGAAATTTTGCTTCGTCCATCGACCCTTTATTCCCTTCTCATCTAGCTTGAGATAGATGACACCAACAATCTCCTACAAACTCTCTGCCAAAGCCCAGCAAAAAAACAGGGTCGAGCCGTATATTTTTTAAGTTTCTTTATTCGAAGTGTTTATAAACGAACCGCCGTGCTGCGCCCCCTGGACTGATCAATACAGTCAGTCCGGTCCGTTGCGTAGTTACAACGCAGCCCATGGCAATCACCGACGTGATTCACCATAAACCACTGAACCACAAACAATTAAGTCCGGTGTATTCCGTGATCATCATGCTTGGGGGCCATTAGCCCCGTCCGTGATGGGATTCATTAGACAATGAGCAGCCGCCCGGTCCCACGTGAGATCTTACCAAGTACATGAACCTGCTCACCCGCCCGTTGGAATCGATGGGCAATCGAGTCTGCAAAGTGAGGGCGCACGACACAGACGTACCCAATACCCATATTGAAAACACGCATCATCTCGTCGTCGCTCACCTGCCCATAACCCTGTAAAAATGAAAATACAGGCGGCACTGACCACGTTTTACGGTTCACACGAGCATTAAGATGACTTCCCAAAGTACGCATGATATTACCTGGAAGACCGCCGCCGGTAATATGGCTCATAGCACGAATTGGCTGTTTGACACTGTATCGGCGCAGCACATCTACAACCTGACGGGCATAAATTCTCGTTGGCTTGAGCAGGACCTGTCCAAGCGTCTGCGACTCGTCCAGTTCGCTATAGGTCTTATCGAGATCAAGCTTTGCATGCCTGAGAATATGATGCACAAGACTGTACCCATTGGAATGAATGCCGCTGGAACTGAGCCCAAGAATGACATCGCCCGCTTCAACGCGTGAACCATGAACCATTTTCTTAAGCTCACACACACCCACGGTCATACCCACCAGATCAAAATCACCGGCACGATACAGGCCTGACAATTCGGCTGATTCACCGCCAAGTAAGGCACAGCCAGCCAATTTGCACCCCTCAGCGATCCCCTTGACAATCTGGGCAATCTGATCCGGATCAATCTTGTGGATCCCAATATAATCTAGAAAGAACAAAGGCTCGGCGCCTTGGACGACCAGATCATTGACGTTCATCGCTACCACATCCTGCCCCACGGTATCCAGCACGCCCATTTTGCTCGCGAGTAGCACCTTGGAACCGACCCCGTCTGTACAACTGACCAGAACAGGATCCCTGTAATTGTGCTGGAAGAGCCTTTCGTTGTAATCAAGGCGAAAACAACCCGCGAACGCACCATGTTTGCCCAGTACGCGTGGTCCATAAGTACTGCGTACATAGGGCTTTATACGTTCAACCAGTTCATCAGCTGCCTGGAGATTGACGCCCGAATCAGCATAGGTCAGCGAGTTGCTTTTCATCTTCTCAAAGTGTATCCATTTGCGGCGACTTCCGCGCATTACTCTATTCTGATACCGAACGAGAAAACAGGAGACCTCCATGAAAACATACAGAATCTAACCTGCCCTATGCCACTAAACGCCAATCAGATCAAAATCCACACCCTGATGTTTTACCCACCGCAGTTGCTGCACCTACACGGACCGGTACGATGGTGAATATAGCCTCAAAGCACCTACGAACTAACCAGCTGATGCAACTTCACCAGACGCGGTAGCAGTTCAAGGGTCACCTCCAACGGCAACATTGCAGCCGCATCAGAAAGAGCAGCCTGCGGGTTGGGATGTGTCTCAATGAATAGTGCTTGGACACCCGTTGCCACGGCACAACGAGCCAGCAATGGAGCCCTCTGCGGGTTACCGCCCGTGGTCGCACCGGCACCTGGCCGCTGCGTTGAATGTGTCACATCGAAACAGACCGGCCATCCGAGATCCAGTAGATCACCGACACCCACAAAGTCATTGACCAGACGGTGGTACCCAAAAAATGAGCCTCGCTCGGTCAACATAATGCCGGCCTCCTGGGCGCCACTTTGGATGAGCTTGTCGACGACGAACTGCATCTCCTTGGGTGATAAAAACTGCCCCTTCTTAACATTGATCGGTTTCCCTGTTTCGGCGGCTGCGGTCAGTAGATCTGTCTG
>Ga0310125_10000860_pt1 | contig 14964 bp, 14 predicted proteins | sample CB11b_Tmax_Bot8__FD_203508 | JGI IMG/M metagenome (GOLD analysis project Ga0310125, IMG submission 203508) | Marine microbial communities from Western Arctic Ocean, Canada - CB11b_Tmax_Bot8 | ecosystem: Environmental > Aquatic > Marine > Oceanic | place: Canada: Western Arctic Ocean | collected... | reverse complement strand
CGGGCGTCACTCCGGTTTGCGCATCGACCGTGGGGACGATGGAAACCAACTTACTTCGGCCAACCGTCATGTGGATTTCAGATTCTCCACCGCGGAATTTCTGCTCGTTCACAACTCCGGACAACTCGGTTCCTATCTCTGCCCATTCGTGGTGAACAGGTGCGACCGAAAGACCTCTTTCATTGATGATCACTAAAACGCCGTCTCCAACGGATATCCCACCGGGTAGCGAACCAGCAGTTGACAGGGTTCCAGCGGGTGACGCGATTTCGACCGAATCGGACGCCCGGACTATCGTCCCCTCGATGATGTTCCTGAGGCCCAAAGATCGAGCGACCATTTCGGTTGCAGGCGCCCGGAAGAGCGCCTCGGGGGGTCCAGACTGAACTACCTGTCCACTGTTTACAAAAACGATGGTGTCGGCGAGGGCAAAAGCTTCGTCTTTGTCGTGGGTCACGTAGATCGCCGTCACCCCGATTTCTTTGAGGATCGAACGAACCTGTACCTGGAGAGACTCCCGCAAAACCCGGTCCAGAGAACCAAGCGGTTCATCCAGCATCAGTAATTTTGGGGCTGGAGCGAGGGAGCGTGCCAGGGCGACGCGCTGACGTTCGCCGCCGGACAGTTCATGGACTTTTCGGTTTCGGTAGTCACCAAGGTCAACAAGTTCCAGCATTTCATCGACCCGCATCCGGACTCGGTCGCTCGACATCCCTTGCATCCGCAGACCGAATCCCACGTTCCCGAAAACGTCCATGTGGGGGAAAAGTGCGAGGTCCTGAAACATGAAACCGAAGCCTCGCGAATGGGGGGGCATCCCGTACAGGTCTTCGCCACGGAACGAGATCGTCCCTGAATCCATAGTTTCCAGGCCGGCGATGATCCTGAGGAGAGTTGTTTTCCCACACCCACTTGGGCCGAGTAAACAGACCAGTTCACCCTGGTCTACGTTCAACGAGACATCGCGAATAGCAAACATCTCGCCATAAGACTTGGAAACTTTATCGAGCTGGAGGATCGGTGACGCCGCCATCAAAATCCGCCGATGTCCCGGTAACGGAACCGCTCAATGACAACGAATCCGAGCGCGACCACAGCCATAAGCAGCGTACTCATGGCAAGGGCCTGACCCAGGTTTGCCTCTCCCGGCTGCCCCAGCAACCTGAATATCGCTACGGGGATCGTCGTGAACTCTGGTCTCACGAGTAATAGGGACGCCCCAAACTCTCCCATGGATACAGCAAACGCGAACGTGGCTCCCACGACCAGGGCCCTCGCGATCAGTGGAAGCTCGATATGGATAAAAACGCGCCGTGGAGACGCGCCCAGTAAGGCAGCGGACTCTTTCAGATGTGGAGGCATTCCACGTAGTACGGGCAGTAGCGTCCGGATGACGAACGGATAGGCCACAAGCGAATGAGCGATTACGAGTATCAGCCACGACCCTCGCAGGTCGACGGGTGGTCGATTAAACGCCACCAGGAACCCGAATCCAAGCGTCACGGCGGAGACGACCAGTGGCAACATGAACAGGGAGTCAAGGATGCTAGACCTTTTGCCGGGCCTGACTATCACGTAGGCGGCCGCCGTGCCAACCAGCATGGCTATGACCATGGACACGAAGGCGAAACGAATCGAGTTCCAGATCACGTGCAACGGGGACAGATAAAAATACGACCCGCTATCGTTGGAAAACAGTGCAGAAAAATGGGTGAATGAGTATCCGTTGTTAGTCGAGATCGCACGCTCAACCAGGGCCAACAGCGGGGAGAGAACCACCAATAGGACGGCGATAATCCCGATCACAAACAGCGTGTCCCGGACGCTCCTTTTCCTTCCTGAAATCGCTTCACGGTGGACTAGCGTGACGGGGACAGCGCTGCGTGCCTGAATCCTGGTGTAAACGAGCAGGAAGATGTAGGTGAAGACGATCTGAACTATCGCCAGAGCGCCGGCGATATCCAGCCGGAATAATTTGACCGTGAGCTCGTATATGGCGACTTCCATCGTTGCGAACTGGGATCCGCCAAGGACCAGGACCACGCCGAACGAGGTGAACGAGAAGATGTACACCAGGATTGCCGACGACCATACGGCTGGCAGCAACAGGGGCAGTGTGACGTGAAGAAAGGTCTGAACCCGACCTGCGCCCAACATCGCAGAACTTTCCTCAAACTGCGGGCTCAAGTTGGCCCAGTACGCTGAGACGATCCGTACAACTATCGAGTAGTTGTAGAAGGCGTGGGCCATGAAAATGATCGTCAGAGTGTTAGCGATCCGGACCTGTGGCGCGTTGTCGCCGAAAACACCGGATAGCCCCGTGTTCACGAGCCCTCCGGAGCCCAGCAAGGCGACGAATCCCATCGCCACCACTATCGTCGGCATTATGAAAGGGAGCGTAGTCAACGCCTTGAGCAATGACTTGCCCGGAAACTCATGGCGTGCGAATAGGTAGGCGACCGGGAGGCCGAGGACCAACGTCAGGAACGTAGAGAACGCCGCCTGCCAGATGGTGAACCAGATCCGGCCCAGGTAGTAGGAATCACCAAGCAGTACCTGGAAGGGACCCAACCCGACTGCCCCACCGCCGAAACTTTTCGCCAGGATCGCTACGAGCGGGTATAGAAAGAATACGGCGATGAACGATATCGGCCCGAATACCAGTAATCGGTTAGCCGTCACCAGACACCCGATCCGACTGTGCAGGAATCGTCTCGCCCGTTTGTCGGAGGCCTATTGGCTACTGTATACACGTTGCTTTCCCGGCAGCTGGCACATCACCGCGACGATAAGAAACGCCACCGTCACGTAGCCCGTGGCCCTCGTAAAACGCGTTCGCGAACTACCCGGGCTGCGACCACAAGTGAACTTAGCGAAGGACCACGTCGGTCCAGGCCTGTATCCACTGTTCACGCTTTTCGCCTATTTCCTCTGCGCTGATCCCGGCCGGCTGCGATGGGACTTCGGCAAATTTAAAGAAATCAGGCGTAGCGGCTTTTTCATTCACCGGGTACACAAACATCTTGTCCGGGAAGTCTTCCTGAAACCCGGTCCCAAGGGCGAAGTCTATGAACTTCTTGGCGAGGTTCTTGCTGTTTGTTCCCTTGAGAATCCCTATTCCCTCGATCTGGGTGAAGGTGGCATTGTCGATGAGGATGTTGCCGGTCGGTGACGCCTCGAGCGGCTCCTCGGAGAAGAAGACCTCGGCGGCCGGGCTGGTGGCGTAGCTCACAACTAGTGGCCTATCACCGCCGTACTTTGTGAAATCGGTGTAATAGGCGTCGCTCCAGCCGTCTTTTACTAGGACATCGTTGGCCTTCATGTCGGCCCAGAAGTCCAGGTAATCGTAATCTTCGTCTTCACCAAAGTAAGCGATTGTCGCTATCAAGAACGCCAGGCCCGGCGACGAAGACGCGGGATTCTCCACGACCAGCGATCCATCCCAGTCGGGGCCGGTCAATTCCTCCAGGGTTTCCGGGGGAGTGAGGCCATTTTCGGTGAGGAAGTCCTTGTCGTAGTTCAGGTTCACGTAGGCGTAGTTGATCGGGGTAACGTGCCCGGAACTGTCGAACTCGAATTCGTCCGGTACCTGGTCAAGTAGATCCGGCCGATATTCATCGAAAATTTCCTGCTCGAGTGCACGTCCCAAGTAGGTGTTATCGATGCCGTACAACAGGTCAGCAGACGGATTACCTTTTTCGAGGATCGCCCGTACCAGGGCTTCCCCGGCATCGCCCGCTTTCTGGATGACAACCGTGGCGTCGTTTGCCTCTTCGAATTCGTTGATAATCGCTTCGGAGATGTCGAAACTATCGTGGGTCATGATTACAAGCTCGCTGTCTTCGTCTTCACTGCACGCTACGGTGAAAGCGAGCACGAGCATGATGCTGACGATTGCTGTCCATCTGGTCATCACAAGCCTCCTGATCACCGTCCCGACGATCGAGATCATCGTGGGACGAAAAAAACCGCCCAATCTAGGCGGCAAAGAAGGCATGGAAACCACTCCCTCCGCTGGCATTACCCAGATCAGGTTTAGGGGTCGACAGTGGTGAACTGTCCTCTCAGCCTGGATTCCCAAGCTCCCCCGGGGCATATTCAATTGCGGTCAGGGTATTAACGTAATCGTCTGGTGTCAAGAGAGGTCAAGGTCTGGAGGAACAACATCTTGTTACGGCCCGCTAAAGGGAGCCGAACGGCGGTCTTTGCGGACCCAAGGGTTTCCGGAATTAAAGCGTCGGCCGGCCTTTCAGCCCAGAGTCTCGGACCCGGTGTACTATCCCGGTTCCGTACGTGATGAACAGTTCGTCGTAGTCGAGACCACCAATCAGGCAGTTCGTAGGCATATCGGACGGCGTTCGATGCGTCTCAAGGACACGTCCGTCCGTGTTGAATACGTAGATCATCGGACCCGGGCCGTAGCTATGACTCCCGGCGCTGGCGACGATGTTGTTATCGGCGTCCCAGCACATCCCGTCGATACCGCGTCCCCATCCAAAGTCATGGAGGGTGGACTGATCTCCGAGTGAGCCGTCGAGATTGATTGGGTAGGACACGAAGCGGGGATGAGCCTTCACGCCGCCCACACTGTCGGCGGCAAATATCCGATCTCCTGAAGGAGAGATCAATATCCCGTTTGGCCTCCTCATGTCTTCGGTGACACGAACCGCGGTGTAGCTGCCATCGGGTTGAGGATCGGCACGATAAACCTGCTCCGTTGGGATGCTCAACGGTCGGCCACCGTAATTGGGGTCCGTGAACCATATTCGGCCCCGGTGGTCTATCGCCAAATCATTTGGCTCGTTGAAAGGACGTCCATCGAAATTGTCCACGATCACACGGGTCGGTTCACCTGCCACGTACTCGACTATCCGGCGGTTTTTACCCTCGCACGCAAACAGTCGTCCGTTGTGGTCAAACACCATCCCGTTCGCTCCACCGGTATCTTCCCGCCATACGGAACTTTCTCCGGTCTGGGGATCCCATCTCATCGTCAGATCTGCGGCGCAGTGGGAGTACAGCAGGCCGGTCCCATCCCAGGCCGGGCCCTCAGTGAGTGAGTCACGCTCGGCTATGGTCTCAAAGGTCCATTCAGTCATGTGGTGTGCCTCACGGGTAAAGCAGGTGGCCGGTCATGCCGGTGTCCTTTGCAACGAGAAGATGTCCCTCGATGCTGGTGACATACAAGTCTTCTCCGACAAAAGTGCAGTTGGTCGGGCGTATCGCCGGCGTTGGATGTGTCGCGACAATCCTGCCATCCGGCTCGAAAACGGTGATCATCGGACCCGGGCCGGAGACCTCCCACCCGGTACAGGCGACGATATGGCCTTCTGATGAGAGGGTCATGCCGTCGATGCCCCGATGCGGCCCGAAATCGTGCAGCAGTTCGTAGTCGCCAAGCGATCCATCGCTGTTCACTGGATATCCACGAAGCTGCCGGAAGCGGCCAGCGCCGTAGTCACTCTCGGCCACGTAGAGGGTCTTATAGTCCATGGAGAACAACAGACCGTTCGGCATCGTGGAATCGAACGTCCGCTGTACGGCCTTCCAGTTGCCGTCTGGTTGAGGATCGGCCGAGATGATGGCCGAAAATTCGATCCCCATCTCTGGAAACACATCGTTGATCCGGTCAGAAAAGTAGATCCGGCCATGCGGGTCTATCGCGAGATCGTTCGGCCCGTTGAGGCGTTTACCGTTGAGGCGGTCCACAACGGTAACGCCTGGCTTGCCATCCTCGTACATGGCGATCCGCCGTCCACCGCCCTCGCAGGCAAACAACCTTCCCTGCGCATCAAAATTAAGGCCGTTGGCGGCGTTAGTGCCAGAGCGTTCCGTCACAACGGTTCCAGTGGCCGGGTCGTAGGCCAGCATCCGGTTCATTGCGATATTGGTGAACAACAATCGGCTGCCATCCCAGGCGTTGCCTTCTGTTATCGATCCAATGACCGGCAGAGCGTCTTCAAACGTCCATTCCCGGGGCATTGTTGGGCCTCCGCTGTATCAATTATGTGCGGTCTAGTACCGCCCGTCCCGCAACGCTGACGGGCCAACTGGGATTATCAACGGCAGATGCCAGCATCGCAATGGGCTGTGTAAATCAACGAGACATGGTTCGTTTTTGACCGCCTTTAGAGTTCGATGCTCCCGAGGTGAAAAATCTGACCGATATGAAGATGTGGTGATGGTTATCAGGTGATGGGTCCGCGCACCGTCGTCATCAAAGGAGACCGCTTCGCCGAGGACCGGTTCACGCCGAGGATGGAGGGAAGATAAGCGGACGTTGTCTACGACCGCGTTTCCTTCACTAGTTTCACGGACCGCCAGATTCCCAGTACGAATACACACGGCATCGGTTGCACTCTCCCGTCAGAAATCGCCTCTGGACTATCACGTGGCCGCCCGTTTCCAACTGCCCAATTGGAAGCAAGACTGTATCTGACTGACATCCTCAGCTGTCGTTCCTTCTGGGCGGGGAACATCCGCCGGTCGGTCATCTTTTTGCGTCAAGGACCGGTGGCGGGCGAAACCCCAATGGGGGGGCAACCCCCTCCGTTACTCGAGAATCCACATGAACGGTTCAGTCATACGTCGTCTTCCGACTATAGAATCTGCCAAGTTACCTACCGTTATTTATTCCTAAGGACGAGGATCTAGCGAGAATGACTCTGTATCTGACGGAAGCTGAAGTCGGCGAAATTCTTACGATGGACCTGGCTCTAGACGCGGTCGAAGAGGTGTTTGGCGCCTGGGGGCGGGGTGAAGTTATCAACCACTCCCGTAGCCGTATCGCCCTGGGGCGTGGTTCCTACAACCTGATGTCTGCGGGTTGGCCTGGAAAGGGAATAGTCGGCTCGAAGTCTTACGTCGGCGGCAGCGGCGGCATCTCGTTTCAGGTATTGATTTACGGGGCGTCTGGAGAGGGTCTGCTAGGGATTTTGGACGCGAACCTCATGGGCCAGATCCGCACTGGCGCGGCCAGCGGCATAGCGACGCGACACATGGCACGCCCGTGTGAGAACAGCAAGGTCGCGGTGATTGGCTCCGGCTACCAGGCGCGGACCCAACTTGAGGCCGTCGCGGGTGTCCGTGAAATAGAGTCAGCGTCCGTCTATAGCCGAGCCGCCGAAAATCGGGACGGGTACGCGAAAGTAATGACAGAAAGACTGGAGATCCCAGTCACCGCCTCGGCGTCGGTCGATGAATGCATTGAGGGCGCCGACATCATCATCGTTATCACGAATGCCCGTGATCCGGTGCTCCTCGGCGATTCCATCGGCGAGGGTGTCCACATCAACGCCGCTGGCGCCAACGGGTGGCAGAGGCGGGAACTCGACACACGCGCTGTTGTGAAGTCCGACGTGATTGCGACCGACGATGTGGATCAGGCGAAGATCGAGTGTGCGGATCTTATGGCCGCCGCCGATTCAGGACGTATCCGATGGGAACAGGTCTTGAATCTGGGCGAAATCGTGGCCGGGACCAACCCCGGTCGCACTGATGCATCCCAAGTGACGCTTTTCGAATCACAGGGCGTGGCGATGGAGGACATCGCAGTCGGGAAGCGTGTATTGGATATTGCGTTGGAGCGAGGGATCGGCACGCAGTTGTCTGGTGGAGGTATGGAGGCCGGCAGCCTGTAAGCAGGTGCATGGTCTGCGATCTAACTCACCGGTAAAGCCAGTCGGACACCCCCGGTATGTGATATCAGCAACTACAGGACTATTCCTGCCAGTTATCTTGTTCTGGCATCAAGCCTCTTATGTAAGCCACCTGTCCAATGTGCTGCGAGCACTCCACTGAGATCCGGGCCAGTACCCAGGTGAAGGTCGGGGCTGGTCGAGGCTGAAATGGATTGTGGTCAGCGTTCGTTCTCTCCAGGTCCGTCGCTGAAAACCCTCTGATCACCGGGTACGCGCTCTCCATTACGTCTGCTCGATATCCCTCGACAACGTTAGCTGGCACGTCCGGGAACGCCCCGACCTGCTCTGGAGTATCGCCGACTCCCCACCGATCTCTAGCCGGCAAGCCGAACTTCTCTGCCCACCCGTTAACCTTCCACCTCTCTCCGTTATCGCTCAGGTACCAGTTGATCCAGCCATCCTCTACCCGGGTCAGATGCCAGACTGTCCATAGGATGTGATTGGCGGTCGGCGTCGGTCGCCAGCGCCATTGCTCAGGCGTCAGGCCTTCCAGCGCTGCGTCCAGTTGAGTGTTGAAATCAGCGATGGCCTGTAGGGTTACGTCACGAAAATCCAATTCACCCCTCCGAAGCCCGGATATCGAGCTAATCGATGTCGATGATCCGACCGCGTGTAGTGTGGACGATGCAGGGAGCCAATCATATTTGAGCACGTGCGATTACGGCCACCGCGGGCACCATGACAACCCAGAGTATCAACGTAAGGTACTTGGATACGGCGCAGCCGAAATCATTGACCCCGAGATCATCATTGACTCTTCCAGCCGATCTTGAGTATCAAGGCACTCATAAAGAATCCCAGCGTGGCGCCGGGCAAAGCTAGAATCGATCGACAAGCCATGCATTATCTCCTCATGTGTCTAAATCCCACTCTCATGTCCACCACCGACGGGCGGACTGAATGCTATCTGCTCGCCCGGAACAGGCACACAGGGGTAATTCATTGACGCCCGATTTACCCACGGCAAAAGCCGGTTCTACACATCTTCTTGAGGTACGCAACCTGACCACCAGGTTTGCCACCGCTGACGGCTATGTACAGGCTGTAGACGGCGTTTCTTTTCACATCGATGAGGGCGAGATACTCGGACTTGTCGGGGAATCTGGTTGCGGCAAGTCGGTGACATCGTTGTCGGTGATGCGGTTGATCCCGAATCCCCCGGGCGAAATAACAGACGGCCAGGTGCTGTTTGAGGGCACGGATCTCCGACAGATTTCTGAACGGGAGATGCGGCGTGTGCGTGGCGGAAGCATCGGCATGATTTTTCAGGAGCCGATGACATCTCTGAACCCGGTACTCACTATCGGCAGACAAATCACCGAGGCTTTCGAGATCCATCTTGATTTGAAGGGACGGGCCGGGCGTGACCGGGCGGTCGAAATCCTGAACCGCGTTGGGTTTCCTGACCCGTCAAAGAGATTTGACGATTACCCGCACCAATTGAGTGGCGGCCAACGTCAGCGGGCCATGATCGCAATGGCGATCAGTTGCAATCCACGACTCCTGATCGCAGACGAGGCGACTACGGCGCTTGATGTAACCATCCAGGCGCAGATCCTTGAGTTGCTACAATCCCTGTGTGACGAGTTCAAGATGGCGCTCTTGATCATCACCCACAACCTGGGGGTCGTGGCCCGGTATGCGCAGAGGGTCGCCGTGATGTACGCCGGGAAGATTATCGAATCCGGGACGGCGGACGAGATATACGCGGCTCCTCAACATCCGTACACGACAGGGCTTCTGAGCTCAGTACCTCGTCTGGACGCTTCGGCTCGCGACCGACTTGAGTCCATCGAGGGTGAAATACCGGACCTCGCCAACCTGCCTGCCGGCTGCGCGTTTGAGCCGAGATGCAGATGGGCTGTGGATCGCTGCGGGGTCGAGTCACCTGTCCAGGTACCCGTACGTCCGTCGCAGGGCCGTGTAGCTGCGGGAACAGATCATCAGGTGGCTTGCTGGGAATCTGAGAATATCGCCGCCGGCACAGCGTTGGAACAACAACCGTCATGACAACCCGTCTTGTAGGGCAAGACTCGGCTGATCCGGGCGGGATCAGCGTCGATTCCGAGACGAACACGACGCTCTCCGTACATGATCTAAAGGTCCACTTCCCGATCAGTTCCGGGTTCTTGATTCGACGACAGACCGGAGCAGTGAAGGCCGTGGACGGCGTCTCCTTTGACATAGCACCCGGCGAGACGCTCGGACTGGTAGGGGAGAGCGGTTCAGGCAAAACGACTACCGGACGGGCGATCCTGCAACTTCAAAGGCCTACCTCTGGCTCGGTCCAGTTCAGGGGCGTCGAGCTCACGGCCGTATCGGCAAAGCAGATGCGCCCGTTCCGATCCGAAATGCAGATCATTTTCCAGGATCCATACGGTTCCCTGAACCCGCGTATGAGCGCGGGCAGGATCGTCGGGGAACCGTTGACGGTGCACGGATTGGCGGGGGACAAGAATCAGCGCCGAGACAGGGTCGCGGAGCTACTTGAGCGCGTCGGGATGAATCCGGCGATGATGGGTCGCTATCCGCATGAGTTTTCGGGCGGTCAGCGGCAGCGCATTGGTATAGCCCGGGCGCTGGCCGGGGAGCCGTCGTTTATCGTGTGCGACGAGCCCGTCTCAGCACTGGACGTGTCGATCCAGGCGCAGATCCTGAACCTGCTGACAGACCTGCAGGCTGAGTTCAACATTTCATACCTGTTCATCGCCCACGATCTGTCAGTTGTGCGTCACATCAGCGATCGAGTAGCCGTGATGTACCTCGGCAAGATCATGGAGCTGGCATCGAGCGAGGACCTTTACGAGAATCCGACGCACCCGTACACGCGTGCATTGATGTCGGCCGTGCCCATTCCGGACCCGATACTCGAGCGACAACGTGAACGAATTGTGCTGGCCGGAGATATCCCGAGCCCGATAAACCCGCCGTCGGGGTGCGTATTTCGGACGCGTTGTCCGATCGCAACCTCAGAGTGCGCAGAGGTGGTTCCGGAACTCATCGAGCGCGGGAACAGGCACCAGGTGGCCTGCATCAAGGTCTAGGACAGTGACCAGGCCACGATGCCGAAGATGAATGCGCCTATCAGGCACACAGGCACCCCAACGACGGTCGTCCATTCGATCGGCCGGCGCCACGGCGAATCGTCGCTCAACGAAGATGTCCTGGCGTCGACTCCCCGGCCCATCACCTCAGCGGACAGGATCAGGGACAGGACTGCGTTTACCACGGCAATCGTCAGAGCCAGCATCGAAAAGATTCCTGCTACTACCGTAATCTTTTCGCCCTCTCCAAAGAGTATGGCGTCGAACAGGCCGACCGTTACGGCGATCAACGCAGCCGTGGCGGCGCCGAATCGCCATTGAAGGCCGACGGCAACCGTCCAACGAGTCTTACCCTCCGGATCTGCGCCGCGGAGCGACACCTGTGTGTACAGGTTCCACGTCAGCATGACCAGAGCGAGCAGTACGTTCCCTATCAGGAATGCGGTGAATGACATTTCTTATTTGCTCCGGGTCGTAACACGGCCCCACGCGTTTTCGGATTGCGCACGTTCGATGCGACCCCTCACGCGGTTCCCAGGCCGTAGTGTGCCGAACCCCTTAGACATCAATTTTGACTATTTCTTGTTGTATTTCGCCTGTGACCTGCGGTCCATGTTCTCCCAGAAACACATCAATTTCAGATCGAATGCCGAATTCTGGCAGGTAAATCCCCGGTTCAACCGATACCGCAACGCCGGGAATTAGTTTTCGTGTGTCGTGTGTCTCCCAATCATCCAGATTGACACCATTACTGTGGACTTCGAAACCGATGCTGTGACCAAGTCGGTGAACAAAGTGGTCAGCGTACCCGGCTTTTTCAATCACATTACGAGCCGTTCGGTCCACTTCCCACCCCTCAAGTTCACGTCCACTGAAGAATGCATCCTGCATGAAACTCACGGCTGTGTCACGGGCATCGGCGACAACCCGGAACACCTCTTCATGTCTGGAAGTCGGCTCGCCGGTGAAGCCCGTCCATGTAATATCGCCAAAGACCGAGCCGGGTTCGGCAGAAACGGCCCACAGATCTATCAAGATCAGGCTGTTCTTCCTGACGATGGCAGATGTATCGGGAGCAGGCTCATAGTGCGGATCAGATGCATGTGCATCCACTGCGACGATCGGACCATCTGGCGCTACGAGATCAAGGCGCTCAAATCGACCCCTGATGAACTCGGCGACGTCATGCTCGGTCAATTTCCAGTTGATGTTCTCGCCGATGAATGCGAAAGCATCGTGCACGGTACGCACTAACCCATCCATGGCGACCTGGTGTGACGCTCGCTGGGCTGGAGTCCAGCGTTCGGTCGAGTACTGGAGAACATCTCCGGAGCTGACGACATCCACTCCAAGTGACCGAACCAGTTCAACGGTTCCGGCGTCGATACGACTCACACGTGGCAAAGCGGCCTCGGGCGAGTACTCCATAGCGACAACACGTCGGCTCGAAAGTACCTCGCCAAGTTCGGAAAGCATCTGGACGCGGCTGCCAAAGCGTCTTACCTGGACCTTGACGTTCTCTACACCGGCGGCCTCAACCATCGAACTGAATCGACCTGCATCCACCTCATGGGTCAGCAAAACCGGGTCGCCATCCGACGGGACGAAAAACCAGCAGGGCCGGGTGACGTGGCCGACGTTGCCGATCAGGTTCCAGAGGATTGGATTCGAACCTCGATAGTCTTCCAGTAGCCAGCCATCAATCCCCGACTCGTTCAGGTATTGACGCGCGCCAGATAGGGCCTCACCGATCGCCATACTCAGCTGACCCGCGGATCTGGAAATAGCTCGCGCGCCGCGACGGCCTGTTCCTGTGTGTTCATGTCCAATCGAGCGATTGGTGAGTCTATAGGGAGTCGATTCACTGAGTCAGCGTGCGCCTGAATGACCTGGCGTACTCCCTGACCTTCTTCCGTAATCGCCTCCAGCTCGGACAGCAGCGAGCCATCGAACACGAGCGGGTGACCGCCATGCCCATCGAATACTGGCGAACTGATGAGCGTTCCTGCCTCTTTGTGTGACTCCAGCACCTCCCGGATCAACCAGGAGGGCCGGGGTTGATCGACCGCCAGTAGAACAATGGTGGCCACGTTATCCGGCAGCCTCGCGAGTCCAGCCTTAATCGATGTCGTCTTGCCGGACAAAAATTCCGTGTTTCTGACCGCGTGGACCCTGTCTCCTGTTGAGATAACGGGTGATACAGACGTAAGCACGGACTCAACGTCGGTGGCGCGATTCCCGGTCACGGCGAACACCTCATCGACGCCCGCTTCAATCAGCGCCTCGATCTGGCGTTGAATCAGCGGCGCGCCGAACCAGTCGAGCAACGGTTTCGGCGTGCCCATGCGGCTGGATTCACCCGCGGCCAGCAGGATTGCGCAGATCGACAAAGCTATATTTCGCTCGTCAGTCGGCAGCCGTCGTGGCCTCTGACCGGGCGTGATCGGCTGCGATCTGGAGCAACTTCTCGTCCAGTTTCAGCGGGAGGCCAGTGCCGCCGAGACGGAACATCAGAATTTCTGCAACGATGCTAATGGCGATCTCTTCCGGTGTGCGGGCGGTGATGTCCAGTCCACTCGGGGCCCTGAGTTCACGCACGCGATCTATCGGTAAGCCGCGCCGAATCAACTCTTCGTAGATCATGATGGTTTTCCGCTTGCTGCCGAGAAGGGCGACGTAACGTGCAGGAGTGCGTGCAGCGGCCTCAAGTGCCGTATCGTCGTACCGGTGCCCGCGAGTTGCGATCACGATGAATGTGTTGGCGTTTATCGGAAGGTCTGCGATCCCGCTGACGAAGTCCTGGGTCAGGACGATATCGGCCTCCGGGAAGCGTTCTACGTTAGCGAACTCCGGGCGATCATCCACAACGAATACCCGCATGCCAACGGAACGTGCGATCGGGGCCAGCGCCTTGGAAACGTGGCCGCCGCCGGCAAGGACCATCGTCGGGGGCGTCGTAAACGCCTCGATGAATATCTCTGCGCCGGTCGCTTCGTCGACGACGTACTCCTGCTTGCCAAGCGCCATCAGATTGACGGCCTTGCGCACAGATCGTTCGTTCAGCCGAGAGTCGCCGAGAGTGCCCTCGGTTTCGCCGTTCTCACGGATCAACATCTTTGCGCCGACGGAGAATCCTGAAGATTCAGGAGCCACCATCAGATTTGCGATGGCAACTGGTGCGCCGCCTTCGTATGCGGTCACGACTTCTTCGGCATAGATCTGGTAGTCCACCGGGCGGCGGATAGGGTCGATCAAGAAATACATCGTCCCGCCGCAGATGAGGCCTTCTTCAGAAGCAAGCTCTTCATTAAGCTCGTACGAGCGCATCTCCGCGGCACCGCCACTTTTCAACAACTGTTGCGCCGCAAACCAGATGTCGCCCTCGACACAGCCGCCGCCGAGCGTTCCGACGCCACTGCCATCATCTCTGACGAGCAACTTTGCGCCAGGCTTCTGTGGAGTCGATCCGGAGGTCTTAACGACCGTCGCTACGACTACCTGACGGTCATCGTTTAGCTGGGAAACAGCTTCTCGAAATACGGGTTCCATGTGTGGCCTTCCGAACCGATAACCGGTTCCAATCTGGCCCAATTACCGTTCCGGGCCGTTGATCTCACGTTACCACAGGGGAGGCGTGTTACTTTCCGTCAGATGGTGTTTACGGTCATGGATGGGTGAAAAGAGCAATTTGTCGGTGGATGTTTGTGGAATTCAAGCCAAGCAAATGAGCCGCGGGGGAGGATGACGTGTGATCGTGTTTTCACCGGCGAGACGTTCACCTGTTATTCCGAAAACTGCAAGCGAGGATTCTTTCGGGCCGAATTCAGCAACGGTTGTATCGCGCGATGCGCCCATCTCTGATCCTGAAGAGCTTGAGGAGAAGAAACTGGCCGCTCGAGATTGTCCGCACCAATAAGCGCTACCGGGGTATTGCCATACGTCGCCATAAAAACTGAACCTCGTATGCGGCAACCGGGCGGAGCAAGCTCGGCCCCTGGGTTCAATTAGACCGTACTGTGGAGAACTAACCCCGCAGCATCGCGGCGGCGTCTTCGACAGCCATGATGATCTTGTCGTAACCAGTGCATCGGCAGAGGTTGCCCGCCAGCTTAGTGCGAATCTCTTCCTCGGAGGGGTCAGGGTCGCGCTGCAACAGTGCCGTCGTGGAGACGATGAAACCGGGAGTGCAGAACCCGCACTGTAGCGCACCATCCTTGATG
>Ga0310125_10000856_pt1 | contig 14982 bp, 13 predicted proteins | sample CB11b_Tmax_Bot8__FD_203508 | JGI IMG/M metagenome (GOLD analysis project Ga0310125, IMG submission 203508) | Marine microbial communities from Western Arctic Ocean, Canada - CB11b_Tmax_Bot8 | ecosystem: Environmental > Aquatic > Marine > Oceanic | place: Canada: Western Arctic Ocean | collected... | reverse complement strand
GAAGTTCCTCGAGGATTTCGTCGCCCAGCTCTGCCAATAGCAGCGCCAGCGGGCTGTCCGGAGACAGGCTCTCTACGTGTGGCAATACGTCGAGATATGCACGTTCTACAACCTGCACCACGGCGTCGACTTCGGCTTGCGGGTCACGCTCGCCGAGGGCACCCTCGAGATAGGGGTTGTCATCGACGGCAGCCAGCGTGTAGTACGCCTGGTCGAGTTCTTCACGGGCCCCGTCGTAGCGTCCCGCCGCACTCTCGTCGAGGGCGCGTAGCCAACGCCAGCGCGCCGCCTGCAGGGCACCATCAAATTCCTGCTCCAGGATGGGGTCCACCGTCAATGAATCGACGATGGTGGTCATCGTCGTCGGTGCCGATGGCCGGCCTGTCCAGAATGGCGCACACGCCACCCAGGACAACGTGCTCAAGAGACCGACGAGGGTAATCAGGCGTCGCATGACACTCACCGATTCTCCCCCTCTTCTCGTGGCAGGAAGACCTCTCCCGGAACCCGTGCCGCCGATCGGTAACCAAGCGATCGGCAATGTTCGACAAATTTTTGTGCCTGCGTGGAGGTGCGGAAACTACCGGCCAACACTTTGTGGTAGGGTGCTTCAAACTTCACATCGACGTCATCAATTTTTAATCGCTTCATAACCCGGCTGCGGTACTCCTGAGCGCTCTGCTGGTCCTGGAACTGGATGATGAGCACACGATACCCCGGGCCCTGTACGAGTTCTGGCTCAAATGCTGGCAGATCGATCTCAAGGGTAGGTGGTTCTTCGGTCAGCCTTTCCGCCTGCGGCAGATCCGCCGATAAAATATCGTCATCGACGATGACTTCGGTCGGGGTGTACAGCGTGTCACTTACAAGAAAGGCACCCTCGTATCCACGGCTGAGTCCGGCGATCTGCCGTCGCAGACTGTCGGCGGCGCCGGCGTTGACCAGGTGGCCTGCGTGCACGGCGTACAGGTTGCCTTGCGACAGCACATCGGCAGGCACCTCGAAGCGTCGTGCCAGTTCATCGGCGATCTGTTGGGCCCCCTGTTGGCGGGTCAGCGCGATGACCTGCACACGATATACGACCTCAGCCGTGGTAACCTGGGAGTCCTGGTCGGTCTCAGGAAAGGATGCGGGGCTGTAAACCCGTTTAGCAGTGGGTGGCACGGGCTCGGCGATCACTTCCGGCGGTATGAACAGGGGTTGAATCAGCAGCAGATCCTCGCGGAATCGGGCGGGGTCGAATTCCTCGCGCACCGTGATCTCCGTGCTGCCCGCCGGGGCTGCCTCTCGATAGACTGGGGCTGTCTGCGCGTGGCTGGCACAGCCGCTGACCGACATTGCCGCGCCAATCAACAGAGCCGCCGATGCGCGAGCTGGGCGGGATGCCGCAGCGGGGTTCATGCCGCGTTCGCACCGATGGCGGCGGGCACCGCTCGCCCCCAGTTGCGCAAGGTGTCGCCGAAGGGTGCGCGGGCAATGCCATACTCGGTGACAATGGCGGAGATCAGTTCGTTCGGTGTCACATCGAAAGCTGGATTGAAGACGCTGACACCCTCCGGTACGGTGCGGCACCCGAAGCCTTGTGTGACCTCCGTGGCGGATCGTTCCTCAATGGGGATCTGATCGCCGGCGGCCAGGTCGAGATCGACCGTCGAGGTGGGTGCGGCGACATAGAAGGGAATGTCGTGAGCTTGCGCCAGAAGGGCGACACCATAGGTGCCGATCTTGTTGGCGACGTCACCATTGGCGGCGATCCGATCGGCGCCGGTGATGACACAATCAACGCTGCGATCACGAAGTACGGAAGCGGCTGCGACATCGCAGATGACCGTGACCTCGACGCCACGACGCTGCAGTTCCCAGGCTGTCAGTCTTGCGCCTTGCAGCAGCGGGCGAGTCTCATCGGCATATACGTGAATCTTCTTGCCCTGCTCGACGGCAGCGTAGACGACACCGAGTGCGGTACCCCAACCGGCGGTTGCGAGGGCACCGGCGTTGCAGTGGGTGAGAATGGTCGCCTCTTCCGGAAGCAGACTGGCGCCATGTTCGCCCAGGCGTTGGCATAGGACCCGGTCATCTTCGTGTATCTGCCGTGCCGCTGCCACGAGACTGGCATAGAGATCATCATCGCTACGACTGGCATTCGCCTGCAGGACGTTGCGCATGTGGTCGAGGGACCAGAACAGATTGACAGCAGTGGGCCGGGTACGGGCGAGTCGATCGATGGTGGCACCCACCAATTCGGCCATAGCAGCGGCGCCGCGGGCATGCCAGGCGCCGATGGCGGTCCCATAAGCGGCGGCGACACCGATGGCCGGTGCCCCACGAACCCGCAGCGATTCGATCGCTTCGGCTATACTCTCCACATCCTCACAGTCGAGGCATACGACTTCCACCGGCAGTCGTGTCTGATCGAGCAGTACCAGGGCCGGTGGTGCTGCATCTGCGGCGTCGCGCCAACTCAGGGTCGCGATGGTTTCACTGGCCATTGCGTAGACTCTTGGTGGAGGGAGCGAAGGTAAACTCGCCGTCGTCCTCGCCGGTCTCCTCAGCCGTCCAACTGTCGCCAAGGCGAGACATGTCGGCATCCCCCCAGAGTCGCTCGAGTGCATAGAAGTCTCGAGCCTCCTGGCGGAAGATGTGGATGACGACGTCCACGAGATCGACGAGGACCCAACGCAGCGATTCGATGCCCTCTACGTGCCAGGGCTTGTGCCCAGCTTCGCGCAGCGTGTTGGCCACATCGTTGGCCAGGGCGCGAACATGCGGTTCGGATGTGCCGCTGCAGATGATGAAGAAATCGGCGGCGTCACTTACTCCGCGTAGGTCGATGAGCACGACATCGAGCGCCTTGTGCTCCTGTAGCCTATCGACGATCAGACGAAGACGGGGATCTTCGTCAACGGGGGAGGTAGGTTCGGTGGCGATGGTCGTTTGCTCCCTTAGGGTTCGAGCAGGCCGAGGCGCCTGTAGTCACGACCGACGATCACGGTCACCTCCTCGAGGCGATATGCGTCGTCGCTAATCTGTTGAATTGTGCTCGGGATCCCCAAAGCTCTGGCGACATTTCGAGCGCGCTCGAGGTCCCCGGTTCGGTCAATCACCAGGGACTCGAGAAAATTGAAACTCGAAGCGTTCCCTTCGTGGATCACGTCGATGCCCAAGCCACGGGCTTTACGTGTCATGCGTGCAGCCACGTGGGCATCACCACAACCATTGAGGACGGCGACGCGGAAGGAGCCCAGTAGTGGCACTGGCTCCGTTGTCGTCGTCGCCGCTGAGGTCTCCCACTGCGGTCGCAAAGCTACACCGAGTAGAACGATACCGGCGACGCTGGCCAATAGCCAGAGGGCTTTTTCCTGCACGAATAACGGGATCCGGAAAAACAAGGGGTCGGAGAGTACCACAACGTGGGCAAAACGAAGGGGACCGGTTCAGCAACACTACTTAAGATGGCGGCGGGCGCCGCCGAAAGTCAAACCTTTACGAAGTACGAACCACCACTTTCAGGTGGGTAACAGTCCCATGCCGATGCGGACGACGAGATAGGCCGAAGCGGCGAATGTCATGGCACGGGCAAGGCGGTCGGCAAAGTCGTGACGAGGGTGCATGCGCGATCCTGTGTGAACAGACATTTGTGTAGCAGTGAACAAATGTCAATCAGTGCACGGACGTTGATCGGTGAACAAAAAAGCAGTAAATATGACCAATAGATACTGCTCGAATGATCCCTCGTCAAGCGCTTTTTTTCAGAATAGTCCCGAATATTTGAAGGTCATGATGTAGTCCTGACTGCCTTTGCGTTTGGCTTTCGTTCTGGAGTCGTAGATGTCCCAGCCGAAGCCGAGAAGGAAGCGGTCTTTGTACATCGATACGGCGAGTCCCAACGAGATTGCGATCGAGTTGCCCGTAGACAGCGCCTCGAGGACGTTGCCGGTGGCGGTGAGGTGTATGCCGGAGATCGCGGGGTGCTCCGAATTGTGCCAGCCGACGAAGGCGAGACCGGGTAAACCGATGAGGCGTTCCGTCTCACCTCTCACCACGTTGCCGTCGCTATCGGTCCAGTCGCGGCCTGGGCGAATCGTCAGAAAGGAGACCAGGGGTTTGGCCTCGAAATCCCAGCGCCACCCACCGGCTTCGAAGATCTGGCTCACGGACTGGGGCGGAGCCCCGGGGTAGCTGTGCGTCGTCAACCTCATGCGGACACGTTTGGTGCCGGCTTCTTTCAGGCGCAGATTCAGATCTTCGGCGAGCAGAGATCCTCCCGCATCCTCGTAAATCTGCAGTGTTGTCTGCTTGCCACCCCCCTTCGGGTCGTAGTTCTCGTCAAGTTCGGTCCACTCGATGTCGATGCGGCGGCCCACCAAGGCTTGGCGCAGCGAATCGGGGAGCAGAAATCGCAGGTCGATCCTTGTGCCATCGCGCAGGACCATGGGGGTGTTGTTCCACGGCACCTGGATCGGCAGTGCGACGTCCTTACGCGATACAGTCACCGATGTGATCTGTGCCAAGTCGATATTCTCCAGCACGCCCTGTCCCTTGATCTTGATGGGCTGTGCCTTGTCACGGACGTCGTTGCTGACAAGCAGGATCTGACCAAAACGTTCACCAAAAGCCTGCGGCGAGAAGAAGACCTTGAGGGTTGTCGACTCACCGGGTTCGAGAGAGAACGACTGGGGCTCGACGAGAGCCTCGCGGGTCAGGGCATTGGCCTCGACTATCAGCGATGTATCCCCGGAGTTGGTCGCCACCAGGGTCCGCATGGTACTGTCGCCGAGGATGACAAAACCGAAGTCGACGGTCCCTGCCGGATACAATTCGATCTCGGCGGCGACACCTATACCATTGAGCAGGATTTCCAGCGTCTCCGTGCCCTCCTCCCAGAAGCCCTCCAGACGCAGTGTCCCCGAACTCAGGCCACGTGAGGCGGGTTCGTAGGTCACATTGATGGGCAGCGAGCGCAGACTGTTGGCGGGCAACAGGAACTTGCTGTCGGGAGAGACCTGAGTGTAAGGAATGAAATCGTCGCTGGTGGAACGGATGCGACTGATGGTGAAATCGGCATTGCCGACGTTGACCAAGTCGATGAGACCACTGCTGGCCTCACCGACGGGGACCCGTCCGAAGTCATGGGCAGAGGGTGACAGCTTGAGGAATTTGCCTGTGCCGTGGAGTTCGAAGCGAGATCGACCGGATTCGGTCTCTACCCATAGCACGGCCTCGCGATCGCCGATCTCTTTGGGCTGAAAGGTGAGGCCAACCTTGCCACTCTCCCCAGGCTGCAGCAGGACGGCAGCGGTTTCGAGTGCGAATTCGGCGCCCATTTCGTCCTCGAGTTCGAGCCGCACAGTATAGGGACTGCCACCGCGATTCCACAGCAGCAACTGTTCCTGCGCCGGATTGCCGATGGGGACACCGCCAAAGATGATCGGCGTACGGTTCAGGACCTCGACCTTTGGCGGCGTTACTCGGGCGCGCCCGGTCAGAGCCAATTCGATGCGTTGTCTGGAGGGATCGTTGGTGCGCAACACGACGAGGCCACTGGCGGGACCTTCGTAGCGTGGCTCAAAGAGGATGTCCACATCCCGCCGCTCGCCCGCCTCGATCACGAGGACCGAGTCGACGCCGGCCGTGAAGGCCTCGTGGTCGATCCGCAAATCGACATCGAGGTCGGCGCGGCCCTGATTCAACAGGGACAACGAACGGCGCTCACGGTGACCGACTTCCATCGTCATGAAGTCGAGACCGACCTCGGCCAGGGGAGAGACGGCCAGCCGTGGTGCAAGCCCTTCGCCGGCGATGGGGATATCGATCAGTCCCTCTGGCAGGTCGGCGGAATAAATGGCGAGTCGGCCCCTGACGGCACCGTCCGCCACGGGCGAGAAACCGACGACCAGGTCGAGACTGCTGTTCGGCTGCAGGCGCCGGGCAGAGGCATCACGCAAGGACATGCCGATGTTGGCGGGCACCACGGCAAGACTGTCGATGAGGAACTCGACGCGCCCCGTGTTTGACAGTTGCACGGTGCGCTCTACCGAGGAGCCTACGCGTGCCTCTCCCGCGTCGATTCCCGCCACCGGTTTGATGGAAATTTCAGCTTGATCGACGACGGCGTTGAGGGGGACGGTGATTTTCTTGGAGCCGAAGAGTTCTTTGATCTGCAGGGACAACTCACCGCGGTAGGCACCGATGTCGATGGCGCTGAAGTGGATCTGGACACGCATTTCGGCGCCAGCCGCGAATCGGAGTGTGTCGCTATCGATGCGGAAGGCGTCGCCGTCGATCTGCAGCCTGACCCCAAGGCGATCGGTCCCCGGATTGCGTATGACGAGGTCCCGACTGGCGCCAGTGCTGCTTTTGAGGATACCGAAGTCGACCTCTCCGGGTGTCACCTGGAGTGGCTGCGCGGCGGCAACTTGCGGGGCAAGTGCCCACAGGAGCAAGGCGACGAGCAGGATGGCGGTGCCGAACGCTCGGCGCCTTCGGAGCCTGGTTGGCATCAGCGGATGCAGGGGGCTGGTAGTGGCGGACAAAAAAGAAAGAGCGACCAACTCACCAGAATGCCGAAAAAACGTTGTCGAAGTTCCACATTCATAGAGTGAGTGGAAAACTTCCAGCAGGGCAGACTGTTCGTGTGAGTTCAGGTCACTCTTTATGTTGCGCAAGATAGCCGCGAGGTTGGCGGGTGTCAACCAGACTCTGTAGCGTCGGGGCGGTTCCCGTCAGGCCGTTTCAGGATCGTTTGCAGACCACGGACGAGGCGGTCCATACCGTCCTCGACGGTGTCGGCTTCGAGGGCGCCGTAGGCGATCCGCAGGTAACAGGCGTCGTTGAGTCCGAAGCCGCTGCCCGGGATGACGGCAACCTGATGCTCGCGCACGAGTTGCTCGACAACGGCCATGGATGAGAGCGGAGTATGCAGGCGGGCGAGCAGGTAGAATGCGCCATTCGCCTCGGGCACGACGCAGTGCGGTGCCAACTCCTGCAGGCGTTGCAGACACATCTGACGCACGGCATCGATGCCTTCCACGTACGCCCGGCAATAACCAGGGCCTGCTCGTAGCGCACCGACGGCGACGAACTGTGAAATGACCGGAGGGCAGATGAGGATCGTGTCCTGACTCTTCTGCAAGGCTTGCATCAGCGGCCGTGGTGCCACCATGTATCCAACCCGCCAGTTGGCCAGACCATACGACTTGGAGAACGAAAACAGGGAAATCGTGTGGCCAGCGCTGTCGGCGAGGGACCCGGGAGACAGATGCCGGGCGTCGGCATAGATAAAGTATTCGTAGGCCTCGTCATTGACATGATATATGCCCCGTTCACGGCACAGTTCATTGACCTGGCGCAGGGCCTCCGGGTCGTAGACGACGCCAGCGGGATTGTTCGGTGAGATCGTCACTACCATGCGCGTACGGTCGGTGATGGCCGCCTCGATAGCGTCGAGCTGCAGGCCGTATCTCTCGTCAGAGGGCACGACGACGGCACGAGCGTTGGCCATGCCGATGGCCATCTCGTGATTGAAGTAGAAGGGCGACATGATGATGACCTCGTCCCCCGGATCACAGATCGAGAGCAGGACATGGTAGAACGCCATGTTGCTGCCGGCGGTGACAAACAGAACCTGCTCGTCGTCATCGATGTGGATCGAATTTTCGGCCGCCAGTTTGACCCGCAGGGCCTGCTGCAATTCAGGGATTCCGTCGGCACTGCGGTAGTGGTGATCGGTCGGCATTCGGCCGAAGTCCTGGATGGCCTTCAGGGCTTGCCGTGGTGGTCCGTAGTGCACGACGCCTTGCCCCAGAGAAATCGTACCAGGGTTGTTGCGGATCAGTGCTGCCACATTTGGGATCACCGGAGACTGGACCGCCGCCATGCGTTTTGACTGCAGTCCCGTCATCGGCGCAGTACTGCCTGCATTCGATCGTACAAGCGGTCGATCTCCCTGCGCGTCTCATCGTCGAGCTGGAAGGAGAGGGGCCCACGGTGTATCTGGTTGGGAAACAGGCCTTGCCTGTGCAGCAGATGTCGTTCGGTGACGATGTAGCCATCGAGGCCGCCCTGCATCTGCAGCGTGGCGATGGCACAGATCGGCAGGTAGACTTCGTAGGCTCGGTCCCAGTCACCGGCGACGCAGGCGTTCCATAATGCGACCAGCCCATCGAGCACTTCGACACCAGGGATCGTGCCGGCCACGCCACGGCGATAGGAATCGATGAGCAGCACACCACCGGAGCCCTCAAAGATTTTTGCCTTGCCACCGGTGAGGTCGCGGAGGGCGGAGATGCATGGGCCCAGGGGTGTCGCCTCAGGCTTGAACAGTATGCGGTCTCCTTGCTTGCGGAACAGTTCCGCCTGGAAGGAGAGACTCATGGCGGCGCCCACGTAAGAACTGGCGTCCTGAATGATGATCGGCAATGACACTTCCTCGAGCAGTTCCTCGAAGTACTCTGCCAGCTGTGCTTCGGCCAGGCCCTGCGACAAGGGCGGAATCGCCATGAGTGCACCGGCACCACCGTCCTCGGCGGCACGAGCGAAGGCACGGGCCTGAATCGTGCTCTCAGCGCCGACACTGATGATGACTGGGCCTCGCCCCTGGGCAAACTCCACCAGCCGTGCTGGCATCTCCATACGCTCCTGTGCCGTCAATCGCAATGTGTCAGACACAAGGGCCAGGCAAAGGCCCTGAGCGCCGCAGTCGAAGAGGTACTCCACTTCCCGCCGCAGTGCGTCGAAGTCGATGCGCAGATCCTCGAGGTAGGGCATATGGACGACGGGCAGGATCCCGCGGATGGACTGGGTGTTCTCACTCATCGTTTCAGGTTCCTTTTCCTTGTAGGCCGTCGCGCCGCACTTGCAGGAGGAACTCCTTCAGGTCGGTCGTGGCTGCCGCCATGTAGTACGGAAACTTGCGGCGACGGTCGTACTTCGGTTCGCGCCCGTCAGCAAGAAAACAGATCGCCCCCGCCTCCTCGGCGATCAGCGATGGGGGACCTACATCGTAGATCTCGACCTGGCGGGTCAGGTAGGCGGCGAGGGTGCCTTCGGCGAGCTGGGTCAACACGAGGGCGGCGCCGATGGGTGCTTCGTGTGGCTCCAGGCGGCTGCGGGCGGGAGCCTGGAAGGGCCTCGCCTTGGTTGAGATAAAGGCTCGGTTCGTGCGTGGCGATCGGGGCAGACGCAGACGACGGGCAGGGCGTCTGCCACGCTGCAGCCAGGCACCCTGGCCCCGTATTGCGGTGAAAAGTTTGTCCTCGTTCGGACGGGCGATGGCGGCGGCGACCATGCGACCGCGGTGGGCGAGGCCGACACAAACGTGATAGGGCGCGTCGCCACGTTGAAAGTGCAGGGTTCCGTCGATGGGGTCGAGGATGACGACGTAGTCGGACTCATTGCCGGCAAAAGCGCGCCGCATGGGCGTGCGCTCCTCGGCGATACAGCGGATACCGGGAAAGCGAGCATGGACGGCGCCCAGAATGAGCTCCTGGAAGGCGGCATCGAGTACGGTGAGTACACTCGACGCCTGCTGCGCGTGCTCTCCGGTGAGGCTGCGGTCCGCTTTTTTGCCGACATCGGTGACCTCTCCATAGAACACGCGCGAGGCGGCGGCGCACTGGCGGACCACGGGGAGAACGGTGTCAAGGAAGCGTTGTGGATCGATTCGTAGGGTCATAGTCGGGCCGTAAGAATGAGTAAGAGTAATAAGAATTGTGTTGACGGTCCCAGCCAGCGGCTGTTACAGGACGGATTATTCCGCACGACGATCACCGGCAGGGGAGCCGTGGGCAAAGATAGAACTCAGCGCCTTATCCAGGTCATCAACAAGATTCCTCTCTTCTCGGGGTTGGGGCCGACCCAGGTCCAGGCCGTTCTCGGGGCCTGTTCTCCTCAGCGTTTTGAGGCCGGTGATGTGATGTGCGCCGCCGGTACCCCAGGCGAGGAGTTGTTCATTCTTCTCAGCGGCCAGGCGAGTGTCTTCTACGCGGCCGACGATACGGAGAGTGCCCAGATCACCCCCGTCTCCACCATCGGCGAGATGAGCATCGCCACCAAACAGATACGGACCTCTACGGTGAAAGCCACCCAGGTCAGCCATGTGCTTGTCATCAAGCGCATGGCTCTCGACGTGGCACTGAAGGCCTATACGGAAGCGCAGGCCAAGATCCTGCGCAACGTCGTCGAGATACTGGCGATGCGTATGGAGCGGGATGCCGCTCGCCGGCAGGAGGAACTGCTGGAAAAATTGCAGCACCGAGCCGATCTGGCACTGGGAATTCTGGCACGCCGGAGTGGGATGCCCTTGTTCGTGCTCTGCTCGAAGCAGAACTGGACGCCAAGGATACGGAGCGGCGGGTCCTTGGCGTCGACGATGAAGACCACGTGCGCAAAATGCTGTTGAAAATACTAGGCAACTATGATGTCGTTGCCGTGGGCTCCGGTGCTGAGGCGATCGAAACCGCGATGGAATCGAAACCGGACCTTGTCATCACCGACATCCGCATGCCTGCAATGGATGGTTACGCCCTGCTGGGCAAGTTGCGAGAGTTTCACCCGGATCTGCCCGTGATCGCCTACACCGGATATGCCAAGGAAGAGGACATCGGCGAATACGACTTCGATGGTTTTCTTCCGAAACCGATGGACATCGGGCAATTCAGGAGTGCCGTCGACTCAGCGCTGGTTGGCTCCAGCACCGCCTGATCGCCCCTCCACTCCTAGCCAGCAGCTTCCCTGGATTCATCTGTCTTGCGCTGGATGGCAGCCATGACTCTATCCGGGCTCATCGGTAGTTCGAAGAGGCGTTCGCCGATGGCATCGTAGATGGCATTGGCGATGGCCGCCATGGGAGGCACGATGGGCACCTCGCCGACGCCACGAATGCCATGAGGACTGGCCGGGTTTGCGACCTCGACGAGGATCGTTTCTACCATGGGCAGATCCAATGCCGTGGGCATGCGGTAGTCGAGGAAAGTCGGATTCGCCATCGTTCCGTCCTCATTGTAGAAATAGCCCTCCGTCAGAGCCCAGCCGATGCCCTGCACGGCCCCTCCCTGGATCTGTCCCTCGACGTAGCTGGGATGGATCGCCTTACCCACGTCCTGGACGGCCGTGTAGCGCAACACCTGGACCTTGCCGGTTTCGGGATCGACGGAGACATCGACGATATGGGTGGCGAAGGCATTGCCGGCGCCCGAGGCATTGACCGATCCGGTGCCCTCAATGGGCCCGCCCGTTGAGCCCTGCTGCGCGGCGACTTCGGCGAAGGTGAGTTTCTTCGATGCATCGCTGCGGCAGGCGAACTCGCCCGCCGCAGTCCACTCGACATCGGCCTCGTCGAGTTCGAGTTGCTGTGCGGCGCGGGCGACCATCTTCGCCTTCGTGTCCTCGGCGGCAAGAAAGCATGCGTGGCCCGTAGCGTAGGTGACACGACTCCCCCCTGTTCCATCGTGGTAGCCGATGGAGTCGGTGTCGACGACGGCCGGTTTTACCTGATCGACGCTCAATCCGAGGGTTTCGGCGACGATCATCGCCATTGACGCTCGGGAGCCACCGATGTCCGCCGATCCCTCTTCAAGGCTGACCATACCGTCGGCGTGGACGTGAATATTGGCCGCCGATTGGCCACCGCCGTTGAACCAGAACCCACTGGCCACGCCACGGCCGACCAATTCACCTGCCGGTTTGGCGCTGCGGTAGTGGTCTGAGTTGCGGGCGGCGTCGACGGTCTGCTCACACCCGATCTGCTTGTAGACGGTGCCGTCGGCGCGCCGCGTGCCTTCGTGGGCGGCATTCTTCCGGCGCAATTCCAGTGGATCCATGCCGATGCTGCGGGCAAGTTCGTCGAGGACCGCCTCGGCGGCGTGGGCCGCATTTGGGGCACCCGGGGCGCGATAGGCGGTCGACCTGGGCTTGTTGAGTACGACATCGTAGGCGTCGATGTGCACGTTGGCGATGTTGTATGGACCGAAGATGCAGGCCGCCCCGGCACCTACGGCGGAACCGGGGAAGGCGCCCGCTTCATATGCCAGTGAGGCCTGTGCGGAGGTAATCGTACCATCCCGTTTGACGCCCATCTTGCATTTGATATACCCCCCGGGGGCCGGTCCCGAGCCTTCAAAAACTTCCGTTCGGCTCATCACCATCTTTACGGGGTGGCCGGTCTTGTGTGACATGACGGCCGCCGCCGGTTCCATATAGATCGGAAACTTGCCACCGAATCCGCCACCGATCTCGCAGGGGATGACCTTTACCTTGCCGATGGGGACCTGCAAGACCTCGGCGACCTGCTCGCGGATCTGAAAGGCGCCCTGGGTGCTCACCCATACGGTGATGGAGCCGTCGCGCTTCCACAATACCGTCGTATTGTGCGGTTCGATGTATCCCTGATGCACGGTAGCTGTGCGAAATTCGCGCTCCACGACCTCGTCAGCCTCGGCGAAACCAGCCTCGATGTCGCCCATGGACTGCTGATTGTGGCTGGCGATATTGCTCTTCTTGTCGGTCTTCTCCCCCAACTCGCGGGTCGTCCGGTTCTCATCCAACAGGGGCGCCCCATCCTTCATCGCTTCGAGGATGTCGACGACTGCGGGCAACGGCTCATACTCGACGGTGATCAACTCCAAGGCATCTTCGGCGATGTGCGGGCTGATGGCGGCGACGGCGGCCACAGCATGCCCTTTGTACAGCACCTTGTCTGAAGCCAGGGAATTGGCGGCGATTTCCCGGATATTGACCCGCGTCTCGCCAATGGTCGACAGCTTGTCGACGGTCTCCACCAGGTCATCGGCGGTGGCGACGGCGCGTACTCCTTCCAACTGCAGGGCTTTGGACGTGTCGATGCTGAGGATGCGGGCATGGGCGTGTGGACTGCGCAGCAACTTGCCATGCAGCACATCGGCAGGGCGTATATCGGCGCCATACACGGCTCGCCCGGTGACCTTGTCTTCACCATCGTGGCGGATCGGCCGAGTGCCGATCACCTTGTATTTGCCTGCACTGGTATAATCGTGATAGGTGGACGACATCTGATTCTCCATTGGGGTGGCGGGACCGGCCGATACGCTAACCAGGGCCCCCTTGTCTGTCAACGTGGCGACTCTAATTCGAGCGGACCCTACCCATGTCCACGCGGCATTGCTACTTTCCCAAGGAGGAGGAGGCAGGCCATGAGTAAGAATCGTGCCACAATTCTTGTGCAGACGTTAAAAAAGCTCGACCTGTTTCAGGGACTGTCGTCATCTCAGATTCTGGAAATCTTCTAACCCAGGCGGCATGATGGGGGCCGGCCATAGCCCGTATCCGCGATCGCTGGACACAGGTGCCCGTGATCGCTGTATCCGGGTATGTGGGAGCCAGAGATGTGGAGGAGTTCGAGTTTGATGGTTTCGTGCACAAGCCGATCGATCTGCAGGAGTTGCGGGGCAAGGTCGCCGGCTTGCTCCCACAATGACGGCTGAGACTGTCACAGGGTGGTGACGTGGGCGCCACCCTCCTCGGACCCGCCGCTGGGCGTTGACGAGGTGCACGTCTGGCGTGCCCGCCTCGGCGACGCCGACAATGACCGACTACGCTGCTGCGAGGCATTACTGGCCCAGGAAGAACAACAGCGGGCCGCCCGCTTCGCCTTTGACGAACCCCGCCATCGATACGTCCTTGCCCGCGCCACATTGCGCGCCCTGCTGGCGCCCTACGTCAACCGTCCACCGGTCGATCTTGCGTTTACCTATGGCGAGCACGGCAAGCCGCACCTCGCCGATCTCGATGTGAGCCTGAATTTTAACCTCTCTCACTCCGGCGACCGCCTGCTGCTGGCCATCACCAGGGGGAGAGAAGTCGGCATAGATGTCGAGCGGACCCGACGTGAGGTAACCTGGAAGGCGGTCTCTGAGCGCTTCTTCGAGGCCCGCGAGCGGCAGGCCCTCTATGATCTGCCCCCCGAACAGCGGCGGGCAGCTTTTTTTCGCTGCTGGACGCGCAAAGAAGCTTTCATGAAGGCCACCGGCCAGGGCGTCACCTACGGGCTGTCGAGTTTCTCGGTAAATCTCGCACCCGGAGAGGCACCCGATCTGCTGTGGTTGGCGGCGGGCAACCGGATGGACTGGGGTCTGGCAGACGCCGAACCCGATGATGACCACGCTGGCGCCGTCTGTGCAGCGGGTCGTGACTGGCGGACCGTCTACCTGACCGCGCAGTAGGGCGCAGGGGAGACAGGGCCGATCAGAGAACGAGTTCGCGGTGTACGCCGCGCATGTCCATTTCGTATTCTATTTCCTGCACTGGCGGACGCGTGTGGTGCCAGTGAATACCCATGCGCCGCGCCGGGCCCAGACGGTTGAGGACGATGTCTTCGATGAAATTCTCAAGTGGGTGCACGGTGTAGACGTTGATCTGATTCAGCACGTCCCAACGCGCCCCAAGGCCGTCGAGTCGTGTCTCCATCACCTTCATGACGTAATCGGCCTTCGCACGCATCGCCGCCGGCGTCGTTTCGCCGCGCCGGACGATGCCTTCTGCCACCAGTACTCCGTCGCGCAGTTCTCCGGCGCCGGCAATGACAAAAGAGGGTGGTGGGTTCGGTGTGCTTGCCGACACCGTATACCCGAAGGCGTGCATCACGGTTTCCACTGGCGGTGCATATGCGGGGGCCACGTTGGTCCGTGACACCGGATTCAACCCTTCAAAAAACAAGTCCCAGTCTGCAAGCACTTCTCGGTACTGGTCGTTGAAGGCGACGAAGCCGTCAATGGGGTAGGGCTCCGGGCAGCGCAACTGTATCGAACAGAGGGCGGACCGATCACGAGAAATACTTTTAAGGTGGGTGTCGATCAACTCAAAACCACGGCGCCATGGGGGTGCGTCGCGAAAGGTGACGAAGAGGATTTCATGTCCCGGATCAGCGACGACACCACAGGAGTAGGGATCGATTCCCTTCAGGAAGTGGTAGTGGCCGGCGGGGTTGGCGATGAGCATGATGTTGGCTTG
>Ga0310125_10000855_pt1 | contig 14985 bp, 15 predicted proteins | sample CB11b_Tmax_Bot8__FD_203508 | JGI IMG/M metagenome (GOLD analysis project Ga0310125, IMG submission 203508) | Marine microbial communities from Western Arctic Ocean, Canada - CB11b_Tmax_Bot8 | ecosystem: Environmental > Aquatic > Marine > Oceanic | place: Canada: Western Arctic Ocean | collected... | reverse complement strand
GTGTGGCTCTTTTCTCTTTAGTATCAAAATACTCCCAACCTAATCCTTTACCATGCACGTCACTAGCCTTTATCCAAGATTCATGACGCGTGGCGCGCGACCACACGGGTGAGTGCGACGGGGATTATCTACAGCTATCGGCCGCCGGAGGTCGCCGCCTCTATCAGCCGGGCTCCCAGAATCGTCTCCATATGCTTGAGGGCAGCGGCGTGGGCTTCAGGGTCGAAGGTCGCCACACAGTCCACGGGGACCTCCACGGTGTAGTCCCGGTTGCGGGCATCGGCCGCCGTGTGCATCACGCAGATGTCCGTGCAGACGCCTCAGATGATGATCTTTTCGGGCTTCAGCTCCGCCAGACGCTCCTCCAGATCGGTCCCAAAGAACGCGCTGTACCGTCGTTTCGGAATTACATCGCCCTCGTACCCCGACAGCTCGGGGATGACCCTGGCTTCGTCGGTGCCCCGGACGCAGTGCTCCGGGAACAACCGGAACTCGAGGTCGTCGGGATCGTGGTTGTCGCAGATGAAGAACACCTTGGAGCCAGCGGCCTGCTCGCTCTCGATCAGGTGTCGAATGTTTGGGGATCACCTTGCGGGCGTCGTCACCACAGTAGAGGTTGTGCCCCGGCTCCAGGAAGCCCACCAGCATGTCGACGACAAGCAGGGCGCTGGCCATTCCCGTACTCCACGACATCGGTTCCAGAGTGGAACGATATTAACGCGCACCTCGCCAAACTTCAAGCACGGCCCCAACCTGACGAGGCCGCGCGCACGTCCCTCAGAACCTTCGTCCCACACCACGATTGACCGCCATTACCGATCTGGCCTAGAATCCTTGCGATGACCACTGCCACCGACGATGCCGGTACAGGCTTCGAGAAGACCACCCTCGACAACGGCCTCCGCATCGTCACCAGCTCCATGCCCCATACCCGGTCGGTAACCGCCTGCCTGTTCGTCGGCGTAGGCTCCAGGTACGAAGACGATGAGCGCGCCGGGCTGTCCCACTTCATCGAGCACCTGGTTTTCAAAGGCACCCACCGGAGGCCAGACCCCAGCGACATCAGCGGGCCCGTAGAGGCCGTCGGCGGCGACATCAACGCCGGCACCGAGCACGAACTCACGGCCTACTGGAGCAAAGTGCCGGACCAGCACATGGAGGAGAGCCTAGACCTCCTCGTCGACATGCTGCGGAACTCCCTCTACAGACACGACGACGTCGAGAAAGAGCGGCTGGTGATATACGAGGAGCAGCGCATGATGGAGGACGACCCCGGCGACCGGGTCGAAGTCCTGATCGACGGGCTCCTCTGGCCCGACCATCCCCTGGGGCGTGAGATCGGCGGCACGCGGGAGTCGATAGCCCGGACTACGAGGGACGACATCCTCGCCCACGCGGACCGCTTCTACAGCCCCTCGAACATCGTGGTCAGCGTCGCGGGCAAACTGTCTCACGACGCGGTGGTGAGACAGATCAGCGATCTGTGCGGAGATTGGGAACCTCGCGACCTGACCTCGTGGGCCCCCTTCGAAGGCGGCCAGGTCGAGCCTCGACTCGGACTGGAGTACAGCGGCACTCAGCAGGCCCATCTGTCCATCGCCGTACCGGGCCCCTCGATGACCGACCCGGGCCGGTATGCCCTCGACCTGCTCAGCGTCGTCCTGGGCGAAGGCATGAGCAGCCGCCTCTTCCTGGAGATCCGGGAGAAGCGCGGACTCGCCTACGACGTCCACAGCGCCGTCGTCTACTTCCGCGACTGCGGCGCTCTGATCGTGAGCTCAGGCACCGAGCCGGCCCAGGCCTACACGACGGCCGAGGCCATCCTGGCCGAGATGGGCCGCCTGAGGGAGGGCATTCCCGCTGACGAGGTAGAGCGGGCCAAACAGCTCGTGGCCGGCCGGCTGCTGCTCCGAATGGAGGACAGCAGGGCTGTAGCGTCGTGGATGGGCGGCCAGGAGATATTCCTTGGGCATACGGTCGAGGTCGATCAGGTCGTCGAGCACGTCAACGCGGTCACCGCCGAGGAAGTAATGGCAGTGGCCAATCGGCTGCTGACCCCCGACAAGCTCAGCATGGCGGTCGTAGGGCCCCTGAGAGGCCGCAAACGCCTGGAGAAGATCCTCGCCCGGGGGCTTTCTTAGTCCGAGTGAGGAGCGGACCGTCCTTCGCCCAGGCCAGCCCTAGGGCTGGCCTGGGCGACAACAGCCCGGCAGGGCCACTCAACCTGACATCCATGTACCCTCACTGCGGCGTCCCACACCTGGCACTCAGCCCCTGTGCCGGTGGAAGCCCGCTAGGCCCCCCCCCAGTAGTGCCACAAGAACCGCCAGCGTGAAAGACGCGTACCACGACAGCGACTCGGCGACCAGGCCCTGCTCGACGGCACCCGGGAACAGGTCCGGGATCGTCCACGCCCACACCAGCTTGATGACGAGCAGCGCCAGCAAGAAAAACCCCACCATGAGGGCGATAATTCCGGCGCATCCCACCGTGCAGCCCGGCACTGCCAGGAACTACTTCCACCTGCGCATCATCTCGTCGATCCACCTCCGGCGCTGCCCTGGCAGGCCGTCTCCTCCTCCAGCTCGACGCACAGCGCCGTCATCACACGGCTCAGCATCGTGTAGTACCCGACGGTCACGACCAGATCCACGGTCCCCTGCCGGCCGAGCAGGTGCTCGACCGCCTGGTACGTTCGATCGCTCAGCGTCCCGTCTCGGACCAGCTCTCGGGCCGCCTGGGCGAAGACGCCCTCTTTGGCGGGCAGCCCCATGGGAGCGCGGCCGCTGCGAATGGCCTCGATCACCTCGTCGCGCACGCCGGCATCCCTGGCCAGAGACTCGTGATGGGCCCACTCGTAGTCATTATCGTGCTCTCGCGCCGTGCTCAGGACCGCGATCTCGCGCACGATTGGGTCGAGCGTAGACCGGTAGCGCACGTACTCTCCGACCGCGGCGACGACCTCCGTGGCCCCCGGGCTATTGAGCATTGCGCGAAAGACGTTTCCGACACTGCCCCGCGACCCGGCGATGCGGTCGAAGACGTGCCGTTGGTCTTCGGGCAGGTCCGCTCGGCCAAGGTACGGTACACGCGCCATTATGGTCTCCCTCCAGGCAAAGATGTAGACGGGCCGGCGACCGGAGACGCTAGCCCGCGCGCCCTCGAAGGCACGCCGTGACGTCCTCCAGCAGCCGCTGCAACTCCGCGCTGCGCTCCACCGGGTAGTCCAAGAACGCGGCTTCGAATTTCCCGGTCGAGCGCAGGTACGATACGTCCTCATCGGCGAAGGCAAAGCCCTCCAGATAGTCGAGGGCCTCCGCGACACAGGCCAGTACGAAGTAGCCACGATCCGAAGGATCGCCGCGAAAGAATAGGCTGAACGTGGCCTGGCCGTCCCGGCCGCTCCGCCTGGCCCATCGTCAGCTCATACAGGTCGGCGAACAGCGCCGGATAGCCCATCTCAATCCCCGCGTGCATCTTGCGCCCTGCGGCCACCTCCATCAAGACCACGCCTACGCGGCCAGGACGCCCGCCTCCTTCGCCGACAGCCTCCCCGTCCGGGCCAGCCACTCGATGGTCTCAACCAGCGCGTCACGGACGTTCGGGTAGGTGATACCGAGCTCGCCGGTCGTCTCTGAGTCGTCGCAGTGAGGGTCCCACACCGTGAGATAGAACGACTGTATATCTATCGGGATGCGAAACGGCAGAACCCGCTGGACAGCGTCCGCCAGCCACGCGACCGGGACGAGCGTCCATCCGGGTACCGTGGCGACGCGAAGACGCCTGCCGGTCACCTCCCCGATCAGACCTATCATCTCAGCCACCGGGAAGTATGTCCCACTGACGATATACCGGCGCGGGCCCTTGCCCGGGCTCATGACCGCCGCATGCACCTTGGCGACGGTGGCCACGTCGACGATCGGGAAGCCGCCGGTAGGGACCGCGGCCACCCTTCCCTTCAGGATGTTCACCAGCGACGACGCCACCTCTCCGAGGTGAGGGTCGTGAGCTCCCAGGACGACGCTGGGGTAGGTGATAACCACCGGAGCGCCCGCCTCCTGGTACCGCCTGGCCACGCGGTCCGAGTCGGCCTTCGACCCGAAGTACGCACCCCGGGGTTCGTTTGCCGGCGAGTGCGTGGTCAGGACCCGGCCACCCGGTGGGAAGAGCGCCGCGATGCTGGACACCTGCACGATCGGGTCAAGGCCCAGCCGGTTGGCGGTGCCGATCACCACCTCCGCGCCAACAACGTTGGTGTGGCGGACGACGGCCTTCTTGCGACTGTTCAGCGAAAAGACCGATCCGCAGTGGACCACCGCGTCGCAACCCCGCATCGCGGCCTCCACGGCCGCGGCATCCGTGACGTCGCCTACCGTGAACGGGCAGCCTGAGATGCCCAGGGGGTCCAGCGCCACCGACACCCTTTCAGGCGTCCTCACGAACAGGCTCACGTCATGACCCTGGCGGACCAGCTCCGCAACCGTGTGCGAACCGATGAAACCGGTCGCGCCCGTTACCAGGACCCGCATGGACTCAGCCGCCGGCTCTCATCGCCAACATGGCCGATCAACGACACCGTCGTGCCACGAGGCGGTCTGCCTCCTTGCCTTAGGAGGCCGCGACCGGCGCAGAAATGACTCCAAATCCAAGGCATGCTGTCACGGCGGTCACCCACTACCGTGCGGTTTTCACCCTGGCAAGCATGTCCGGCGGCAGCGGGAACACCCAGCCGCGGTTCATGATGATGTCGTGCGCCAGTGCCGGCGGTATCGCAACGATGATCTCGGGCTCGATGGAGAACCGCCCGTCGAAACCGCCCATCGCGCTCCGGGCGTGCACGCCCGAGAACCCGCCCGGGTCGACGCCGTCCATGGCGTAGTTGCCCATACCGCCACCGAAGACCGACTGCCACCTGAGCGAGAAGCCGTTGGTCACCTGCGGCCCGACGCTCGCCGCGCCGCCGCCGGGCGAGACCACCATGCCCAGCGCCTTGACCGTGTACAGCAAGTCGTTCAGGTCACCCTCTCCGCCGCAGCTCAACGCCCAGTGCAGGGTCGTGATCAGCACATCGGCCGTGTGCTGAGCCCCCTCGAAACCGTGCTGGATACGGTCGAGATCGTCGTTCATGGGAAGTGTGCCACCGGCCGTACCGGACAGGTACAGAAGCCCGCTGTCGTGGACCACCGCTCCGGCGATGTTGGCCCCCGCCAGTGAGACGACGTGGTCGTCGAACGTGCCCAGGTCGATGCCCAGGGTCCGGATCCTCTCATACACGTCGAAGTCGCGACGCATCTCATCGGGTATAGACGCCTCGTCGTAGTACTTGCTCACTTCTGCGCGTTCCTCCGTTTGATCGCGTCCGGCCCATCGTTTTATTTCGGGTCAGACGGGCCGGTTCGGGTCACGTAGGCTACCTTATCACATCTACGGCAAGGGTCTTTTCCGCCGGCATGACGTCGGCTAGCCCAGGTATATCGCCACTCCGGCGTGGGGGAAGAAGACCTCCAGGCTGCCGCCCCGCTCCCGCTGGAGCTGCAGCACGTAGTCGACGTGCTCTGGGTCGCCCTCGGGCAGTCCGTGGGGGCACGGCTGCTGCCTCTCCTCCTGCGGACAGAGGTGCATGTCCGCCCGCCGGTCCCAGAACCCGACCAGCCGCATGGGGAAGTAGAGCGTCTCCGCCGCGTTACGCAGGTCAGCCACGGTCTCGGTGGCCCTGTAGTCGCCCTCGGTTCTGATCTCTACTACCACGCGTTCCAACTGGCCCTGCCTCCCTAGCCACCGCGGCTAGTCCGTCCGAAAGTGGTCCCAGCCGCCGCTCTGGACCTTCACCGACCTGCCCCGCTCATCAACGACGCTCACGCCCGAGTCGGCGGGAACGATCTCCCCGATCACCGACACCGGGGTGTCGATCAGCGGCCTCACGGCCTCCACTATCTCGGCCCGGGCGGCAAACAGTAGCTCGTAGTCCTCTCCGCCGCCCAGAGCCAGCGACAGCCACTCGTTCGGGTAAGCGCGGCGCAGGAACCCGTCCGCGGGCAACCGGTCAGACCGGACGACGGCGCCGACGCCGCTCGCCTTGCACAGCTTGCCCAGGTCGTCCATCAGCCCGTCGCTGACGTCTATCACGGCGCTTTCCCCCTGCCGCGCGAGCGCCACGCCTTCGGACAAGCGCGGCACGGGCCGGATGTGGGCAAGGCGAAGGTGGGACGTCGTCTCCTCGTCGAACCCGAGTCCCTCTCTCAACATCCTCAGGCCGCCCCCGGAGCAGCCGACGTGTCCCGTCACCGCCAGCAAGTCGCCCACGCGGGCGGCGTCCCGGGTAAGCACAGGCTGAGACACAGGGCCGCCGGTTTCCTTCACCTGGGCGTCGCCGGTCATCGCCACGGACACGAAGAAGGTCGGGCTTTGGACCACGTCGCCTCCCACGAGGGAGCAGCCGTATTCGCCAGACACGTCCAGCATGCCCTCATACATCTCGATGATTCCGGACACCGGCAGGTCGCCGCGCAGGCCGAGCCCGACCACCGCGTACCCGGGCACGCAGCCCATCGCGGCAACGTCGCTCAGGTTCACCGCCACGCACTTCCAGCCAAGGTCGCGCCAGCCCGTGGTTTCGAGGTCGAAGTGGACGGCCTCCACCATCACGTCGTTGAGGAGTATCTCGATGCCACCCGGTGCTTCCCAGGCCGCGGCGTCGTCACCGACCGCGACCTTCAGGCGATGGCCCGTGGCGACCGACCGGCCATGGCCCCTACGGCCGATCGTCTCGATCAGAAGCTCGATGAGTTTAAGCTCGCCCATGTCTGTGACTCGCATGGTCGGGATTATACCGGCGGGCCGAGCCGCGGCTCAACGAAGCGCCACGAGCATGCTCCGTTCATCCCGATATGCCCAATGGACATCGGGGGCCACACGCGGCCGACCTGCCACGCCTCGACGTGTTGCGGCACGGAGCGGCAGCACGGTGGATGAAATACGAACCCCAGGACCCATCGGCGGCGGACCGGCACTATTGTAGAATAACTTCGGGACAGATGCGGGCGGGCCGACCCGCCGGAGGATGGACCTGGCGCAATTCGACTACGACATGCTGGTCATAGGCTCCGGCCCGGCGGGCAAGAACGCGGCCATCCAGTCCGCCAAGTTCGACAAGCGCGCCGTCGTCGTCGAGAAGAGCGACGTCGTTGGCGGCGTGATGCTCAATACGGGCACCATCCCCAGCAAGACGCTGCGCGAGGCCGCGCTGTACCTGACCGGCTACCGGGAGCGCGCCGTGTACGGCGAGTCGTACACGGTCAAGCAGGACATCAGAATTGAAGACCTGCTGCAGCGCACCGGCCACGTCATGGAAAACGAGATCGACGTCTGGCGCCATCAGCTTCTGCGCAACCGCGTGGAGTTGCTGACGGCCGAGGCGTCCTTCGTCGATCCCCACACAGTCCGTCTGAGCTTCCCTTCGGGTGGCGGGTATCGCGACGTCACGGCGGCCAACATCCTGATAGCCACCGGCACCTACGCCACAAAGGTCGGGACGATCCCATTTGACCGGAGGCGGGTGCTGCTGAGCGACGACATCCTCAATATGGACGAGCTACCTCGGACGCTGACGGTCGTCGGCGCGGGTGTTATCGGCCTCGAGTACGCCAGCGTCTTCGCCACACTCGGGGTGCGTGTCACCCTGGTGGACAAGCTGCCGCAGCTCCTGCCCTTCATGGACACCGAGATCGTTGACGCACTCGTATACCATCTCCGGCGCTACCGGGTCACCATGTGGCTGGGCGAGGAGGTGAGCAGCATAGAGCCGGTGGTGGAGGAGCGTGGCGAGCGGGTCAAGATCCACCTCAAAAGCGGCAAGCAGATCGTTACCGAGAAGGCGCTCTACAGCATCGGCAGGACCGGAGCGACCAGGTCGCTCAACCTGTCTGCCGCGGGCCTCAAGGCGGACCTCCGAGGCCGCCTAAAGGTCAACTCCAACTACCAGACCTCGGTCCCGCACGTCTACGCCGCAGGCGACGTCATCGGCTTCCCCCGCCTCGCGTCCACCTCAGCCGAGCAGGGCCGCCTGGCGGCGCGCCACGCCTTCAACGCCAGCGTTAAGGCCATCCCGGAGCTGTTCCCCTTCGGTATATTCACCATTCCGGAGATGTCGATGGTCGGCCGTAACGAGCAGCAGCTCACCGAAGAGGGAGTCCCATACGAGGTCGGGAAGGCGCAGTACCGTGAGATCGCCCGAGGCCAGATCATCGGCGACAGCACGGGCATGCTCAAGCTGATATTCCACCTGGAGAACCGCAAGCTTCTGGGCGTTCACGCCCTCGGCGAGGACGCCAGCGAGCTGGTCCATATCGGCCAGGCGGTCATGGCCTTCGGCGGCCAGATCGACTACTTCATCGACACCGTGTTCAACTACCCGACCCTGGCCGAGTGCTACAAGACCGCCGCCCTGGACGGCATAGGCCGCCTCAACGCCTGAGCATGGCACGCCTCATCGACCTCGGCTTACATTGCCTTACGATACCGGGGCAGGCTTCCTGGACTCCGCTGGACGGCCCTTCGAGGGGCTGCACGACGTCATCCGTCCCGGCGGCGCCGCGGCGATATTTAACCACAGAGGCGAGATCCTGCTGGAGCGTCGATCGGACTTCGGCCTCTGGGGACTGCCGGGAGGCTCTGTCAACGTCGGCGAGTCGCTAGAGCGATGTATCGTGAGGGAGGTGCTGGAAGAGACCGGCTGGCGGTCACGGTAAAGCGGATGATCGGCGTCTACTTCGACCCGAGCGTCCTAGCATTCACCAGATATCCGGACGGGCATACCGTCCACTTTGTATCGATTCTTTTCGAGTGCTAGAGGCAGTCCGGAGATCTCTCCTTGTCGCACGAGAACACCGATCTGGCCTACTTTCACCCTAGAGACCTGCCGGAAGCCATTATGCCCGGGCACGCATTCAGGGTCCGGGACGCGGTAGCGACGACCGGCCAGCCGCTCATACGATAAGTGTGTTGAAGGCAAGCTCGTCGCCGGGCCACTCTGCAATCGGGTGGCCAAGACGGCGGCGGGGGCCGCGGTCGTAACCGAAATGGGTAGACTAGCAGCCTGCGGAAATATGGAGTGTGCAGAGGGGCTCAGCCCCTCTGCCGGGAGTCTGAGGGTGTCCCTCACATAGAACCTCTTACCCCGTTCCTGGTAGGAACGGGGTAAGAGTGGAGGCTCGAAAAGGTTTTCAGCACCCTGTTAGACTAGGGCCGGCCGCGACGACGGACCGGTACCGCCTCACTCCTACGACACAGGAGCGACGATGCTCAAGAAGCTGGGCAAGATAACGAGAGTCAAGCAGGACAACCAGGGCCGCAACGTGCCCCCGGGCCAGTACGTCACCACCAAGTTCCCCATCCTGACCTTCGGCCCCACGCCGAAGATCGACCTGACGACCTGGCGGTTCAAGGTCTTCGGACTGGTAGAGCAGGATGTCGTCCTCGACTGGCGGCAGTTCACCGGCCTGCCCAGGGTCACCATAGACGCCGAGTTCCACTGCGTTACCCAGTGGAGCCGCCTCGAGAACACCTGGGAGGGCGTCGCGTTCTCCGAGCTGATGGAGCTGGCGCCACCCAGGCCGAAGGCGAGCTTCGTCATGGCCCACTGCTACGGCGGGTACACGACCAACATCGCCCTGGACGTGCTGCAGGACGACGACGTGCTCTTCGCATACCGTCACGACGGCAAGCCGCTGGAGCCCGACCACGGCGGCCCGCTCAGGCTGGTCGTCCCGAAGCGGTACGGGTGGAAGAGCGCCAAGTGGGTAAACGGGATCGAGCTCATCGCCGAGGACGCCTCCGGCTTCTGGGAGCTGAGAGGCTACCACATGGAGGGTGACCCTTTGAAGGAGCAGCGCTTCTGGGAGCGCCCGATCTAGCTCTCAGGGCCCCGTGCGTCGGCAAAGAGAAAGGGCCCGCCGACGTCGGCGGGCCCTTTCTTCGTGCTCTGGCAGCGACCGGGCTATGCGACCTTCTTCGTCCTTGAAGCCTCGGCCACCCTGCGCTCCTTCATCATCGCGACCAGCACGTCGTCCTCTCGCTCGATGTCGACCGTCATGCCACACTGAAGGCACTGTTTGTAGTCGCCGTAGAAGTCCCCGTTAACCTGCATGTCACCGTGGCATCTAGCGCAAGCCTTAAATAGCAGCATCATTCTTTCCCCTTGTCTATCCGGTCCTGCCTCCGTGCCGTCGGCGGGAAGCACGCCAGGAGACCGTTCATCGGTCGCCCCGGACTCGGCCATTCTTGTTTTGATAACCTGTATACGTTAGACGCGCAGATCGGGATTCGGATTCAACCATGAGCACGTCGTAGGGCTCGAACTGGCCGTAGTATAACTCTTGACACACCCCGTATCAAGTGCTAGCATCTCTATACACCCCGTCCGCCTCGGTAGACGAGTGATTCAGACCGGGAAACGGGCCACACGCAGCACATGACAGAGAGATGGTTCACAGCACGCATCTCGCGCGACTCGGATGTCGTTGGGGGCGTCTACATCATCAGCGTGGCCGCACGAATACTGGCCATGCACCCCCAGACCCTGCGCAAGTACGAGCGGGTAGGCCTGGTAACACCGTCGCGCACCCAGGGGATGCTCCGTCTCTATTCGGAGGAGGACATCGCCCGCCTCAGGCTCATCAAACACCTGGTGGGCCTTGGGCTGAACCTGGCGGGCGTTGAGCTCGTGCTCAATCTGTTCAACCGACTTCTGGAGATCAGGGGCACCGTGAACGCGATAGATGACGAGGAGCTGAGGCCCTTCCTCGCCAAGAGCCTCGACGAGATCTTCGAGCTGCTGCACGCCCACCGGCGCTAGACCGACCCGCGGAGACCGACCGTATGACCTCGGCAGAGCATCCACAGGACCCGTCCGGCGACGAAGAACGCCCCCCTCAGGCCGTCGACACGGCCCTGCTCCAGGAGCGACTTGAGGAGGCCGAGCGGGAAAAGGACCAGTTCCGCACGATGGCCCAGCGCACCCAGGCGGACCTGGTCAACTACAAGAAGCGCGCCTCCGAGGAGGTGGACGAGCTGAGGCGGCGGACCACCTCAGGTCTGCTGCTGAAGATCATCGCCATCAAGGACGATCTACAGCGCGGCCTTGACCTCGTCCCGGAGGACGGCAGCGCCGACGGCTGGGCCGAGGGCCTGCGGCTGGTGATGCGCAACATCGATAGCACTCTCCAGGTGGAGGGCGTCACGAAAACCGAGGCGCTGGGCATGCCCTTCGAGCCGTGGGAGTTCGAAGCGGTCCAGTACGAGGAGACGGCCCAGGCGGCGGAAGGTACCATTGTGAGCGTGTTCAGGGAGGGATACAGGCACCAGGGGAGGGTCCTCAGGGCAGCCCAGGTAGTCGTCGCCAAGAAGCCTGAGATGGAGGACCGAAGCGGGCAGACCAAAGACGGAGATGTTGAGGAGACTCTTTAGATGGCAAAAGTACTGGGAATAGATCTGGGTACCACGAACTCTTGCATGGCGATCATCGAGGGAGGCGAGCCGCGCGTACTCGAGAACGCCGAGGGAGGCCGGACCACGCCCTCCGTCGTCGCCACCAATCCCAAATCAGGAGAGCGCTACATCGGTCAGACCGCCAAGCGACAGTCCGTCACAAACCCCGACGGCACCATCTACTCGGTCAAGCGGTTCATGGGTCGAAAGTTCGACGAGGACACGATCCAGCACGACATCGGGCTGGTCCCCTTCAACGTCGTCAAGCACACCAACGGTGACGCCTACGTCTCCCTCGGCGACAAGAGCATTGCGCCGCCCGAGGTGTCGGCAATGATCCTGCAGAAGCTCAAGCAGGACGCCGAGGCCAAGCTGGGCGAAAAGATCACCCAGGCCGTCATCACAGTCCCGGCGTACTTCAACGACAGTCAGCGCAACGCCACCAAGGACGCAGGCCGCATCGCGGGACTCGAGGTGCTGCGGATCATCAACGAGCCGACGGCAGCGTCGCTGGCCTACGGACTGGACAAGAAGAACGAGGAAACCATCGCCGTATACGACATGGGCGGCGGGACCTTCGACATCACCATCCTCCAGATCGGCGAGGGCGTCTTCGAGGTCAAGGCCACCAACGGCGACACCCACCTCGGAGGCGACGACTTCGACCAGCGAATCATCGACTGGATCGCCGAGGAGTTCTTGCGCGACCAGGGCATCGACCTCAAGCAGGACCGAATGGCGCTCCAACGGTTGCGGGAGGGCGCGGAGCGGGCCAAGATCGAGCTCTCAAACGTAACGCAGACCGAGATCAACCTGCCGTTCATCACCGCGGACGCCTCTGGGCCCAAGCACCTGGTGATGTCGCTCAGCCGCTCGAACCTCGATCAGCTCGTGGGCGACCTGGTGCAGAAGTCCATGGAGCCGTGCCGGCAGGCCATGAAGGATGCCGGCCTCGATGCAGGCGCCATCGACGAGGTGATCCTCGTCGGCGGCATGACACGCATGCCGGCCGTCCAGAAGGCCGTCGTAGACCTGTTCGGCAAAGAGCCCCACCAGGGAGTCAACCCGGACGAGGTAGTGGCTGTGGGGGCCGCCATCCAGGCCGGAGTGCTCCAGGGCGAGGTCCAGGACCTGCTGCTGCTCGACGTGACCCCGCTTACGCTGGGCATCGAGACCCTGGGCGGCGTCACGACGGCGCTGATTCAACGCAACACCACCGTCCCCACCGCCAAGACCGAGGTGTTCACCACTGCGGGCGACGGCCAGACCAGCGTGGAGGTCCACGTCCTGCAGGGCGAGCGCACCCAGGCAACAGACAACAAGACGATAGGCCGATTCATGCTGGACGGCATCCTGCCCGCGCCCAGGGGGGCGCCCCAGATCGAGGTCACCTTCGACATTGACGCCGACGGCATCCTCAACGTTTCCGCCAAGGACAAGGGCACCGGCAAGGAGCAGCGGATCACCATCACCGCCAGCTCCGGCCTGAGCCAGGACGAGATCGAGAGAATGGTTAAGGACGCCGAGGAGCATGCGGAGGAGGACAGCCGCAAGCGAGAAGAGGCGGAGTTGCGCAACGGCGCCGAGTCCGCCGCCTTCGCCGCGGAGAAGCTCCTCACCGACAACGCCGACAAGCTACCAGCCGACCTAAAGGAAGAGATCGAGGGCAAGGTCACGGCCGTTCGCACCGCCCTGCAGGGCGAAGACGTGGCGGCGATTAGATCGTCGGTCGAGGAGCTCGAGAAGGCCGTCCAGCGCGCCGGCGAGCTCGTCTACAGCCAGCAGGCCGATGCGGGTGGAGAGGCCGGGCAGCCCGAAGCGCCTCCCGATGGCGAGGAAGGCGCCGATCCCCCCTCAGACGACACCGTAGACGGCGAATACCGCGAAGTATAACCGCGTCAGGTAGGTCCCTTCCTCTCCCTTTGATCGAACGGGTTCAGGGCCTGACTTGAGCCCATCGAAGGGTGAGAGCGGTCCCGCCCGGAGACCGGAGACGGTCCATCGGAGAAGCAAAGGGGATAGGTCGCCGGGATGGCCTGTCCCCTTCTTTGATCGCGACCGCTTCTTTGCGTCCAACCCAGGGATTCGCTCCGATTGCCCCGAGTGGGCCGGAGCCTGCCAACATGGTCGGCGCCTATGAGCACGATAGGCTAGGGGAGCCCTTTGGTGAGGTAGCTATAGCCCTTCGATACGCCCCGATGAGGCATCGGCGCTACTCAGGGTGAACGGAGAATTGAGGCGGACGCGAGACTCGATCGATCAGCCCCATCAGGTTACCTTGAGGGCACGCGTGTCACGGTCAGCCGTGGAGCACATCGTTGGCCAGGGCGCTTCCCCGGGGCACCGACGAGCCACGAAGCAGCACCGAGTCCCGCACCGTCGCGACGTCCTCAATGCGGCACCCTCGCTCCGCGTAGACGTAGGGCCCGACCACACACCCCCGGCCTACGGACACGCCAGGCTCAACGCAGACCGGCTGTATGAACCTGGCGTCCGGGGCGATTGCCACGCCTTCCGGCAGCTTAAACGGCCCATCCGACGCAAGGTAACACCGGTTGATGGCCAGCAGGTCTGCCGCCGAGGTCAGGTCCATTCGCCCACGCACGTGGAACGCCCGCACCCTCCCCTCGCGCTCGATCAGCATCTGAATCGCCGACTGAAGTTCTCGCTCCCCTCTGGCTGACAGCGACACGTCGTCCAGGTATCGCAGCACCGCGGGCGAGAAGACGTAGAGCGGCAGGCTAGCCAGGTTCGACGGCGCGGCCTCGGGCGACGGTTTCTCGACGATCCGGGTCACCCACTCGCCGTCGAGTCCGACGATGCCCGTACGATAAATGTCCTCGTCGTCCACCGGCATCACCGTCAGCATCGCGGTCGGAGACTCGGCTTCGCGCCACAGGTCGATCAGGCGGGCGACGGCGCCCTCCTCCACCAGATTGTCGCAGGCGGCGACGACGAAATCGCCGTCGACAAGCGGATCGGCACAGGCAACGGCGTCTGCCATGCCCGCCGACCTCGGCTGGACCACCAGCCGGACCCGCGAGCGAAACGCGGACTCGGAAGCGAAGTGTCGGGCTATCTCCGCATCGGCCGGATGGACCACGACGACGAAGTCCTCGACGACGCCGGCCGCCAGGTCCCGCATGACCCGCTCGACCATGGGCACGCCGACCACAGGCATCATGGCCTTCGACCGGGCGTCGGTCAGGGGTTTGAGGCGGGTGCCGGCTCCCGCCGCCAGAACGACTCCGAGCATCAGGTCGCCTCGACGAGCAGCCCGTCGTGGGAGACCACCGTCCGGTAGACCCGTGCCTCGGTCAGCCCAGACGAGGCTGCCGCCTGCCGCCAGGCCTCGGCGACCCGGTCCTCCTGGCCGGGGTGCGTCAGCGCGAAGACCGACCCGCCGCCGCCGGCGCCCATCAGCTTGGCGCCCAAAGCGCCGCCCTCCAGGGCGGCGCGGACCAGGAGGTTGTTCGCCCACCGGGCCCCACCTTCCAGACC
>Ga0310125_10000854_pt1 | contig 14985 bp, 11 predicted proteins | sample CB11b_Tmax_Bot8__FD_203508 | JGI IMG/M metagenome (GOLD analysis project Ga0310125, IMG submission 203508) | Marine microbial communities from Western Arctic Ocean, Canada - CB11b_Tmax_Bot8 | ecosystem: Environmental > Aquatic > Marine > Oceanic | place: Canada: Western Arctic Ocean | collected... | reverse complement strand
GAGGCGGACCCTGGCTCTTCGGCATCGTACGCACGGACGCCGGGATCACTGGTTACAGCCAGTTCGGCTCCGGCTCCTACCCGAAGGGGCAGGTTGGGCTGGTTGAGGATATCGGCGCAACGCTCATCGGCAAAGACCCGGCCCCGGTGGAGCGCCACTATCTCGACATGTATCGCAAGACGGCGCAGGTGTCCGGTGGTGCTACATCGATGGCAATCGCCGGTATCGAGTTGGCCCTCTGGGACATCAAGGGTAAGGAGGCCGGGAAGCCCGTATATGAGCTTCTCGGTGGGCCCTTCAGGAAGCGCCAGAAGGTTTACTGGTCCCACCTGGCGTCCTACCGTGCGCAACGGGCGGGAGAGTTGGGCGTCGCGCCACTCCGAACCTGGGATGATGTCGCTGACTGTGTAAGGGAAGCCACTGACGCCGGGTTCAGCGCGTTCAAATCGAACATCATTTTCCCGGGTGATCCTTCCCGAAGGATGAGAGACGTGTTCGCCGGCGATTTTGATCAGAACGCCGACCAGGACTTGATCGACCACGCAGTCCAGCAGATCTCCGTCATGAGGGAAGCCGCCGGGCCGAAAGTCGGGATCGCACTCGACATCCACTACGAGTTCAAGACGGAAGCCGCGATTAGGCTTGCGCAGGCCCTTGAGCCATACAACCTGATGTGGCTGGAGTTTGATAGATTTGAGCCGGAGCCGCTGGCCGAGATCAGGTCGTCGACACGTACCCCCATTTGCACAGGGGAGCAACTTCTAGGAGTACGTGAGTACAAGCGTTTCTTCGATCTCCGGGCGATGGACACAGTCAAGATAGACGTGCCGTGGCAGGGTTTCAGCCAGGCGAAAAAAGTCGCCGACCTCGCCGAGTTGTACGAGATGAACATCGCTCCGCACAACTACACGTCACACCTGGCAACGTTCCAGAGCCTCCAGTTCACAGCGATGGTGCCGAACGTGCGGATCATGGAGACGGATATCGATTCATCACCTTGGCGTGATGAATTGACGACCGCCGTGCCCGAGCTTAAAGACGGCTACATGACAATCCCGGATGGCCCTGGATGGGGCTGCGATCTCAACGAATCGGCCGCCGAAAAGCACGCGTACAACGGGTAATCTGTGAGGTTCGGTGGCCGGTCCTAACCAGAGTTGTTCAACGCATCGGCGAAGTCATATTGACAGCTAGGGCAGACCGTTGATCCTGATCCGTGCTTTACGTCTGCACCACATTGCGGGCAAACGTTGATGACGTGGACGTGACATAAACCAAATCAACGACATCACCACAAATCCCACCCAAACCTGACAACTCATCAAGCTCCGACAGGACACTAAATGCGCATCGCCACCCTCGGCATTTCCCATGAGACCAACACCTTCTCACGGGTGCCTGCTGAGTATGACAAGTTTGTGGAGGTAGATCTGCTTCGCGGGGCAGAGATCATCGAGCGTCATGGGGACTCGAACTACACGATCGCCGGCTATTTAGAGGCGTCCCGAGAATTGGACTTTGAACTCGTCCCGCTGATGTTCGCCCGCACGGGACCGATCGGCACCATCACGAAAGACGCATACGACAGGCTCTCAGGCGAGATGTTGGGGATGCTGCGCGACCAGGGCCCGTGGGACGCTGTCTTGATCGCGAATCACGGCGCCGCAGTCTCCGAAGAGTTCCCGGACATGGACGCCGAGTTCGCCCGCGCTATACGTGAAATCGTCGGTCCGGATATCCCTGTGGGTATCACCCTCGACATGCACTCCAACATCTCGCGTGACTTGATCGCGCACACAACGGCGTGTGTTGTCTGGCGCACCAATCCTCACCTTGACACGCGCATCCGAGGCCGTAAAACCGCCGAGCTGATCTATGACGCCGCGCTGGGCAAGACAAAGCCGGTCCAGTGGATCGAGACGCCCCCGGTGCTCGTCAACATTGTGCGGCAGTTCACCGGCGAGGAGCCGATGAAGGGGCTTGTGGATGACGCCATCGCCGCCAACGAACGACCCGGAATCCTGGACACCAGCGTCGCCGAGGGCTACCCGTACGCCGATGTCGCAGAGATGGGCATGAGTTTCATCGCCATAGCGGACGATGATCTGGTGGCAGCCGGGGAGGCCGCTAGGTGGATGGCCGCTCGCGCATGGGATCAGCGGGTTGAGCTGAACGTGCCCGTTCCGAGTATCATCGACGCGCTGACGACGGCCGAAGACCTGTACGTAGGCCCCAAGCCGGAGGGTGTGATGAATTTCGTGCCCGAAGACGGTAGTGCCCTGTCGGCGCCGGTAGCCGATAGTGACCACTCCCACTTAGGGCCCATCGTACTGATGGATGTCGGCGACAACATCGGCGCCGGCTCGTCTGCGGACTCCACATTCATCCTGGCTCAGGCAAAACAGATGGGTGTGAAGGGGATGTTGTTGTCGTTATACGATCCGGAGGCCGTTGAAGCCTGTGTTGCAGCGGGCGTTGGCGCTGAGATGACGTTTGAAGTCGGCGGCAAGACGGACGATATGCATGGCGAACCGGTTCTGGTAACGGGCCAGGTCCGGGCCATCTCTGACGGCGATTTCGAGGAGACACGCCCGATTCACGGCGGCTATCGATACTTCTCGGCAGGAACGTGTATTCGACTGGACACCACCGACGACCACACCATCCTCCTCACAGGTCACCGGAGCGGCAACACCAGCCGAGAGCAGATGTATCACATCGGAATCTGGCCGGAGAATTACCGGGTGATCGTCGCCAAGGGCGTCGTATCGCCCCGCCCGGCATACCAGCCCATCGCCGCAGAAGTGATCCTCGTAAACACCCCCGGCGTCACAACGGCAGACCTGGAAACTTTCACTTATGAGCGACGCCGAATCCCGCTATACCCGTTTGAAGAGGCGACGTACGATCCGGGGTCGCGTCTTGGGGATTACGACCAGTAATTCAGGGCACTTGTACAAAAGCAACTTGCTCACTCTCGCCCAAGTGGGAGAGGCCTAAGTGCAGCAGGCGTGTGGGTTATAAGGTCGCAGGGTTGCAACCAGTTTGGTCTGAAAACGGAGATGCCGCAGGGGCGTACAGGAATACCCTCAGGCGAAGCAAGCAGCGCCCCTACGCGTTGTCGCTACTCGAAACCATCCCGGCCTGAATCGCCGCTTCCAACCTCAACGGCGCGTGCGACGACACGAAATACTCTCGTCGCTTACCTGACTCCTGCAGTACCACCATAACGCCCGCCGAAACGCCCGGCATGCTCCACGCTCTGCGTCCCAGTGGCCCCCGGCTGTAACCCCACCCGCCATATCGCGCCCATCGGTACCCATCGACCTCTATCGACTCGATTTGATCGATAACAACACTGTGACGGACCACCCCATACCTGAAGGTGAATTTACCATTAGAGACGTTCGTACGGAGCGTCAAGAAATTAATATATGCAAACAGAAACGCAGCGGTGGACACGACAGCGGCGATCCATGCAAACAAACCATCAGCGCCTCCGGCAGTACCGGCGCCTATCCGTACTCCGATAGATGAGATTGTCAGCAATGGCGCTGCAAGTAAAACCCAGCGCAGCCATTTGGGCGCTTCCAGCTTCTCTTCATATGTAGTCGAGTAGTCGTCCATCAGAACGGGATTGCCCTCCGGAGGCTTCTGCGTGGCGTCGGTGATGTTGAAATAAGTGCTCTCGCATGACAATCAACATGCCCAAGAGTTCTATCCGGGACCGTGTGTCGTGTTGACTGGCAATTAGGGCCACCCTAGTATGACCGTACTGGAAATGTCGGCGAGCCTACCTCAAAAAACGGCTCGTCAACCCCAGGCAGGACGGTCGAGGAGGTACTCATGGACCTCGCCCTGACTGCCGTAATAACGGCTCTACTGGTCAGCGCACTGGCAGGTGGTATTACCTACCTCCGTAGCGCACTGAACTCCCGTCGGCAAGAAGCTGCACGGGCGGCGGCAGAACAACAGATTCGCCGAGCTGACGCACGGAGCAGGGAAATACTGCTCGAAGCCAAAGAAGAAGGAAATAGGACCAGAGCCGCTGCAGAAGCGGGAATCCGAGCCGAACGGCAGGAAATACAAAGACTTGAACGGCGCGCTGAGCAGCGCGAGGAGACGTTGGACAAACGGTCTGGCGCTCTCGATGAACAGAACACAGGCCTGGAAAGACTCCAGGGACAACTTGAGACTGAACGTACGGACTTTGAAGACGTCCGAAGTAAAGAGCTGGCAAGACTAGAGGAGATCTCAGAACGGGAAGCTGAACGGCTGGAGGAGATCTCTGGACTTTCCGCAAATGACGCACGTCAGATGCAGATGGTCCGCGCCGAAGAGGCTATCGAGTTCGACCTTGCACGACGCTACCGCGACGCGGAGTTGGAAGCACGGGAACGCTCTGAAAATCTCGCCCGCAACATCCTTGCAGGAGCCATACAGCGCTTGGCGTCCAGTGTTGTTTCGGACAGCTCGGTGTCTTCTGTCCCGCTGCCGAGTGACGATATGAAGGGGCGGCTCATCGGCCGGGAAGGCCGAAATATCCGTGCCATCGAAGCAGCCACGGGCGTCGACTTGATAATCGACGAAACGCCGGAGGCGGTCACGATCTCATGTTTCGACCCGATACGTCGTGAAGTCGCACGTATCGCCCTCGGGATCTTGATCCAGGATGGTCGGATACACCCGGCCCGGGTTGAGGAGCAGGTGGCAAAAGCGCGCCGAGAGGTCGACGAGGTTGTGCAGAAGGCGGGTGAAGAGGCGCTATTTGAGGCCAACGTAAAGGGTTTGCACCCTGAGTTGGTCAAAATAGCAGGCCGGCTGAAGTTCCGATACAGCTACGGCGAGAACGTGCTCAGGCACTCTGTCGAAGTGTCCCTGCTTGCGGGGATGATGGCGGCGGAGATCGGCGCAAATGTTGAACGTGCGAAGGTCGCAGGATTCCTGCACGACATCGGCAAGGCCCTCACTCACGAGGTTGAAGGCCCGCACGCCGAGATCGGCGCAGATCTGGTCCTGAAGTACAACGTTTCGGACCAGATCGCTGACCCGATTCGCCAACACCACGACTCCGAGATGACGACCCCGGAGGCCTTTATCGTGGCCGCCGCCGACGCCATCAGCGCAGCACGCCCAGGGGCGCGACGTGACACGCTCGAGCGCTACGTGCAGAGGATGCAGGAACTTGAGGATGCCGCCCGCGGCTTTGAAGGCGTGGAACGTTGTTTTGCGATTCAAGCCGGACGTGAAGTCCGGGTCATGGTTCAACCGGATATCGTTGACGATGCCGCATGCGCCGTGCTCGCCCGGGACATCACGAAGCGGATCGAGACCACTCTGTCCTATCCGGGCCAGATCAAGGTGGTCGTGATAAGGGAATCCAGGTCTATTGAGACTGCTCGCTGATCGGGCTTCCCGTTAGACAAGGCAAATCAGATTCCGGGCCGTTCCACAGGGATGGCCCGGAATCGCGTTATGGCCCGTCTCGTGGTGTCATTTCCAGCGGATCGAAATCCGGCGGTGAAATCTCCGGAGTGCCTGTATCCTGTTGCTTCTGTTCTCCCTGAAACATACTGATTGATTGTGGTGATGGGCTGACCAAACGGAAACTACTGATACGGATTATGCGTTGAGCTCGTCTATCCAAAATAACGCCGGTGGTGTCGTTCCGCCCGTGGTCGATCTCCACCTTCATACGACTGCGTCTGACGGACAGCTTTCGCCTACCGAATTGATCGAACAGGTCGCAGGTACTTCCCTGAGGATCGTGGCGGTTACTGACCACGACTCTACCGAAGGAATAACCGAGGCGCGCGCCGCAACGGTACGCCATCCCCACCTGACCTTGATTGCAGGAATAGAACTGGGCACGGAAGACGGCGAATCAGACGTCCACCTGATCAGCCATTTTGTGAACCCCTGTGCGCCCGGCTTACAGGACTTTCTTTCCCGTCTGCGTGATGGACGCATCGAAGCTGCGCAAGGCACGGTGATTAGGCTGGGAGAGCTGGGCATACACATCAGTTGGGAACGTGTGATGGAGATAGCAGGCGGCGCAGTGGGCAGGCCACATATCGCTCGAGCGATGGCCGAAGCTGGCTACGTGAAAAACGCACAAGATGCCTTCCAGCGCTACCTCGGCAACGATGGCCTTGCCCGGGTCAAACGACCCAAACCGACACCGGGCGATGGTGTTCGATTCCTACATTCGATCGGGGCTACTGCCACACTGGCACACCCCCAAACTGTAAAGGGCCTGAGACGCGTCCTCGGTTTCCTGGTGGACGAGGGATTGGACGGGATAGAGGTGTTCGCGCCGAAGTACGGCACGAGCGATCGGGAACGGCGACTTGAAGTCGCCAAACGTAGTGGCCTTATAGCCGTCGGCGGCAGCGATTATCACGCGTGGGGCACATCCGAGGAGATCGTGCCTGGCGACGCTAAGACGGTCGGGCCTCCAACGGATGCGGTAGATAGGTTACGTGCCGCCGCAGACAGGTGGAAGGCCGCCGCTACAAGCGCTCCCCAGATACCAGGAGAGGGGCATGCCACCCCAAGCTCCGGCTGACATGGAGATCCTGGGCGCACCGCTTTACGGCATTCTCTTGCTGACTCTCGGCGCCTACCTATGCGGCGCCATCCCCACCGCCTATCTCGTCGTTCGGATAAGACACGGCGAGGACATTCGTCAGATTGGAAGCGGCAATGTGGGTGGAGCGAACGCGATTCAGGCGGTGGGCCGCACCGCGGGCTTGATAGTGATGGCTTTCGATGTGTTCGTAAAAGGCCCCCTGCCTGTGATCGTCGCTGGATCGCTTCTGGACTACGGCAAGGGCGTCGAAGTCGTAGGGGGATGTGCCGCCCTGGTTGGGCACAACTGGTCGGTATTCCTCAGGTTTTCCGGCGGCAGGGGACTGGGCACAGGCAGCGGCGTGATGTTGGCCATGGCGTGGCCGATCTGGTTCATATTTGCCGGCATCGGACTGATCTACTGGATCATCACCCGCAACTCGCCCGTCGGGTGGGTCATCGCGCTGGTTCTACTACCGTTGATTGTGGCCGGGTTCGGGCTGGCTCAGGAATACGTCATTTACGCTATGTTGTTCACCGTGATATCCGCGATCAAACGGGTAGCATCTAATCCAGGTGATCGACGAACGTCCCCTGAAATACTGCCTGAACAATCAGGGGAGCAATCAGAAACGGCGAGCCGACTTCATATTTACTGGAACCGGCTCATCTACGATAGAGACATAAAAGACCGAGAAGCCTGGTTGAGAGGAGACTCCGGCAGGTAGCGCCTTGCATGAAACGCACCAGGGTGACCTGCTGTTCCGATGGCTGAACAACAAGTACTTTACTGTCCGCGCGATCCCCAGACAGAAACAAACCTGCGCTGCGGACGATGCGATGAACTGATCTGCCCGAACTGTCTGATTCAGACAGACATTGGCTCACGCTGTCCTGACTGTGCCCGGGTACGGACATTACCGATGTTCGAGGCGGACACGAGTGAACTTGGAAAAGCGGCTGCAGCCGGTTTCGGAACCGCCATCAGCCTCTCATTTCTCGCCGGGTTCATCGTCGTGCTATTCCAGATTCCGTTCTTTGGCATCATCATCGTCGGGGCCATCGGCTGGGCGGTAGGAGAAGTTGTATACCGGGCCAGCGGACATAAACGGAGCCGGTACCTGCAGTGGATAGCAGGCCTGTCGGTCCTTTCGTCCTTCTTGGTATTGACAATATTTGGCGACTTCACAGCCATCCTCGGCCTAATCATCGGCACCTACTACGCCATCCAGCGCGTGAAGCCGCCGCGCGGGATTCAATAGTTGTAGACGAGAGGAATAACTGGAGGTTGAGTCTGGCAATTAACCAGACTTTGCCATTGCTAGCCACCTGTTTTGTCCAGAATCCACAGTCGCTGGACTCAAATCCGACATCGCCTGCGCTGATTGTTACGCCTGTACCGGGTTAATTACGGTGATGTCCCGACGAGCCAAATGCCCTCGGACGTGGTCCACACCGGCGAGCCATTTATCTGACCCGTAAAACGCGGATTCCTTTTTCTCGAGATCCGCCTGGTCCTCAAAAGATCGGACCCAGATAAAGCGTTCGTTCTCGGTGTCGACCCAGGTACCATCCACCTGTATCCCGTGCTCGGCCAGTTGAGGTCTCAGGTCTTCATTGAATACCTTGAGCCAGGAATCCATCTGGCCTTTGTTTATCGTGTAGATACGGAGCTGTGAGATCAAAGTGCGGGTCCCCAGAGATTGTCATGTGTGATGAGAAACGTCGGTATTGCCTGGCATAACGGGTAACGCGGCCAGAGGGCGCGTATGGAGCGCAGCATATTGGCAGCTACCGGCATCGTCCAGCGCGTCGATCCACGTGCCGTACAGAAACCGGACTATTTGGGGACTGAATAGTTTGTCAGAGCGACTATATGAAGCCGGACCATCTTTTTGATCGCAGCGGTCCCGGACCGAGCAGCCTGTTGAGCCCTAACGGCCTTCCAGCATGCTCATCACTGCGCGGCGACCTTTCCCGGACGAGATCTTCTTCATCATCTTCTGCATCTGCCGGAACTGCCCGAGCAACTGATTAAGGTCTGTTGCAGTCGTGCCTGAGCCATCGGCAATACGCTTTCGACGGGAACCGTTGATCAGCTTGGGATTAGCCCGCTCGCCTGGAGTCATAGAGTGGATCATCGCCTCAACGCGTGTGATTCGGCTCTCGTCCATGTCCTTCGGATCCATGCGACCCTTGAGAGATCCCATGCCAGGGATCATACCGATCATGTTCGCCATGCCGCCCATCTTCTTGAACGCCTGTAACTGCTGCAGCATGTCGTCCATATCGAACGACTGCGTCCGCAACTTCTGTTCAAGCGCCATGGCCTGATCAGTGTCGAACTGCTCCTCGGCCTTCTCGATGAGCGTCTGAACATCACCCATGCCCAGGATGCGGGAGGCCATCCGGTCCGGGTGATACCGCTCAAGGCCGTCTGGACGCTCGCTGACACCGATGAACTTGATTGGCACGCCCGTGACGGAGCGCATGGACAGCGCCGCGCCGCCGCGGGCATCGCCGTCCATCTTGGTCATGATGATGCCGGTCAGCCCGATCCGCTCCTGAAACTCCGTCCCGGATCGCACCGCGTCCTGTCCTGTCATTGCGTCAACAACCAGCAGGCTCTCGACCGGGTTCACCGCGTCCCGGATCTCCTCCAGCTCCTGCATCAACTCGTCGTCAATGGCGATACGCCCACTGGTGTCCAAGATCAGGTAGTGAGTGTTGTTACGCTGCGCCTCTTTTACGGCATTTTTCGCCACCTTCAGGGGAGTCGATTTCTGAGGATCTTCGCGGTACACATGCACGCCGAGGTCGTTGCCGAGTTGTACGAGCTGTTCGATCGCCGCCGGCCTCCGCAGGTCACATGCTGCGATGGCAACCGTTTCATTCTGCTCCCCGAGCAAGCGAGCCAGTTTGGCGGCCGAGGTTGTCTTACCGACTCCCTGGAGCCCGACAAGCATGATGATCGTCGGTGGGGCTTCGCCCCGGGTCAGCCCCTCGGCTTCGCCGCCGAGAATCTTGACAAGCTCTTCGTTGACGATCCGCACCACAGACTGACCCGGCGTTAGCGACGCAAAAATATTCTCGTCAGAGGCCCGGTCTTTGACGGCGCGAACAAAGGCACGGGTGACCTTGAAGTCAACGTCTGCTTCGAGGAGCGCCAGACGAACCTCGCGCAACGCCTCGTCGATGTCCTTCTCGGATAGCCTTCCCTTGCCGGTCATCCTGGCAAAGGCGCCGTTGAGTTTGTCTGATAGTGACTCGAACAAGTTCAGATCTACCTTAGTGCGGTGAGAAAATGATGGCGTCAGCGAGCCGTTTCGCCGACGATGCCAGATAACACAGGGAACAATTGTAGCAACGGGGCCCCAACGGCACTCCCTTCTCCTGTGACCAATACCTGAGGATACCCATGAAGTTTGACACGATAATCCGGGGTGGCACCGTTATTGACGGCGATGGCTCCCCAGGGCGTCGCACCGATATTGGTATCACAAACGGACGCATTACGGCTATCGCAGACCTATCGGACGCCATACACATCACGCCGACGGTGATCGAGGCGCACGGGCACGTCGCATGCCCGGGCTTCATAGACATACACACTCACTCGGATTTGACCCTGGTCGATCACCCGGGAGGCGAAAGCAAGGCGTACCAGGGCGTCACGACGGAGGTAATAGGAAACTGCGGCTTTTCTTGGTTTCCGTCTGGAGGCAATGTGCCGGTGGGGAGGGGATTAGCCGGGGAGCGGAACTGGAATGATCTGGCCGGTTACTCGGAAACTATCCAGTCACAGGGCGTGTCCATCAACATCGCCCCGCTGATCGGTCATTCGGCGTTGCGCAGGGCGACGGGGACACTGGACGATAGCCCGCCGACCAACGATCAATTTGTAAACATGCGGACCCTCCTGGCAGCAGGAATGGAGCAGGGTGCTTTCGGGATGTCTACGGGGCTCACTCTCCCACCTTCGAGTTACGCAGACACCGACGAGATCGTTTCGCTCGCGTCCGTGATGTCTCGTTACGATAACGCCTTTTACGCTACGCACGCCCGCGTCTGGGCTGGCTGGCACATCAAGGCGATAGAGGAGGCGGTCGAGATAGGGCGGCGGGCGCACGTCCCTGTGCAGTTCTCGCATATCGCCATCATCGACTCTCGGGAGTACGGCAACGGCGACCAACTCGTCGCCGTTATCGACGCAGCGCGTGCCGACGGTGACGACGTCACGTGCGACATGTATCCCTACACGGCGTCCTCGTCCGGGTTCAGCCAGCTGTTGCCCGGCTGGGTCCAGGAGGGTGGAGTGGCCGCGCTACTTGAACGGCTCCGTAACCCCGCCATCCGGAAGAAGGTCCACGAGGATACTTCAAAAGGCTGGTTTGGCGGACTCCCGTGGTCGTTTGAGCCTCACGTGGTGGCGACGGTTGCCAGCGAAAAGAACCGCGGGCTGGTCGGAAAAACGCTGGCCGAGATCGCCGAGATGCGAGGAGTTGATGGGATAGAAGCGATGCTAATGTTGATCGACGAAGAGAACAACGATGTAGCCGAGATCATGCATAACCGGGTGGAAGGCGATATCCGTTACTTCATGGCATACGAGCACGCCATGATCGGGTCTGATGGCAACGCGATCGAACGCGCCGGGATCTGGGAGTCGTCTATGCCACATCCGCGTTTTTACGGAACGTTCCCCCGCGTCCTAGGACGTTACGTTCGGGACGAGCCGCTGATCTCGCTTGAGATGGCGATCAACAAGATGACGGGGATGCCGGCCAGACGACTCGGGTTCCCGGATCGTGGAGTGCTGCGTGAAGGCGCGATAGCGGACATCGTCGTCTTTGACCCGACAACGGTTAGCGATGTAGCCACATTCAGGAATCCGCATCGCTACCCGGTAGGAATGCCACATGTTCTTGTAAATGGAGAATCAGTGATCAAAGATGGAGTTCACACCGGGGCAAGGCCCGGCGTCGTTCTTAGGCGGGGCGGGGCGTGAACGGGGTTCCGCTGCCTACTTGCCGAGATCGCCGAGATCGCCCGGCACAACAACTCCGCCGGTGACCACCATCTGCATCGCTTCGGTGGACGACATATTAAGTATCTGGATGTCGCTCATCGGCACTACCAGCAGAAACCCTGAACTGGGGATCGGCGTGGTCGGGATGTACACGATTCCATATTCACCATTTTGATCGTTTGTAAACTCCCGTGTCAGGAAACCGATCGCCAAACTGGTCTCTGTCGGGAACGGGATGCTGACCACGGTGTCGAAGCTTGATTCCTGCCCACCCGAGACAGACATAGCGACTTGTTTCGCAGTCACATAAACCCGGCCGACAAACGGGAATTTGACGATCCCTCGCTCTATCCAGCGGCCGAAAACCTCAGCAACCCGGTGGCTGAGAAGACCGATTACGAACACGACACCGAGAAGGATTACAAGGCCCAGGCCGGGGATGTGTCTACCGATGAGCGGGTCAACAAGTGGAGCGAATATCGAATCGGCGAGGCCCGCGACAAAACCGACTATTAACACGGTTATGGTGAGGGGCAGCAGCACTATCAGGCCACGCCCGAAGATTCTTCCCATGCAACTCTCGGATAGTTGGCGGTTGGCGGGATTCGATTGATCGACAATAGCCGATTACGGACCTATTCGGTGACTCCCTACCCGGTAGAACCATGTTGAACCGAGGTCGATCGGTCAAATACCGGTGAAATGGTCCGACAAATCCGGTGGCTTAAGTCATTTGAGTAACTTTCTGTACGAAAGTTATATCGACGGACGATCTATTCAGCGCAATAACCAGAAAGACTCCCGGAAGACGGCACGCGAAATCAATCAGCACGCCCGGGCGGCTATTACCCCATCCAAACAAATCCCGCATCGCTGGCGTATGCTTTGGCGCAATCCGCCGGGATCGCCCGACGTCACATCTATCGGAGAATCCAAATGACCACGAACGGTACCGGCAACATTGATATGTCTGTCTTTAAGGGCGTCTTCCCGGCCAACCCGACCCCGATTCACGCCGACGGCAGCATTCACGAAGAAGGCCTTCGGGCGATCCTTGAAGACAACATGTCCCACGGCGTCCAGGGATTCTGGGTTGCAGGCAGCACCGGTGAAGGCCCGATCCTCTCTGAACAACAGCGGGACACCGTCGCCCGCGTCGCAGGAGAGACCACAAAGGGCAAAGCACTGGCAATCATGCACGTCGGCGCGATCAGCACCGAGAGCGCCGTCAAAGGTGCGAAGGCAGCCGCCGAGTCTGGCTGTGCAGCGGTCTGCTGTGTACCGCCCTTCTTCTTCCTACCAAACGAGCGGGCGATCATAGACCATTACAAGGCAGTAGCGGACGCCGCCGATGGCTTGCCGTTGTTCGCGTATAACCTGCCACAGTTGACACAGGTCGAGTTCGTTCCGGACCTGATGGACGCCGTGATGCAAGAAGTGCCGAGTCTCAAGGGCCTCAAGCACTCCGCCGCCAACTTCGCCCTGATCCGAGACTGGGCTGACCGAGGCCTCTCCTGTTTCTCCGGCTCCGGCCGACTGCCGCTCCCAGCGCTCACCATGGGTGCAATCGGCACCGTCGACGCCCCGCTCTCGCTGACCCCGTGGCTGTACACAGAGCTGTACGCCTCATACACGGCCGGCAACATGGAGCGGGCCCAGGAACTTCAGGACGAGGTCCAGAAGGTAGTCGACCTGGTCGTTATGTACGGCGCTGCAGCACACGTCTGCAAGGCCATACTCTCAGAACGACTTGGTATCGACATGGGTGAGTCGATCCGACCCAACAATTACCTGACGGCTGACGAAAAGACCATCGTCCTCGCCGCCGCCCAAAAAGCCGGCGTCCTGGAAGCCCCGGTCGTAGCAGCCGTCTAGATCAATAGCGGGGCAACCCTCGCCCTTTATGAAGGAAGGGGCCTCTCGCGTCTGCAGAAACGCCGTGTGGACGGGCTGCCTCCGCTCGTCGCGGATCAAACGAGCGATCCATGAATCGTCCACAGCACACTTCGCCCTGTGTAACGACGGTGGTGGAGTACGGGCGGGGAGATTCGTCGCCTGACGGCTTCCGAATGACAAATGTGCCCTGAGGCTCTCGAAGGGCCGTATCACAACAAGCTCGTAGGGCGAGGCCGACGCTTCGCTTGCTGAGGCCGCATGTCTCCTCAAACCGGGAGAAGTGTTGTTGCTCGCATCGATTCGATTGGATAGGGTCGCCTGGCAACGTGGTTGATCAGACCGAGCGGTTAATCAAGGCGCACAATCCTGACTGGCGGATGGGCGGAGGCAACGGCCTCCATGCAGAGTTAATAGTCGATCTCCAGCGAGGCCGGTTCCCGGTTCAACGAAATTACTCGGCTCACTTTCCCGGTGGACGTGTTGTACTGGCACGAGGCGTGGCGTGGTCCGATTCGGGCGCCTGGTCGAGTAGCGGGATCTCTTTCAGCGGAACGGGTTGAAGTCTTAGATCAAGAGCTTGCGGCCTTGCTGAAAGAACGCTTTCCAGAAGACCCGATCGCGACCTCCCCCACCGGGTATTCGCTGCGGTCGGGCGGACGAGCGCGTAATTACGAGCCAACTGTGGCATCCTGTGCCACTGTATGATCAACCTCTCGTGCGCAATCCCGATAACCGAGCCAGACCCGGAATCAGCGGTTCTCCAGTGGTTCACGTTGCTCGGTGAACTCTGCGCCGCGAGCGACTACGATACCGCCGAGAGCATATTTGCGGATGACGTTGTGTCGTTCGGGACCCGGGCGGACATCGTCACCGGCCTCGATAACCTCCGATGCAACCAGTGGGAGGGCATCTGGGGCAATATCGCCGAGTTCAAGGTCGCAACGGAGTCCGTACAGGGCTTTGGAAATCAAGAAGTCGCGTGGGGCGTCGCCACCTGGACATCGACCGGCTTCGACGAGGACCACAACCCCTTTCACCGGCCCGGCAGAGCGACCGTGACGCTGGAACGCCGAGATGGCACATGGCTGGCCACGCACACCCACTTCTCCCTCAACCCGGGAACTCCATCAAAGACGTACGGTCGGGGCTAATCCAACACCTGCCCCCTTCTCTCAGGGGGAGAAGGGGGTAAAGGATCGAGGGTGAGGTCGGAAAAATTCAAAACGGTCCTTGTGCCAATAACAATGGAGTAACGATTGCTCACCGAAAAACAGCACGGCACCGGCGAAATGACCCTCAACTACGCCGAGGGCTACGATCAAGGCGACCCGATCGTCTTCATCCACGGCATTGGTGGCCGCTGGCAGCAGTGGTCGCAAGAAATCGGCCTTGTGTCGCATGCCTGGCACCCGTACGCCGTGGACCTGCGAGGCCACGGGAAATCTTCGAAAGCGGATACGGGATACAAGTTCGGTGACTACCCCCGAGAC
>Ga0310125_10000851_pt1 | contig 15008 bp, 7 predicted proteins | sample CB11b_Tmax_Bot8__FD_203508 | JGI IMG/M metagenome (GOLD analysis project Ga0310125, IMG submission 203508) | Marine microbial communities from Western Arctic Ocean, Canada - CB11b_Tmax_Bot8 | ecosystem: Environmental > Aquatic > Marine > Oceanic | place: Canada: Western Arctic Ocean | collected... | reverse complement strand
CGACGTCCCCGAGCAATGCCGGGGGGCGGGGTTCGGATCTAGCGGAAATCCCGAGGTGTTACCTGAAGTGTTACCTGAATGCCACGATACGCGGCCAATAGGGCACCAACGTAGGTTCACGGAACCACGTAAAACCGCCAATCGAATGGCTATCGCATGCTGACCGCAGGTACTGGACGACTGGGGGTCAAGAGGTCGCAGGTTCAAATCCTGTCGTCCCGACTTCGCAAACCCGTGGCCCGTCATGATGTTACGGCATCTGGCGGGCCATCTTGCTGCGCGATCACATCGGGGGTGTTACCTGAAGTGTGACCCCAGAATGCGGATCTGGCGGGTTGAACGCCGGGGCTGGAGTGGGGAGACTGGGGTGGTTCGATTAGGGACGGAAGTCGGTCATGTTCAGGTGTCTCGACGAAAAGCTGCAAGTTGCCTCTGTGTCCACCCAGGAGTGCTGATATTGATCCGTCTGTCGTCCCATCAGCCGCCCCGGGGGGCCACTCTTGCCGGACTTGTTTTGCTGTTCGTTGTCCACACGGCTGTCCGCGCCGACGAGACTCCGAAGACGCCGGATCCCATTGGCACGTTACTGCAACGATTCTGTTTCGATTGCCATAGCGGTGATTCCCCCGAGGGTGGGCTCAGCCTCCAGACGCTCATCACCCGGGATTCCTTCGCCCGCGATTTCCGCGGCTGGAGGAAGGTCGCCGACCAGCTTCGCAGCCGACGCATGCCACCGCGCGACGCTGCACAACCTGCCGCCGCAGACCGCAAGCGGCTGAGTGAGTGGGTCCAACAACGCCTGCAACAGGAGGTGGCGCGGCATGCGGGAGACCCCGGGCGTATCGTCATGCGCCGACTGACCAGCGCTGAATATGACTACACAATTCGCGACTTGACCGGCCTTCGGCTTGATGCCCACCGCAGCTTTGTCAGCGATGCCGTTGGGGGTGCCGGATTTACCAATAGTGGAGGCGTCCAGTTCATACAGGACGCAACCTTACAGCGTTATCTGGACGCGGCGCGGCAGGTTGCCGACCATGCGGTTATCGGCTCCGGTCCGCTGGCCTTCCACCGCGACCCCGGTAACACCGGGTTCGAATTGTCCGCCATCACGCGGATTCAATCGATCTACCGCAACCACGGGTTTCGTACCGCAGCAGGCGAAGGTGGCGAACCCTTTGGATTGGAGAGATACCCGAAGGTCTTCTATGCGGCCTGGCTGTTTTCCCATCGCAACGCGTTGGGGCTTGGGGCAGCCGACTATTCCCAGTTGGCTACGGCAGAAGGCCTGGACCCGCCGTTTCTCAAGTACATCCACCAGCTTCTTCAACAGCGAGATCTTGGCTTCCCCACCTCCGAAATCGTTCGCGCCTGGCAGCAGCTTCCCGCCCCACCCGTCGCCGCCGGCGCCGCCGGCGCCGCGGCACAGCAGGCGTTCTGCACGCAGATCCAGAAACGCTGCCAACAGTTGGCTGAGCGCGTTTGGCATTGGCAAAATCGGTTTGGAGCCAATGCTGACGCCAAGGAAGAAGCCCCTGTTTTGCGGGCCGATCTTTTCCGGGTAACCCGCGTTCAACGCTTCGAAATGAACATCAACTGGCCGCCCAAAACGACTACCGCCAACCTGATCCTGACCGTGGAATCGGCCCTTCCCGACCAACGACCCGACGCGCTGGTGATCTGGAAGAATCCCCGTGTTCAATTTCGGGTGGCGGATCTGCGCGAACAACCTTTTCATCCTCTGCGAGAAGTTGTCACCGCGGACGGGGTCAGCCGGCTTCGTTTCGGCAAACATCACCGCCGGGGCAAGATCACGAAAGACGACTTCACCACGCTCGGTACGCAACCTGTTCACTTCACGATACCGATCCCCAAAGATGCCGGTTCTGCACGGCTGCTGGTCGATGCGGAGCTGGATGTCGATCGCGGCGCAGACTGCATCATTCGCTGTTCCATCACACAGCGGGAAGAAACCGACCAGGGAAAATCGATCTCCGCGCTACTGGCCAACCCGGGTAGCCCTGCCTTCCAGGCCTGGAAAGAGGGCGTGCTTCAATTCGCCCGCCTGCTTCCCCAGGTCTCCCAGCGCGAACCAGCCCCGTCCGATCGCGATCCCATACCCAAACCCTTCGACGCCACCTACAACAATCCGCAACGCAACGCATTTCATATTCGAATCAAGTACGCGCGTGACGACCAGTTCCTGGTGGAACGCATGCTGGACGCGGCCACGCGACATCGATTGGACCAGGCCTGGATCGACCTGCGGACCTCGTTTGGATACCACGATGCCTGGTTACGGATGTTATCCGAAGTGTTTGAATTTGCGCTGGGCGACCGGCGTATGAAAGATCTTAATCGACAGTGGTTTGAACAGCTGCCTGATGAAGCCCGTGGTTACCTCGTCCCACTCCACCTTGAGTACCAGGCCGATCGCCGGGCTCTGCAATCGGCCCGCGAAGGCCATCTCAAGGACCTGCTTCAGTTCGCCACGCGAGCTTGGCGCCGGCCGCTGACTCAAAATGAGGCCACGCGGCTGCGATCTTTTTACGAGTCTCTGCGAACGCAAAAACGTTTTGACCACACCGCCGCGGTGAGGTCGCTGCTGACGCGGATCCTGGTCTCTCCCGCTTTTCTCTATCGGGCAGAACGCGTCACCGCCGACGCTTCCTCCGCTCCTCTGTCTGACTGGGAATTGGCGTCGCGGCTCAGTTATCTCTTCTGGTCGTCTCTCCCCGATGATGCTCTCCGCGAGGATGCCGCCGGACGACGACTCCAGCACCCAAAGGTCCTCGCCGGCCACGCCCGCCGCATGCTCAAGGATCCGAAGGCGACCCGTTTTGCCACCGAATTCTTCGGCCAGTGGTTTGGCTTCTACCGTTTCGATCAGTATCGAGGTGTCGACACAAGTCGCTTCCCGGAATGGAGCGAGACGATCCAGTCAGCGATGTACCAGGAAGCCATCGCGCTGTGCACTCACATCGTCCGGGGAAACCGTCCTCCCGCCGAGCTGCTGTTTGCCGACTACACGTTTCTCAATCGTCCCCTGGCGTCCCATTACGGTGTGCCTTTCCCAAAACCCACTAACGCCGGTCCCCAACAGGCCAGTACCACACTGCTGCGCCGCTTCAACGACATGCATCCCTCCCACCGCGGTGGACTGCTCCGGCTGGGAGCCGTGCTGACGGTGACTTCCGCCCCTTTGCGAACCAGTCCCGTCCGCCGCGGTGACTGGGTACTGCGCCAGGTCCTGGGTGAGTCCGTACCCCCCCCGCCCGCTGACGCAGGTTCCATTGTTGCCGATGACGTACCAGCAGACGGACTCTCTGTCCGTCAACGCCTGGCAGCACACCGTCGCGATGTCGCCTGTGTCAACTGTCATGCGAGGATTGACCCATTCGGTTTTGCCTTGGAAAACTACGACTCGCTGGGCCGTTGGCGCGATCGCTATCGTGATGGAAAACCGATCGAAACCGCTGGAAAACTCCGCGACGGCACCTCCATCGCCGATGCCACTGCGCTGCACGGCTATCTCCGGTCGAAGCAATCCCAGTTCCACCGTACGCTCGCTGCCAAGTTGCTGGGATACGCGCTGGGGCGACCCGAGACAATTGGCGACACCGCGCTGCTGGCACAGATGGCCACCCTGCTGGCCGATGGCGCGGGGCTCGCCGAACTGGCTGAATCTATCGTGACAAGTCGCCAATTCCGTTATCATGCGGGTACCGCTCCTGCTTCACGCTGATGCCATGCAACTTCCGCGCACACACTGGTCCGAAGCCCTCTCTCGTCGCGCGTTCCTGCGCTCCGCCGGCGGCACCTTGGCCTTGCCGTGGCTCGCATCACTCCCGCAACGCAGCGCCTACGGCAAACGGGTCTCCGACACCCCAGGCAAACCTCCGCGACGATTTGCCTGCGTCTATTTTTCGAACGGGGTAGAGCCAGAACACTGGTGGGCGAAACCCTCGCCCGGCGGTATGCAATTCGGACCCGTGCTGCAGCCCCTGCTCCCCTATCGCGACGACTTGTGCGTCCTGGAAGGATTGTTCAACGCCCAGTCGGTGGCCAATCCGAGTGCCCACCTGGGCCGCATGCCCAACCTGCTCTCGGGAGCCTGGGTCAGCCTGGACCAGAACGACCTCCGTGTGGGCCGCACCATGGACCAGGTCCTGGCGCAGCGTATCGGGAAACAAACGGTTCTCCCCAGCCTGGTTCTCGGTATCGAGCCGACCGAACTACGGCTGGAAGACGGCCTCTCGATGCTCTATGGATCATGCATTTCCTGGAGTTCGCCGACGCGGCCCACCACCAAGGAAATCTACCCGTCGCGGGCCTTCGATGCGATCGTCGGCAACCGCCGTCAAGCCGGTCTCGACCGGACGATCCTCGACCAGGTCCTGGCAGATGCCAAATCTCTCCGCCCACAGCTGGCGGTCCGCGACCGCGTCAAATTGGACGAGTACCTGGAGTCCATTCGCGACATCGAGCGGCGGATTGACCGCGCTGGGAACGAAGAGCGGCTCGAAGGCTGGCGGCCGACGTTGGCGAAAGCGGATATGCCGCGCCCCGCCGACGAGATTCCCCAGAACGTGCCAGATCATATGCGTTTGATCCTGGATCTGATCGTCCTGGCGTTTCGCATGGATCGGACACGGATCGCCACCTGCATGTTGAACAACGACCTGTCGCAAATGAATTTCGGCTTCCTGGAGGGGGTGCAAGGGAGTCTGCACCTGGACCTGACACATAATGGACGGGATCCTGCGCGGGAGGCCATGTACCTCAAGACCAACCAATTTCATGTTGCTCAGTTCGCCTACCTGCTGCGGCGTCTCAAGGAAATTGATGAGGGTGATCAGACGCTGCTGGACAGCTCTTTGCTGCTGTTCTGCTCGAATCTGTTCGACGGCGACAAGCACCAGGCCGATCGCATGCCGATGGTGCTGGCCGGAGGTGGCGGTGGCTCGGTGACTCCCGGAAGGCTGCTCGATTACAGGGACCGTCCGGTGAAGGACCGACGAGCCTGCAGTCTCTATCTCTCGCTGATGGACCGCATGGGAGTGGCCCTGCCTCAGTTCGGGGATAGCGATCGCCGGCTGGCAGATCTCTGATCGCGCCGGGACAAAGTTGGTCACGACAACAACGCGGCCGACAAGGCGGTGTCAAAATTCCAACTGGCCGCCTCGAAGAGGGCCACGCCTTACACGCGAGTCTGCCGCAGGCAGTCAGGGTCCGCGACGACATTGATTTCTGATGTGTGGACTGTTCAGCCTGACGCGAATGGTCCAACTCACCGAATCGACTATGTGTTGAAGGTCAGGTGTCTTCGTGAACCGGCGCAATTCGCCCCGCCCAAGAAGGCGAAGTGACAAAACCTCGATCGGCCCGCCTGCGCCAGTTCGCTTGGATCTGGCGGTGCTGTTGGCTGGGATCTCGTCAATCCCTCTTCTCGATCAGCAGGTTGCCGATGTCATCGACTGAGGCCTTGTAGCCCGGGTGAATCAGCGTCGTGGAGTCCATTTCCGCGACGATGGCCGGGCCGTCAATCCTGGTGTTGGCGCGGAACTGATAACGGTCGTAGATCGGGCAATCGACGAACCCGCCACTTTCTGCGAAGTAAACCGACCGAGTTGTCAGCACCGCGGAACTCGCGTCCGGGTCGCCGTCGGCGATCTGCCGCAGGCTGGGTTTGGCGATGGTGCCGATGGCGCTCAGTCGAAGGTTCACCAGTTCGATGGGCTCGTCGGGGGCGCTGAAGCCATAAACGCGTTCGTGTTCGCGGTGGAACCGTTCGGCCAGGCGTTCAATTTCGTCCGAGCGGAAGTCGGGATCTTCGATCGACAGCGTCAGCTCGTAGCTCTGACCGAGGTAGCGCAGATCCAGTTGACGCACAAAGTGCATCCGCTGTTTGGCGACCTGATCCTGATCGAGTGCGGCGCGTCCCTGGGCTTCGAGTCTCGCGAATTCCTGCACCAGGTCGGTTGGCACGGTGTCATCAAGTCGCGTCACGAATGTGGAGCTGTAGTCGTGCTTCAGGTCAGTGGACAGCAATCCCATGGCCGAGAAGATTCCTGGACTCATGGGAATCAGCGTCTGGGGAATCGCCAGCTCGTCGGCAAGTCGATTGGCGTGCAACGGCCCGGCACCGCCGAATCCCACCAGCACAAAATCGCGAGGATCGTAGCCGCGTTGGACAGAGATTCTTCTCAAGGCACCGGTCATGGCTGCGTTGGCGATCTCGACAATTCCGTGGGCCACTTCGACAACGTCCATGCCCAGGCGGCTGGCGCACCGTTCTTCGATGGCCGTTCGCGCTGATTCGACGTCGAGCTCGAGTTCTCCGCCGAGGAAGGTCTGCGGGTCGATTCGACCCAGGACCAGGTTGGCGTCGGTGATCGTGGGTTCGCGTCCGCCCTTGCCGTAGGCGGCCGGGCCGGGATCAGCTCCGGCGCTCTGTGGTCCGACTCGCAACACGCCGCCCCCATCGATCCAGGCGATCGATCCGCCGCCGGCTCCGATTTCGACAAGGTCGATCACCGGTGTGCGAATCGGGTATCCGCCTGCCTTCGCACCGTGTTCGGAAGAACTCGCAGCCGAGCCGACTTCGTAGTCTTTCGTCACACCGGGTGTGCCGTCCTGGATCAAGCCGGTCTTGGCAGTTGTTCCGCCCATGTCGAAGGAGATCAGGTTCTTGTGTCCCAACGTCTCGCCGAGAAAACTCGTCGCGATCACTCCGGCAGCGGGCCCTGATTCGACCATGTAGACCGGCTTTTCGGCCGCGGCTGCGAACGTGAACACGCCGCCGCTGCTCTGCATGATCAGCAACTGGGCCGACAGGCCGCTTTCCCGCAATCGACGTTCAATCCGATCGAGGTATCGAGCGACGATCGGTTGAATGCCGGCGTTGATGATGGTGGTGCTGGCCCGGAAGTACTCGCGGAACTCAGGCGCGATGTCAGAGGACAGCGAGACGCGAACGTTGGGCAGAGCTTCGCGGAGAATCTCGCCGGCACGTCGCTCGTGATCAGCATTGACGTAGGAATGCAGAAAGCAAACCGCCAGTGATTCGACGTTTTCACCCCGCAACTCTTCGGCCGTCCTTCGCAAGGCGTCCTCATCGAGCGGGACGACGACGTCGCCCCGAGCGTCGAGTCGTTCCGGGACGCCGAAGCACCGGTGTCGTGGCACCAACGGTTTGGGCTTTTCGAAATGAATGTCGTACAGCGAGGGCCGGATCTGCCGGGCGATCTCCAGCATGTCCTGGAAGCCGTCGGTCGTGACGAATCCGGTGGGAGCGAGGTGACCTTCTATGATGGCATTGGTGGCAACCGTGGTGCCGTGCACGACGTAACCGACGTCGGCGTATGCCAACTTGGCTTCCTGCAGAATGCGTTCGGCTGCTTCCAGGAATCCGCGAGACGGATCGTCGGGCGTCGACGAGACCTTGCAGATGCGGACTTCGCCGGTCGCTTCGTCGATCAATGTGGCGTCGGTAAACGTCCCGCCGATGTCGACGCCCAGTCGGTGTGAAAAACTCATGGTGATCGCAACTCGGCCGTCCTGGTTTCATCGACAGTCCACGTCCGGGTATCGATGGCGACTCGATAGACCTCCTCGGCACGCTGTACGGCGACCTTGCCCTCGCGAACATCTTGCAGGACACGTTGCGGATCACGCTCGAGTGGACTGCCATAACCTCCGCCGCCGCACGTGCGGTAACTCACGACGTCACCGGGTTTCAGCGGGATCGTGACCTTCGATCCGAGTTCTTTGGCTTCGCCGTCGGGATTCAGAATGTAGGAGGCTCGTTGACCGGCGTCGCCGCCGAACAGGCCCCACGGTCCCCAGCGATCGCGGTCCGAGAGAACCGTGAATGACGCCTCGTGGTCCAGGAATTCGTAGTCGCGCCGGAGTCCCAGGCCACCTCGAAACTTTCCCGGTCCCTCGGAGTCGTTGACCAGTTCGTAGCGAGTGATCCGCACCGGATAGCTCATCTCGGTTTCTTCGATCGGAGCGTTTTCGGTGTTCTGTCCGTGAGCCTGAACGGCATCCGGCCCGTCGCTGGCAATCCGGCCGCCGTAGCCGCCACCGAGTGTCTCGAGGAAGCAATAGAATTCGCCGCTGCGTGGATCGACACCGCCGAAGCCCGCGTGACAGATCATCGCCTTCGTCCCGGCGGGAACCTTGTCGGGAATGGCCGGCGACAACGCCTTGAACATCACGTCGACCATCCGCGTATGCGTTTCCCAGCCACCGACAACCGGTGCCGGCGGCGTGCAGTTCACGACGGTGCCTTCGGGCGCGACCATTCGCACCGAGCGATAAAAGCCCGCGTTGATCGCCACGTCGATGTCGATAATGCACCGCAGCACATACGCCGCACCCGCGTACGCCATCGACAAGGTCATGTTGACCGGTGCCGGTCGCTGGACGTCGCTGCCGGTGTAATCAAACAGCACGCCGTCGTCGTCAATGACGATCGAGCACGCCAGCTTGACCGGCTCGTCGGTAAACCCGTCGTTGTCGACAACTCCCTCGGCGGAAAACGTGCCGTGCGGCAGCTTGGCGATTTCCGCCCGCGTCAACCGATCGGTGTATTCGATCAACTCGCCAACGTACTCAGAGACGACGCTCGATCCGTGTCGCTCCAACAACGTCGTCAGCCGGCGGATGCCCGTGTTGTTGGACGCGATCTGGGCCCGAAAGTCGCCGGCAGTTTCCCGCTTGGCTCGGACCTGCGACAGAATCAGGCGAAACACGTCGTCGCAGATCGTCCAGTTGTCGATCAGCTTGACCGGCGGGATGATCACGCCTTCCTGGTAAACTTCCTGGAACGCACCAATGCTGGCCGGTGCCCCGCCGCCAACGTCGACGTGATGGGCGAGGCTGGCCACGTAGCCAAAGAGCTCGCCTTCAAAATACACCGGCGAGATGACCGTGATGTCGTTCAAGTGCACGCCGCCGAGAAATGGGTCATTTAGAACGATCCCATCCCCCGGCTGGAAGTTGTCTGCTCCGTAGGCCTCGACCGCCAGCGGAACCATGCGAACCAGCGAGCCGAGATGGTTGGCCTGGGCGAATGACTGGGCGAGCACGTTCAAGTTGCAATCGAAGATCGCACACGAAAAGTCGCAGCGAGTCTTGATGTTCGTCGAGTAGGCGGAGCGACGCAGCGCAGCGGACATTTCTTCGGTGACTTCGACGAACGCGTTGCGAATCACTTCGAACTTGATGGGATCAATCACGCTCATGCTCGATTTCCCGAACCCCAGGCAGAGGTGAAATACTCGCCCTCGATGAATCGACTCGGCCGCAACCCGGTGATGTCGATGTCACTGGTTTCGCCCGAGATCATATCGGCCAACGCTTCACCGAGCGGGGGACCGAGTTTGAAGCAATGACCGTTGCCCCCCAGGCAGGCGAAGTAACCGGGCACGTCCGGTTCCGGTCCGACCAGCGGATGCCAATCGTCGGTGATCGTGTACATCGACGCCCAGCCGTGATCGAAGCTGCCTTCGCGCGTCGAGGGGACTCGCTGGAAGATCTTCTGTTCGACGCGATGTCGTGATGTGTCGTCGACCTCCTGGTCGTAATTGTCGATGTCCAGTGGTTCGATTTCCTTGGGAAATCCGAGGCCGACCAGTAATTGTCGGGGTCCGGCCGGCCGGCTGTAAACGCAGAGTTGCGGATCGGTCAGCCAGGGGTAATCGGCGGTCTCGAACGGGACATTCATGACGATGTCGTACTCACGGCTCCACCGAAACGAGTAGTTGAGCCCGACGGTCAATCCCAGTTGCCGACCCCAGCCTCCGGCCGCGTTGACGACGACCGGCGTTTCAATGGGTCCCCTGTCGGTTTCGACAGCCGACACGCGACCGTTCTTGAGTGTGATCGATCGGGCACCGATACCCTCGTGTGCCGTGAGCCCCCAGGCACTCGCGCTCTCAACCAGGTTCCGCGTCGTCTTCTTCGGGTCGGCGAATCCAGAATCCGGTTCCAGTATTGCGTACGAGATGTCGTCAAAGTTGACCATCGGCAGTCGATCGGACAGATCGCCCGGCGTCAACTCCTCGATCCGAATCCCGTGCTCGCGTTGCAACTCGACCACAAGTTTTCCCGCCTCGATTCCAGGCTCGTCGAGCAAAGCCAGGTAACCGATTTGTCGAAAGTCGCAGTCGCCGCCAAGTTCTGCCTCTCCATGCGAAAACATCTCCACGGCGCGTCGGGCGAGCTGCACGGTCACCGGATTCGAATAAAACGTCCGTATCGCTGCCGCCGAATGGCCGGTGCTCACCGCGGCCAGTGTCCGCTGTTCCAGCAGGACGACCTGCCCGAAGCCCTTCTTGGCCAGAAAATGAGCCGTACTCGCGCCCAGAATCCCGCCGCCGATCACGACCGCGTCCGCAGTTTGTTGCATGATGAATTCGCTCCCCGCCACTTCGCTTTCTGCCTGTTCGACGTCCCCGTCTTTCAGGTCAATTCAGTTCGCGGGGGATGACAACAGACCAGTCCTTTTCAAAATACAGCTTGCCGTCGCGAGTGATACGAACGTGGACGGCGTGATGAAACGACTCGGCATCGCTGCGTGTCTGTTCTTCGGAGTGGATTTCCACGTCGAATTGAGGGCGTCGGACGCGGCAGTTGCCTTCGGCTTCGAGTATGGCGGTCGCAGGCGATCGGTCGTTGACCGTGAAAGCCGACTTCAGCTCCAACCGGTTGTTCGCGTCGCCCGATTCCACGCCCAGGTGGAGCGTCGCTGTTTGTTCAACCATGTCCCTGGTGACCGAGTACTCGGTTGATTTCGGCAACTTCTCTGGATCGGCGGGTGGGAGTTGTTGCAGGTTGGGAAGTGGCAGTTGGGGGGACTGTCGCGGGATGACGGGCAAGACGATGTGCGATGCATGTTCGCCGCCGCGATGGATGGAATGAACTCCTGGTTCGGCAACGGGCCAGGCGTTCTGGAAATCGGCTCCGGCGATGCTGACCCGCATCCGATGTCCCCGCTCGAAGACGTACGACATCGTTTTCAGGGGGACTTCGAGGTCGTAGATGTCCCCGGGCACCAGGGGGGCTGGCTGAACGTGTGACTGGCGATGCGTGGCATTCACACCGCCGTAACGCACGAGCTTTGCCGTTCCATCGGGTGCGACGTCAATCAACTTGACGCGGAAGTAAGCCACTCGAGCGGTTGACGAAACGAACAGTCTTGCGATCGGAGTCCCGGTGACTTCGACGTCTTCCTCGAGCGGAGCGGAAGTGTAGGCAACACAGTTCGCGTCATCGAGTCGCTGATCCAGTGGCGTTCCCCACGGCATGATCCCACCGCCCCAGTGAATCCCCGATGAGACTCCAGAACTCGCGAGGAAGGGGAAGTCGTCCCGGTCACTTGTTTCTGCGGGCGACTCATCCAGCCCCGCCTCATCCAGATACAGCAGGCGGTCTTCGCGACGGGCAAGGGGCCATTCGTTTTCGCTTCGCCACTCACCGGGCTCTTCGAGAGCCATGCGAGCGGCGGGTGGGCTGTATCGGCGAACGAACAGAGTGACGGGCGGTTCCTCCATGACGCCGTTGTCGATCTCCTTCAGCCAATGATCAAACCAACGAAGATAAATCGGACGTGTGTCCACTCGCGGTCCGGGCACCGCGACCGGTTCCTCGCCATACCAGTGGCCCCAGGGTCCGACCATCGCCTTTTTGGGGCACTGCAAGTTCTCGAAAGCTCGCAACAGCGCGGTGGGATAACAGTCGGACCATCCGCCGATCACCATGACCGCGCACTTCACTCGCCCAAAGTCTGCAGACAACGAGCGGTCTTGCCAATACGGTCCTTGCAGCGGATTCGAGATGTAGCCGATCCCCCACGGTGCGCTGTTCTCGAGCCGCTCTTGCCACAGCGTCTCCCATTGTTCACCGACGACATCGGGATCCGGCGGCGCGAAATTGAACGTGTTCATGTTGGCCGAGTAGCTGTCGAACATGTACGGCCGCAAGCAGCCGCCGGGGTAAACCCATTCGGTGTAGACGTCGTCGTTGGCCGATCGGACGATGATCGCCTTGAGTGCGGGGGGATGTTCCACCGCGACCTGCCATTGCACGACCGCGCCGTAGGACTTGCCGATCATGCCGACGTTGCCGCTGCACCACGTTTGATCGGCGATCCAACCGACCATGTCGTAAGCGTCCTGCCGTTCCTCGTCGTTGTAGATGTCGGTTGTGAAGCCACCCGAATTCCCCGTGCCTCGCACATCAAACTGCACGATCGCGTATCCCTGCTCGGCCAAGTAAGGCACCGCCGGCGGGTATTCGTCGCGGTAGTCGGGCAGCGGTTTTCGCAGTCGCCGATACGGGTTGTATTCCATGATTGCCGGAAACGATCCGGCGTTGTCAGGGCGAGTGATCTTGGCGCACAGTTCGACGCCGTCACGCATGGAGACGCGGACGTACTCGATGCGGACCTGATTCTCGTATGTTGCGTTCATTGAGGGTCAAGCGACAACTGGCAACACGATGTGTGACGGAAACCACGTGACTTCGATGAGCCTCGACGGTGGCGTGGTTCGGATCTGGCGGGTTGGGCCTACCCTGGCCAGTAGTTTACTTGGGCATCTGCCAAACCGAGGCGTCTGCGAATGTGATCTTGCTCACCGTCGCCTCTACGGCTGTCGTTTCCATCGGCATAAAGAATGCAGTGTCTTCGCATTCCAATTCGTCTCCAACTGGGACCTCATCGCGGAGTGAGGACCGAGTTTCCTTCAGCACCTTGCCACTGGCATCCAAGTACTTGACTTCAAGGTCGATCTCTTCGACCAGCTTGTTCGTGTGGTTTGTCACGCCAAAGAGGATCTTGCGAAAACCCTTGTCGCCGGTCAGCTTGACGAACTTCACAGTCACGGGTGAATCGCCTTCGATTTTGAGTTCAGCAAGCCGCTCACGCATCTTCGCGGAATTCGGGATCACGATGTCGTTCATCTCGTACTCGTACGCGATGGACACCCAGGAAGTGATCACCCGAAATTCAATCCTGGCCGGTGGGGTTCTGAAAATCTTGTGAAATGAATTATTACTTCCGAATCCAGCGAGCTCCTCGACCCGCTTACCGTTCTTGTCGTAGCCAACTATCTGCTTGCCGCGTAGCTGGAGGCCCTTGGACTGGAACGTGAACTCGCGGCCGTCAACCTTCGTTAGCCTGACGCTTGCCTTACCGGATTTCTTTTCGATTCCCGTCTCGAACTCGTCGAAAGTGAATCGTGCTACGCCAGTTGGAACCTGCAAACTGACTTTTCCCTTAAGAACACTGATGGCCTTGACGCTACTCAGCAGGTTTTTCAGCGGGACCTGCTTCCGGGAAGCGAACACCGTTGGCCACTTCCGGCTCCTACTTGTCTCCCGGTTTTGTCGCTGAAGGCTGTCTTCGTCTGAATTCGCGACTTTGATAACTGTGTGGCTAAATGGCTGTTTCACAACGGCCCTGGGCAGGCCAGCGGAAAAGACGTAGACCGTCAACGTGCCTGACGCAGTTTCCGCACGTGTCTCGCGAATGCCGGCTTCAATCAGGAAGGGTCCGGAAAAGACTACTCGACTCGTTCTCGTTCCCAACTGGAGCCGCATCTTTGTCTCTGAGTAAACAGGTGTCATTTCGATCTGCCTGCAGATCTCGTCGATGGCCTCAAACCGTGAACGGACCTTCATCGCGAGTGACACTTTCTTCTGCAGCGAGGCAGTCTGCTCCTTGTCAGCAATGAACTCCAATCCGAGTTCTCCGACGAGCCGTTCGAGCAGCTCACCAGCCGGCTGATTCTCGATCTTCAGGGTTGTCAGCCATGCAGACTTGACCTGATCGAGAGTGACCGCTTCGAGAGGACGGAGGACTTCTGAATCGAGGGGCACAATGCCCTCCCTCTCCGCGGCAAACGAGCTACCAGAGTCGTTCTGTGGCCAGCCGTCCTCTCCGATGCTCACTATGCCGAACCCGCCCTCACCGGATGGCGACTTGAGCTCGACGGCTTCGGCCGTTGTTGGAGCCGCCAGTTTAATGGACCGGTGCAAGAACCAGCGACCGTCGAGCCGGAGGAATTCAACGTCCTTTGTCTTACCCGATTTCAAGGTGACGGCTGCACGTCCCGAGTCCTCATCGATCGCGATCGGACCAAGGGTGCCTTCTGCAATGTGACCGCCAACAGCGGTTGTTGTGTGGTCTCTCATCCACTGCGTCACTTCCGCGATGTAGGCCAGCTTGTCCGACCGGTCTTCGATGGGAAATCGTGCAACCACATCGAGTTCCTTGCTCAAGTGGATGCCATGCTTGGCGAGGAGCGCTACAATCTCTTTCTTCTTGGCCGGTTCTACCGCGGCCATGAGTCCCATTGACATGGTGATGAGAGCGGCCATGTCATCTTGTGATTTCGGAGACAGACACCTGAGAGCGGCGAGGTCATCATTGGCTGCCCTGGCGGCCTGATACGCTTCAAATGCCTCCTTCGGGGACGCAAAACCGTCGGTCTGGGCCTCAGGCAACTCGACAAGCTGTTCGGCTTGAACCGTCTGCTTGGCCGTGTCGATCTGCTCGGTCTGGTCATCACTCCCACAACCGGTCACGGCTAAAAGTGCGATTGTTGCCAGTAGGTTCCGAGGCATGACGACTTCCTTTATCAACGCGGTGTCGAGTTGTGGTGACCAACGAGGAGAATTCGGCCAGAACAGAGTCTCTCATATCCCATTGTTATTTTCGAGCAGGACGAGTTCGCCCCTCGCCCGGTAACTGGGGGCGTGGTCCGGATCTGGCGGGTTGAACGCCGGGGCTGGAGTAGTCCCGGCCTCAGGTGGACTGACCTACTCTCAACTCTTGTGTGAAGTCTAATCCGAAACGCAACGTCACGGATCCTCGGTGAGATCATTCAGAACGTCGCGAGTTCCTCGGGCGCCACGCACAGATGTTCGGCAAACGCACCGAGCGTCTTCGCGCGAATCCGCTTGACCTTGCCCTGCGGCCGAGTTTATGTCCTGTTATG
>Ga0310125_10000850_pt1 | contig 15012 bp, 2 predicted proteins | sample CB11b_Tmax_Bot8__FD_203508 | JGI IMG/M metagenome (GOLD analysis project Ga0310125, IMG submission 203508) | Marine microbial communities from Western Arctic Ocean, Canada - CB11b_Tmax_Bot8 | ecosystem: Environmental > Aquatic > Marine > Oceanic | place: Canada: Western Arctic Ocean | collected... | reverse complement strand
CCGACGGTATTGTTCAGCGCACGTATCCCGACGGCCGCCGCGCGCTTGTGGTCGGCGAAACAGAACTGGCAGATCGCACGCCCGCGCCAGAGCCTCCACCGGCAGACGTAACGCAAGACGACAGCCAACGAGGTTTTGTACTTTACCGCCGCAGCCCGGAGCAGATTTTTCGCAACAGTAGTCCGAAAACCGAGGAGTGCATCGCCCAACTGTACACCTCCATCACTCCTGGCGAGACGTGCCACGTCCAATTCGCCATTTATGCCCTTGCCGAGCTTGACCACGTCGAAGTTTCCTGCTCGGCGCTACGACAGCCCAGTGAACCCCCGTTGCCGAAAGATTCCATCACCGTGCGGCCTGTGCGGATCGGTTTCTGGCGAAACTACTGGGATCCATGGTTCCAGGAGGCACCAAAACTCATTGACCGACCGGGGACAGCGACCGACGTATCCCAGGCAGAGAGTCAACAGTTTTGGGTCAGCATATCGCTGCCAGCTTCGGCTGCCGCAGGCCAATACCACACAGTCATCCGCGTCGCACCCGCCAACGGACAGGTCGCCGAATTACCGCTGACGGTCAACGTGCTGCCGTTCCAACTCGACCCGGGGCGATGGTGGGGCGTCTACTACTACCCCAGCTTTCATGAGAATACACCACGTGATTTCGCCGACATGAAATCACACGGTGTCAATTCCATGCTCATTTGCCCACCCGGCATCGTTGAACCGGTACTTGAGCGCCAGGGCGATCGTGTTGTGGCCTCTTTCCCGACAACGGACAAGTTGATGGCAGAGCTAAAACGACAGAATTTTCAGCGACCAACGCCCTACTTTCCCCGCCTGCTCAGCTGCCGCGTACTGCAGATGTTCGACCGCATTGACGGCCAGAAAATTAAAGAAGAAACCTATTACGGCCAGCAAGCTGTAAGCTACCAGGCCGAGGATTTTCCAGACGACTTAAAACCCGTGATGAAAGATCTGTTCCGCCAGATGGTCCAGCACGCCCACGAGGCGAACTGGCCCGAGATCCTCTGGTTTTTGGTTGATGAACCCGGCGCGGCAGCTGAACACAACATGGAAATGGAATGGGCCAAGCTTGAGTTCCAGCTGTTTGCCGAAGCCTGCCCGAACGAGAAGTTGTTCTGCACTGCCTACTCCCAACAGGTCGCCGACGACATCGGCGTGCCCCTGGATGCCCGCAGCTGCGACCTCTGGCGAATTACCGAAGCGGACATGACCCGCGCCAAAAAAGAAGACTCACAGTTGTGGGCCATCCGCTGGCTGTGTCAGTACAACACCTATCAATTCCCGCGCCATTTCGCCGGTTTCGGACTGGATAAGATAGGCCTGCACGGGTTCACCGAATGGACTTACTACGGGGCGCCCGTCTACCGGCCATTTGATCAGGTTCGCAATGTTGAGGGCTGCCATTACGCATTCACCGACGAACAGGGAAACCTCCTCAGCACGATTACCTGGGAAGGTGTTCAAACAGGCATTAACGATGCGCGTTACGTGGCAACTTTGCAACGATACATCGCTGCTGGTCAGGAATCGCTGCAACAAGAACACCAAAATCTGGCTACCTCAGCTCAACAGGCATTGGCTGACATCCTCACGGATATCCCACCAAGTGCGGCATCCCCAAACCGTCTGGACGAACTTCGCGAGCGTGTGTCTCAACAAATCATGCGGTTGGTTGCCGCTGGCCTTTCGCCAGCGCATTGATTACCGTGTTGGTTCGACGATGGACTTGACAATCAAGGGGGCCCGATTTCTTCGGGCAGCAGTTCCGAGTAGTCCGAGGGAAGTCACCTCCCGAATCGTTCCAAAAGCTACCCGGAACAAAGAGGTCGCATCCTTGACAAAAGTCGGTCCCTGCGGAAATCCGGGTGTGTGTAGCGGAATTGAAATCACTATCATGTGGCTTGAAAGCCCCCGCATTTGCCAGCGCTGACAAGTCTTTCAGCTACAACACCCTGAACCCGAGACCCCAAGCGGGAGAAGCGCTGGCATGTTGAGAGGTACAGGCACTCAGGCAAGGTTGCCGGGTTGAGATCGTTGCCGGGTTGAGATCGTTGCCGGGTTGAGATCGTTGCCGGGTTGAGATCGTTGCCGGGTTGAGATCGTTGCCGGGTTGAGATCGTTGCCGGGTTGAGATCATTCATCGATCAGAATCAAGGTGTCTTCCAACTCGTTCACGTCGTCCGCGCTACGAGGTAAAGGACCTGCGAGTTCTTCTCCGGCATTCGCAATGACGCCGCACATAGTTTCCACGAAGTTGCCCTGTTGAAATCCCGTAGTAAGTTGTTGGCAAAGCCGATCCAGGAAATCCTGTCCGAGTTTGTCCATGACGTTCTGGTCCCCGAGAACAACGGCCCTATGTTCGAATAGAGAAACATAGACCAGAAGCCCGGTGGCATCACTGGTGTGATGAATACGTTTATCGAAGAACGTCTCTCTTGCGCGGGCGGCGACTTCATCCAGCATCTGCTGGCGCGGTGTGAACAACCGTCGCAGCCATCCGACCCGGCTTCCTGTCACGATGCCGACGATGAATGCCAACACGACACCTGCAACCATGATCAGCAATTGGATCACCAAGGGCAGGCCATCCCAGTTTCCTGAATCATTCAATGTTCGAGGAAATGCGAACCAGACAGCAACCGCTGCCAGCACAGCCAGCCAAAGGCCGACCATGTCCTCTGCTCGATCGTAGCGGCCGGAGGCAGTAGCCACCACAGGTACGATTTCACAGGAGGTCCGGCCTTCCGCTTCACTCACGGCCTTTTCGATCTGCTTTCGTTGTTCCTCGTTAAAGAGGTCAGATGCTTGCTGCATTTTCGAATTTCCTTACCAGGATCCTGTTGCACCGCCACCACCGGAAGAACCACCACCAAACGATCCGCCACCGGAACCGCCACCGCGGCTGGTTAACATCGCATAGAGAAGATAACCTACAATAGCAAACACAGCGGCCCATAAAATCCAGGCCCAGCCGCTGGCTCCGTTGCGGTAGAGGGAGACGGCGCTAAAAATAGCCAGACCAAAAAAAACGACAACCAACAAGGGAAGCCACCAGGGTGTGGGCCGCGTGGGCCGCGAGGGTAATTCCAGCTTGCGAGCCATCTTGTCCAAAGCCTTGACACCCGCCAGGATGCCCTCGGAAAAGTTGTTCTGCTTGAAGTGGAAAATAATTTGCTCGTCCATAATCTGTCTACACAGGCCGTCTTCGCGGCGACCCCAACCACCCCCCAGTTCAATCCGAGCCTTCCGATCATCTCGCGCAATAAGCAGTAGAATGCCCGTGTTCCAGTACTCCTCTCCCAACTTCTCGTGCCCAATACCCCACTGGTTGAAAAGTATCGTCGCAAACGATTCGATTTGCATGCCTGCACCACCGTGGGCCGACATAGATTCGATCGTGACGACAATGATCGGAGTGGCCTTCTCGTTCAGCAGTTTGTCGCAAGTCGACTTAATCTCTTCTTTTGATTTCTCGTCAAGAATACCGGCCAGGTCACGGATAAACTCGCGGTCCCCGGGCCGTTCCAGGCTGATTTTCCCGCTCGGCTCCGCAACCGTGATCCCCGGCCACAACAGGCTGATGGCAACGCCACAAGCCATTGATCGAAATGTATGGAACTTAGCATCCATTGGGTGTGCTCACTTCAAATTTTGCTGGCAATAGTACATGATCGGAAACATTGTCGTAGGAGACGGATCGCGCCTGGCTGTCTTGTAGCCAGCGGACTGACAAGTTGATACTCCCAGGAAACGGTCTAAACTATTAAGAGAAATAATGAACAAGAGGAATTTAATCTTCCCGCTAACCGAAAAAAATCACCCTGGGGAGGAATCCCCGGTAATCCTAGCAAAGGCAGCTTGCTGCCAGTCGGCCCACAGGATAGGACGAAAATCTCGGTTGGATACATAATCCAGTGCCCGCAAGGGCCTGAAGGTTCGAGTCCCTCCTCGAGCACTTTACAAAATAGCCATTTCTGGGCGCACCTTCAAATCCCTTCGCGTTCTCTATGATCTGAGACAGAGTGTCCAACACGGCGCCAAGAAAAAAAATTAGCTTTCTATGTGTTTTGGTTATCTGTCCAGGAACAGACCAATCAACCTGATCTTTACGAATCGTAATCACCCGCATTGACCAAAATGTCCCCAGCGTTCGCTGACATCATGGTCGTCAATGGGCTCGAATTTTCCGTAGCTAACACATAGAATGGAACTTGGCCTTGGTTGGCAGTGCTCAAAAGGAATTCCGACACCTGACATTTTTGCGTTTTTTAAATGGATTTTTTCCTCCGCAAGCGGCTGCCCGTCACCGTACCTTCGCTACGGTCAACGGTGATTCATCCTCCCACGAGGGAGATACGGCCGGTCTTCGAGGTACTGGAGCCAAGGCAGCTGCTCTCCACCTCCTCCAGTCGGGATGATCAGCTTGGTCCCTTCTTGTCGGTTTCCATCGAGAACCAGGTCGAAATCGTTAACGAATCTGCTCCACCACAGTCCAGTGAGTGCGACCTCGCTACTGCCAACGTCAACGGGCCGAACAATTCCTCCACTCGCTGCGACGCCCAACGTGTCTCAGCCACCGATCAAGTGTTCGACGAACTGGGTGAAACGGGGTTAGATAAAACGGGGCTTGAAACCGAATTAACGATCGATTGTTTTTCTTCGGCCACGCATGACGATGACCAATCCCACCCGACAGCCAGCAGTACCACATCCAAGACCGAAACATCCGCGGTCGATTCGGGGGCGTCCTTCCTGGTGCAGCAAGCTGCTATCGCCAGGCACCGAGTCGTCACTGCAAACAATCCACACCCCCTTACAGCAGCGGCACCTGTAGATCGGGACGTATTTTATCCCGATCAGCATGGACCCCAGGAAACACTGCCACGGGGACCACCCCCAAGTGGTAAGGAATCTGACTTCTCACAGGTCAACCTGGCAGAAAACAATGCTTTTGCTGCAGAGAATTCTTCTGTGCAGCTGACGATGCGGCAGCTGTCTGTCCCACAGCCTCTACCCGCTGCACTTCTCCTACCAGATGGTTCATGCGTCCACAACCCATCCCGGCGTGCTTCCGCTTCCTTCGTCACACCAACTGTCACTCGGGTTACCAGCCCGGTCGACTTGGTTGATGTCGACAATTTCTCCCCTTTTACGATCGCCCCCTCCGCAGCCTTCGACTGGACACTGCGACTCTCAGGACAAGGCGATGCTGCGATGTTGCAACTGATCGACCCTGAATCCGATGTGATCACCAGCCAATCCCTGGCCACAACCAGCGCTGTACAAATTTTCGGTTCCGATCAGGATGACAAACTCCGCATCCATCGGAACGTCATGGACCTGGTACCGGTCTTCTACTCCGGCAGGGGGGGACTGGATTCACTGTTCGGTTCGACCGATGACCATCTCTGGAACATCACCGGGCACAACAGCGGAGTCCTGGAAAACATCCTCTTTACGGAGGTGGAGGATCTGGTCGGGGCCGCAGGCAATCAAGACACATTTGTGTTTGGCCCCGCTGGTCACCTCACTGGCCCTGTTCTGGGTGGGAACGGAGGTTTTGACAGCATCCTCATCAATGGCGGGAACTTCTCCACCATCACCTACGAGGCCACAGGCCCCCAATCAGGTCATATCGACCGTGACGGCAACCGCATCGATTATTTCGGCTTCGAACCCATCACCGACAACAGTGATGCCGCCAACCGAATTATCAGAACCTCCTCAGATTCTGATCAAATCCGGCTGACCAGTGCCAACGCCGCAGGTCAGATGACCGTCGAAAGTGAAAACCTCACGTTTGAGAGTGTGACGTTCAACATTCCCAGCACAAGTCTGACCATCGAGGGCGACGAGGGTGACGATACGTTTCACATCGACACGTTTGATCCGGCCTTCACGCCGGGCGTTGGGTTGACACTGACCGTCGATTTAGGCAGTGGATCCGACACCATCCAGATGGCGCGCCACCAGGCCTTCACGCTCAGTGACGCTATGCTGACGACTGGCTCGGATGTGATCCATTTTGCCACACCTCCCGAGCGAGCCACCCTTTTTGGCACCAGTCTTGACTCCAGCGGGTTCAATGGCTCGACCGCCCTGATTCCAGGTGTTCCCGACTGGAAAAGCCAGGGACCGGGGCCGTTGAACACGCCCAATGCTGGTATCAGCGAAGCTGCAACCGGCGCGATTGAGGCCATCGCCGTCGATCCGCGAGACTACTTGCGCGTCTATGTCGGTAGCGTGGGCGGAGGTATTTGGCGCAACAGCAGTCGGACGATCCTGTTTGAGTTTGCCCTGTCCACGCTGAACGCGGAGTCCGAAGACATCTTGGACGAATTCATCATCTTCCTGTCTCGTAATCCCGAGGTGACGGTCGATTTGGTGGGGCACACCGACAATGTCGGGGGAACAGCGTCCAATGAAACACTGGGAACAAATCGGGCCAACACTGTCTTGACCTATCTAACCGACCACGGCATTGACGCGTCTCGACTGACCGCCGACAGCGCCGGCGAAACACAACCGATCGACACCAATGACACCGACCAAGGGCGTGCGTGGAACCGTCGGGTCGAGCTCTTGACTCACCACTGGGAACCATTGACCGACTTTTTACCATCGTTATCGATTACGGCCCTGGCCATCGATCCGCTTTTTCCAGATACGATTTATGCTGGTACCGGAAGCACGAGCAGTTCGCTATTCCTGGGTGATGACAAAACGGCGATCGGACTCTTGAAATCCACCGATGGTGGGGATAGCTGGGAAGTGATCGAGCGAACCCGATTCCAGGGACGCAAAATCAACGACATCAAGGTCAACATCGCCGGCGTCGTGTTGGTAGCAATCAACGATGCGCCCGACAACCAATTGGGACTGTATCGCAGTATTGATGGACAACCACCGTTTGAGAACCTCACCTCCACCATGCCGGCAGGTTTCCCAGCTGACCTGCTTGACAATGATGGCGACGGGACGGTCGACGAGACGGACGAGCAATTTCCCAATACGTTTACCGATCTGATCCTCGATCCGGGCAACAACGCACGGTTTTTTGCTGCGGTTCCCGGTTACGGCGTCTTTGTCAGCAATGACGCCGGAGCGACTTGGACCGCTGTCAATGATGTGGTCCTCAATGGAAATTTGACAGGGCCGACCGATGTCGCCATCCGCGATGCCGACCGAATCGAGTTGGCAATCAGTCCGGCCGTGGATGAAGACACGAACGAGCACCCTGTCTATGCAGCCTTGATTGATGAAGTGGACAGCAGCGTTTTGGCCCAGGCCGCTGGGACGGGACAAGCGATGCCCAACACAATCCTGGTCGATGCGCGGACGTTGCTGCAAGTCGAAGACAAGGTAGAAATCACAGGTGGTGACCACAGTGAAACGCGCACGATTGAGTCGTCCACCACCGAGGGATCCAACATCCGTTTCACGTTGGATGACGATCTGGGTGCCCTTTATCCGGTCAATTCCACCGTTACGGCAAAGCGACGCTACCGACTTGCAAACATCTATCGAACGGAAGATGCGGGAATCACCTGGAGCGCCATGGCGCGCCCGGGCACGACCGAAAATGGCGACTTCTTTGGCCTTCATCCGGGTGGCCAGGCAGAGATCCATTTTTCGATCGTGGCCGATCCTTACGATGCGAACGTTGTTTATGTCGGTGGCGACACGCATGGCGGCGGGCTGCCAAATTCGTTTGGCGCCAATGTGTTTGCGGGACACCTTTTCCGCGGCGACTCCTCTGCTGCACCTGCCAACCAGTGGCAGGCCATCACCGACAATCAAGCTGGAAATACTGCCCCCCACGCCGACTCAAGAGACATGGTCTTCCAGGGTATTCACATCCTCCAAAGTGACGACGGAGGCCTGTATCGCCTGACTGAGGCTGATTCGTCGAATCGCCGCTGGGCATCATTAAACGACAACCTGGCGCTCACCGAATTTTATGACATCGAGTTTGAGGAGGTTCACGACACCATCCTTGGTGGAACGCAGGACAACGGCGTGGCCTTACAATCCACGGCAAACTCGGCGGTGTGGAATGACATCTATGGCGGCGACGGCGGGTATGTTTCGGCCGGCGACCCGCTGTCGTATTACAGCAGACAGAATCTCGGTGGTTTTGGGCCAGCGGCCCGGCTTGTGAATGATGCCAATGCGGGTCAACCTATTTTGGAGTTTCCAGCGGACACTCCCTACCAGGCTAACGACGAACTCTTCTTGCCCAACGACTTCTCCTCCTATGACATCCTCAGTACGACAATCAATGGGGCAGGAAATCTCGCTGTCACGCTTGACAACGATCTCGCGCAGCTTCACTCAGCACAAACACCTGTTGCGGTGGATTTGAGTCGGTCGGGAGGGTTACGAGTGGTGGGCACCGGAGTTCCACCGGCACGCACGATCGCTGAGATTGATACCACCATTCAGTTCATTCAGCCATTTGCAATCAATTCGATCGATAACAACGCAGTCTTGATCGGAACCAATTTCCTCTATGAATCGACCGATAATGGCCGCACCGTGACAGCACTCAACGGTGCACCGATTAACACGACCGGTACGAAATTCCGTACCCACCGGAGAGCCAACATCGGCTGGGTCAACTCGCTGGTCTACGGTGGTCGAGAGCCCGACGGCTCCGGCGGTTTCATCGATCGAGCGGATGTGATTTTTGCCGGCACGAACCCCCGCTTGGGGCAACGGCCCCCGGCGGGGAATGTTCATGAACTCTGGGTACGGCAGGCGGGTGATGGTGTGAATGGGTTCGTCATGCCCGTCACCAGTTATTCTCATGTGTCACGTGGCACCGCCGTTCAAGATGTGGTCGTGGATCCCAACGACTGGCGCGATGTCTACGTTCTGGACGTGGATGGCCGAATCTGGTTTTCTTCGGACGCCGCCCGTACGGACACAAGTATTTGGAATTGGACTCGCCTGGACACGGTTGACCCAGTTTGGCAGGAACAGGGTCCGGCTCCCATGAACAACGGCAAGGCCAGGGCCGCACCCAATGACGCGGTTGCAGGCGCAATCGAGTCGGTTGCCGTTCTTCCAAGTAATTCGGACACCGTATTTGTCGGCACCGTGGCCGGAGGCATTTGGCGAACGGACAACTTCAATGACCCTTCCCCTACTTGGGTACCCTTGGACAATCAACTGCCCACGCCGTACATCGGATATCTGACGTTTCATCCCACCAATGAAGATGTCTTGTACGGTGGAACCGGCAGCTTCAGCAACACGTTTCGAAACCGGCCCGATGGTAGTGCCCTCGGAGTGATAGCCACGCGAAATGCAAATGACAATCCCGATAGCGTGACCTGGGGACGATCGTCACTTGACACCGCGATTCGCAGCATTGCCATCAGCCCGCAGGGAGACCCGGATGACATCTTGGATGATGTATTTCTGGCAGCTTCGGCACAGAAAGATGGCAACGGAGGCTTGTTCCGCAGCACGCGCGGCGGCCTGCAGCTTACTGAAATAACGGACGGTACGATCCTTCCCGATGTCAGTGCAACCGACATTTTGATCGACCCCACGAATCCGCTTCGCTTTTATACCGCTCTTCCAGGTACCGGCGTTTTTGTGTCGACCGACTTGGGAGAAAACTGGGATCGTATCGACAATCAAAACACCGCAATCACAGGAATCTCTACCTCGACCAACATTGAGTTGGCCCTATTCCACGATGACGTGGCAATGAGCACCGTTTTGTATGTGGGTGTCGTCGACGCGGTGCAGCAATTATCCGGTGTATTCCGCGATACAGCCGGTGGCAACAAGGTGGATGATGATGGCGCCAATGGCACGGATGATGCTGCGGAGTATAGCTGGACGCCCATTGGTACCGCTCCGGCAATTCATGACGGCAAACAGGGCTTCCATAACTTTGCCATCGTGGCGGATCCCGATAATAACGAATTAGTATACGTCTCGGGCGACCGTTACAATTCGACCTCCCGACATATTTTCAGGGGCAACGCAGGTGACAACAGCTGGACATCGATCGTTGGCCCCACCTCGTATCCTCATCCCGATTCACGCGACCTGGTGTTTGTGGAAGACGGTGACACAAATTACCTGCTGGAAGCGGACGATGGTGGTATTTTTCAAATCGTCAACCCCCATCTCGACGGCGGCACGTGGGTCAATAAAAACGGAAATTTGGCAAATTTTGAAGTCCACGCGGTCGAATTCGACAACATGGACCAGCTCGTATTTGCAGGTACGCAAGACAATGGAACCGGCCTGCAGGATGGCATCGGCAACACCGTTTGGAACCAAATTTATGGCGGGGACGGCTTCGGGCTTGAATACGATGTAGTTGGTGACACGCGCTACATCATGGCAAACAACTTTGGTTATTTCCGCCGCAACGGCAACACGGATCAATTGTTGATGCAAGCCTCGGGTAGCACCACGAAGTTCAGCGGATTGGAAAGTACCAGCTCAGGTTCGAATGACTTGGCGTTCGCGTCCAACGGTGCGGAGTCCTTTTTGCCCATCGCGGCCAATCGATTCACAGCTAACCGCCTGTTGTTTGCCCGCCGCGCGCTGTACGAAAGCACCGACCGTGGCGACATCATCGCGATCGTTAGTCTGCCCGGCAAATCAGCAACCGACAAGCTGCGATCTCTGGTCTACGGTGGCATCCGCAATGGGTCTAATGAAAACCTAGTCTTCTGGGCGGGCACACAAAATGGTCGGATCTACGTGCGAAATCAGGCCACAACCATCTTTGATCGAACGGCCGCACTGAATGCCGTCATTCCAGGTTCCGACATCATCAGCAGTATTGCGGTCGACCCACAGGACTGGCGAACGGCTTGGGTCCTGAAGGGCAATTCCGTTGCCTTCACTAACGATGCCGGCGCCACTTGGCAAAACATCACCTATAACTTGGCCGATGTCGCATCTGAATTGCGAAGAATGACGATCGTCGACGATACACTGCTGGTCGGTGATGCGGTACCGGTTGTAGCCGGATTCGGTGGAGTGTTCCGATTGATTGGTAATAATTGGGCAGAATTCGGACAGTCTCTACCCAACGTACTGGTTCAGGACGTGAAATTTATCGACCACGACCTGGACAACGATGCAATCAACGGCACGGGAATCCTATTAGTGGGAACGTTCGGTCGCGGTGCCTGGATGATCGAAAACGTGAGTGCGTCGATTCATGCCCGTAGTCTCCTCACCTTGCCCGGCGCCCGAAGTTTGCAGCGTCTCTGGGTGGACTCGACCGGTGCCACGCGGGTTGTCCTGGTGGGTGGTGAAGGTGGTGTCTTTCGCTTGGTTGGTACGGGCGATTGGACTGAATACGGAGGCGGACTTCCCAATGCCCTCATCACGTCGCTCGATCAGGAGCTCGCACCCGATGACCGCTTGCTGGCCGGCACGCTGGGTCGGGGTGCCTGGACCGTTCCCACGGTCAGCCAAACAAGCAACGTGCGCTCGCGTCTGCTTCTGAACGGCTCCGACACCAATGACGTTTTTGATTTGGTACGCACCGAACCGTGGCTCCTGAATATTTTTATCTATCTCGATGGTGAATCACGACCCGACGTACCGCAAGCAAGCGTACCGTTTTCAGTTGTGGAAAGTATTTTCATTGACGGCCGCGGCGGCAACGATCGCTTCGTCATGGACGCCTCGCACGGCGCCATTGTCGCACCCGGCGGGATCAATATCGACGGTGGCAGTGAAAACGATACCGTGCAGATTGTCAAGCCAGAGGGTGACGGTGCAGTCGTCTGGGATTCGGACATTCTGAACGGGGCCGATCCCGAGTCGGCTGGACACGACCTAACCGTCGTCGATGCCTGGGGGCAATCCGATGACCAGGCTGTGCGATGGACCAATGTCGAGAACTCCGACGATACGGTTTCGGCAACAGCGGGCGTCGATTCGCTGAGGGCCGGTTTGAATGCCTTGGCATCAGCCTTCAGGCGCGGTTTGAGTGATGTCTTGCGAAGTGGTGATTTTGCTGGAATTTCAACTCGTTCAATCGCAGCCGCACTGAGTGGCCTGGTACGCAATCGTGTCCGCGACAAGGATCTGAATCTGCTACGTGGCCGTTCTCAGGTTCGTGACAACGAAGCGATCCAGATCGATAACGCCCACTCGATCTTGCTACGGCTTTTTGAGCAGGGCGGACTGAATCTGGCCCAAGTCGCGTCCAACGGGTCGATCCCTGATCTAAATACGTTACGGCAAGCGCTCGACGATTTGGATTCCACCGACGGCAACGTCTCGCTCGATACCACAACCGATCGGGATGATGACGGCATTCCGGATATCTTCTTCGAGTTGGAACTGGTTGATAGCCAGCTGGACGGCATTGTGGACCTGTCCGTCGCTGCCAATCTACTGGGCTCTGATGGCCAGGTCGAATTGAACGGCTCTGTTGAGATCATGATGACCATCGACCTGGACCTCCGCTTCGGAGTCGATTCCCAGGGGTTCTTCATTGCGCCCAACGCCGCGACCGATCCGGAGCTGACCGTTCGTGACATGGTGGTTTCCGGCGAAGTTGCCGGCAACGGAAGAATCGGTTTCTTATCGGTCGACATCGACTCCGCGTCACTCGATCTCGATCCGACGGTTGAAATTGCGGTCAGCCTGGGCGATCCGGGGACCAGTGGGGCCGACAACCTCATTCGGCCACCGGAACTGAAACCGACTGACTTTCTCAGTTTGTTGAACGTCGCAATTCGAGGCGATCCCGAAGATGGTCGAAATGACGACGTGGTATTGACCGCCAACTTCTCGGTCAGTGAACTTGACGCCGACCTGATCAGCGGGCTGAACCTCTCGGATGCCGCTCTTATCGTGTCCTGGCCAGACGTCACCAATCCGGCAGAAGTGACCCTGGCCGCCAGCACGACCGCCGGACAGCAACAACTGAACTTCCTGGCTGTCGACTCGCAAGACTTTCTCGATCAGCTGGCCACATTGCGCGACCAGCTGACCATCTTCGACGTCGAAATACCCGTTTTGCAGGGGCCACTGAGTGACCTGGCCGATTTCACCAGTCACTTCCAAACACAGGTCATCGATCCCATCACCGACGCCTTCAGTGGAGACGCCCAACTGCCAACCCTGCAGGATTTTGCCGAACAGGTCGCCTCTTCCCTCGGCATCGACCTGGAAACATTGGCCCTTAATTTTGATGCCAACAAAGGTGAGGTGACCTACCACGTCGAGCTCACCCAAGACGTGATACCCACAGAGAAACTGGAACTGCAGATCGAACTGCCTGATGGCTCGGCGAGCTTCGATTTCAGCACTGATGGGACAACCACCGGCGCCGTCACGCTGCAGTTCGACATCGGAATCGACATCGAACAGGCCGCCGCAGGTGATGATCCGCTGGACTGGTTCTTCATTCGGGATGCTTCGATCGTCAGCACGCTGGACATCTCGGCGCCTGACATCGATACGTTTGCTCGATTCGGTTTTCTAGAAATTTTCATCGAAGACGGCTCCGCCAGTGCTCAACCGGTGATTACTGCCCAATTGTCGGACCCGGGCAGCAACGTGGACGACGGCCGTATCGACATGCGGGAATTACTGGCCGCACTCGACACCGCGTCGACCTTGGTGACCAAGACAGTATCGGGGGCTGCCAACTTTAACTTGCCCATTCGCTCGTCGTTCCTGGAAATTACTCCCGGCCCCGACACCACGCTGACCCTATCGATTTCCGACCTGAACGATGCGGACGACGCCGCCGTTACCTTGCCTGTCGCTCTGGAAGATCTGGCTCCCTTCGGCAAACTGTCGCGTGACGATTTTGTCCAGCACCTGCAGAACTTGCGGGATAAATGGCTCGACGAATTCGGCAACTCACCCACTTTTGACATTGCCATCCCGTTCGTCGAGGCGTCGCTGAGCAACGTACTGGACTTTGGCCTGGCCTTTGAATCCGCGGTACTCAGCAAGCTGAACTTCGACACGATCGATACCCTGCAAGACTTCATCTATCAGGCAAACCATGCAGACATCTTGGCCAATAACGTCAACTACGATTCCGACAGCCAACAGGTCCACATTCCCTTCAACTTCCAGATTGAACTGGACAAAATGAGTCTTCGCGACTTGGATGCGTTGGGGCTGGTCAACTTGAACTTAATGGAAGAGGAAGGCATTTTCCAAGTTGGCGATTACGTCGATCCCGACGCACTCATGGATGCAGGCCTGGCAACACTGGCTGACCTGGCCTCCGCCGACATGCTAACCCTCGACAGCGTGATCGATTGGAACGATGTCGACAAGGATCCCATCGAAACGTCCGGATTATTAACGACCAACGGATTGATGCTCCACTCATTGGTCACTGCGGACATGGTCGACATGGACGAGTTGCTTGACTCGGAATTGACGACGCTGGTCGAATTGGTGGAAGCCGAATTTGTCACGCTCGCAACGATAGTCTCCAACTTGGGCTTCATCCGTGAGATCGACCTGCTGGCCAACACGATCTCTGACCTGGCCTTTGACCTGGCCAGCAGCGCGGTCGACCTGGTCTTGATTGACGACGTGATCAACGACACGACCGCGACCCTCACCAGTCTGTTCAATGACGGCCTTCTGGAACTAGGCGACCTGGCGATCCAATCGCTGGACATTAGCGATATCCTGGGCAACAGCCTGGCTTCACTGACTGAATTGGTGACCAACAACCTGGTCACCGTCACTGACTTTGTCGATACGACCGTTGTCAACCTGGAAAACCTGGTGACCAACACCGGCGTGACGCTGCTACAGTTGATCGATTCCGGTCTGGTGACCGCAGAAGACTTCGCCCAGACGCTGCTGTTGGATGTCAGCAACGTGATCACCAGCGGGACCGCCTCGCTGCGCAGCTTCGTTGAACAGGGCCTGTTGCAATGGGACGATTTTGCGAACATCGACATCGGTGAAACCGTCCTGATTGCCGCCGACCGGCTGAATCAATTTGAGA
>Ga0310125_10000849_pt1 | contig 15018 bp, 14 predicted proteins | sample CB11b_Tmax_Bot8__FD_203508 | JGI IMG/M metagenome (GOLD analysis project Ga0310125, IMG submission 203508) | Marine microbial communities from Western Arctic Ocean, Canada - CB11b_Tmax_Bot8 | ecosystem: Environmental > Aquatic > Marine > Oceanic | place: Canada: Western Arctic Ocean | collected... | reverse complement strand
CATTTATCAATAGGCCAGCACCAAAACTCCAGCTTAGGAAACCAGTGATAAAAGTCCAAACAACAAGAACAAAAATCAGGCTAAATAAAGTTCCACAGGCACTACCTTCAAGCTGCGTATCGCACGGTTCTCCTGTAACATATGCATCGTTCTGAATTATAAGAAAGGCGCCCCAAGAAAATATTAGTAAGAATATAGGAATTGCAAGTCTCAATTGGCCAAATGGCCGCAATTTAGCGTAGGGTTTCCAGGTTCCAAAGTAAGGATTTACAACTAATTTGCAATCACATATTTCACATCTTTTGCCTTTTCCTATTTCTTTGCTATCGCCCGTGTCACAATTAATGCAAAAATCCTTCTTTCCGCGCCGGGCCACGGCATCCGTTTCAATACACCGTATTTAACAGGTTATGACATCTTAAATACAAACAGTTGCTAGGCAGACATGGCACGGGTCATTAAAGTCGGAGAAACCTCCAAGGAACCTGAAAGAGAGTATCCATGTCCTCGGGATTGCGGGAACCTCAGCAATAAAAGAAAGATCGGTAATCTGAAAAAACATTACAAATGTAAGAAATGTGGAGGCATAAATCTTAGCATTAATGAGATGGAATCGCTTTTTTGGCTCAGAGGAATTAAGAAAAATAAATTAGCAAGATTCCTGAATTCAGGTAAAGCGGGAGGACTGAATTGTCCAACATGTTCAAGGAAAATGCAAGTGGTTGAATTAAGGTACGACAAAAAAGCAGTTGATGCAGGACAAAAGCCCGGTGCTGGATCAGTAGCTGCTCAAGGATTGTTACAGCCAGAAGCGTTAATCCTAGCCTTACCTCTTTTGGCAATATATGGTCTTTCACAATCACTTTCGAGGTCCAAGCAACAAACCCAAGATCTAAAGACCGTCAACATCGACTCGTGTGGTTCCTGTCATAGCTTCTGGTTTGATAAGAATGAGCTACAAGAATTAGCAAACGTAGGCCAATTTGCTGAAGGTGCTATTGAACAACTATACTCTAAGGAATCTGGTCATGTAGAGGTTGCCAAACACGGTTCGGAAGTAACTCCTGGGGTCTCAACCGTTTCCGTGGCTGAGAAGGAACCCAATCATCTAACCTCAGGAAATAAAATATTTGTAGATGGTAGGTGGGTGCCAGACCCCGCCTTTGAAGTTGAGATTAAGGACCTTGGTCATGTAGAGGTTTCCAAACACGGTTCGGAAGCAACTCCCGGAGTCTCAACCGTTTCCGTGGCCGAAAAGGGAACCCGGCCGTCACCAGGTGTAAAGACCAAGAAAGAATAGTAATGGGATCACGATGATCTTCCGTTTCAGTCTGTACGGTTTTCTGAAGAATCAGCGCTATTTCGAGCCTTTCCTGTTCCTGGCATTCCTGGAAAAGGGACTCGACTTCACGGATATCGGACTCCTGATCGCGGTGCGTGAGTTGACAACCAATCTACTTGAGATCCCGTCCGGGGCCGTGGCCGATGTCATCAGCCGCAGATTCTCGATGATCCTGTCGTTTGGGGCTTACATCATGGCGTTCACGACCTTCGGGTATGCGTCTGACATGAATCTATTGTATCTCGGCATGCTATTCTTCGGTGTGGGGGAGGCGTTTCGTAGTGGGACCCATAAGGCAATGATATTTGCCTGGTTACGTAGCCAGGATCGTGAGGACGAACGCGTAAAGATTTACGGATATACCCGTTCCTGGAGCAAGTATGGTTCGGCCGTCTCGGTGGCACTGGCCGCACCGATCGTGCTGTTCACGGATAGTTACGAATGGATCTTCCTGGCAGCGATAGTCCCCTATGCGCTGAACATCATCAATTTCCTCGGTTATCCCAAGGATCTGGATGAGACCGATGGTGCGGTGTCGTTGGCCGAGGTGGCGAGGCATGCCGGTCGTACAGTATCGGATTCGGTACGGCGCCCCCGTCTCCGTTGTTTGTTCTTCGAATCGATGGGTTTTGACGGTGTCTTCGCCGCCACCAAGGATTACCTGCAGCCAATCCTGGCAGCTTTGGCATTGACCCTGGCCGTTTCCTGGATCACTCTCGAGGACTGGTCAGAGACGCAACAGGCGGCCCTCCTGGTCGGACCGGTCTACATCGTATTGCATCTGCTGAGTGGCGCTGCCAGCAGGCGTTCCCACCGGGTAAGTGACCGGGCCGGTAGTGAGGACCGAGCGGCACGATGGCTATGGGGAATTTCGGTACTCGTCTTTGCAGGATTGACAATTTCAGGATTCACCGGATTGTTGGTTGGAGCCGTGATGGCCTTCGTGGCACTGAACGTCTTGCATAATCTGTGGAGGCCGGTGTTGATCAGTCGTTTCGACACCCATGGCAGTGCGATCCAGGGAGCTTCGTTGCTTTCAGTCGAGAGCCAGGCCCGCCGGGTGGCCACGATGATTATGGCCCCGATCCTGGGGTATGGAGTGGATGCCGCCATTGCAGCTGACAGCGTCAATCCGTGGTGGCCTGTGGGCGTTATGGGACTGCTTTGTTCCATCCTGTTCTTTGCCAAATCAGTTATGGAAAACGATTAAGTACCATAATTTAAGTCGAGACTATGTTCGATGGCGTAAAAGGAATGCCGGCCAAGGTCTGTTTGGGTCTTTCGTCGGTAATCATGTTAGTATATTCCGTGAACTTCATTTTCTTCGCGGATTGCCACGTCGTAAATGGCGACGGAGGTTGCACATCCATATTGACAAATGGAGCAGATGCAGATCATGCGTCCTATGGCCGTGGGGCAGATGTCCTCCAGTTGGCTGGGACCCTGATGCTGGGTCTCTTCATGGGCAATATGTTATTGCTGAATGAGGGGGCAAAGGGAAAGTGGAGCCTGATGCTCCCGGGCCTTGCCGGTTTCATCGTCTTGCTATGGGTATTGTCAGTTACAGGAGATTATGAATCATCCAGCAGCAATCCAATGATTGCAACAGCTATCGGCACTTTACTGTACGGCATGGCCTATTATTTCCTGATGGAGGAAGGTGTCAATGAAGGTCTCAATTTCGAGTTCAACGGACTTCAGGTCAAGGACACCATGGCCGCCGCAATGCTGGGCCTGGCTGCGTTGATTGGTGTGGTCTTCACGATCAACAATCTGTTCTTTGCAGAGGGTTACCTGGGGCGCTCAGACTCCACCTTCCTGCCTGTGATAGGCAATTATGACGGCGACTATTACGCCGCCGAGTCCACCGCTCCCAATCCAATCCTCATAAAAGTTCTTGGAAGTCTGTTCATACCGTATGTTCTGTATGCGGTGAACATCCTGAGGACCGGCCCTCAGGGCAAGTGGCCAATCATGCACGTATCAATGTTCGGACTCGGCGCTTTTGCACTGGCCAGTATAATGGGAGTTATCTTCTTCGATGAAGCTGACTGGGAAACTGCCGGGAACAAAGCCGCGTTTACACAGAATGCCGTGATCACGACCTTAGTATGGTTCCTGATAGTAGCGTCCTATGCACGCCTTAGAGCTGAGGGTGGCGAGGATGGTATGACTATTATGGGTGAGGAAGTGACAGATGCCGATTTCTTCCTGACAAAGATGTATCCAGCCATTATGGTAGGTATTGCTGTAATCCTTCTTGCAACAAACCTGTACTCATTCTCGGGGTTATAAGGAGTAATACATACGGCTTGAGGATTAGGGCTGATAACCGACGATTAGTATTTAAATAAATTAACTACGATCTAAAACTTGGATTGATATCTCTTTGATATCGCTGTTAGGACCTTGCGTAGCTACACAATAAACGGCATGAGCTACATCTCCAGGGACCATCGCCCATTCCTGTTCTTCGGAAGTACCACCTTCTTTTCTTCCATTGAATTCAGTTAATACAAAACCAGGCCCAACATAACAGACTTTGATATTGTCAGGATACAATTCTTCTCTCCAACTCTCATTAAGCCCCCTTAGAGCCCATTTAGTACTCGAATAGATGGAACCTTTAGAGATTCCAAGATAACCGACGATTGAACCAATATTGATGATTTGACCTCCGCCATTTTTCTTGAAGTGTGGTACGGCTGATCTTACCATTGCCATACAAGCCCAAACATTGAGTTGGAATTGTTCTTGGAAAGATTCATCTTTGATATCTGGAACCATTTCAAAACGACCCATCCCCGCATTATTGACTAGAGTACCTATCTGGCCCATTTTCTCTATCCCAAACTCGATAGCACTTTCAGGATTACCTTCTTTTGTTAAATCCGTAGCAAAAATATGACATTTCCCTCCAGCATCTTCAACTTCTTTAGCAACACTTTCTAAATTTTCTTTTCTACGGGCCACTAGAGTAATTTCCCATCCTTCTTGCCCAAATTTGATTGCAATGCCTCTTCCAATTCCAGACGAAGCTCCAGTAACGAGTGCAGTTTTTGTCATAATAATTATATTAAATTGGGCTTAATTAAACTTAAACATGGAATAGTTTACAGCTTCATAGTTTTGAAACAATGAGTTCCTAAAGCAAGTAGGAAAATACAAAAACCAATTAAAACAGTTAAATCTCGCCCCAATCCAAATTCAAGAAAAATTTCTTCGGGAATCAGAGTATATCGAATTGCATCAACAGCATAACTTGCAGGATTTATGGCAGTTAACCAATAAATTAGTGGAGCTTCATCAATCAAACTTTTCTTTAGGAATAGAGCTCCACTTAGAAAATACATAGGAAATACAACTAAGCTAGTTATCAGAGAGAATCCCTCTGGAGAATCCATTCTCGATCCAATTATGAGTCCTAAAGAAGTCATAATTACAGCTAACAAAAACAAGTAAAGATAAACGAGCATAAGACTCTGCAAAGTATATTCAAGATCAGGAAAAATAAAGAAACCTAATACAATAATGATTGTTACTTGAATCATTGAATCGGTGACTCCTCCCAAACATTTTCCAAGAAAAACAGTTGAACGATTAAGAGGAGATGCTAAAACTTCCTTTAGAAAATCAATTTTTCTATCCCAAACAATGTATAATCCATAAAAAACAGATTGGAATAATACAGTCATAGTTAATATTCCTGGGAAAATAAATACTTCATAGGGTACTCCTGCAAAACCATCATTTTCATCAATTGAAGCTCCAATTCCTTTACCTAAAACTAACAACCATAGTAACGGTGTAAGTATCGAACCAATTAGTCTAGAATATTCTCTAAAGTAGACTTTTACTTCTCGAAGCCAAATTGCATACAAACCATTCAATTGATTCATCGTTTTATCCCCACTACTCTTTGCATATGTTTGGCAGCACCTTCTGCACTTTCATCTCTGATATCATATCCTGTATAATGCATGAATACGTCATCTAGAGTTGTATTTCTGACACTAAAATTAGCGATTTCACCAGCAGCTGCAAAAACTTTAGGCAAGTTCTGAGCTACATTTTTAACTGCTACATCCAATCGATTTTCTCGGATTTCACAACGACTAACACATTCTAATTTATCAAGTTCTTTTGCTGCATTTTCAGGTTCGGCAACTTCCATTTGGACTGTATCGCCACCTACCTGAGCTTTGAGTGCATTTGGAGTATCCAATACTACAATTTTACCGTGGTCAATAATAGCTAATCTATCACACAGACGATCAGCTTCTTCCATATAGTGAGTTGTTAAAATAATGGTCACTTTTCGTTCTTTAACAATTTTTTCAATATGTTCCCAAATACGTTTGCGAGTTTGCGGATCCAAACCTAGCGTAGGTTCATCTAAGAATAATACTTCAGGATGATGCAGAAGACCACGGGCCAATTCCAGTCTACGTCTCATTCCACCAGAATATGTTTTGACAAGATCATCTTCTCTTCCAGTTAGTTGTACTAAGTCAAAAGCAGCATCAATTCGTTCAGGAATAATAGAGCGGGGTACTCCATACATCAAACCATGTAAATACAAATTTTCTCTTCCAGTAAGGATATCATCACTAGAGGGGTCCTGGAATACAATCCCGATATGTTCTCTTACTTTAGATGGATTTTTTAAAATATCTTGATTAGCTACGGTGGCAGTTCCAGAAGTAGGGGCTAGTAATGTTGCCAACATTGAAATAGTTGTTGTTTTTCCTGCTCCATTTGGACCTAATAATCCAAATATTTCCCCTTCTTTGATGTCTAAATCCAAATCATCAACCGCAGTTAATTTACCAAATTTTTTGGTTAATCCTGCAGTAGTAATGGTACCCATATCATATATTCAGAGTCGGTCCTTATCAAAGATTGGGTTGTAAGTTAAATAAGAATCTATATTTCTAATTCAGGATATTTATGCCTTGATAATGAGGGCTGATACCCGACGATTAGTATTTAAATAAAAGAGGTTAGACCAGGCAATGACTGTAGGTCTTCAACAGCCTTCGCTTTTTCTTGGCATCAGGGCAGACAGTTTCCAGTTCATCCCAGAAGTCCGGGCTATGATTCTTGACCCTGGTGTGTGTAAGTTCATGTAGTAGGATATAATCAATCAGGCCATCTGGCAGATGTAACAGACTCTGGTTGAGACTGATATTGTTCTGGGAGGAGCAACTGCCCCATCTGGTCTTCTGTTTACGAATCGAGACCTTTCCGTACTCAAAATCGTGCTCGGTCGCCAATTCCGCTAGTCTCTGGTTTAGGATTTTACGGGCATCTTCCCGGTCAATCACCGGTAGAACTTGGGATTTCTCGATCCGGACCTTCATTTCCGAGATCTTTCTCTTGATCCACCCTATCTGTGACTCCACGAATTTCTGGGCGTTCTTGAATGATTGGCGTCTGGGCACAGAGACTCTGACGAATTCCGGTTTGATTGAAATCCCGATACGCCTTCCTTTGCTGCGCAGATATCGAATTGTTCCAATCTTCGGGTGTTCGACAAGCTGGTCCATGAGTTATTACCCTTTGAGACAAACCACATAAAACCCATGTCGCTTGGCGAACTGGGAATGGGAGGCAAAAGAATGGCAGATGAATATGAAAAAGTAGTCCTTGATGGCGCAAATATAATTCATAATGTTACCGGAATAGAAAAAAAGGACAGTGAGGGGAATCAAATCACGCAGATACGGCCTGAAAGGTTGGAGGGCGCAATCAGCCACTGTGAAGAACTCGGTTGGCCCACTATTGCTTTTTTGAAAACTGGAACATATCTCTGGGCTAAGGATCTTGCAGATTCAAATTCACCCTATATGGGTGATCTGGATATTCTAGAACGCCTAATTCGTGATAGAAAGGTGGTTCTAATTTCTGTTAAAAAAGAAGACATTTACTGGATTGATTTTGCATTAAAGGAAAATGCTATGATTGTGACCCATGATAGATTCAAGGAGGAACTGGGCAAATATCCGGACAAAGACTGGAAGGATATTGAGGCTAGAACCCTCAGGGGGCACCAATTCATCAGCGATAAATTTATTCTTCCCGGTTTGATGAAAAAGAAATCGATTCAAGAAACCGCACCGGATTCGGTATCATTCACAGAGTTTGAGCAATTGCGTGAAGAGGTAGAAGAATTGCAACAAATGGTTAGAGAACTTATGCCCAATAACCAAACTAATTTGGAAATTCTTCAAGCCGTTACAAATCAGGCCCTTTCCAACGGTAAAAGAGCCGGAACAGCTCATTTTCACCGAATTGTCGGTAGCGCGATTCTTGGATTGGACCTATCCACATATCCTAAATCATGGCCAAAAGGATGGCCCAAAACCTTGTCCAAAGAATTGGGATTCAAAGGCAAGTTTTATGAAGAATTGATAAAACAAAGTTCGAAGAAAATCTGCGTGAGCACTAAAAAGGGTACCAAAGAAATCTTCTACTGTTGAATACGGTTTCTACCTGCTTCAGTTGTTTGTAATAATACCACAGCCAGGCACACTCTTCTGGTAATTGACTCCGTGGTAAAGGTCTCACCAACTTCTAGCAGCAGTCATCTTCTACACAGCAATCATCTTTTACGGAAGTAGTAGGATCCAAACTCAATCTGATAATCTTGATACCTCCATGACATACAATGATTGCTATAGCAGTCCCGATTATAACATCGGGCCAAAAGGATCCTGTAACCAGCACCAATAGACCAGCTAGGATAATTCCAGCTGAAGCAAAAGCGTCATTCCTGCAGCATATGAAGGCACTCAGGAAATTTATATCCTTATGTTGGTGTTTATACATCATCAATGCAACGCTTGAATTGCCAGCTAACGACATCACACCGATAAGAGAAATAGTACCTCCGGTCAATTCTGATTTGCCCATAAAACCTAGATATGCATAATAGAAGGCCCATAGACCAAATAGGGTCATTATCATTCCTTTGAGTAATGCCAGTCTGTTCTTGACTGCAGTGGTTGATGATAATACCAGGATACTCGATCCCAGGATGAACACATCTCCTGAATTGTTAGCCGCATCACTCAACAATGCAGCAGAATTCATCATTAGACCGTACCACAGGTCCACAGACATCATTACCAGATTTATAATGAAGGCTATGATCAATGCCTTTCTTCCAAGTGCGTCAGCATGTGTACTCATCTTATCAATATAATAAATATTTGCGGTCTTAAAATGGCTAGAAACGGTACTTACTCAGGAACCGCCATCTTCTCTAGACGACTAATCCTCAGTTGTAATTCCTTAATTTGTTCTTGCATTTCTTCTCGATTGCCACATTGGCATTTCTTTTCATCAATCAGTTCAAGCGGCATTTCAGTTGTCATAACCTCCCAACCTAGCTACATTAAAAAACCCTACACTATTTTTCTATCCCAATCTCTCAGTGACTTTCTAAATATTTTCCCATATATCTTTTAAGAAATATCTAACTGTTTGACTTCATATCGGTCGCCCAGTTCCTCTATCGTTGCAATCAATGATGTAATATCCCCAGCATCCATTATTATTTTACCAGTTTCAGAATCTATTACTCTAAATGCCATCCGTGACTACCTTCCCATAATTCCCCAACCCAGCTACATTAAATGTCTTTTTGTTTCAGGCTTCCTCATCCGGCTTGTGTAATATGAAAAACATAATAATTGCACGTAAAAAAAAGGTTATAGCCAAGGCACTCCTAAGGCCAGATAGACTATAAATCATAATAATATTGAAAATTTGAACTAATATACTTAAAGGATGGAGAATTATTTCTTTTGCACGGTTATTGGGATGTATAACCTCAGTTTTCTTTTTCGTTTCCCAATCAATCGCCATACTCTCCCAGACACCTTTGTTTAATTTAATACTGTGGTTGTTTTGTTCTTTGGTGGGTCTACTATAGATCCTATAACAGCGCCTTATCCAATAATCTCTCGTTTCATTTTCTCGTAATCGGCATCGTCAATCAGACCTTCTTTCTTCATCTCGGCTAGTTTTTCTAATTCTTGCATCTTGGAAGAGCCACCACCGACGTTAGAACGGTTCAGAACACTATCTTTAATCTCGGTTTTGGTGACCTGGTCACCTTGAACAACTGTTTGATCTACTTTCTTCTCATCATACATTATTCGCCTGACTCTGGCAGCCTCTTGTGGTTTTCCTGCATTTTCATATAGTGAGATAGCCTTTTTGTAATCCAAATGGGCTTCTCTTTCATGAGCGCGACGAAGTTTTTTTGCATATTTTTGCTCAACAAGAATGGTGGCTTTTGTGTGAAATCCATTAAATCTACTAACGGTTAGCATTACAACAGGGATTGCAATTAGACCAATTATTATATCGAATCCACTAAAATCTCCAGATAGTAGATCCACGATAGGCATCATTACAAACACTACGCTAAACACCATCCCAATCATAAACAAAGCATCGCCATTAAACAATTCGTTTTTCTTTTCTTCTATCTCTTCACTTCTAGTAATTTTCCCAGAATTTCCTTCATCCATATTCCCCTGACGCCTTTGTTTAATTTAATACTGTGGTTGTTTTGTTCTTTGGTGGGTCTACTATAGATCCTATAACAGCGCCTTATGGCTACTATTTCCTGCGAGATATTGCTATCAGTCCGATTGTTATTAAAGCAGGAATCAGGGATATTGCGGGAAGGCCACTTTCAGCCTCTTCCGCTTCAGGCCTAGTGACGGTTATGATACGGGAATCCGTGGATACGAAGCCCTCATCATCCGTCAGGCGAAGAACCGCCGTGTAGGTCCCTACCTGGTAGTAGATGGTGGTGGTGATCCCGTGCCGTTCCGATGACCAGTCATAATTTCCATCGCCATCGAAGTCCCATTCGTAATTGACGATGGTCCCATCATCATTGCCCAAGCCGATGAACTGGACTTCCGTTTTCGGTTCGACCTCCATATCATCGCCTGCCGTGGCGACCGGCGCAATGCCAATCAGTAGTATTCTGGAATCCTCATCACTCCATGCTCCGGCGTTATCTTGTACCTGGAAGGTTATGGTGTGAGCTCCCAGAGAAAGGGTGTTGCTGCTGAAATCTTTCCCAGTACTCAGTTCGCCATCAAGTGATGAACTCCAGCGATAGGTCATAATCGTACCATCACTGTCCGACCCACTGCCGGTGAACGAGGTGATCACTCCTTCCTCGGCCGGTGAAGGTGAAATGGATTCAATAGCTCCGGTCGGAGGGGTGTTGAGATTGACGATTAGTGTTGAGGAGTCCCAGTCGGACCATCCTCCGTCATTGTCTTGCACCCGGAAGGAGATGATGTGGGTTCCAGCACTGAAACCAGTACCATCGAAATCCTTCTCGTTGCCCAGGATCCCGTCCCGGGAAGAGTTCCATTCATATTCCGTGACAGTACCATCATCGTCCGTTCCAGAGCCGCGGAAAGAGACGGTTATTCCTTCCTCAACCGGTGAAGGGCTGATGGAATCGATCATCGCGACCGGAAGCGTATTGGGATGAATTACTAGCGTTGCAGTGTCCCAGTCAGACCATCCTCCGTCATTATCCTGTACCCGGAAGGAGATAGTGTGGGTACCGGGGCTAAAACCCGAGTCACTGGGATCTTCCTCAGTAAATAGAATCCCATCCAGGGAAGAGTTCCATTCCCATCCGGTTAGGGTACCATCCTCGTCCGTTCCGGAGCCGTCGAAAGTGACGACCTCGTTCTTGAACCTAGCTGATGAGGGAGTAATCGAATCAATGGTTGCGACCGGAAGTATATTGGGAGTCACGGTCAGCATGGCTGTATCCCACGCAGACCATTCCCCGTTCTCATCCTGTACCCGGAAGGAGATAGTGTGTTCTCCGCTACTGAATCCCGTGACGCTGAGCTCCGCTTCGTTACCGAGAATCCCGTCCAGGGATGAGGTCCATTCATAGGCTATGATGGAGACACCGACACCTGTTCCGGAACCGGTGAAGGTAACTTCCTCATCGAACCGGATAGTAGTTGGTTCGATGGAATCAATCTGGGCGTTCGGGGGCACATCCTTGTTGAAGAGGTAGATCTCCTTGTCCCAGGAGCCGGCAACGATATCCTCGCCGTCAGCCGAGATCCCGACCGACTTCACAGAATCTCCAGTAGTATAGCTCCAGAGAGGGGTGCCACTGTCCTTGTCGAACAGATAGACCTTGTCGGAACCGACAGCGAGTTCCTCACCATCGACCGAGAAGTCCAATGACAATACGGTACCCCCGGTAGCGTAACTCCAGAGGGAAGTACCGTCTCCGTCGAGGAGATAGACACTGTAATCCTTGGATCCTACGGCAACATATTCGCTGTCATCTGTGATAGCGACCGAGTAGATCGAATCCCCGGTGGTATAATTCCAGAGGGGAACACTATTGTTATTGTGGAAGAGGTAGGCCTTGCCGTTCCAGGAGCCGGCGGCGAGATGATAGCTTTGTTGACCAAAGAAGTCCTCCGAAAGGGCGACCGCCCTCACAGTATCTCCAGTCGAGTAGCTCCAGCGAGGAGTACTGCTGTTTCTATCAAAAAGATAGACCTTGTCAGAGCCGGCGGCGATCATCTCACCATCGGCCGAGATGTCAACTGAGAACACGAAATTACTGGTAGTGTGGCTCCAGAGAGGAGTCCCACTATCCTTGTCGAAGAGATAGACCTTGTTGTCCCAGGAACCTACAGCGATGGTCTCACCATCCTCCGAGATGGCGACTGACCACACTCGGTTCCCAGTGCCGTAGCTCCAGAGGAGCGTACCGTCCTTGTTGAAGAGGTAGACGTTGTTGTCCAGGGAGCCTGCGACGATGGTCTCACCATCGGACGAGATAGCGACCGAATATACACCGTCCCCGGCCGTGTAGCTCCAAAGGAGCGTACCGTTCTTGCTGAAGAGGTAGACCTGGTCCTCATCTGAACCGGCAGCGATGTACTCGCCGTCTGCCGAGATGGCGACCGAGTTGATACCGGAGCCGGCATTGTAATTCCACACAGGCTCCTTGGCGTCCGCCCCTCCGGCTAGCAGTACGAGGCCGGCAAGCAGCAGGAAAGAGAGGTAACGCATTATCGTGCCCAGATATCGAATGTAATAAGCGTTTGTTGCCCTCAGTACCGTCTGTGCAGTGCGATAACGGCCACGGCTGCGTACATCAAGTGTAAAAGTCGCCTGCCTTACAACCCCGCATGGCAACCGATTGCAGCTGAATTTTCTGATGAACCGCGGGCGCGGGACTCACCACATCACCGCCGCACCCAGAACCGGTAGTCGCTGCTGTAGCGCAGCTGGTGGCCGAAATGCGCCGGCCGGTGTTTGAGCAGCTGGAGGCTGCGGTAGGTGCGGTTGAGCAGCATTGTTGCCACTACCGGCTGTGGTAGTTCGAGAATGCGCCCCCGCCGGAAATCCAGCCGCGCCAGCAGCTGCTCCAATCCGGAGATGCGCGTTGTCGCTAGTAACCGTGTCCGCCCCGCGACGAGTGAGGCGAGGAGCAACTGCCCCAGCCCGTGGGCGCGGTGGCGACGATGCACTATTAAGGTCCCGATTTCAAGCCATCCTGCGCTACGAGGATAGAGGAAGACCGCACCCACCAGCGCGCCGCGATGGAGTACCATTCGCCCTTCGCACGCCCGGAGGATGCTGGCAGCGATGTGCAGCGACGAGATGTGGAGATCCGGCTCGTAGCGGCAGAGCTCCACCAGTTCCCTGGCGAGTCTGTCGCCGTCCGGTTCCACCAGCGGCGTGCGCAGCAGCTGGAGTGCCGGACTGGGGAGGTGCGAGCGCATCAGTATGTCCAAATATCGAATATAATAAGTGTTTGTGATACGGGCAACACAACAAATTTAATGTAGCTTGACAATCAGGAGCCTACAATGTCATCCACTGCCTATGATTTTTCCTTCAAGTCCATAAAAGGAGAGGATATGATCGATCTATCTGATTTCAAGGACAAGGTAATGGTCGTTGTCAATACCGCCAGTGATTGTGGTTTCACAAACCAGTACAAGGGACTTCAGACATTACATAACTTGAATGAGGACCTGGTCGTGATCGGTGTTCCCTCGAACGATTTTGGTGATCAGGAACCGGCTAGCAACGAAGAGATAAAGGCCTTCTGTGACCGAAAATTCAAAATCTCCTTTCCATTGGCCGAGAAGTCCATTGTCAAGGGCAAGGAAGCCCATCCCTTCTACCAATGGGTGCGACAGGAACTGGGTTTCGTATCGGGGGTCCCTCGCTGGAATTTCCACAAGATTCTGATCGACAAGAAAGGGAATGCAGTTACCGGCTACGCCGCACTGACCAAGCCCGGTTCGAAAAGGTTCAGGAAGAAGATAGAAAGCCTCCTGAAACTTTAGCTTAAACGATTTATAACTGCTGAAACGTAAGCTCGATATGAACCAGTCATACTTGCTAATAATTTGTTTACTTTTGACGTCATTTACAGGATGCTTGGATGACTTTATCAGTGAAGATGTAGAAATCACAACTGATGCCGTAGAAGATGAAGATAATAGTCAGGTAGATGAAACCAATAATACTGAAGAAAAAACAGAAGAGAGACCCACTGACCACTGGACCTTTTATCGCGACTTTGTTGAATGCGATCCAAATAATGATTCCATAGTAGCTTACGGTGAATTTGTCGATTGTCTAAATATGGATTTGGCGAATGATGGAGAATCTATAGTTGCCGCATCGTCAGAATTTGCTAATGAGATGTTCAGCATGGCTGATTTAGATATGGATGGAAACTTAACTTCGTCAGAATTTGATTACATTAAGAATTATCCCCATGTAGCTGAAGAAGAATGTGAACTAGTTCCTTACGGGCAGTGTTCAGGCGAGGATCTTAGTGGACAAGATTTATCTGAACTGAATCTTACTGAAATCGATTTGAGTTATGCAGACCTAAGTGGTGCAAACCTAAGTGGTGCAAACTTCCACTGGGCTGACTTCACTGATGCAAACCTAGCTGGTGCAAACCTAACTGGTACAACCCTCTACGGTGTTAACCTAAATGGTGCATTCCTCTACTATGCTGACCTAACTGGGGCAAACCTAGGACATGCTGACCTAGTTGGTGCAAATCTAACTGGTGCAAACCTAACTGGTGGCGCCCTCATGTGGACTGACTTCACTGACGCTATTGTAACGGATACCGTTTTCACCGATACTTATTGGTATTATTCAATCTGGACTGACGGTGAAACATACGACGAGAATCCAACTATTACTGAAGAAGAACCTGTAGAAGGTTGTGAACTGGTCCCTTACGGGCATTGTTCAGGTGAGGATCTTAGTGGACAAGATTTAACTGGAATGGAGTTAAGTGGAATCGATTTGAGTTATGCAAACCTAACTGGTACAACCCTCTACGGTGCAAATCTAACTGGTGCAAATCTCTACCAGGCTGACCTAACTGACGCGTACCTCCCATTTGCTAACCTAATTGATGCAGACCTCTCCAACGCAGACCTAACTGGGGCATACCTAGGATATACTAACCTAACTGGTGCAAATCTCTACGATGCAAATCTAACTGGTGCAACCCTCTGGTATGCTGACCTAACTAATGCAGACTTCTCCAACGCTGACCTAACTGGTGCAACCCTCTACGATGCAAATCTAACTGGTGCAATCCTCTA
>Ga0310125_10000847_pt1 | contig 15037 bp, 7 predicted proteins | sample CB11b_Tmax_Bot8__FD_203508 | JGI IMG/M metagenome (GOLD analysis project Ga0310125, IMG submission 203508) | Marine microbial communities from Western Arctic Ocean, Canada - CB11b_Tmax_Bot8 | ecosystem: Environmental > Aquatic > Marine > Oceanic | place: Canada: Western Arctic Ocean | collected... | reverse complement strand
TTCTTCACTCCCGGGCCCGATGCCCCAGACCCCCTGGAAATGCCCGCCTTTGACTTCGAGTGGTCGGTTCTCGGAAACGACATCCCGACCGGGGTCCTGCCATCGTTCATGGACAACGAACTCGGGATCTACCGTGTCGACAACATCGACGGCGACGTCAACTCGGTGGCACCCGGCTTTGGCGGTGCTTCGATCTACGCACAGTCTGCCCTGACAACTCCGCTCGCACCGGATGCCTCGGGACTGGTCTCGATCGTGCGAGAGAGTGGGCCCTACGTATTTGACCCCGTTTTGTTGAAACCGGTGGCGCCGTTCCCGCCGCTCGACTCGGGGAGTGCCACTCAGGTCTTTGGACCCCAGGAACAGATCGGATTCTACCTGGTCCTGAATTCGACGAGCTGCAATCTGCTCGATACTGGTGCAGGAGGATGTGACGATACGGGAACTGCGATGGCAACCAATCCGAACAACAACCCGGTGTCGGATCACACCGAAGACACGGCCACCGCCTACTTCTCATTCGTCGATGCGAATCCCGACGGGGCCACTCATATTCGGACCCAACTGTGGAAGGCCGACGACGCGACGACCGAGGACAACGGTGACTTCACCGGAGAAATGAAGGTGTTCTGGGAGGACATGTTCGGGCTGGGTGACTTTGCCGTGGGCATCCGGGACGGTGAGGATGCGATCATCACCTTCAGGGATCCGTTCGTGGAACCGCTGCTTGTGAATCCTGCCTTCAACAACTCGGTCACAGCCTCGTTTGATGCACAGAGCGGCGAGTTGAGGGCCGAATCGGACAGCGACGATGCGATCACGATCCAGGTATCCTCTGGAGTGGTCCAGGTCCTCGACGACGGTGCCGTGATCGGTGGCATCGGTCAACTCGATCCGGCACTCGTCCGATCGCTGGTCGTGATCGGGGGCGGGGGAGCCAACCGCATCGATCTCTCGGCCGTGCGACCCGCCGACTTCACGAGTCTCTCGAGTGTCCAGGTTGATGCTGGGGCCGGGGACGACCTGGTGATCGGCAGTGTGTTCGGGGACGTGATCGACGGGGGCAGCGGAGCCGACAAGCTGAATGGTGGAGGTGGAAACGACCTGCTCTTGGGCAACGCGGGCAACGACACACTATTGGGAGGCCGCGGCCGGGACACTCTGCGAGGCGGTGACGCAGATGACCTGCTGAAGGGGCAGGGGGGGCCGGATCGACTCGAGGGCCAGGACGGCAGCGACCTGCTGCGGGGTGATCTCGGCCACGACCGACTCTACGGCGGCCGAGGCGAAGACGTGATTCGTGGCGGATCCGGCAGCGACACGCTCAACGGCGGTGCCGGCAACGACACCCAGTACGGAGAAGACGGCAACGACCGACTATTCGGCGGTTCAGGCCGAGACCGGCTGGAGGGCGGCGCGGGCCGAGATCTGCTGAAGGGACAGGGCGGTGGCGACACTCTGGTTGGAGGTGAGGGCCACGACAGGATACTCGGCGGCGGCGGTCGTGACCGCCTTCTCGGTGAGGGTGGCAACGATACGCTCGATGGCGGCAGCGGTGACGACACGCTCGACGGCGGAGCCGGAGACGATGGACTGGCCGGTTCGCAGGGCCGAGACCGGCTCAACGGACGCCAGGGCAACGACACGCTGGTCGGTGGAGCTGACGACGACACGTTGCTGGCCGGTGCCGGCCGCGACATCGCAATGGGGTCCGGCGGAAACGATGTCGTCAAGGGCCAGGGGGGCAGCCGCGACACGATCTCCGGCGGCGAGGGCGACGACAGGATCTTCGACCCCGACGGCCTGGACCGGATCGATGAAGCGTTCGAGTTGTATCTCGACTGGATTCCGGCGGCCTGATTGATCGAGGCCGTCGAGGCCTGGGGGATCCGCGACAGCGGCCGGGACCGCTCGCCGGTGCCACGGCTGGCACGACTGCAAAACGGCGTGTAGCATGTCAGTGCCAGAGTGTACGACGATGCATCCGCAGGGCCAGCCATGAGTTCACAGCCAGGCTCCGTCGAACAGGTTCGCCGCGATTTTTCGGAACTTCTGTCGCGTTTTGAAGAGTCCTGGGAGTACCAGGGCGAGCCGGAGATCAGCGACTTTCTGACCTCCTCGGCCGTTGACGACCAGACGGTGCGTCACCAACTGCTGCTGGAACTGGTGAAGATCGACCTGGCCAGCCGCTGGCAGCGTGCGCTTCCCAAGGGTGGGGATATTGCGGCCGCTTCGGAGCAATCCGAGCGAACATTGCAGTTGCCGCGGGTCGAGCGGTATGTGGTCGAGTGGCCCGAAATCGGACCCAACGACAGCCTGGACATCGATCTGATTGTTCACGAGTACCAGATTCGGCACCGTTTTGGCGACCGCCCCGGACTCGAGGAATACGAAACCCGGTTCCCGACCCACGGCGAACCGCTCGCGACGTCGCTCGAAGAGGTCGAGTGTGAACTCCGAGAGACTCGCGAGGGATCGACCGCTCCGGGCCTGCTTCTCGCGGCCGGAGATACCAATCGGACGTTGCTGCCTCGTGCCGGGGGTTCTGAGCCCACTACCGATGTCGACCCGCGCCCCGCCGATCGCTCGGACCGGAGGACTGCTGCGGAACCGGTGATGGGGAACTTCGGCAACTACGATTTGCAGGAGGAGCTGGGGCGGGGAGCGATGGGGATCGTCTACCGTGCTCGGCAGCTGCGCCCCGATCGGCCGGTCGCGCTGAAGACGATTTCGAAGGGCAAGCTGGCGAGCGTTGAGCAGGTTCGGACGTTTTACGCCGAGGCGAATTCCGCGGGCAACCTGAGGCACCCGCATATCGTTACCGTGTACGACTCGGGTGAAATCGACGGTCAGCACTACTTCTCGATGGCGTTCATCGAGGGCCAGAACCTCGACGAGATCACTCCGGCTGGCGAGACGATGGATCCTCGCCGTGCCGCTCAGTACATCCGCACGACGGCCGAAGCGATCGAGTACGCTCATTCGATGGGGGTGCTGCACCGGGACCTGAAGCCGGGCAACATCCTGATCGATGAAAACGATCAGCCTCACGTGGCCGACTTCGGCATTGCGTCTCGGATCGAGGACGACGCGACCAGCCCCGTGCATGGCGAAGTGGTGGGGACTCCGAGTTTCATGCCGCCTGAGCAGGCCCAGGGTCGAGCCGACCTGATCGGGCCGGTCAGCGACGTCTATTCGTTGGGCGCGACGCTCTACTTCCTGCTGACTGGGGTTGCGCCTTTTGGTGGAGGCGACGTGCTCACGACGTTGATGCAGGTGGTCGAGGATCAGCCGGCGGTGCCCCGCAAGTTTAACCGTGCTGTGGACCGCTATCTGCAAGCGATCTGCCTGAAGTGCCTGGCGAAGAACCCCTCGGACCGCTACTCCTCGGCCCAGGCACTCGCCGACGACCTCGGTCGCTATCTCCGCGACGAGCCAACCGAGGCGCTGCCTCCCCCCCTGGTCATCCGGCTCCGCAAGTGGTCCCGCCGCAATCCGGCCGTGGCCCGTCTGGCCGTCGTGATCGTGTTGATCCTGCTGGGCACCTCGGGAGTGATGTCGACGCTCTACCTGCAGCTTCGGGTCATGCACGGCTCGGTCAGCGAACTCCAGGACGACAAGAACCGACTGGGCGGCGAAGTGGTGGGGCTCGAAGAGAAGGCCAGGGACAGCAAGCAGGCGGCCGCGACGAGCGAGAAGCTGGCGGTCGCGAGTGAACTCAAGGAGAAGGAGAGCTCACGACGGGCGGTGGCGGCCGATGAGAAATTCGAGGACGCGGACCGGAAACTGACGGCAACCAACGCCGAGTTGACGATCGCCCGGACCAGCCTGAAACCGCTCAAGTCCAAGCTGGCTGCCAGCAACAAGCAACTCAAACGCCAGACCGCCTATCTCGTGGTGGCCCAGCGAAAAGTCGACGCGAAGCAGAAGGAAGTGGATGCAAAGCAGAAGGAGGTCACGCAGTCGAATTTGAAGTTGAAAGCCAACGCCCTGAAACTCCTCGATAATGAAAAAGAACTCGCAAGGCTCGCGGTCGAACAGCGCAAGCAGCTTGTCGAACAGTCGAAGTCGCAACGGGAACTGGGCGAAACACACCGAACACTGGATCGGAAGGAGCTGGCCCGGCTGGCCTTTGTGAGTTCGATCGCCGCCAGCCTGGCGCTGGTCGAACAGACACGCGGATCAGCTGATCAACGTGATGCACTGTTGGACCTGGCCAACAGCAGCCGGTTGCTGGGTGATCTGCATGCCGATTTCGAGGAACTGGCCGACGCGACCAAGCGGTATGACGAGGCCGCCCGGGCGATTGTCGAGCTGAGAAGACTCGATCCCAACGGTGAAGCCGTGCAGTTCTCCAGCGCACAACTGCTCAACAGCCAGTCGATCGTCTTCGAGACTCAAGGACGTCTCAAAGAACAGTTGGATCATCTCGGGCAGGCCCGCGACGAGTACATCGCTCTGGTCCGCACGGCACCCAAGGCCAGTCAATCACGATACAAGCGGAAGTTGGCTCGCACCTACTACAACCTCGGCCGCGGCTACGATCGGCGGTGTTCGCAGGGGATCACCGACGACTGGAACGAGGTCTTGAACGCGTTCAACGAGGCGGCCTCGCGGCTCGAGTCTCTCCGGGCGCTGTCCGGTCAGCCTCGCGAGTTGAAACTGTCGGTGATCCAGGAACTGGCTCAGACGCTCCAGGTCCGCTCCAGCGGCTGGCTGGGATATGCCGAGGCCGCGCCCAGGGACTCGGCGCTCGAGCGTGAGCGGATGAACCGGGCGATCCAGGATGTCGACGAGTCGATCCTGCTGTGCCAGACGCTTGTGGAGAAGGCTCCGAAGAACCCGCAATACAAGGTCGACCGAATCTACGCCCGCATCATCCGGGCCGGTCTCTTTCCCGGAGACCAGGCCGGGAACACCAGGGCCGAGAAGCTGTACCAGGCGGAGATTGCGACTCTGGAGGCGATCGTGCAGGAACACCAGGTTCCCAGTCACAGGAGCCTGCTGGCCGACGCCTTAGACAATCTCGGGATTCTCTACCAGGACTGGCGACCGACACGACAGGTGGGAGCCCAGAAGCGACTCACGCAGGCTCGAGACCAGTTCGACGCTGCGTTGAAGCAGCGGCAACGTTTGTTCGGCCAGTACCAGGGCCTGGCCCGCTACCGGTTTGGACTCGCCGGGACCCTGTTCAATCTCGCCGACCTGCTCAACGACCGAGACCGGCCCGCCGCGGTCAAGGCTGCACAGGAGGGGGTGGAGCACATCAAGGAGTTGCTAGTGCAGTTTCCTGAACGCCGCGACTATAAGTCCCTGGCCGAGGACCTCCAGAAGCTCAGCACGCCTTGAGACTTGGCGGCGGGGCGGCGGCGTTCACAGGCTTAGAACGACTTATTGAGGTAGGTCAGGAACTCCAGTGCCCGGCTGTTGCCTCCGGTCACCGGCACCGAGATCCCCAGCGAAAAGTCGATATCCTGAGTGAACAGCAGTGTGACGGATAGGGTCAGGTCGACCACGTGACGCGGCTCCTCGAACAGGAGCACGGTTTCCTCGATGGGAGTCAACAGCGGGAGGTCCTGGGGCAGGTAGATGGTCCGCGTGCCGTCAGCCGGGTTCCATGTTCCCAGTGCTGTCTGAGGTGTACCGGACGAGAGGTCGAAGAGTCCGGTGACGGTGTTGCTGCCGATGATGTGCTTGCCCAGAACCTCGAACTGCGGGACGACGCCCAGCAGCAGCGCGTTCGAGTCTTCGCCGTCGTACCACGGCTCGAGGCTCTCGTGCTTGTAGATCCAGCGTCCCAGTCCCAGGCCGTAGTCCCACGTCTTGATCTGATCGCTGTCGGTGGGGAAGCTGAACCCGGTCACCGCCCAGAGAAACCAGTCTTCCTTGGGAGTGTGATTGAGACCCAGTCCAGGGCTCAGGCGGGTCGTGTCCTCGGCGATGGCGAAGTCGGGGGTGGGGATCTGAGGAGAAACGGCAAACAGGCCGGTGAGAATGGTTTCGTCGTCCCGGTAGAGGACGTGCTTCATCTGTACGATGGGGTTCGAGAACATGTCGGGTTGTTCGACGTCGTCGAGTGGAGTGACGTACTGAGCCTGAACGGCGACGCCGAAGTCCGATGTCACGGCGTACTCGAAACCGGCTCGGTACAGATTCGTGTTCGGGTTTCGAAGGAATGCGGACGTCCGGCCGGCGTTGTGCAGGAGGTACAGGTCCTGGAGCTCAGTTTCGGAGCCCGGGTCGGCCGGATTGACCGTGACGTCACCTCCGCCGCCAGCGGTCCCATCGCCACTGCCGAAGCCGGTGTAACCAATGAACAGCCGACGGCCGGTTTCTCTTTTGAGGATGGAAAAGAGCTGGGCGTTTTGTTGTGTGATTACGATCGCGTTGTTCTGTCCGACCACGTGCTGGAATCCGAGCCAAGCCCGAGTCTCGGGTTCGGCCGACATGTTGTCGAAGAGATTCAGGCGGTTGGCGGTGTCGGCTCGACCACCGGGTCGCGTGATCCGCCTCCGTCTCGAACGCTGGAACGTCTCCTCGAGTTCCTCGGGTGTCGGTTCGGTGTCGTAGCGGATCTGCACGTTCTGGCATAACAGCAGTGCTCGACCGGCCGCATGGCGGATGCGGGCCGAAGGTTCCACGAACAGGCCGTTTACCTTTTGGTTGTGGGTCGTCAGCAGCGCCCGCTTGACCTTTTCGTTGGCGGTATCGCGGTGAGTGTCGCGGCGGTGCTGGAACCTCTGCTGGTCCTTCTGAAACTTCCGCTCCTGGTACGATTCGAGGAGTCCTTCGAGGGGATCGGGGGTCGAGAAGGTCAGCAGCAAGCCCAGCTGGTCCCAGATCAGCGGATCCGGCAGGTCTCTCCAGCCGTAGAGCGCCGTGACATCCAATGGCGGTTTGCCGCGTTGGAGTTGCCTCGTGATCGCCTTGACCGCCGCAAAACGGACCTCCTCGCGAGGGTCCTTGAGCATGTGATTGATCAGAACGTCCTGGGTTTCGGGGTACCAGGCCGCGTCGGCCGCGCCGAGGAATTCTATGGCTTGGATGTCGTCCTGGGTCGGGTCGTCTGCGACGAGCGACTGCCCGAGACACAGAGAGAGCAGGCAGACCAGGCAGAGTGCTGAAATCCACTGCGTCCGCATCGGGACTCCTCCCTCTTCCCGACACGAGCGTGCGGGTACGAGGGCACCTGATAGTTGTATCAACTACGACGATTATCGGCTCTGTAGCAGTTCTGCTGGATCTTTATTGGTCGGATGCGGCGCAAAAAAAAAAAAGACGCCCCGGAGGATGATCCGGGGCGTCTGAGAGGTGAGACGAAAGCCACGGTGGCGGAGATGTCGAACCGACCCGCCTGGCTGCTCGAGCGTTACTCGGTGATCGTAAACGGTGACTCGTCGAGCGTCTTCTTGGCCGACTTGTCGTCTTTCTCTATTGGCTTCTTCTCGGGAACGGCCTCGTCGGTTGTCTTCTTGGCCGGAGCCGCTTCAGTCTTCCGCGGAGTCGCCTCGGGTTCCTGGTCCATGCCCCTCTGCTTGCAGAGGTCCCTGCAGATCTCCACCGCCTTGGCCGCCTCCTTGCGAATTCGCTTGGACGGCTCGTACATGCAGTCAGGGAAGTCCGGGTCCATCTCGTAGGCGACCTTGTAGACTGCATCGATGCCGTCCTGAGTGCAGCAGCCGCGGCAGGTGTCGTAACGGCGTTTCTCTCGCTTGCTGGCCTTCTCGCAATCGAGTCCACGCGAGAAGTGCACCTGGATCGCCTCGACCGCCGCCAGGCGGACTTCCTCGGACGGATCTTCGAGGATCAGCTTGATCAGCTGTTTTTGTGCATCGGGATAGGCTCGGCAGTCGACTTCCGCAAGGAACTCCGCGGCGGCGATGCGGTTCTCGACATCGATCTGTTCGGCCTGGATCTTGGCAGCGAGACCCTTGGCTGAATCAACCGGGGCGCCGGCAAACGGCTCACGCAAGAGCTTCGGGGTGAAGAGTTCCTTGACCTTCTTGGCGACCGGCAAGCCGGTCACAAAATCGAGTAGGCTGGGGCTCAGATCAGGACTCTCGAACGCCGGAGCTGTTTCGACGGGAGCCCCCCCTGCAAAGGGAGCCGCTTGGGCAAACAGGTGGGTCGCTGATCCTGCTACGAGGAAAGTGACTGCCAGCGGGATCCGCACAATGTGCCGGAATCGTGAGTGTGCAGACATGGGGCTCGCTCCTTCTGATCTGATCGAGGCGGCGCGACCGAATGGGCCCGGCGAGGTGCCCGGCCCGGTGTTAGGTCCGGTGGCAGGTCCGTGGTCCTCAGGGAGTGTTCAGGACTGTGGGTGAACCTGGCGGGCCGTGCCCGGGAACCAGGATCGATTCTCAATGAGTGAAACCGCGGCCTTGCGAGGGTCGCAGTACAGCACTCATCGGTTGGTTTACATGCACCGGAGAAGTGTGTTGTGACGATCAACCCTGTTTTGACGGGCGGTTGGCACGCGGAATCGTTCGAATCGCGGCGACCGTCACAGTTTAACTCACCCCTACCCCTTCCTCGACACCCCGCTCGCTCGCCTCGATACACACCAGTCCCGGACGGGGCGAGAACCGTAAAGGAGAGTCTCGAGATGGCCAGGAAATGTCACAGTGGGGACCAGTGCATCAGCAAGCTGTGTAGGCGGCCGATGAGGATCGACTACGACGCGATGATTCCCGACACCAGCGGTCGCCCCGTTCCGCTGATCCCCGACGGCACGCCGATCCGCGAATTGCTGTAGAGGTCAATTCGCAGAAATCCCGTAGAGATGGGTCTTGGTGCGGAGCAGCAGTAGCCTGTCGGTGACAGCCGGCGAGGCCATGAAACTCGCATCCAACGTGTTACTGGCCAGCGGGCGATAGCCCCTGGGGTCCGCGGCAAACACGTGGCACCTGCCCCGTTCCTCCTCGAAACAGAAGATCCGCGTGTCGACCAGGATGGGTGAGGCGGAGTACTTGCCGGTGATCCGACTGCTCCAGCGAGTCTTACCCGTTGCGGTGTCGACACACGAGGCGACTCCGGCGTTGCTGATCATGTAGATCGAGTCCCCGGCGAGCAGTACCGAGGGCCGTGAGGGAACACCTCGCTTGGTCGACCACACGACATGCGTCGCGGTGACGTCGCCGCTGCCATCGGGCCTGACGGCGTACAATCGGTTGGTGACATCGCCACTGTTGAAGAACACCACGCCGTCTTTGAAGATCGGCGGGCAGGCGGTGTTGGCTCCCCCATGGACCACTCGCCACAATTCCCTGCCGGTGCAAGGGTCGTAGGACATCGTGGCCAGGGCGGCGGGGATCACGACCTGGGTGCGACCCTTGTGAGTCAGCACCCGTGCGGTGCAGAACGCCTTGCGGTGTGCGCCGCCGAGGCCTCCGAAATCGACATCGCGGTCGGTCCGCCAGATCGTCTTGCCGGTGCGCTTGTCCAGGGCGGTGACGTATTGCCGGTCCGAGCCGTCGAAGGGTAGGAACAGCGAGTTGCCGTGGATCGAGACACTGGAGGCGGGGCCTCGGAAGTGGTCACACGGCAGGTCGTCGCGTTTCCAGATGACCTGGCAGGTGGAGGAGTCCAGGCATGCGGTGCCCAGGCTGCCGAAGTGAATGTAAACACGCTTGTCTTCGACAAAGGGGGTGGGCGACGCGTAGCTGTTGAAGGGGTCCGAGTACTGGGGTTTGCGAGGAGTGAAGATGGTCCGGTCGTGCAGGATCCTGCCGGTCTTGCGATCGAGGCAGAGGACCGCCAGCCGGCGTCCATCGACACTCGCCGTGGTCAGCCAGACCCGGTCCTTCCAGGCAACCGGCGACGACCACCCCTTGCCCCAGATCGCGGTCTTCCAGGCAATGTGCTGCGATTCGCTCCAGGTCGACGGGATCCCGGCCGCGCAGGAAGAACCGTCACCCCGTCCGCCGCGGAACTGGTTCCATTGGGGCTCGGCGGCAGAACTGATTGCGGGCAGTCCGCAGAGGATCAGCAGCACAAGCAGGCGGTTCATCGGCCGGTCCCGGTGGGCGGCGGTACCGGCTCGGTGTTGTCCTGGATCACGATCCGCTGGTCCGAGCTGCTGAGTTTCCCGATGAGTGGCGACCGGGTGCTGGTGTTTCCGCGAATCACCACATCGCGGTAGCGGCCACCGCTTTGCCGATCCAGCGTGATGGCGAACTGGAATCCGTCGAGGGTGTTGTTGAGCAACTGGATGTGCGACTTGACCGAGCCGGTCCCACCGGCCACCAGCTGGATTCCGACGTTGCGGGTGATGGGTGAGTGGATCCGGTTGCCGCTGACCAGCAGGTGCCAGGCGTCGGGCGATGCCGGTCGGCCGATCCGGATCCCGCAGCCTCCAAACGTGCTGCCCTTGACCGTACCCTTGCTGACTCGCAGCAGGTTGCCCGAGATCACCCCGTGCAGCAGGGTCGACACGTGCAGGCAGATCGAAGTGGGGTGACCGCCGAAGACCTGGTTGCCGGTGATGCTGACGAAGCTGGAATCGTCCGAGGCGATACTGATTCCCGATTGGCCCTGTCGGCCCAGGCCGTTCATGTCGACGATGTTGTTTGAGATTGTGATGTGGTGGATGGAAGTTTCGGTCCCGATTCCGGCCGCTCCATTGCCCATCGTGATCATGTTGCCGGTCACCAGCACGTCGCGACAGCCTCCCAGTGCGATGCTTCGTCCGTGACGGATCCCTTCGATCAGGTTCCGGGCGATCAGGATCTTGCGGTCCGAGCCGTCGCCGAGGTCCTTGATGCCCGCGGCGCAGTTGCGAATCGTATTCCCCACGACCTGCAGGTTGCGGGCTCCGCCGCCGCTGATGTAGATCCCCCAGTCACCGGCGTCGACCCCGCAGCCTTCGACCGTGTTCCAACCGATCAGCGAGTCGATCATGCGGGCGCCGTTGATCGCACTGCCCCCCTTGCCGATGCGGCCCATCTGCTGCAGGTGATTGTGGATGAACCGAAACCGGGTCCCCGGCATGTTCATCCTCAGGGCATAGCTCGTGAATCCGCTGAAGCGGCAGTCGCGGATCGTGATGTCGCGGCTTTGGCCGGTGCCCACGTTCATCATGGCGAACATCGCCGCCTGCTTGTCGTTGCTGGAGACGAATCGGATGCCGCGGATCACGACGTTGTGAGCGTCGTTAAACCGCAGCGGACCCTGCTGACCGCTGACCAGGCATTCCAGGACCGCATGACCGCCTCCGTCGAGCGTCGTGTTGGAGGGCACATCGACAAGCGACCCGGGATTGTCCAGGCGATAGTGACCCGGCAGCAGTCGGACGGTGCCGCCCAGTTTTCCCAGCCGTGCCATCGCGGCTCGCAGTTCCACGGCATCGTCGCGACCGTCGGCGATCAGGTCGGCCTGTTGGCGATCGAGGCTGTCGGCCGCCGCGACTGTGACCGTCGCGGTTCTGTTGGGCAATTCGGCGACGGCCCCTGTGGGCAGTTGTGCGACGAGCAGACCGGCAACCACGAGCAAGGGCCAACTGAGGTGCATGCTGGATTTCCTTCACGGTTCCCGGGACGAGCTCCGGCTGTTGTACCACTCCGGATGAGAGTTGCCGAGTCGTCGCGCTGCCTTCGAGCAGCCGTAGGGGCTCACCCCCCGGCAGGACCGGACCGTGCCTCGGCTGGCCGACTTCATGGATCTGCGGGCCACACGGTCCTATCAGTCTGCTGAATCACGCCAAGTTCTGGTGTCTGACCCCGGACTTCGAGTTCTTCGACGGGCTGTTAGACTGGAATTCCGTCACCGTCGTGACTTGGGTCGGCAGCGGGCAAAGCGCCGTCCTGGTGAATCCAGAGCAGAGAGCGGAGAAAGCCCATGAAGCGATTGTCCATACTGGTGTGCCTGGCGGTCGTTCCCGCCGTGGCCCAAGCCGACACGGTGGGTTTCTGGCGGTTTGCAGAGCAGCCGGCCGGTCAGGTGGCCGAGGCAGAGAGACCGATCCGGGATGCGAGCGGGTTCGGCAACCACGGCCGGCTGCTGGGCACGGCGAAGTACGTCAAGGGCTCGAGGGCCGACGGCACAGCGATCGAATGGTCCGGGTCGGGGCTTCTGGAAGTGCCCGATGCTCATGTCTTCGATTTCCAAGCCGACTTCACCATCGAGGCGATGGTGCGGACAAAGAGTCGCGGCAGTCAGTACATCTTCATCCGCAATGGGCCCGGTGGTGAGATCTGGATTCGTCAACACGTCAAGCGTGGCCAAGATGCGGCGGTTGCCGCGCTGATCAAGTCGGACCGGGGCTTGGACCTGATCGTCTCGGGTCCCCGCGCCCTCTCCGACGGCCGGTTTCATCACGTGGCGCTGGTACGGCGAGTGAAGGGTGCCGGCGGCATCGGTCAGCTTGTGCTGTACGTCGACGGCAAGCCGGTGGCGAGCAAGCAGAAGCCGGTGAATCTCGGCCCGATCAAGATCTCGGCGCGGACCTCGATCGGAGGCCTGCGGCGTAGCGGCACTGGCGGGAAGCTCGAGATCACTCGGGGCTGGGTCGGTGCGATCGATTTCGTGCGGGTCAGCGACGACGCGCTCGAGACCACGCAGTTTCTCAGGACCGGGGGCACCTCGCCCGAGACGATCCTTGCGGCCAGCAGGGCTGCCGCCGTGATGGCCCGGATCAAGGCGGTCCGCCCCAAGACTCAGCCAGCACCCCTCCGCCCACGATTCAACATGACCCCGACCGGAGACCTCGGCAACTTCCCCCGAGACTTCCAGCCTCACGTGCAGCTGTTCGTGCCCGACGATCAACTCGGGGCTATCGATCCCTCGCCCTACAAGAACCTCTTCCCCGATGCCCTGATCCATGACTTCGACGGAGACGGGCACAAGGACATCTGGACCGAGAAGCGGTTCTACCGCAACACGGGCAGGTACCGAAACGGAGTGCCGATCTTCGCCCGGTTCCAGGACAGGCCGGCTCCGGTGCTGGGACGAGCGATCGGGGACTTCGACGGCAACGGTGTACTCGAGGTGATCTCGGCCCGCGACAAGCCTCCGATGACGATGACCCGTCACGAGCTGGTTCGGCCGTCGGACACCGCCCCGACGTGGTCGTCCACGAGACTCGAAACACTCAAGGTGGTGACCCTCTCGGACCCCAGCGACAGGGCACTTGAGGCTCTGACCAGGACATGGCCGTATGAGACGATCGACGTTGTCGACTGGGACGGCGACGGCCGCCTGGACCTGGTGTGCTCGGGTCATCCGGCTCCCGGCGGGTACGAGGTCGGCTGGAAGCCCTTCCTGGGCTGGGGGTTCAAGCGATCGTTCTGGCCTCGAAACGACCCCCAGGGCATGTTGCTGGCCGGCCAGATCTACGGGACCGTCTGGTGGCATCGAAACCTGGGCACACGGGAGAAGCCGGTGTTTCATCCCGGCCGGATCGTCACGGCCGGACGTGACGATCGGTTGCTGATGCACTGGGGCGGTGTCAGTTCCACGGTCACCGACTTCGACGAAGACGGTGACCCCGACCTGCTGGTTCACAATTCGATGGGCTTGTTCCTGTATCGAAACCTCGGCCGGCCGGTCGACCAGCGGGTCTATGACAACCGACGGGCGCGGCTGTCCGAGCCCGAACAGATCCTGTTCGGAGGGCACGACGAGCCCCTGGCGGACCCGGGCATGCTGCAGGTGGTCGACTGGTGTCCCGAGCACCGCAAGTGCCTGGTGTTTCGCGAACAGGGATATGGGCTGCTGTACTTTGCTGCCAACCGCGGGACGCTCAAGAAGCCTGTCTACGAGAAGTTCACCCCGTGGGTGACCCGGGGCGGACCACTGACCACGGGGATCTTCACGATTCCCAAGGTGGCCGACTGGGACGGCGACGGCCATGCGGACCTGATCCTCGGCTCGCAGGCCGGCTATGTTCACTTCTGTCGCAACCTGGGCCGCAAGGGTGAGATTCCTCAATTCGCCACACCGGTGATGCTGCGGGCGGCCGGTCGCCTGGTGCAGCCGCGGACGATGTCGGGTATGACCGATGTCACGTTCGGCGTGCACTTCTGTTACACCAACCCCGAGGTCGCCGACTGGGACGGTGATGGAGACCTGGACCTGCTGCTTGGCTGGCAGGGGGCCACGGTGTCGTACTATGAAAACGTCGGCAGCCGGACGAAGCCGCAGCTGGCCGCGGGCGTCGAAGTCCGGCGAGAGGGCAAGCTGGTTTTTGCCGGTGCGCGGTCACGCCCGGCTGCCGTCGACTTTGACGGCGACGGTTTGCTCGACCTGATCGCTCCGGACATCGAGGGCTACCTGGTTCTGCACCGTCGACGGCGAGACTCAGGGCGTCTGGTGCTGAACAAGCCGGTGCGGCTGAGCCTCGAGAACGGCAACGCGATCTTCGTCTCGGGACACACCGGCGATCAGAACGACGGCAGCTATGGCCAGAGACTCAACGCGAGGATCAAGTTGAGCGTGTTCGACTGGGACGCCGACGGTGATCTCGACCTGGCAGTGGGCAACCGAGGTCACGGGCTGAGGCTGTTCGAGAACGTCGGCAGCCGCTCGAAACCGCTGTTCCGGTTGACCGGCAGCCCCGGATTCCTGACCAACCACCCCGGCGGCCATTACCGCATGGCCGAGCCGTGCGACTTTGACGGTGACGGGCGATTCGAGGTGATCACCGGTGCCGATTTCGGTCCGGTGTTCTACTTCCGGCGTTCGGTGAAGGGCCGATGATCGGCTTGCTGACCGTCGGCAACCTGAGTGATTCAACACCCGAAAGCCGATCCCCCATTTCCAGAGAGCAAGTGACCCGGAAAACTCACACTCCACGTGGATCAGGAAACGGGAAGAAGGTCAGGAGGATCGCAGCGTGAACCGTCAGGGGTGGACTCTCCTTGAGCTGCTCATTGTCATTTTCGTGATCACCGTTGGGATCCTGATTGGGAAATCCGTCGCGAGTGCATACGGCGCGTGGTCGGGAACTGGAGCCGGAGTCGCCTGGGGGTCTATTCGATACGTGGCAAGTCGGCCGGAGATGCGACCCGCACGACAGCCGGGAACTTCCTGCGGGCGG
>Ga0310125_10000846_pt1 | contig 15046 bp, 10 predicted proteins | sample CB11b_Tmax_Bot8__FD_203508 | JGI IMG/M metagenome (GOLD analysis project Ga0310125, IMG submission 203508) | Marine microbial communities from Western Arctic Ocean, Canada - CB11b_Tmax_Bot8 | ecosystem: Environmental > Aquatic > Marine > Oceanic | place: Canada: Western Arctic Ocean | collected... | reverse complement strand
TTTGTTCATTCCAGTAACGGGGTAAATCGGTAGCCGCACGAAGGTCCACTCGAGAACCCTCTGCCGGACCATCGTCGCGGTTGTATTTTCCTGTGAGCATACCTCCGGCTAGAGGACTCCAGCACAAAACTCCCATTCCCGCATCGGCACAGGCAGGGAGAATGTCGCGTTCGCTGTCTCGGCGAAGCAGATTGTACATGTATTGACCACTCACGAAACGATAGAGTCCGAGGCGATCGCTGATCCCATTTGCTTTTGCGATTTGCCACCCGTGAAAATTGCTGCAGCCGATGTAGCGAACTTTACCGCTACGTACCAGATCGTCAAGCGCCTTCATTGTTTCCTCTAGTGGAGTGAAGGGGTCCGGGCCGTGAACCTGGTACAGGTCGATATAGTCGGTATTCAATCGTTTGAGACTGGCTTCAACAGCCTCCAGAATGTGTTTTCGTGAAAGTCCCTTTGCATTGGGAGTGGATCGCATGCGAAACCAGCACTTCGTTGCTAATACGAGGTCGTCTCGATCATGGCCTCGCAAAGCTTTACCGAGCATTTCTTCGGACTGTCCATGGGCATACATGTCTGCCGCATCAATAAAATTTCCTCCTGAATCAAGAAATAGATGGGTGATTTCATCAGCAGCTTGCTGGTCACATCCCCATCCCTCGGTACCGAAAGTCATGGTGCCCAGACACACCCGAGAGACAAGTAATCCAGATTCGCCCAAATATCGGTATTTCATCTTGCCGTTGCCCTTTTTCCAAGGATTTAATTTCGCAGCGGACGGATTATTTTACCCGCATCTGGCGAGGAACCAAAGCCGAGGACTGCTTGTGATCTGTCGCAAGGGTTAACTAAAATGAATATTCTCTGCCAGGTGTCATTGATTCGTTATCTCAACTAACGCTGGAGAACAACGATGCGATCCTACTGGAGTCTTATTTGGATAATGCATTGGTTATGGCTCGGCTGGTGGGTGGATGCCAGAGCACAACCATTGCCAACCGTTGACGAAGCGATCAATCTTTCCCAGAAAACGGGTCGCCCCATTTTTGCGCTGGCTGGAAACAAAACGTGACCGCCGTGTCAAACGCTGCTCCGGCGCCTGGAAACTGACCCGGTGTTGACGCAGTTTCGGTCACAGTTTGTGCCGCTCAAAATTGAAACTAACGGAGCTGATTGGAATCAATGGGCAAAGAAATATCCTCCGATGGGAAGAGGAATTCCCATCATCTATGTGATTCGTGCCGATGGTGAAAAACTTTACGGTCGTAGTGGGGCACTTGCCGGGCCACAATTACCACGGATGATGTTAGACGTTCTTAAAGAAGCTGGCAGACAGTTCAACGATGCTGAGTATGCCGCATTGTTGACAGCAGTTGACAAGGTGAAGGTGGCCAACGAGAAGAATGACAAAGTGGGTGCTGTTGGGGCGCTGCGAGGAGTTAAAAAGCTCGGCAAACCGGGTGAACTCAGTAATGATTCCTACTCGACTGTAGCCAGGGAATTGGACGAATTAATTAACGCAACGATCGAGACAACCCGTGCAGAGATTGATGAGGCACGAAATAAGCTTCTTGAGGATCCAGAGACGGCATTTGAAGCAGTCGTCGTGCTGGTGTCAGCCCAGAGAACTTACGCCGGATTGCCACAGCTCAACACGATTTTGATGGCAACCAACCGGGAGATTGCCAAAAATCCGGAATTGAGGCCCTACGTTAAACCGGCTGAATTATTGGTCAAAGCAAGAGTTGATGCGCGTAGCAAGTCCGCTTCCCAGGTACGGCGCGCTGCCAAGAGTTACGAACGTTTGATTGCTCGCTATGAGGGGACACCGGCGGCAGAAGTTGCTCGTGCGGAGCTGGCAGAAATTTTTCCAGACTCCAAATCGATGGCCGTTACGGACGCGGTTCACCAGGAGTCTGCTACGAAAGCCGAATATCGTACTTGGACGGACAGCACTGGAAAGTACACGGTGGAAGCTGTCCTTTTGCAACTCAAGGATGGAACCGTGTATCTCAAGAATCGCAAAGGTCGCGAGATTACACTGCCGTTGCGTCGATTGAGCGTCGCCGATCAGAAACATTTGCGTAGCCAATAGCATGCAGCATATCTTCAAAATTGGTGAAGCCATTGAGGTTCCCGATGGGACGGTTGTCCAGTCCTCTGTAGCTCCCAGCCAATTCGGCCTCGACGGGCTGCCGATGATGGATCAGGTCAGTGTTGCGCAGGGGAGCTTGTCGCCGGGAATTTGTTCGAACATTCACGTCCACCCGATTGTTCAACAAGTGACTTGGGTACTTTCAGGCCGGTTAACGGTCAAAATGAAGGACGCCGAAAATGAACATCCGTATGAATTGGAAGTTGTTGAACAACAGGCGGTTGTGACGCATGCGGGTACACTGTTCCAACTGCTGAACCAAAGTGAGAATCATTGCCAAACACTTTATATTGTGGCACCCGCGTTTGTTTTTGAAACCGATGCATCAGGGGATGTCATTTATAACGATGCCTTGGTTTTGAACGAGGGTTGGGATCAATTGGCTGCAGTTGGTTGGAGAATTTCGACATTGCAAGACCTTCACACAATCAGGAAAAATCGACAGGCATCGCTGGAACGGTTGGCGCAACGGCGCCCCGGATGATTCCCAGAAAATTTGGTTCGTCGTTGCTCGGTTGTCGTTAAACTGTACAACTTCAACCCCAGGGTGTTGCGGGTTTTAGCATCGGTGGTTGGAAAGCGTGGCCAGGCCAAAAGGTTGGCGGCAACCATGGACGAAGCAATGGCTACGGTGAGTCTTAAGTCTTTACCATGTTAAGAAGTGTCAATAAATTTCTACCTGTGATCTTCTCGACGTCCGCCTCGTTGAGAAATGGAATTTTTTCAAAAATGTCGATTGTCTGTGGGAAGGTTACCCAATCCAGGCAGGGTGTATAGTCGGAAGCCCATAGCAGGCGGTCAACAGAAAAGTCTTTCAAGAGTTGCTCTACATAAGGCCAGGCTGATTCGTGTGGGTAATCGTGACCAGGTGAACTGAGTGCATAAAAACCGCTGAGCTTTACCTGGACATCAGGAAAACGGGCCAGCTCTGTGATCTGGCGCAACGAGTGGGCAGCACCGGCTTGGCTGAGGGACGAGGTAATCGCTGGAGGCAAGCCCAGATGGGAGACCAGCAGTGGTAATTGCGGACTTTGTTTCAGCACGTTGTGCCAAGCGGTCCAGGCTTCCCCTGCGGAATTAACACTCACCATCCAACATTGCTTCTCGAGCCACTGCCAGAAGGCGGAGGGTACTTGGTCCAGTTGTCGGGCATCATCATCAAAGACGTACATGCTGACACCGACAAACCCTTGCCTTTGTAAACGGTCTAGATCTTCCAGCGAAGGAATCCGGTTGATATCAACGTAAGCCAGCGGATAGATCCAATCATAGATCTTTTTTTGTTCAGACAGATGCGCATTATTCTCGGTACACCAATCTTCTCCAGCAAAGCCGATGACCAGAGCTGCGGTCACATGATGTTCAGCGGCCAGAGAATCATAGCAAGCTGCTTCGTCAATCGAGATGCCAGGTCTTGCTGTGAAGGATTCACCTTGGTATCCACCAGCGAATAAATGAATATGAGCATCTGCACGTTTTGGCATGGGGCACCGTTAATGGAATAGGTCAAGAATCATGAGTAGAGTTCACATTGGCCCGGATCGCCGAGCAGGATGCAACAACCGTTTGTAAGCCCGGGCGTACGGCATTCTCCTGTCTCTGCTGAAGCGGTGCTTCAAAGTGAATGATTCTGAATCGGAATGTCAAACCTGTCTAGTCACCCTCTACCCAATTTCCTGAATTGGCAGACTGTAACGCCACAGCGATCAGCCGTACGGCTTCATAACCATCTTCAACGGTGCTGATTTGTGGTGGCGTGTGATTTTGTATGCATTGCACCATGTACTCCAAGGCCGCCCGCAAAGCACCAAATTCCATTCCATACACATTGAATTCGTATTGTTGATTGAGGAATTCGCAGCCCTGTGCGCTCAGAAAGGTAAATCCCAGATTGGGAAGTGTGATCTCAAAGGTGCCGTGTTCGAAATCAAGTGAACACCGATCGTTTTCCTGAAGCGACGACTGCGTGGGTAGAAGCCAACCACCTTCGACGGACGCCGTTGCTCCACTCGGGTATTCGATCAGAATGTTCATGCCATCCACCTGACCGTCCGAAAAGCGAGTTTCCAATGCGGCCACTCGTTTGAATCGCTCTCCTGCGAAAGCGTTACTGAGTTCCACTTCGTGACAGAGCATGGCAAAAGCCGGGTGAACACGACCGTAGACTTCCTTTCCAGCATGAGGCCGCTTGTTGCGAAAGCTCATATGCCGGAGTTGACCGAGACGCTCGCGTTGTGAGAACACATGGGCTAAACGGGATTCAAAACGAAGGCAGTGGCCACTCATGGCGATGATCGATTGCGACAGGGCAAGTATCTTCTCCGCTTCAGGCAGTGTGGTGGCCAAAGGTTTTTCTACGTAAATTGACTTTCCATTTTCTGCCAGGGCCTGGAAGGATTCATAGTGAGCGTCTTCCGGAGTAGCAATCGAAACCAGCTCAATGTCCGGAGCCGATGCCAATTGATCGAGGTTTTCGAATGGTTTACCGCCGTACTGACGACATAACGCTTTGGCTTTGTCCTGTTCCAAGGTGTAGAGTCCGGCAACTTCGACCTGTGGCATGGCAGCGAACGTCTTCAGGTGGCACTCACCAAACGTGCCGCCACCAATAACAGCTGCTCGAATAGGTTTCATACTGGATATCCAATCTCGGCGTAGATTTCGAGGATGTTTCCTTCGGGATCGGAAAAGTAAACGGTTCGATGCCCCCAGTCTTGATTGTTGGGAGGATCCAAGATCGTCACACCTTTGTCAATAAGTTCGGTATGACATTGATCGACTTCTTCGAGCGACACCAAAAAAGCAATCTGCACACCGGGCGACTCCGGTCCTGCACCGCGACCGTCGTAATGCCTGGTGCGTTTGCGTAATCCGAGAATTACCGAACCGATGCGAAATGACAAGCCGGTGCTGGATTCAGAAATAACAGGAAAGGTAAACAGGTTGCGGTAGAAGGATTTCATGCGATCGATGTCTTCACAGAGAACAATCACATGACTCAATTGTTGGACAGTTTCAAGCATCGTATTTCATTTTCCGGTGTTACGGGGATAGGACAGTCAGGGAAGGACTATCAGACGTGTAGTGATGGCCAATTTCACGAGACAAACGGGCGAATTTGCGCCCATTTGTTTTAATCGCCGTCCAGGAAACGTCACAAACGACAACCGCTGTCGCATACAAGGTTTTATCGAATTTGTCCTCACAATCCAACTCTGTAGAAAGTTGGAACCGATTATGGTAGACCTTAGGTTTCCCCAAGAAAATGACAGAGATGATTATGAGTTCACCGGGCAAACCTCTGATCAACGAAAGCGGGCCACCTGATCGCTGGCGGATGCTGGCGTTTGTCGCCTTTACTTACTTTCTCCTTGTCGTGCACCGCAAACTTGTATTCTACATGCAGGTTCCGTTGATCGAAGAACTGACCGGCAAGGCAGCTGAGAACGCCTTAACCGAGGTCGGTTTGTTGGATACCGTCTTCCTGATACCTTATGGAATCTCACAGCTGTTTGTCTCCTATTTGAGTGATCGTTTCCGTCGACGGAAAGTTCTGATGTACAGTCTGGCTTTGAGCGCAGGCGGAATGGCCGTGATGGGACTGGTGAGAAATTACAACGAGCTCGTTGCGCTGCGAATCATGCTCGGATTTGCGCAGGCAGCAAGTGTTCCGGCGATTGCTGGAATCCTGGCCGACTGTTTTACAGTGAAGAACCGATCCATAGCGATCGCCATTTACAACATTTCGTTGAATGGAGCTTATATGGTCGCTGGCGAATGCGGTGGTAAATTTGCAGATATAGGGACCATCGATCACGCATGGGGATTGGGAATCCCCAGTTTGACCGGTTGGCGAATGGGAATGTTGTGCTTTGCGTTGTTGGGCGCTATTTGGGCACTGGCAATCTGCTTGTTCATGCGCGAGCCGGAGCGCACCGACCGCGATTCTAACCGAGGCCTGGGTATCGAGGGCGCAAACCTGTGGAAAACACTTTATTCGGTCTTCGCCGTGCCATCATTTTGGGTGTTGGCAATCTCCTTCGTCCTAATCTGTATCGTGGCTAACAGTCAGGATGTTTTTATGGCGAAATACTTTTTTGATAATTTTGGGATGAGCAATGAAGAAGCTGGGCAGTTTTCCACGCTTTGGAAATTTTCATTTACAATTGTGGGTTTGTTGGTAGGCGGTTATGTGGCAGACCGCTGGGCACAACGCTGGCGATCCGGTCGTACCCTGGTTCAGGTCATTGGAATATCCCTCTGGGTACCTTCAATCTACTGGCTGTTTAACTCGGAGTCTGAATACGTAGCCCGTATAATGATGATCACGATTGGTTTTGGCTACGGACTCTACGTGGCCAATCTGTGGACAACGACCTTTGAGGTGATTGACCCGGCAGCTCGTTCTACAGCGATCGGGATGTTGAATGTCATCGGTGTGGCGGCTGCGCCAGCCACAACGATTATCGGATACCTTAACGACCAAAAAGTTTTGGAGTTGGACCAGTCCCTGGCTGGTATGAGCCTATTTGCAGCAATTATCGTTACTCTATTGCTGCTGAATGTCACGGTTCTTTTGCGACATGATTATCGTGGACCGCTTGCCAAGTAGAGGAGGATTCATTGGTCAAGTGAACCAGCCGGCAGCCGCGTATATCGCGATGAGGCCCTTGTTGAGCAGCGGCTTGCAGCCTGACCGGTTGATGGAAGAGGTGATGATCACATAGCCCGGCCGTTACTTCGCTGCCACTAATTGTGCCTTCCGCTTCTGCTCGAGAATGTCCTCCTGGACACTTTGTGGCACCTTCCGGTAGCGGGCGAATTCCATTGTGAAAGTGCCCTGTCCCTGAGTCATGCTGCGCAAATCGGTCGAGTAACCGAACGTTTCGGCCAACGGTACGTCGGCCAAGATGACCGTATTGTTGCCAATTAATTCAGTGGCGTGAATGATGCCACGTCGGCCGGTTACATCACCAACGACGGGTCCCTGAAATGCAGATGGACATTCGATTTCAATTTTCATCACTGGTTCCAGCAATATCGGCCGCATTTTTAAGAAGGTATCGCGAAAACAGTTGCGTGCAGCGATTTGAAACGCCATGTCAGAACTATCAACGTCATGATGGGACCCATCTTTCAGCACCGCTTTGACACCGACAATGGGGAATTCAGCCAGTGGTCCCTTCCTTGTCGAATCCCGAAAGCCTTTTTCGACCGACGGGATGTATTCCTTGGGAATTCGACCTCCCACAACGTTGTCTTCAAACAGGAACGTTTCATCCGAGTCTTGGGTGAACGGCTCGAGTTGGCCGATAATGTGTGCGTATTGCCCTGATCCGCCGGTCTGTTTTCGGTGTTTGTGATTGAACTTGGCAGTTTGCGTAGGAGCTTCACGGTAGCTCACCTTCGGAGCGCCCACTTCAACGGCGACCTTGTATTCTCGGCGAATCCGTTCGATGTAAACTTCCAAATGAAGCTCACCCATTCCCGCCATGATTGTTTCACCCGTCTCTTCATCGGTCATCACGCAGAATGTTGGATCTTCTTTGCGAAAACGGGCCAGCGCCTTGCCCAGCCGGTCACCGTCGATCCGCTGGGCCGGTTGTACGGCCACTTTGATGACCGGCTCGGGAATATACATGCTTTCCAGCGTGCAATATTTTGGCGATGCTGCGTAGGTATCTCCACTGGCGCAGTCGATTCCCATGACGGCAACGATATCTCCGGCCGTGGCCGAATCGATTTCCTCGCGTTTGTCGGCGTGCATCCGTAAAATTCGGCTGATTCTTTCCTTGCGGCTGGTCCGCTGATTGAAGTAGGTTTCGCCTTTGCTAATTGTGCCTTGGTAAATTCGTGTGAAAGTGAGCTGTCCATACGGATCGTCGACAATCTTGAATGCCATCCCCACAAACGGTTTTTCTGGGACAGGATCAAGAAAGAATTCTGTTTCTGCGTCTTCGTAAGTTTTGGCCGATACCTTTCGATCCAGTGGCGATGGCAAGTAGCGAATGACCGCATCACAAAGAGGTTGAACTCCCTTGTTGCGAAACGCAGTACCCAGCAGCACGGGCGTCACATCCTGTTGTTGAACAGCGGCACGGACGACTTCATGAATCAGCTGTACGGGAACGTTTTCTTCAGATAGCAAAAGCTCCATCAAATCGTCGCTGTACATCGAAAGGGATTCGAGCATTTTATTGCGAGCTGCCTCTACCTCACTTTTCAGCTCATCAGGTACTTCTGCTTCACGCACTTCTTCACCATGTGAGCCGTCAAAATAGATTGCCTGGCGAGTTACCAGATCAATGACGCCCTGGAAATTCTGTTCAGCACCAATGGGCCATTGCATCAAGATCGCATCACACTCGAGTTTTTCGCGAAGTTGCTGACAAACGTTTAACGGATCGGCACCGGTACGATCCATTTTGTTGATGAAGGCGAGACGCGGCACGTGGTATCGCTTCATCTGGCGATCGACCGTCATGGATTGAGATTGCACACCGGCGACAGCACAGAGAACCAGCACCGCACCGTCCAAGACACGTAAGCTGCGTTCCACCTCGACGGTAAAATCGACATGTCCCGGAGTATCGATCAAATTGATCGTATGATCCTGCCACTGGACACTTGTCGTCGCACTGGTGATCGTGATGCCCCGTTCTTTTTCAAGTTCCATATGATCCATGGTGGCGCCGTTGCCGTCGCCACGGACTTCCTCAATCTCGTGGATCCGTCCGGTGTAATAGAGGATCCGTTCACTGAGCGTCGTTTTCCCAGAGTCGATATGGGCGGAGATTCCAATGTTTCGGAGTTTAGCGAGCGACGGGGGCATGGCGAATCGATCAACAGAAGACAAAATTTCCACAACGTCGGGATCTGAGGCTATTTCGGCAGTCAAAATAGCAAGATCGGGGTCCGAACTGCACACGGGGCGTCACAGGAAGTCCTTCTCTACAAATGAAGAACAGCCCGTCCTTGACGAAAATGCCGGGGTCCATCACCTAACCGGCCAAGGCAGTTTGAGGCATATAGAGCACATAAGTGCCCGACATCACGCCGACATTCAAAGAAATGAACCCAGATCTCACGGGGTTCGTCGCTTTTTCGCGGCATAGCTCAAAGCCTTATTCTAAATCAAATCGACGAACTGGAAATATCATATCGAGAGAAAACAACCATTTAGTAGTATTTTTTTGTAATCATGATGCTATTTTTTATGAGTTTGGTCAACTGGCTCCGCCTTGTCATTGGATGCATTGACGTATCTATAATTCATAATTAGGTTTAAGACGATGGAAAAGAATTTCAATCGTGTTCGTCCTCAACCCAGGTACGCCTCGGTTGAAGACACCAGTGATGGCTTCTCTGGACCCTGGTGGCAGCATCCATTTACGATTTTTCTGCTGCCATTTTTCGTCTACATGGTGATCGGTTCGTTCGAACCCAAACCATCGGAAACCGGCTTGTTAGGACTGAATTATCCTAGTTTCTATGCGATCCGCATCACTTTGACCTTTGCCAGCATCTTGCTAGCCGTGCGAGGCTATCGTGAGTTTCCTTTTACTGTTAATCCCATTTCGATTGGGGTCGGAGTGGTTGGCGTTGTGTTATGGATTGGTATCTGCCAGCTGGAATTGGAACGCCTTTTGTTGGTACCCATTGGTCTGGGCTGGCTTGTAGGAACCGGTGAACGGGCTGCCTATGACCCCTTTAGCGCATTAGCTGGAGGCCAACTGGCCTTCTTTTTAACCGTTCGATTCATCGGATTGGCGGCCATCGTGCCACTGATTGAAGAAATGTTATTGCGGGGCTTTGTGATGCGGGTCGTCAGTCAGCGGGATTGGTGGACCGTTTCGATGAACGATCTTGGTCGGGCAAGTGTCATTGTGGCCACGGTTTATGGAATCGCTGCGCATCCGGCGGAGATGTTTGCAGCCGCAGTTTGGTTTTCGCTGGTGACCTGGATGTTATTAAAAACACGTAATATCTGGGATTGTGTCATCGCCCATGCCGTCACCAATTTGCTTCTAGGAATTTATATCGTGACAACTGGCAATTGGCATTTGTGGTAGATCCGCTACCGCAAGCGTCGGCTACTTTCAAGGATGACCGTATCGTTGTCGACAGCCTGAGGTGCACCTTGGTTGGGCACAGGTTGCATGCGCTGCTTGGCGAAGGCGCCAACTAAGATGACGACCGCCAGCAGGGCTGTGTTCTCACTGGAAAGCAGGGCAATGCTGCGATCCCAGAGACTGGATTCGTCTGCCAAGTCATTGTCAAAGATTTCGGCTGGTGTTTCGGCAAAGAGCCAATCGGCAACAAGCCGACTGATCGGATTCCCGATCGCAACGCTGATTGAATCAGTGTCAAAATGATTTGTCGAATGGAGTTTTCCCAGATTTGCGACCGTTGTCGGTGTTGCATCTCGTCTGGCCCATGCTGCAAAATGTCGCACAACTGCGTCGACGGCATCGGGATAGGAGGTGTTGTCCTGTGATTCCTGCTGGTCAATGGATGGGGGATGCGAACGCAGATCCTGGGTCGTCGTACTGACGGTTCCGGGTAAGTGGTTCGTGTTCGGCGAAAAATAAGCTGCCAGTGTTATTGCATTGCCGGCGGCGCTGGCCAACAACCGATCGCTTTCTTGAATTTCCGCTTGGTGTTGACGTACCGTTGTTTCGATTTTTTCTGCAAAGGCTGGGTGACCTGGTGTTTGGCCACTTTCACTGGGACTGGTGGCCAGGAGCGATCGATTTGGAACCAGTGAATCTGAGCCGTTGCCGGATCGTGACAGACTCAAATTATGTTTGTCCATTGTTGAACCAGATGGTTCGGCCGGTTCACTGTTGAAATTGGCTAGGCCTGTATCTCGTTGCTCGGACACCATCAGGGGGCCTGCCGCTGAAGATGGTCCCATGGGATGGGGGGACGGTTCGGTGGCGTCAGCAGCGACAGGACTCATGGTTTTCAATTGCAAGTCATTGGCCTGTGGGGCCGTGTTATTGGTTAAAAGGGGGGAGGTCTCATTGAGAATTGTCAGTGGCTCGTCCATTAGCAGAGGATGGATCTCGTGAATATCCTTCGAGATGGAAAGGGCAGCACTAGGCCGGGTTGGCAAATTAATGGCAACATTTCCAGCGGTATTTGCCGGCCGGCGACTTGGTGGTGGACGTTGAGGGGTCTCTTGCTGTACACCAACGGTGAGTTGAGGGAGCGAAGATTCAATTTTTAAGGGCTCGACCCTCTCCTGGATGACGTCGAAGTGATACCTGCCAGTGGATTTACGTTCCTTGGTAGTGACCACGATAAAATACTGTCCCGTCTTTAGGTGGGTACTCGTGTGATCGGTCAACGCGCCGCCATCGATACTGGCCACTAATCGACCCGACGAGTCGATCCAGTACGCAGAGACCGGTGTGGTGCTAGAGATTGCCAGATGGCTGTTACCGCCGCGGATCTGAAATTCAAAGACGTCCACATCGCCGGGATAATCAATAACGGCATCGACGGTGATATTGCCAGAGGTATCGTCAATTGGTGTTGCCGTGTTAAGCGTGTTGCCATCTACATCGTGACGAGCTGGCCTTGTGGCTTGAAGGTCGATCGTTGGTGAAGCTGCTCTCCTGCTCGGCTCAGACGTATGCTGAAATAGTTCGATAAAGTATCGACCGATGGAACTTCGATTGGTTGCCGATACCAATACAAAGTGTTGTCCTGCTGACAACGGCGCATTCATAAAACTTGTCAAGCTATGGCCACGAATTTCTCCAACCAGTTGGCCATCCTCGTTGACGAGATACATCGAAATGGCTGCGGTGCCGGTGACTGTGAGTGTAGCCGTTTCGGCAAATGCCTGAAACTCAAAGACATCAACATCCCCGGCATAATTCAGATAAGCATCTGCCGTTGCGCGACCTTTATCAAAAATCAAATGCGTTGCCAGTCGCGTCGAATTGTCGTGGTCATCGCTGGCACGCTGGGCCCAAGAGGATTCGGCGAGCAGTAGTTTGTTTTCGTTTGTTTCATAATCCCCCTCGCAGGCTTTGGAATCTTCTATGTCCATGCCTGCCAGATGAGATGAAACACCGTCAGTGGCAAGATACCGCCGTGCTTCAAGCCGCTCCAGGCCCAGGACGGTCCGCAACGTCACTGCCCGTTTTAAATTTACAGCACACTTTCCCATCTGTCGCCAACCCACCCGTGCTAAGAGGTGAAGAGTCATTGGTTGTGAATGTCACTGGGCCTTGGCGGGTCGCTATCGACCCGCAACCAGAAATGCCCCCGCATTATATCGGTTTGTACGCTCAAGCCCAACAACGTCAACCTTTCGAATACCTTAAACAGCTTTTCTCACCCGTTCTCAATGTTTACGCCAATGCGGTATTTCCTGAAATTCTTGCTAGTCCGACTCTTCGGTTCAGTTTTCACAGTTTTCCGAGTGTGCGGAAAAAGTGGCTAAATAATTGACATATATATTTTTTATGCGCTTAGATTTTATTTGTTGTTGAGACATAAAATGGGGCAATTTATGTGCAACGTGTCTTAAATAGGCAGCTTAGGTAAATCCTTCGCCTTTGCGCAATAGTTTCTAAAATGGGAAGTCGCAAATTGTGCGCCTAAAAAATGACGATCTGCAAAATATTGCGCTCGGATCACCCGTCTAACTCCAATGGCGAATCAAGTTGCGCATTGGGATTTCGTTGAAAAATGGAGCCTGTTTGGTAGTTACCTCCGGGGTGAATTGCGTGGCTGAAAAATATCCATGTCAAAAAACCATGCGCTTCTCAACCAGCACTCTGTGGACATGTTTGTCGAAGCGACTCGATGAAATAAAATTTTGTTGCTCGATGTTCTTTCCGAATCTTGTTTGATCAAACGACTTGTGTCCTCTTGTGAATTCTCGTTGCGCTTTGGCTGACGACCGATTGTAGTTTTGGTACGCCGCTTGCTATCACGACCCACTTGTGTGCCCAATCGGGGCATGACCGAATCAAGGGTAGTGAAAATGGGACAAAGGAGCGGCACGCATGCATTCAAACACGGGAATTTGGAAATTGTTTCGAGCCAATCGTCAACATCAGCGTAAGGGCCGCCACCGTTTTTCGCATTTTGAGGATCTTGAAAAACGCGTTTTATTGGCAGTCGATGTAGGACAATCATTAGATTTTGCCGAACCACAAACAGCGTTACAAATTCAAGAGCAAGTAAGCGGTAGTGACAGTGTGACAGTTGGTGACGTTATCCCTTCGCGGATTGTCAACGGCACACCGACTTCTGGTTATCCATCCGTAGGTATCGTTGGCGACCAGTGGGGTGGTTTTTGCAGTGGCACTTTGATCAGTCAACGCCACGTCCTGACAGCCGCTCACTGTGCGATCGGTGTGGACGACAGCCAAGGGACGTTCGCGGCGGAAGGACAGACGTATTCAACTTCTGAGGTTCATGTTCATCCTGCATACGATGACTTTTTTCTGGACAACGACCTGGCGATTTACGAACTTGACCAGGATGTACTGGGTATTGATCCGAGTCCAATTTTCCGTGGCACCCCCGTGGTAGGTGATTTGTTGACCCTGGTAGGCTACGGAGCGGGTGGAACGGGGAATGAGGGACACAACGGCGATTTTGGTACCAAGCGGGTCGGAACAACGCCGATTGACGGTGTTGAGGCAACGATCCTTACCTGGACCTTTGACAACAACAGTGAGAGCAACACGGCTCCGGGTGATTCAGGAGGTCCAGCGTTTTTGGAGGTTGATGGTATCCTGCACTTGGCCGGAATAACGTCAGGTGGTGATCAACCTGACGCGGGCATAGGCGACCATTCATTCGATACGCGAGTGGATGTGTTCCAGGACTGGATCGATGCAATTGTCGAAGATACCACCGAAGGTGGTGGTGGCGAAGTTGGCGAAAATCTACCTGGCCAATTGGTCACTGTTGCTGGCAATCAAACCGCCATAGCCGATTTTGGTAATCGCCAGATTGACGATGGCATTCAAAACGGGAGTGTTATCTGGGGTACCGTCTGGAATGATGTCAATGGCGATGGTCTCCGCGATACGACAGAGGTGATTACGGTCGCGTCAGACGATGTGCCACAGTTGATCAGCGATGAAGATCTCACGACAGTCGTATCCGAATTGGTAATTGACTCAGCAGCGGGAACCATTGCAGATGTCAATGTTGTATTTGACATTTCTCATACTTGGGTTGATGACTTGACTGTTGAGTTGATCAGCCCTGCTGGCACGAGAGTCCTGTTGTTTGATCAAGTGGGTTTGGATGGCGATGATTTCAGCAACACAACCTTGGACGATGAGTCCACACAATCGATCCTCGATGGAACTGCTCCATTTACAGGCATCTATCAACCGCAAGAGTCTCTGTCAATGCTTGCCGGAGAATTTGCCGAAGGAATCTGGACATTAGAGGTGGTTGATAATTGGAATCTCGATGGAGGGTTTCTAAATAGCTGGTCCCTGGAGATCGAAATGGAAGGTTCGTTGGAATCAGGACTGGAAGGTCGGACTGTATACCTCGATCTCAATGGTAATGGGACCTTGGAAGAGACGGGTGTTGAAGAGGTAATTACGGTCGCGTCAGCCGATGTGCCACAGTTGATCAGCGATGAAGGCCGGACGACAGAGGTGATTACGGTCGCGTCAGCCGATGTGCCACAGTTGATCAGCGATGAAGGCCTGACGACAGAGGTGATCACGGTCGCGTCAGCCGATGTGCCACAGTTGATCAGCGATGAAGATCTCACGACGGTCGTATCCGAATTAGTAATTGACTCAACAGTGGGAACCATTGCGGACATCAATGTTGCGTTGGACATCTCTCATACTTGGGTCGACGATTTGACGGTTGAGTTGATCAGCCCAG
>Ga0310125_10000845_pt1 | contig 15046 bp, 14 predicted proteins | sample CB11b_Tmax_Bot8__FD_203508 | JGI IMG/M metagenome (GOLD analysis project Ga0310125, IMG submission 203508) | Marine microbial communities from Western Arctic Ocean, Canada - CB11b_Tmax_Bot8 | ecosystem: Environmental > Aquatic > Marine > Oceanic | place: Canada: Western Arctic Ocean | collected... | reverse complement strand
GTTTTTTTGAAATCTGATTTAATATATTAATTTTTCCTTCCTTTTTCACTCCCCCACCTACTATTTACCAGTCATTTCCCACCAGATATTTTAGATAGTATTAGTCTTAAATCAAATAAATTGAGACTGAAGATTGTTTGCTAAGGTAATTCAAGTTGCATGACCAATAGAATTAAGAATCACTCTTCATGGGAAGCTTAAATCCCTTTCCAAATTGACTCTCAATATCTTTGACAGCCTGATCAAGAAGATATATAAGGGCTCTGTACTGGCAGAAGATTTGTGTCCAAGGTGAATTTTTAACTATTAGCCCAAGAATCTTTCCCTCTTGCCTCATGGGAGAAGCACAACAATGTGGAGCCTTCCAAAAGTTGTCTGCTTTTTCGGACCAGAAGCTACAACCTCGCTGTCTTCTGTTCCGCACCCTGATAAAGAATCTCGCGGGTTGCTGCACTGGCACGTTCGTGTATGGCGACGGCATTGGCATCCATCGTATGCACCGGAGGCGTAGTCAGTGTGAAGTGACCATAGTGGTCCTCACCACGTACAAGTGCGGCGTAGTCCTCGTTAGACTTCGCTTGCCGAACACAAGTAGGTATGTACTGGACCGAGAATCCGATCCTGCGTTCATCGGAGCGGTTCGGCCCCGAACCGTGGGCAATCCGGATGTCATGTAGGGACATCTCCCCGGATTGCAAGGGCATCTGGACCGTCTTGCTCGAATCCACATCAACCGCTATTTCCTGCCCGCGCGTGAGCATGTTGTCCTCATGGTAGCGGTCGTCGTGTGGCAGGGGCGGTTGCAGGTGGCTGCCAGGCAGCACGCTCATACAGCCGCTGATTTCGTTGGCAGGGGAAAGCGCCACCCAGACGTTGACGACGTCGCCGTCGGTCAGCCCCCAATAGGTGATGTCCTGATGCCACGAGACAAAGCTGGCACTGCGGGCCTCCTTGGTCCAGAAGATGCTGCCCCAGCAGAGGATGTCCGGACCGACCAAATCCTCAACGACATCCAGTATTTTGGGATACCGAACCAGTGAATCCAACCACGGAAACAGCAAGTGCGCGTGGCTGCGCTGTCCACCTTCCAAAGGGTACCCCTGTTCCGCCTCAAAGGCTTCCAGTTGGCCCCGGATTTCAGAGACTTCGGCCCCACTCAAAAGGGGTACAGGAAAGAAATAGCCCTCTTTGCGAAACTGGGCGACGGCCTCTTTAGACAGACATTTTTGCATCACAGATCCTTACTTGATATGAAAAATTTTCATCATACTTAATCTCACCTTCATGGGTACTGACAAGATATTTACCTACATAATCTCCACAAATTTTGAAAATTTCTTCTGAATTATCGATTGAGACAATGCCTATCAAATGGATTAATCCTTTTGAAGAAAATATTATTTTTGAGATGAAAAAAAGTTTTTTAAGTGGAGGAGTTAAAAATTTAAGTAGAAAAAGTTAATAATTTTATTGGATTTTCGCATGTTATTTTTTGGATTAATTCTTCTGAAATACCTTTTTGAAGCATTTTTGGGAAATAATTTTTGTTAAGAAAATCAATTGGCATTCTAGTGGCGATTTCCGGATCTTGCTCAGTATAGTCACGTTCACCTCGCATTACAGACCAAAATGTATCAAAACTTATTAGTAATTTATCTTCATACCCTTTTTCTATAGCTTTCAAGATGAGATTTATGGCATAGTCGTCATCAAGGCCTCGCCAATTTGTTCCAATATTATCACATTGTACATAGCAGCCTTGACTAAGTATATCTAGCAATTGTAGCTCTGACGCAAAAAAAGTGTGACCAATGATGATTTTTTCTGAAATTCCACCATTCTCTAACAATAGTTCCAGTTGTTCTAGGCCAATATTACACTTTGGTATTTTCCAATCCTCAGGATCGATGTGTGTTGTTATAGGAACACCTGTGGATTTTTGAGCAGAAGCAGCAGCAGCAAAAACTTTTTGTTCGAATTCCCCAATGTGCCTTCCATTAATTATTTCTTCAGTTGGACAAAATTTGACATCATCTTGACCGGAAGAAACTTTTATTATTCCGCATTTAATCTCCGTATTTAAAATACCTTGTTTAACATCCTTGACAAAAAATTCAGCTATCTCCTCTATTGATTGCCGTCTCCAGTGGTATGGAATTCCCATACTTTGGCAAAAAAAACCTGTAGCAGCAACAATATTTATGCCAGATTTTTTCGAGACAGCCTCCATTACTTGAGGTTGTCTTCCCATATCAGGTGCAGTACAGTCTACAAAAGTTTCTAAGTTAAATTCTTTTTTTGCTATTAAAAATTGATTTACAACAGAATTTACTACCTCATCAAAATTAAAAAGTGCTCTATGGTCAAATTCCGCACCATTCCATCCAAACATGGTATGTTCATGAGGTAAGGTAACTCCAACGCAAGTTGGTTCTATATCGCCTAAAACTGTCCTAACATAATTCGTCAAATCCATATTTAGTCTCTTTTTGAGATGGAATCATACATATTTTATAATAAATAATTTATAAACAACCATCTTAAAGATATCTACCAATTATTCATCTGTTAAAACGGCAATAGCTTCAACTTCTACCAGTGCATCTGGATGTGCAAGTGCACGTACACAGAAGGCACTGCTTGCAGCTAAATGACCTCGATTAAAAAAACCTTTTCTCACTTCGGCAATTATAGGGAAATCGTCAGAATTTACATAAAATGTAGTTAATTTTATTATATTATCAAGACCAGATCCTAATTCATCAAGAATACCTTGAATTATTTTATACACTTGTATGGTTTGTGCCCTAACATCATTTTTCCCAACAATATGGCCTTCTTTATTTATTGGTATTTGCCCAGAAATGAAAAGCCATTCACCATAACGTACGGCATGTCCAATACCAACATTATCAAATGGAGGCAATATTTTTGATTTGATATTTTCAAGTTTCATATTAAGCCTGTTATTTAAAACAATTATTAATTTTTAATGCATTCTTTGGGTTTTCTTCTAATATTGTATTAATCATATTTTTGTTTAATCCATTTTTTAACATTTTTGGCACAGCATTCTTTAAAATATGAGCATATCCAAACCCGCCGTATTTAACTAAACTATGTTTAAATGCAATGTCATGAGAAACTAAAATTTTTTTTAAATATCCATGATCAATTAAATTTATAATGAACTCAATACGTTTCCCGTCATTTGGCATATCAACATCAGCAAAAGGATAATATGCCGATTCTAACCCAAACATATCAAATTCAATATAAGAACCGTTTTTTGAAAATTCAAGAAGTCTATCAATTGTACTAAAAGTTCTGTCAATATGTCCCATAATTGTTCGACTGATACTTCCACCAGCTTTGTCTATGATCTCGAGTATTTCGATGGGTGCCTCATGGTGTCGGCCAGGATGAATAGTTAAAGCACAACCAATTTCCTTTTGGGCTTTTGATGCAGCTATTAGGACTTTCTTTTCATCTTCATGTAAAGGCCATGAGCAACCGATTTCTCCTATTATACCAGATTTAATATTTGTTCCATTTGCTCCAATCAAAATATCATTAACTATTTCTTCTGCTATATTTTCTACACTCCTTTCTTTTAAGTTAGGTGGGTGAGTTCCGTATACGTAATATCCGCTACCCATAATTACATTTAACCCAGTACTTTTAGAAATGTTAAAAAGTGTATTAGGATCTCTACCTATGTCAACAGGTGTGACTTCAACTAGGGTCCTACCTCCGGATTCTTTAAATAACAATAATTCATCAACAATCAATTTTTCTTCATATAGACCAAGATTATCAAGATTTTTTATATAATTTGCTCTTATCCATCCAAGATTCTCAAGCGTAACCTGGGAATATGCTTTTTCATAATCATTTTTATCGTCAGGCTCCTGAAATATTTTTTTTAAGTCTATCCTTAAGTGTTCATGACACAAAGTTTTTCCAATTTTTTCAATTTCAATATCTCCTGAAACAGTTCTAATAATATCCATGATTATTTTTTGGAGAATTAATTTATAAAGGGATAGGCATTTGCCTTTGAATCGAAAAAGTATCTACTAAAACATCTAGCTTCTTAAAATATGGCTTTTTATTTTTTAAAATAATTTCAGATTTATATTTCCCTACACTAAATAAAATTGTTTGACCACTCACCTGGTCAGTTGAGTAAACAACGTAGTTAGAGGTTACATGATAAATTCCATCTTCAATTTTGTTTGTAAAAATATTGGTTATGTTATGTCTATAATACCTTAAAGAATATACGAGTGCTTTTTTAATTATAAATACTCGGTCTTTCAATTGATTTTTGTTATCAGCATACAAAATTGCAAACGGCTCCTCAAAATTTTCATTCTCCTTCGGTATAATACGATATAGACAATCATCTACAAAAAAATTAGGCCATTCATCTAAATTTGAATCGTCAATACATTGGGCATATTTATAGAATAATAGTCTAATAACTTCAATTTTGGATAAATCAATATTATATGTAGACTTCATTTATTTTCTACAAATAAAACAACCAATATGGTTAAAAAGAATCTAAATACTTTAAATTATCTCGAGTTGAATCGAAGTCCATGAGGTAACAATAATATCTCCAAAACCCTCTCACCCCAATCTCTGTAAGGACATTATCAGAACTTTTTATTTTTCCATGTCCACCATATCCTAAGTAAGAGTGTTCTTTATCTTGCCCCTTTATTGCCTTATGTATGAGTGATCCTGCCTCTGAATCTTCTAAAGCAACGTATCCAGCTGGCCCCAACCATGCAACTTGATGCTGTCTCAGTTTTCTTAATATAGGACTATCTTCCTTATAACCTATTACAATTGATAATAATTCGAATTCACCAGGATTGACTAATCTAATTTGTTCAGTCATTAAAAAATTTGAAACGGTGGCAAACATTACATTAGGGAATATACTAATTGTATCAGTAGAAATATCATCGTCCCATTCATCAACAGTCTCACTAAATGTTAAATCGTTTAATGCAAATTTATTTTTATAATATTCACCTTTGTATTTTGTATCTTTTAAGTAATTTATATAATAGTGCGAATGCCTTCCGTACCTATCAAGTTTAATTCCTCCATCGGGTGTGCTACCCCACAATCCCATTTTTACAGCTAGTTGATGTAACAAGCCAGCGTGAATACCATCAGTAAGATTTTCAAAATATGATTTCCAATTACCGTCTATTCTCTGGCGCATATAACCTAATACTTCAACTGGTTTAGAGAAAAATCGATCAAGCGGTTTAATAATTTCAGGCCCTAAATAATCCAACAGAGGCTCGACTTTATCACTGAAACTACCAAATATTGCACCTTTATATAACTCTACTTTAAGCCTTTTTAAAAAGTGACTATTTTTATTAAAATCATCAGGTAATCCTCCTTTTCCATTAATACCCTTTTGATAAGGTACTCCAGTTAATTCACCTTTATGATTATAACACCAGCGATGATAAATACACGTGTGATTTTTGCTATTTCCTCGGAGTTCTCGAACAACAGTGGAACTTCTATGAGCACAACGGTTTACAAACGCATAAATATTCCCATCTTTCGATCTATTTACAACTATTGGAATATCGCCGGCGAAGTTAGTTATGAAATCCCCTGAATTTGGAATTTCAGCTTCTAAACCCAAAAAAAGCCATACTGGTCCGATAAAAATTTTTTCTATTTCTCTTTTATAGATATTTTCATCAGAAAATACCGAAAGTGGGATATTACTAAAATTTTTGCTTTCCCAGTACAAATCATCATTATAATTCATTGTGGTGCTCTATAAATTTACGACTGGTAATTCAATAAATGACAAATAGTTTGATCCATGAAATATAAAGTGCGTTGAAATTTTGAAATCCTTAGATGCAGCGGAAAATGAATTTACTTTAGAATTAGTGTTTCTGTCATTCATAGGGAAATTAGTGCCGGCGATTTCTACACGTATTTTGTGTCCTTTTGCAAAACAATTTGCTGTTGGTGACAGTTTTAAATTTATTTTAAATATTTCGCCACTATGTGTTTTATTTATTCTTAGAATACCATCACTTATATTAATGGATTTCCCAGATGGGAAAACATCAATTAATTTTGCAGTAATATCAGTTGTTACAGTGTTACAGGCAAAATGAAGAGTTATTTCAGGTTCTCCAATACAGGTTATTTTTTTTACTAGCAAATTACTGTCATAAATAAGAACATCGTTTCTCATTTCAACGGGCCTTTGGTCTTTTGGTCCCATTGGAGAAATGGTATCTACGCAGCAACTACGACCTCCTATACTTGAAACTGGATTATGGGGATTAACTGGATAGGAATCGTATATGTTTTTTGAGTTAGATGGTGTTTTTAAAAGCTTACCGCTTCCGTTTAATGAATTTGCAAATTGATCTTTTGCTAAAAACAACTTTTGTACACCAACTTTTTTTAATGGCCAGTCTGAAAATGTTTCCCATTTATTGATCCCCATCACGAATAAATGTATTGGATCTTCTTTTTCTATATTATTTTCTATATTATTCAGCCATCTATCAAAAAACCTGACTTGAAGAATATCTATATTGTTCTTAGCATCATTTCCAAAATCAACTTCACCAACGTATTGAGACCAAGGCATATGATACCACGGTCCAATAACCAGCATTTGATGTTTATCAGATGCTTTCTTCAATCCGACATAATTTTCAATAGTACCTTTAAGAAAAATATCATACCAGCCAGCTATATGTAATCCATGAAAATTCATAGATTCATAATGTTCCTTTGGTGAAAATTGTTTCCAATATTCATCATAAATCTGATGATCATACCAGTCATTAAGATAAGGTGCGTACTTAGCAAATTCTTGTTTTAAAGTTTTACGTATTGGTAGTTGGCTATATAAATTGATAGGATTACTTTGATACTTATTAAATTTATTAACAGCTTTTTGATCACCCATTCTTATTGCTTCATCTTTAGCTAAATCAACTGCCCAACTTTGAATAAAAGCTAAATTCAATGTACCATTATTATAAGTCCAATCATTAAAGTAGTTTGAACCTGTCATCCCTGGTGCGGCCGCAACAAGACCATTTGGATTATTTATTGCGGTTAGCATTTGAGTGGTTCCGCCGTAAGAGAACCCATACATTCCTATTTTACCGTTACTCCAGGGTTGATTATTTATCCAATTTATCGTGTCATGGCCATCTGAACATTCGTTCAAGAAAGGATAAAATTTACCATTAGATTTCCAACGACCACGAACATCTTGGCAAACTACCGCATATCCTTTACTTACGTACCAAGATGGATGAGCATAACCTTGATTAAAAACATCATCTTTGTTATAAGGTGTTCTTATTAAAAGGGTTGAATAAGTTAATTCCTCTTTCGGTAAATAGACGTCACAAAAAATGTCTATACCATCACTCATTTTAACTAATTGGTCATACAAAATGTTTATATTTGGCAAACACCATTTTTTAATGGGTTTGTTTGTAGGCAAATTCTTATTCATAAAATTCAATTAAACAAAAATATTTATTTTAAAATATTTGTTAAAAAATTTATTTATTAGAGGTGCCAATCCTCCTGGTAAGAGTACTGATGTGCTAATTATTAAAATTCCAAGTATCATTAACCTATATTGATGTGTGGCATGTAAAAATTCTGATATGAACACCATTATTAATGCACCAATTATAGGGCCGCTGAAAGTTCCCCATCCGCCTACTACCATCATTGCAAATACAAGTACCATTGTATCGTAGCTTAGAACTGCAGGTTGCATGGTTCCAAAATATTGAGCCCAATAGGCTCCAGCGATTCCGGCTAGCCCACCTCCTATCAAGAATGCTTTTATTTGAGTTCCATAAACACTAATCCCACGGCTAGATGCATATATGGGCTCTAATCCTATTGCTTTAAAAGCCAATCCAAGACGGCTATTAAGTACTAACCATATAATTAATGTAGCAAAAACAAACATTGCTAACCCGATATAATATTGAACAAATATTTTTTCAGAAAAACCCAAACTATCACTTACAAAACCTTCATACATTGGTAACCCAAAAATACCCCCAGTAAAACCAGTTGTATCGTTAGTTAATAATATTCTAAATATTTCGTGAAATGATATTGTCATTAATATTACATAAACTCCTTGCAGCCTTATTGACGGTAAAGCAATTATTAAGCTTGCAAATACAGAAATTATTATCCCGAAAAAAACAGAAATAAACGGAGATAAATTAAAATGAATTATTAACCATCCAGTACAATAACCAGCCATCGCAAAAATTGCCATTTGCCCCATAGACCATAAACCTGCAATACCCCAAACCAAATTCCAACTTTGAGCTACAACTGCCCATACAAAAAATAATATCATAGTGCTCAACAAGTACTCAGGAATAATAAAAGGCAATATCCCAAAAATAACACTCATTATCAAAATTAAATTGATTAAGTACCTATAGGATTTGTTCATATTTTATATTCTTTTTTGCTGAGATTCTCCATAAAGCCCATATGGTCTAAAAATTAATACTACTATCATAAAAGCAAATAAAACTGGTAAAGACCATTTAATCCCAATGGTTAAAGCTACAAAAGCCTGAATAAATCCTACTATATAGGCAGCTATTATTGTGCCTTTGATACTACCAAGACCGCCAAACACAACTACTACAATTGCAGTCATCATAGGATCCAAGCCTCTATCTGGTTTAAGTAAATAGAAACTTCCCAATAAAGCTCCAGCCGAAGTGGCTAAGGCACCGCTAATTGCTATTGCTGAAGCAAACATTTTACTTGAAGGAATTCCCATTAAATATGCTGCATCAACATCTGAGGCCACTGCACGAAGAGCGATACCATTTCTAGAATTGGTTAAATACCAATTTGTAATAACCAACATAGCAATAGCAACTGCACCAATAAATAGAGCATTATAACGAATTACTGTGGTTCCAATAATAACCGAACCTTCAATTGCATGCGGCAATGCTTTAAGTCTTGGTCCAAATATTAGTAATATGGCAGCTTCTAAAAAGATAGCCAAACCTACACTTGCTATTATTGTTGCAATATCCCATTTTGGGCTACCTATCCCAAGTAATGGTTTTAACATTATAAAATATGTAAATAAGCCAAGAGCGAATCCAAATCCAGTTGCAAATACAATTGCTAAATATAATGGTAATCCTAAATAATGAGCAAATACCCAAGCCACATAACCGCCAATTACTAAAAAAGAACCATGAGCAAGATTTAAAAAACGCATCGTTCCGTAAATCAGTGATAAACTTACAGAACTAGCAGCAAAAATAGATCCTAGCACTACAGTAGTGTATGCAATTGCTACAAGTGTATTTAAAAATAATCCCATAATTAAATTTGCCCTAGTTTATCCAACATAAGCTGACAATAGAGCCTCTTTTGAGTTAAGTATTTCACTAGATTTTCCTTTTAATGCAATTCTACCACTTTCCAAAACATAAATTTTGTTTGCAAAATCTCTCAAATAATCAATTTTTTCTTCTACAATTAAAATAGATATCCCTTGTACGGAAATTTCTTTTAACATTTTATAAACTGTTTCCTTAAGTATAGGAGCAAGACCTAAAGAAGGTTCATCAATTAGCAGTAATTTTGGTGAGCACATTAAACCTCTTGCCAATGACAACATTCTACGCTCACCTCCACTAAGAATCCTTGCAGGCAAATTTAGTCTTTCTTTTAAATTGGGAAATTTTGATAAAACATCCGTCATTAAATTTTCCCTATCAGACCATTGCATATATGCCCCTGCTAATAAATTTTCAACAACTTTCATATCAGAAAATATCATATCCCCTTGAGGAATATGTGAAATTCCAAGATTCACAATTTCAGATGGATTCAAATCATTTATCCGTGAATTATTGAAAATTATTTCACCAGATGAAATAGGAATTAATCCTGATATCATTTTTAAAAGTGTTGATTTCCCATGGCCGTTTGGTCCCAAAAGAGCAACAACCTCACCTGATTGTACGTCAATAGTTATATCTTCTAAAACACTATACTCTCCATATCCGCCTTTAATATTTTTTATTTGTAAATGTTTATCTAAATTATCCTTATCAAATTTTTCCAACATAATTTTATTTATTTAATAATTTAGCCTCACTACCTAGATAAACTCTTATTACTTCATCATCATTTACTGCCTGCTTTGGTGAACCAGTAAATATAATTTTACCGTGATTCAATAAAACTATTTCATCAACAAAATTTAGTAAAGCACTCATTACATGCTCAATTATTAAAAGACTAATTCCTGTATTTTTTAATTTAAAAAGGAATTCCAGCATTTGATTACGTTCGTCTTTGTTTAAGCCACCCAAAGGTTCATCAAGCATTAATAATTCCGGTATTCCAGCAAGTGCCGTTGCAATCATCAGTTGTTTCCTCTGTAAAATTGCTAATACGCCTGCTTTTAAATTAATGTATTTTTTTAACTGACAAAGATCAATTACTTCTAGCACGTGATCAAACATATTTTTATTGGATGATAAGATTCTAGATCTACCAGCAAATGAAGCTCCTACAGTTACATTTTCTTTAACAGACAAATCGTTAAATGCAGTTGGAGTTTGAAATGTTCTTTGAATTCCTAAACAAGATATTTTATCTGCAGATAAATTCGAAATATCTTTATCATTGAATAATATTTTACCGCTATTTAAATTTGTTACTCCTGATATCACATCAAATAGCGTTGTTTTTCCTGCACCATTTGGTCCGACAAGACCAATTATTATTCCTTTACTTATAGAAAAAGATACGTTATCTAATGCTATAAGACCTCCAAAAGATTTTTGGATATTTGTACAACCCAATACAAAATTATTTTTTGTATTATTATGGCTGTTATTTATTTCCATTTGTATAAATTATGAATTTTATACTGGTTGCACTTACTTTTAAGACAACCAGTATATATTTTTGAATTAACTAATATTTAACTCATCCAAGATGGTTTTGCTATAGCCAATTCTGTATAGGGGGCAGGCCAAACACAACGATGTTCGCGATTTACTACTTGATAAAATGCATGAGGCAACCCAATGGAAGGATCTTTTTCTTCAGTAGGATAACTAGGGACGGTATTATTACTACTTTTTACATGGTATGAACCTGCTACCCCTCGGTGAACAATTTTTTTCAGTGCCTTATTTACAGCAACATAATCTTTTGGGTCGCTAACTGACCTTGCTGCTGTTGCCCACATTTGCATTTCATCATAAATAGGGCCTGCAGCACCAAAACTTGGCTCATCACCATTCCATCTTTTACGATACCTCCTTCTAAATTCATGCCCTATTTTATCAGGCAATAGACCAATAACTGATGACCAAATGACCCCATTTGACATATCACCTGTCACATCAAAATATTCTGGTGTAGATGGAGTAAAAACCTGGTAAATTAGAGATTCTGTTGGCAATTCTGAAAATTGTCTTATGAATAAAGCATCGTCACCTACTATACCATCATTCATAGCAATTATACTCGGTGGATTGTTACGTATTTTAGTGAGAGTTGATGTCCAATCTGGAATACCATAGGGAACTACTTCAAAATGCGTTTCCTTCCATCCTTCTTTCTTTAGTGCTGGGCGCATTGCCTTATGGATTTGTGCAGAATAACTGTTATCACCGGCTAACACTGCCACAGTTTTGCCATGTTTAAGGAAATCATCGGGAACACTTTTTAAAAAATCTGCTAATCCATAGCCATAGTACGTACCTGGAGGACAGGTTTGAAAAATCATACTATATTTGTTTGGATTAGCTTCAATATTTTCTGATACTTTGACCTGTGCATGTTGATTTAAATATGGGATTCCAGCTTCTGCTACTAAATCCATATCTGCTGCAGGAGATCCAATTAAATAACCGCAAACTATTGCATCAACTTTTTCTTTTCGAACAAGTCTTTCAAAAGAAGCTCTTACCTGCTCTACAAAACTATCTTGTGCGTCATCTATCACTGCTTCAACTTCATGGCCACAAACTCCTCCCACAGCATTTATGTCTTCAATAGCCATAGTAATACCACGTTTAAATTCCTCACCATCTCCGGAAAACATTCCAGTTAGCGGTAAGGGAGCTCCAATTCTTATTTTACTTTTACTTGCAGCAGATACCTTTTTTGAATTCAAAAGCGCTGAACTTCCAATAGTTCCAATAACGCTAGCCTGACCTATTTTTTTAATTAAATTTCTTCTAGTAGTATTATTCATAATCACCTCTTTATTAGAAAATTTGTTATTCTTAAAAATAATTTGTTTGAAGAAACACATAATGAGAAAAATATTATGGAGGCCTTATAACACAAAATAATTTATTACTACTGTTAAATACAAAATATTTCATTTTATCAGTTTAATTTTCGATTTTCGCAAATCTTATAAGTACCTTCCCATGGGTTTAAAGTCTCAAATATTTTACTTGCAATTAAGACATCCGAGTCTTCAAATCTACGTCCGATTATCTGCATCCCTATTGGCAGATTATCCTTACTCAATCCGGCTGGGATTGAAGCAGCAGGATGTCCTGTAAAATTTATCAAGTAAGTTAAGCACCATCCAATCAGAGGGTCAATTATTTCCCCATTAATTTCAGTAGGACCGACTGTATTTCCGTTGCTCTTGTTATTTACAGGCATGCAAGCGAGTGTTGGTGTAATTAGCAGATTGTATTCATCCAAAATTGTTTGTATATTATCATATATTTCGGTTCGCATTTCTTGGTCCTTGTAATGATCTACTACTTTCATCTTAGAATATTTGTTTAACCAATAATGGTATTCTTGAGGAAAATCATCTTTGTGCTCTTCTAATAAATCTAATCCATTTTTTTTCATATTATTGTGAAAAGATAAGCAACCTGGCATAATTAATCTACACCAAAGATCACTTAATTCATTTTGATTGTATTTTATTCCTACATTCAACTTTTCAACCGTTGCTCCTGCATCTTCAAAATATTTTAATCCTTTTTCTACTACATCAATTATTTCTTTTTCAACAGGAAAAACATCAAAATTTGGACTATATGCTATTTTCCAATTTTTTATATTTGGATTTGAAATTCTGTCAACAAAATTATTTTTGCATCGTATACTGTTAGGGTCACGAGTGTCGTACCCAGATATGGCAGAAAGTGCTAGAGCTGCATCATCAACTGTCCTGGTGATTGGACCTTCAGACACAAATGGTGTGCCAACTGAAAATGCATTTGGCCTTGAGATATTAGGTATTAATCCAAATGATGGTTTTAATCCATAAACACCACACCATGCTGAAGGTATTCGTATTGAACCACCTGCATCAGTTCCTTCAGCAATTGGTAACATTCCATCTGCAACAGCCGCGGCACTCCCACCGGATGATCCTCCTGAATTCTTGTTAGTATTAAATGGATTTCTTGTAGGTCCAAATAGGTAATTATCACACGTACCTCTAAATCCCATAACAGGACTATTTGTCTTTCCGATAATAATACCTCCACTCTTTTCAATTCTTTCTGCAAAAAAACAATAATTGTTAGCAATATTTTTTTTAAATGCCCTGACCCCACCAAATGTAGTTATCCAGCCAGGTTTAAAGTCAAATAAATCTTTTATTCCAACAGGTATTCCATGCAATGGTCCCAAAACACCTTTTTTCATTATCAATTGCTCAGCTTTTTTTGCCTCTTTTCTTGCGTCATCAAATCCCAAATATATCAGTGCATTAAGACTTGGATTCCTTCTTTCAATTAATTTTATTGTGTGTTCAATCAATTCTACAGGTGATATATCCTTATTTTTTATTAAAGATATTAGCTCAGTTGCTGATAGATATTTTAAATTACCTAACAAAGACATAAATTATTTAAATAACAATTATTTTTCATTTTTTTTGATAAATGTTAGTTTTATATCATTAAAATATCAAATAATCAATAAAGATATAAAGACAGTGAATACACTGGATATTTCAGAATGGGAATTTTTTGTCCTTCCGACAAAAGTCCTTGATCAAAGGGAACAGAGCCAACACTCAATCACATTGTCATCATTAAACAAAATTACCATATCTGTGTCTTTTAAAGAGTTACGATCTCCCTTTGAGGATGCTTCACCACAACCATCCTTTCAATCAACTAAAATTAAGATTATTCCTCATTGATCTCAGCCTGAGATTTTTACTCAATCCAAAAAGGAGATTTGAAAATGAAGGATAACACATTTATGAACAAAATACCAAAACATGACATGTGGTTTACTTATTGATTCCCACTATGGTTAATGACAAAGCAAAACATTGCATAAATCTGTTTGTTTTACAAGAAAGTGGGAATTTACTTGGGGGGTTGTCTGACTGTGAAGAAAATGTAGGACAGTTTTCATCACCATTATTAATACTTCAATTCTCCACAACCATCAGTGCAGCCAAGTTGGCGGATAACTCCTTTAGCACCTTCTCCTGTATTGACTCTCCCATTCCTAAACCAGACATCAATTTCACAATATTGCTGAACTGGTATTCAATAAGATCATTGTAGGCATCAGCATTGAAGTCTGCATAGATTGTTTCCTCATCCTGATCCAGACTCATTGCTTGGCAGAGGCAGGCAATCATCCATGAGAAAAATCTTTTGTCTCCTGTGTTAACAAAATACAGCCAGAAAGGTAGTTTGCTGTTCAGGTCTTTTATGAAGCTGACCACCTCAGGTATCTGGTACAATTCTCTCTGGTCTTCATCATAGCCAGAGATCAAGAGAACATACTTCTGGAATGCTACTTCAAACGATTGGAGTGAGCCTGTAATTCCATGTAGCAGGGTCACATATTCTGAGGTATCACAGTTCTGAATAGCATCCTGAGAGATTTGCAATACAATGTAGTCAGATTGTTGTGAAATATCTGGTGGAATCAATACTTCCAATTATCTGCTCCCAATAAACACCTTCTTTTATGA
>Ga0310125_10000844_pt1 | contig 15053 bp, 12 predicted proteins | sample CB11b_Tmax_Bot8__FD_203508 | JGI IMG/M metagenome (GOLD analysis project Ga0310125, IMG submission 203508) | Marine microbial communities from Western Arctic Ocean, Canada - CB11b_Tmax_Bot8 | ecosystem: Environmental > Aquatic > Marine > Oceanic | place: Canada: Western Arctic Ocean | collected... | reverse complement strand
AAACGGGGTTCTTCGTAAAATTTAGTGGGTAGATGGCCAGGAGTCGAGTGGCGCTGCCATGAAAATTGGGTGATGGAAGGCACGCTGAATATCCTAACCGTGAGCCCCGTCATCGTGGGACCGGGCACCGAGGCCCTGGTGGAGTTCTGGGCCTCCGACGCCAACTCGGGCGATATCCTCACTTTTGCCGCGCCGGGAGCCCCGGCCGGCTCGGTGGTCAACAACCTCGACGGCCGCCGGGGCGAGTTCACCTCGACCCCCTCCGCCGCCTTTGAAGACACCACCAACGTCATCAATATTACCGTCTTTGACGGCACCGATACCGACACTGGTGCGGTCGACGTGGTGGTCCTTCCCGCCACCCTGGCCAACCTCATCATCAACGAACTCCACGCTGACCCGGCCGCGGGCATCGCCGGCGACGCTAACGGAGACGGGGTGCGCGACGCCCGCGAAGACGAGTTCGTCGAACTCTACAACCGCAACGCCACCGCCGACATCGACGTCTCCAACTGGATCCTCCGCGTCGGCGCCAACGACCTCTTCACCTTCCCCGCCGGCACCATCTGGGCCGCGGAGACCGTCCTCGTGCCCACGGGGAACGGCACCGCCACCCTCACCTACACCGGCCAAGTGGCCGACGAGGGCACCCTCTTCACCATCACCGTCACCGCCGACGACGGGATGGCCACCGATAGCGCCGACTTCACCTTGAATGTCACCGCGCTGGCGTATGCCGGGCTGATTATCAACGAATTTATGCCCGATCCCGATGTCGGAGCCACTCACGTGGACTCAAACAACGACGGTGTGAACGACATTCGCGACGACGAATTTATCGAAATCGTCAACAACAACATCATTCCGGTCGATCTCGTCGGGGTGCAGCTCGCCGATGCGAACGACGTCAGCCACGTCTTCTCCTCCTACATCCTGCCGGTGGGCGGGTCCATCGTCGTCTTTGGCGGCGGCAGCTTCGTCAACTTCACCAACGGCCCGGCCGTACGCCCCAATAACGGCAACCTCCTGCTCACCAACACGGGGGACACCGTTCGCCTGCTCGACCCGGCCACCAACCTCATCGATTCGGTCACCTACGCCGATCCCGGCGCTGGTGGGCAGCACCCTCTCCTTCACCGTGAATGCCTCCGAGCCGAACGGGGATCTTGTCACCCTCACCGCTATGGGCCTCCCCGCGGCCAATGCCTCCTTCACGCCGAACAACGGCATCAACACCGCCAGCGGTCTGTTCGAGTTCACTCCCGACAACTCCCAGATCGGGGTTTTCACCGTGAGCTTCTTCGCATCTGGTGGGAGTCTCGGGCATCGACGGCAGCGGCAACGTAGGAGCGCCTTGCCTGGTCCTGGTCAACGTCGTGGACGGGACCCCACCAACCATCCAATGCCCCCCCAACGTGTTGGCGGCTACCGCGTTTGAAATTCCGGCAGTGGATCCCGGCAGCGTGACCGTGTTCGACGCGTGCGGCAGCGTAAACGTAATCCACGTGAGCGATCAAAGCGACGGTGGTATCGATCCGGAGACCATCACCCGAACCTACCGCGCCTTCGACGAGACGGGCAACAGCGCGGACTGTCAGCAAACGATCTTGGTCGGCTCCTCCGAGGCGGGCCCGCCCCCGGTGGTCATCATCGTGGAAATGAACCTGGGCGGTAGTGCAGTGGAGATCAAGTCAACCGGCACCAACACCTGGTCGGTCAATCCAGAGTTCACGGTCGATCCGCTTCTGGGCAATCCCGGGTGGAGCGCCATCGGCAGTTTTTCCAATGCCTTCGACAGCGGGACCAACACCACGGTGTTCGAGCTCCCCGCCACCAATCCCCCTCCACTCCAGTTCCGGGTCCGGCAGTCGTTCCCATAACAGGTTTGTGGTGTCGGGTGTAAGTTCTCAGGCCCCACTTGTTTGAGAAGACTCTTACAGGTAGGAAGCCAAAACGGATTCGGGACGACAACGAAACTGCTGGGGAGAATTCCAACGGATTCAGGACGACAACAGAGTAATCAGTGAAGTACTACGTCCGCTGTAGCCCCGAATCCGCTGGAAACCTATCCCTAGCAGAGCTTTGGACGTGTTGTTCCGGCTAGCTTGTGCGTAAAGGGCAGGGCTTGTCCGGCGGCATCAATCCGTGGTGATGGCCACGTCGTGGGAGACCACGCGCTCCCAATCTGCCTTGGAGATTGGCTCGCTCCGGGTGAATGTCGCTGTCGCGTTTGCCGGCACCGTCAGGTTGGCCAGCGAAGACGTCCCGACCACCTGGCCCTGGGCATCGTAGAGGGTAAGCACAAGCCCGATCACCACATCCTGGGCAGTCGGGTTATTGACCTCCGCCTGCCAGGTGTACTTAACGAACGCCGCGGCCTGCGCGGAATGCTGGACTGAGGCCTGGGTGACGAAAGGCTCCACCGCCCATCCCGGCCCGGGGGCAAGCCATAGCGCTGCCATCGACACGGACAATCGCATCACGGCTCGGAAAAAAAATGGCCTTTTTGCGATCACTACACTTTTCCTCTTCAACTATACAGGTTCCACCACAGAGGCAAAATTTCAAGAAAATTTAAAGAAAAGATGAACAATTCGAGCATTCCGTTCAATTTGTCTGGCCATTATTAGCAGAATCTTAAGAAAAAGCAGGTTTTTTAGCCAAAAGCCGCGGCAGGATCAGCGAATAGTCTCTTGCGTTACTCGGAGAACCTCGTCGACCGTAGTGACTCCGTTGTGGACATAGGCCCAACCGCTTTCACGGAGCGTGATCAAGCCTTGCCTCACAGCCTGCTTGGCCAACTGGTCGCTCGGTACTTTCGCCGCGGTAAGCGAAGAAAGCTCGCTGCTCATAGGCATGACTTCGTAAATCGCCTGCCGGCCCCGAAATCCGGTATACCTGCAGTGCGGACAGCCCCTCTCCCGGTAGACCGTCAACGCCTTCTGCCCGGGAAGCCCCAGACCCGGGATCCGGGCGAGTACCTCCCCCTCTAGATGTTGGGCTTCACGGCAGTCCGGGCACAGGCGGCGCACCAGCCGCTGGGCGATGACGCCTTGCACGCTCGAGGCCGCCAGATAGGGTTCAATGCCGATGTCAATCAGGCGGGCCAGCGCCGAGGCAGCATCGTTGGTGTGCAGCGTGCTCAGCACCAGGTGGCCGGTCAAGGCCGCGCTGACGGCAATCTCCGCGGTCTCCGGATCCCGGATCTCTCCTATCAATACCACGTCAGGATCATGCCGGAGCACCGAACGCAGGCCCGCGGCAAATGTAAATCCGATTTTAGTGTGGACTTGCAACTGCGTGATCCCGTGCATTTGATATTCCACCGGATCTTCCATCGTGACGATCTTGCGATGCTGCGTATTCATGTCCGCCAGCGCCGCGTAGAGGCTGGTCGTTTTGCCGCTCCCGGTGGGTCCGGTGAACAGGACCATCCCGTGGGGAGCAGACAGGAGTTCCTGAAAGTCCTTTCGTTGCGACCCCTCCAGGCCGATTTGGTCCATGGTCAGAAACGTGGCCGTCCGGTTCAGGATCCGGAGGGTAACCGACTCGCCATGCCGGGTCGGCAGCACCGACATGCGAATGTCGAATGATTCATCCTTCGTATCAAAACTGAATCGACCATCCTGGGGCAACCGGTGCTCCGCCACGTTCAACTGCCCGAGCACCTTAAGTCCGGAGATCAACTGGCGGCCCACCAACTCCACCCCCTCGGGCAGGGACACCGGATAGAGACTTCCATCGATGCGGAAACGGATTCGGAGTTCGTCCTCGTAAGGCTCCACGTGAATATCTGTTGCGGACGTCCGAATGGCTTCGTGCAGGATTTCCCGGGTAAACGCCTGCATGTCGGAGGCCTCGACCGGGGGTTTCGCCACCTTTCCGGCCTCCGCTTCGCCCAGGACCGTCAGCCCCAGGAAGGCCGACAGACCGATGCCGTAAAAGTGCTTAATGCCCTCGTGGAGATCTTCCCGCGGGCAAAGCACCCAGCTCACCGGACAGTTGAGCAGGAGGCGAATACGGTCCTCTTCACGTACATCGCGCGCATGATCCGAGGCAAGGGTCAACGTGTCTCCGTCCAACGTCACCGGCATGCAGTGGACCTGCGCCACAATGCGGGGCGACACCCGTCCGATGGCCTCCGCTTCGATCGTTGTCTCGCCAAGGTCAATCACCTTCAGCCCAGTGATCTCGCCCAGCACACGCAACACGGTCTCCTCCTCGACGACATTCTCAGTGACCAGCAGCTCCTCCAGCGGCTTGTGGGACGATCCTGCCTGGGCGGCCAGGCGGTCCAGTTGCCCCGCGTCGGCCAGGCCCCGTTCCGCCAAGACCGTCCGCAATCGCGAATCGATCTGGGCCCGGGACCAAAGGATTCCGCCGGCTGCGGATGAGGAATCAGTAGGATTCATGCGCGGGAGGCACCTCGATTTCGGTGGGTTCATGCACCGGCACCCGAATGTCCTCGGCGCCTTCGCGCCCCAACACCAGGTGGCGCCACTGGATTTCTTTTATCGTCAGGTCTTCGACTCGGTCCCCCACCCGGTGATGCGTCACCGCCCCGGTCGAATCATCCTTTACCAGGGCGACCACGGTCTGATCCGTTCGGCGAATGCTGCCCTGGTAGACGATGCGGAGTATCCGCGAAGGCGTGGAAGGCGGAGGAGGCGGCGGTTCCACTTCGGCGATCTCGGTCTCTTCGGGCCACTGGGCGCGGCACTCAGCTTCGAGCCGCAGCGCCTCCGCCTCGGCTGCCGCCCGCTGTCTCTCCCCTTCCAGGAAATTCCGTACTTCGTCCAGATATCTCGACTGAAAAGGACTCGCCGGAATGGTGTGATTCCCTTCAGCTGCAGTGACCGTACCCGGCTGCACCGGCTGGGGAATCAGTTCCTGCCCCACCAGGGCGCTGAGCTGCGAGGCCGACCCGGTTCCGGCAAAGCCGATGTGGAGCAGGGCCGCCACCGCGAGCAGGAGCGCACACCCACACAATGCACCGCAGATCACCCGCGCATCGATCCGGAGCAGCCATTGCCAGAAGGCTTCCACTACAAGGCCCCCTCCGCCCGGGGCCGGGGCCCGGCCTCAGGGAGCCGCCGCTCGGAACGGTTCCGCCCCGCGTCTTCCGGGACCGCCCCGCGCAGACCGCGGCTTGGACGCAACACCGTCTCGGGCAGAACCGCGCTGCAGACCGCCAACAGTTCCAAGTCGTCAATCGCATCCAGGCCACGACTTTCCATCTGGAAATTGCGCAGGGTGAAAAACCGTCCTTCCTCCCGCAGCGATTCGAGGAACAGGATCGCCGTTTCGAACGATCCCTGCATCCGGATACGAATCGGGTATTCGACCAGGGCGGAGGGCCCTTCCTCCCGCGTGTACAGAATTCGAGGGGGCAACGCTTTCGCCTCGGTGATGGAAGGAACACGCACATCCATGCAGGTATTCATGAGCTGCACCATGGACGCGAGTTGCCACAGGCGCATCTCCGGATTTTCCTCTTCTTCGATCGTCTCCTCCACGCCCAGTTTGTACGGCAAGGCCGTTCCCGCCTCGACTGCCCGTGCGCTCAGTTGCTCGCGCGCCTCCTTATGCGCCACCCTGAACCTGATCCGCCCTTCTTCATTCGTCGGCGACACCTCCCCCAGCGGAGAACCCTCCTCGAAGGTCATGGCCGCTGATCGCAAACTCTCCCATTCTTGCTTCAGCGCCTGATGTTCGGCCCGCACTTCGGAGAACAAAGTCGCGACGTCCTTTTCCTGAAAGGTCTTCAACCCGCCGTCCATGGCGGCCAACTCCTCCAGCAGTTCGCCATGTTCACGCAACGCGGGAAGAAGGGCAAATACCCACAAGACCGCCAGCAAAACGAGTGAACCGACGAGCAGGATCACCAACCGTTTGCGTTCCTGCTTCATGGCCGGCGGTCTCCGGGACCGGGCGGGCGGCCGGTGGCCGGTCCGGCCGGGGCCTCCCCTGAAAGGTCCTCTCCCGGCAAACCGGCGGGAATAATCTGGATGGCAAAGAGGAAGCTCGCCGCATCGGCCCATCGCGCGTCGCGCTCCGGATCCACCCGCACCTTGTCGTCGGGCAATAGGTCGGCACCGGCCACCGCAGGATGCAACTGCAGCGCTTCGATCATGCCCAGCAACTGGGTAAGCTTATCCTGCGGCGTGTAGCCTTCGAGCACCACCTGCTCGATCGCCGGCGAGGCCGCCTCGGGTTGCGCCTCGCCGTCCGCGAAGTAGGTGGCCCCGTCCGCAAAGAGGATGATCCAGTCGTCGGCATGCTTCGCCTGCGCGACCGCATCGATCACCCCGCGCACGGCCCTCCCGTTGTGCACGGCGATGCGAAGGGGGGCCACCTCTTTGCGCAAAGCCAGGTTGGTGGCGCGCAGCCGATCTGTCTTTTCGTCCAGCTTCTGATACTCCTCGAGGGTCGTGCGGCGCGCTTCGATTTGCGCGGAGAGCTTCCCCACGCTAAACCGGGCGGCCAGCCACACCAGGAGCACGGCCCCAAGCAGACAGCCGGCGGAGAGCGCCCAGTACCGCATCTGCCAACGGAGCGTGGTGGCTTCCCGCTGCTCCGGGGGAAGGAGGCTCAAGGCCAGTGCCGAGGAGTCGACGCGGGCCAAAGCCAGCCCCGCGGCGACCGCGGTGGCGCCGGCCTGCTTCGAGACCTTGCTCCCGCAATGCGTCCAAGAGGAAGTGGCCAACCCCGTCACCGCTTCAAGACGCTCTTCCATGCCCGGCAACGCGGCCCCCGGTCCCGAAAGAACGACGCACCGGGGCGGCTCCGACGCATCCTCGTCGGCACTATACAACGAAAGATGCTCGTGGATTTTCTCGCTCCAAACCTCGGCGCATGTTTGCAACGACGCGTCGTAGTCTGCCTGCGTATCATTGCCGGACTCCGAGCGGCGGGCCGGCATCGGCATCCCGTTTTCGAATCGGCGGGCGAACAACAGCGCACGCCGGGTCCCGACGATCAGCTCACAGGACTGGCGTCCCAGCTCCACGGCCACAAAGGGCTCATTTTCGGCGGCTTCGGACTGCAGGACGGCGTTGTAGAGCGCCACCGTGTTGGGCACCATGCCCACCACAAGGATCCCTTCGTGCATCGTCTGCTGCAGCGCATCCTCCACCGTGTCACTGCGGGTGATGGTGAAGAGCAGTCGGGTCGCGTCGCCGTCGCGCATGCGGTGGTGCGCCATGATCGTGCCGTTTTCTCCGGCATTGAAGTAAGGCTCCGCCTCGAAATGGGCGATTTGGCTTTCGGTACGCGGGTCGTCGAGATCCACGGGCAGGGATCGAAGAACGACGCGGTCACCGGGCAACCCCAGCACGCAGGGGATGTTTCCCCATCCCTTGGCATCCAGGAGCCGCCGCACGGTTTTGCCGACGGACGCCGGAGACTCGGGCAGTTCGCAGTGGGCGCTGTCCAGCAGGACCGGCTCGCCCAGACGTCGCGCGGCCAGGACAGCTCGTATACCGACCGTACCGATATCCACCCCAACAACCTTATGGTAGCGAATCATTCTACAGCATTGGCGGTTGCAATGGACGCGCCGGGGCCAGCGGCACCAGCGATTCGCCGCTTTCCGATAATATCGTAGCGGTGACAAACACCAGGAGGTTCCGGGACTCTTCCGTCACGTCCAACCGCTGAAAGAGTTTTCCCAAACCAGGGATGTCGCCCAGGAACGGCACCTTGTGCACCGTTTCCTGCTGCACCGAGTCAATCAACCCGCCCATGACGACGGTGTCTCCGCTTCGCACCACGACCTTGGTCTGGATTTCTCGCCGGTTAATAATCGGAAGCTTGACGACCACACGACGAATATCCTCCCCCAGAACACCCTCCTCAGATACTTCCTGGTAGTTCAGAAACCCTTCAAGCCGGCTGAGCGTCGGTATCAGTAATAAGCTGATCGTCTCCAGGTCCGCCCCCACGCTGGGGACCGCAACCAGGGTAATGCCCAGTTCCTCTAAGCTGGGTGATCCTGTAGGAATCAGTGCCGTGATTTGAAACGGTTTGCGGTTTTCGTCCAGCAATGTGAGGGCAAGGGCGGTAAATTGCTCGTAGTATCGGAGGTCCTCACCGTTACGGAACTTAGCGGGATTGTTGTTTACCGTCGTCATCCGGGGAGCCGAGAGGGTTCGTCCCTTACCGCTGACGTCCAGGGCATGGAGCACGGCGGTGAACATCGGCTTGGTTAAGATCCCCTGGTAGCTTAGGTTTAACCCCTGCCCGGCCGTGGCCGGCACGCCCGTGCGCACTTCGCCAAAGGCCCCCTGGGGGCCCAACGGGGACGGACCCACATCGTCGCTGGTAAACGGATCGAAACGGACCACCTCACCGGGATCGATTTGCGTCCGCGTCAAATCGGTCCTTTGTCCATCCTGCAAAACAGTGGTTGTACTCGCGATCAGCGGTGAATTGAGGCTCCAATCCAGGCCCAGCTCCCGCAGATCTGAAATCGTGGTCTCCACAAAGTGGGCCTCGATGAAGACCTGCGGCGGATTCACGTCCAGGGCTTCGACAATCCGATCGATGACCTCGAGATTCTCCCACGTGTTTTTCACAAAGAGGGTGTGTGAGTTCCGGTCAATATGGAGCTGCGACCCCTCTGCGGGGACGGTGAACTTGGTGATCATTTCCTCCATGTAGATGACATTGGTGGAGAGGACCGTGGCCTTGCCGGCAATGGCGTTGAGGTCACCGGTGCTCGCCTGCCCTTCTTTCAAGGGTCCCCAATCTCCTCCGTGCCACTGCAGTCCCTTATGAAGACGGTAAATGCGCGTGTGCAGGGGACCCGACTGCCCTTCGGCTGGGGTCGTCACCCACAACACGCTGGTCCCCACGTGAAACTCCACGCCCATGTTTCGGGCAATGTAGTCGAGGATCTCGCGCAACGGTACGTTGTCCACTTCCACATTGACCAATTTCCCTTCGCCCACATTCTGATCCGCGATGATGTTGAAGTTGGTGTCCGTCGACAGCGCGTCAATCAAGGTGGCCAGGTCGGCGTCCTTCAGGTGCATGGTCACTAGACTGTCCAAGGCCTGCGCCGTCGGCCCGGCGTCCTCCAGGAACTTGACCGTTTCTCCCCTGACGTAACGCTCCGCCTTGAAGGTGTCGGGAACGTCGCCCGATTCCAAAGCGTCGAGCGCCATCTTGTCCCGGGCCACATCGTCCCGGGAAAATGCCTCCTCCCAGCGGTCTTCCAGGTGGGTCCGCAGGATCTTTTTCTGCAGTTCACGTAAACCCGGGTAGTCGGGGTCGTGATGCCCCAGGTCGACGCAAGTGACCAGGGCCGACGAGTACCGCTTCCCCTCGTACAGGCGCTGAGCCCGTTGCATCATCGCATCCAGCTCCGCCACCTCGGCCGAGATTCGCTCGCCTCCCTCCACGGGCGATTCGAATACCGCCGCCGGCTCGGGGTCCACGGTGCGGCACCCGAAAGGGCCGGCGGCACAGAGGATGACCAGCAGGCCCACCCCGGCAACGCCCGGTCGGTGAGCACACGCACGGGGCGAAAAAATTGTCGGATGGGCAGTCATCGGGGCCTCAGAAGCGCCGTACGGGCCTGGTTCAGGAAGGGGTGATTCTTGGTCGATGATCATTCGGGTCTCATTGTCCGGTACGCTCACCTTATTCAGAGTGGGCCTTGACACCCCACACCTCTGTTTCTAGGCTCGCTTAACCTGAAATACGCGTCAAGGCACTTCTCCTCATGCCCACTTGGCATAAAGTACACTGTTTCACTGCAATTGCCCTTCTTGGAGTCTGCCCGGGTCCGGCCCTCCTGGCCGAATCCGATATGCAGGGGCCGGAAGAAGCACTGGTTTCGCTCCAAGAGCCCGCGGGATTCGATGTTGGGTTCCGCCTTCAACACGACCAGCGCGCTATCCACCTCGGCGGCGCAGAGGCCGGTATCGCGACGGATCCGGAAATCGACGTGTTTCGCATCGTGGCCCGGGCCGGCGGCAATCCTGTTCCCTTCCTCCATCTCTTCGGCGAAGCCGGGTGGAGCGAGGCGGAAGTGAATTTCGAGGACGAGGGTGATGGCGGCGTGACCTGGGGCGTCGGTCTCCAGTCCATCATCGTGGAACATGTCATCGAGGCTTCACCCGTCGTCGGCACCCAGCGTGTGCTGAGCCTCGCGGTCGAGGCGCAGTTCCGGCAGATCGCTTCCGATCTTCGGACCGGAGAGCTGGAATACGATGAATTCCTGGTTCAGCCTTCCCTCCGCTACACCCACCACCGGCGGGGGGAACAACGATGGCACCCGGTCGCGTCGACCGGGGTGCAGGGCGAAATCGGCCTCGCCTTCTCCACCATCGATGGCGACCTGGGACCCATCGACACTGAGGAAGACAGTTCGGTCGGCCTCTTCCTCGGCACCGCTTTCCGCATCAAGGAACACTGGGTGACAGACCTGGATGCCATCCTTTACGGAACCAGCGACTTCAGCCTGTCCCTGGGATGGATCTACGACTTCTAACCCGAAGCCCTAATTCCCACCCCGCTGTACCACGGTCGCGGTGGAAATTGTCCCATTGCTGTCGGTCAACTCCACGATGTTCTGCCCCTCCTCGGCACCGTTGCGCCGGTAGTTCACCGCGGATTGATCCGTGTTGGACAGAGTGCCTAGACTGGCGTCAATCACCGCCCATAGGACCGGGGGCGTTCCCCCCCGGGCGGTGAGGGTGACCACCTCATTGGATGAGGTGAGTGTAACCTGCGCCGGCGAGATCCCGAGGGACGGCAAGGTTCCGCCTTGAACCACCAGCACGCGTGAGATACGTCCGATCGCGTCGGTCACAGAAATGTCGTTTCCACCTTGCGTCATTCCGTTCCGCGTATAGTTGGCCAGACGCCCGGTGGTAGCCGTGACCGATCCCAGGCCCGGATCGCTGACCGCCCAGGTCATCGGTTCATCCCCGCCACTCACCGAAAACGTGGCCGTGGTGTCCCCGGGCCCCAGGGTCACCGACCGGGGCGAAATAAAGAAATCATCCGGCCCGCCGGGCTCCCCGCCGGAACTGTTGTTGTCACAGCCGGAAACCACCGGCCAGCATAGCGCGCAGGCCAGGAATGCCAGCGAGAAATACCGGGCCGCACTCCAAGGTGTCTCAGAGTCATGAATCATCAGTTCACCATAGTCCGCCGCCATGAAAGGTCAACTCTGAGAGCCCTCTTTGCCAGGGGAAGGGCCAGTGCCTGCCCTCCTCCGACCCTCTTCGTCGTAATCTGAATCGACCCTCTATCCCGAACCAGATCTCGATGAAGATTACGACAAAGAACTCGACGCAGGAAGTGATTAACCAACAGGGATTTTTCCAACGTTGGGGTTTAACCCCCTCCCGCCGCCCTCACCTCGTCCACCTTTTTCCAATAAGGCGAAGCGTCGACTACCCGGCCCGAATCCATCGCTTCGTCGATGACGAAACAGGTCGTTGCCGCCTCGACGCCCTCTGCCACACCCACTTCCGGTTCGGTCCCGTGAATCATGCAGTCGGCCAACTCCTGGGCCAGGACCTCGTCGCCGCCCCCATGGGTGCCCGCACCGCGCGTGTCCTCGACTTCCCACCGCGCTTCCCATCCAACGCGGCGTACCTCGATCTTCTCGGTGATCAGATCTGCACGAATCGCCCCCTCCGTGCCCACAATATACATCCGCCGCTCCGTGATCCCGGCGCAACAGTTGGTGTGAAACGACGCCCGTATGCCGTTTTCAAATTCGAGGATGGCCACCTGGTTGTCGATGATGTCCTTGTCGGAGGTGAAGGGATTCAGATTGTGGGCCCCACCCCAGCCCTGAAAGGCCGTGACGCCGTTGGCGCTCGATCCAACCCGCTCCTGGTGCGAAATGTTCTCCGGGGTGAAGAAATTCAACCCGCCGAAGGACGCCACCCGGGACGCCCGGCTCTCCGTCATCCAGTTCACCAGGTCGATGTCGTGACAACACTTTTCGAGAACATGCGTCCCCGAGTTCTCTCTCAACCGCCGCCAGTCCCCCATGATGTACCCGCCATGGTTGAACTCCAGCGTTTCGTTAAACTCCATGCTCACGATCTCCCCAATCGCCCCGTCGCTCAATATCTCCTTCAACCGGCGATAGTGAGGGGATCGCCTCAAGTTGAACCCCATGGAGAAGAGCCCGCCGCCCGCCAATCCTGCGCGATAGACCTCCAGGGCGTCCGCCAGGGTGGTGGTCAGCGGCTTTTGACAGAAGATGTGCTTTCCCGCCGCCAGTGCCGACAGTACATGCTCCTTGTGGAAGCAGTTCCACGAGGCAACCATGACCCAATCGATACCGTCCGCCGCGTACATCGCCTCCGGACTGTCGTAGACTGATGCCTCCGGATTCAATTCCTTGCGGGCGGCCTCAATGGACCGCTCATCCGGATCCACCAGGCTGCGAAGCTCCAGCCGTTCATCCTGCTTCAATACGGCGCCCGTCACATTCCGGCCCATCCCGCCGCAACCAATCATGCCAATACCGATTTTTTCCATGGGCAATCCTATACCACGGCCCCGTACAAAGGCGCAATGGTTGCCGCAAAACCCCGGGCAGCTCACCGCGATGATCGAAGAAATCGCCGATGCGATATGTCCAACTCCCCCTCACCCTATCCCTCTCCCCCAGGGGAGAGGGGACCGCCTTCTCTCAGGTTCTGGTCTCCCTAGTGGATTTCGATTCCGTCAACGAACGGGACCCATAGGCTGCAAAGGACCTGTCATTCAAGAATGAATACGGTCACTATCCACCGCCCGCAAACCAGCCCCCTCTCCCCGGGGGGAGAGGGTTGGGGTGAGGGGCGCTCTCGTACGGGCGGGGTGACCGGATACGGCTTCAGGCAAAAGGGTAGACACCGTAAACATAAATCCGGTATTCACTCCTTAAAAAGAAAGGAGCCCGTCATCAAACAATACCGCCTCAACCGCCTTTTTCATTCCACTTCCGGCCGCTGCTTCGATGTGGCCATGGATCACGGTTTTTTCAACGTGCGAAGCGCTTTCGCCGGACTCGAGGACATGGCAACGGCCGTCGCCGCCATTATCGAGGCCGCGCCCGATGCCATCCAGCTCACCGTCGGCCAGGCGCACCGCCTCCAGTCCGTGCCCGGCCGCGACAAGCCGGCCCTCGTCCTCCGCACTGACGTGGCCAATGTCTACCCGAAGGAACTGCCGCGAACCCTCTACAGCCGGATGATCGAGGACCCGGTCGAACAGGCCCTGCGGCTCGATGCCTCCTGCGTGGTGGTCAACCTCTTCTCCATCCCCGGCGAACCCGAGGCGGGTGAACAGTGCGTCCTCAATATCGTGGAGCTGAAAGCGGCCTGCGATCACTGGGCCATGCCCCTGATGATCGAACCCCTCGTCTTCCGCCCCAACGAGGAAGCCGGCGGCTACATGGTCGACGGCGACCCGGATAAAATTGTGCCCCTGGTGCGCCAGGCGGTGGAGTTGGGCGCGGATGTCATCAAGGCAGACCCCACCGACGACACCTCCATCTATCACGAGATCATACAGGTCGCCGGCGAAATCCCCGTGCTGGTGCGGGGAGGAGGCAAGGTGCCCCCCCGGGAGATCCTGGAGCGCACCGCCGAAGTCCTCGATCAGGGCGCCGCCGGCATCGTCTACGGCCGGAACGTCGTACAACACGAAAACCCCAAGGCCATGACCCGGGCCCTGATGGCGTTGTTACATGACGGTGCGAGCGTAGATGATGCGGCGGGGATGTTGTAAGTGCGGGTCGTTTCAATCGGGTGTCAGGTTTCAGGTGTCGGGTGTCGGGTGTCGGGTGTCGGGTTTCAGTGCGGCCTCCGGCCGTGGTCATTGGTTGTTCGTTGTTGGATATTGGGGTGGTTGGCCGGAGTTTTCAGGCGTCTGAGTCGAGGCACACTCCTGATCCCGCTCCTGATCCGAATCCAGATGGATCAGGAGCGGGATCAGGAGCGAGATCAGGAGTACTCAGAAACAAGGTTTCGGGTTTCAGGTTTCAGGGTCTTTTCAGTTTCATGGAAAAATATCGGACCGGCAGGGGAATGGAAGCTTCGCCAGGCGCCACGCCGGGTCCGATTCAGTGAACGACAACGAACTGCCGATGCCCCTGAAACCCGACACCTGAAACCAACCCCTGGTTCGTCCTTCCCTTCCGCATGACGAAAGACGTTCTCTCCATCAAAGGAATCTAAATGCAAGAAATCCGGTTCGGGTTCATCGGCTGCGGGTTCATGGGGCGGGAGTTCGCCGGGGCGGCCGCGCGCTGGCCTCATTTGCTGGATCTCGATTTTCGGCCGGTCGTTGTCGCGGCCTGTGATCTTAATCTTGATGCCCGGTCCTGGTTTGAACGCTCGGTTTCCACCCTGGAATTTGCGGTAGACGACTACCGGCGGCTCCTGGAGCGGGACGATATCGATGCCGTCTACTGCGCGGTGCCGCACCATCTGCACGAGCAGCTCTACGTCGACATCCTGCAATCGGGGAAACATCTGCTGGGCGAGAAACCGTTCGGCATCGATCTCGAAGCCTGCCGCCGCATTGTAGCGGAGGCGAAATCACGTCCGGACCAACACGTCCGCTGCGTCTTCGAACAGGTCTTCCATCCCGGCTTCCTCCAGCTCTACCGGTGGGCCCGGGAGAAGGATTTCGGCGCCATCATCGACGTTGAGGCCGGGACCTGGCACAACAGCGATCTCAATCCCGACAAGCCCGCCAGTTGGAAACGGAGGGCGGAGAGCAACGGCCGGTCCGGCTGCCTCAACGACCTGGGCATGCATGCACTGGGACTCCCCTTCCGCCTGGGCTGGCGGCCGCTGAATGTCCGCGCCCTGCTCTCCAACGTCATCCCCGAGCGCCCGGACGGCCGGGGCGGCAGGGTCCCCTGCGACACCTTCGACAACGCCATCCTCGCTTGCGAAGTGGAGCAGGATGGAAAGCGGTTTCCCATGACAGTCTCGATCAAGCGGATTGCACCGGGCCACACCAACACGGTTTTTCTCCACGTGAACGGCACGCAATTCTCCGCCCGGTATAACCTGGCGAATCCA
>Ga0310125_10000842_pt1 | contig 15069 bp, 10 predicted proteins | sample CB11b_Tmax_Bot8__FD_203508 | JGI IMG/M metagenome (GOLD analysis project Ga0310125, IMG submission 203508) | Marine microbial communities from Western Arctic Ocean, Canada - CB11b_Tmax_Bot8 | ecosystem: Environmental > Aquatic > Marine > Oceanic | place: Canada: Western Arctic Ocean | collected... | reverse complement strand
AATACTTTTTTTCATCTGTTGCCACCTCGGGTCATCTGAAACCAATCCAGCAACCATGTTTACCGCTTTTTTATCTATAGCGGACATCAGCCCGCTTTTCCCTTCGTATAGTATTCTTTTTGCGTCGGTCGGTATAGATTCTAGCCTCTTAAGGATTCTACCCTTTTTTGTGCCAGACCCTAATTGGTTGGCTAGTTTTTCACCAATACCGCCACCGTAATCAAAGTCGTCACCAGACTTACTTTTATTACCACCCGCACCGTATAAAGTCATAGCAGCTTCATATAACTTACCGCCAATATCTTTAATCCCAACAGCATCTAACGTTTCCTGTTTAGCCGGTTTGGCTGTAATTTTGTTTTTAAACACTTTCCCGACCGTACTAGCTATACCATCGACACCTTTAATTAAACTGCCTGATATAACCTCACTAGCTTTGTCGGCGAGGGGAGGGGGGTTTTTAGTACTTGCTAAAGCGTTAAGTGGAAACCCGTAAGCCATAGTACGCTTTTTACTTTTACCGCCTAGATGTTTGTCAATTATTTTTGCACTAAGCCGTGCGATCCTTGGGTCTGATTGATTGTAGACTACCCCTTCGGCTTTTGTCGTGGCCGTCTTGAAAACTGATCCCGTGTCATCTGGGTTACTAGAATAATTACCTGTTGTTGTTTTGTCACCAATCTGGTTACTTTTAGAAAGAACTAATTCAACCTCTTTCCTCGTGACATCTCCCAATTTTCTAGTTGGTCCAAGTCCACCATCGCCTTGCAGAGATAAAATTCCAACCCTACCACCAAAAGCATACTTGTTATTGTTCATACCCTCAAGGCTAGCAGCACCCATCTTCTGAACACTACTCTGACGAATAACAAACTCTCCCGGCGAAAGCATAGCCGGAACGGTATCTCTATTGCCAGTTCCAGGAACTAGACCGCCTCTAGCAAAGCCGTGTATTCTACCACCCTGATTTTTACCACGAAGGCCAGCACCGGCACCAGCTAAAAATCCGCCCATCCCCTTTATGAGACTGATACTACCAAACGCCGCCATTAGAGGAATAAGGGGAGTTAAAGCTTCACCCACCTTGATGAGGGCACTGGCAAGCTCTAGAGAAGTTCTAACAAACAACTGGAAGGAACTGCTATCTGTAAGCGAACGAACCAGTCCTTGAAATTCTTCTCGCACCTTGGTGATCTGAACAGACAGAGCCTGTTGAGCCGTTGCGGCATCTTTCTCAAGAGAATTACCACCCTCGCGTGCGGCATTATAGGCTAGTTGTGCAGTTTCAAATTGCTGCAAAAGGGGGATGACCTTACCAATCTGGCGGAAACCACCAAGCTCTTCAGCAATCTTAATAAACCGCAAATCCCCATCGGCCAAACCGGAAAGAGCCTCGCTCAGTTTTCTTGCGGCCTCCATGGGGCCGACGAACTTACCCTCAGCATCGGTAAGCTTAATACCTAATTGCTCAAGATAAGCAATGGTTCTTGGACGCTGGATACGAGTAAAGATAGTACGCAAACCGGTACTAATGGATTCAGCACTTTCACGAGTTGTAGCACGAACACTCGTAAAGATAGCTAAGAGTTCTTCTAGGGAGCCACCCGCCGCTTTGAAAACACCACCAAATCTACGAACAGCACCAATAAGGTCGCCAGACTCAACGGCAAATTGTCCAGCCACAGCATTAATGGCACCCAATTGCCGTTCTAAGGCACCTACGCCCTCTCCAAACTGACGCAAAATAGCAACAGCACCCTCAGCCGTATTTTCAATATTATCGAACGTGGCGGCGAGTGTGGTCTTGGCAAGGGCAGCTAAAGCAACCTCTAAGTCCCTTGCTTGAACACCGGCTTGGGCCAAGACCCTAGTAACCTTTAGGAGATCAGTACTAGAGGTGCCAAGGCTAGAAGCCAAATTTGTGATTGTCTGCTGTAGACCCTTCAGTTCTGCCATCGTCTTTCCAGAAACCTGAGAAATCTTGATCATTTCTCTCTGGAAATCAACTGCTTCCTGAATAGCAGTGGCTAGAGAATTAGTGAGTAAGCTGACAGCCCTACTGGCAACCGTGAAGGCGGCAAAACGCTTAGTAGCTATACCAAAGCTCCTGCCCATAGCCTCTGCTGCGGACGCGGCCTTTTGTGTTTGCTTTGCTACGTTCTGTATCTGCTTCTGTGCCTGTGCAGCACCCTTAACATTAACCGGTACGGTCAAACCAGCGAGCTGTTGCCTCATCTGGTTTAATACTTGATTAGTATTTCTGGGGGCTTGTAGTTGTAGCTGTGCAGTCAGTACAAATTTGGACATCTTTTACCTTCGTTGGTGTAAGACTACACTTTCCACTTAGCTTTCCGTTATTGGTTCTGGTAACTCTTTCGGAGTTTCCTCTGGGGCCTCTGCTTTTTTGGTTGCTCTCCTTCTAGTCTTTTTAGGTTTGACTAACAAGTCATTAACATACTCTTCAGTTATATCGTAGAAGCCCTCTTCGTTAATTTTATTTCCTTCTCTGTCTATCCTGTTGTCATCGTCATCGAGTAAATAGCCTTCTTCGTCTATCCTATGACCCTCAGTGTCAATCGTCTCTCCCGTATTTGGGTCGATTAAACTGAGGTCATCATTTACAAGGCCAAACCTATCCAAAAACTTGTTCTCTGGCAAGTTCTTCTCAAACGACGAGTCTAAGTTGTAAAGTATTTCTCCTAAAGCTGATGCAGCTGAAAAGGCGATTTCGTCAGCACTCTTTTGGTTGTACTCCTCAAAAGAATTATACACGCGAGAGCCGTTTTCGTAATAAGTACAGTGAGCCACGAGGAAGTCAAACCTAGCATTGTCTGCTAAAGACTCGGCGGTGTTGTCCTCTAGGGAGATACGATCTGCGATCAAGTCCCTCAGCTCCATTCTCGCCCTTCTGATATCAATGGCAATATCTCGGCCCTCTGAAACCTTTGGCTTTCTTTTTCCGTGTCCGATGTAAAGCTCTTGCTCTAGCTTGACGATTCTTCGGGTGATATCGTCTTCGTGTTCATCTTTCTTTTCGTCCCAAACACCCCTCTTTTTCATCAAAGCCGCTAACTCTTTTTTTGTTAGTACATCGTCCTGAACAGCCTGATTCCAAGCCTTAGACTTATGCCGATCAGCCAATTTGACTAGATTATTATTGGGTCTCTGTACATAAATTTTAATTTCTGTTTTGTCGTCCAAGGTAACGGTCCTGTCCACTTTGTTTATCAACTTAACCATCTTGTCCTTCTCCTAAATCTTGATTTTGAATTGGAATACTAGTTTGGTATCTCAACCACTTTACGTCATACTGGGCCAACTCTGCGTCAACATTGCGTGCCTGTGTGTTTCCTTTATCTAGAATTTCTGATCTTACCTTTTGGAAGGTGTCATACATTATCTGTTGTTCTGGGGTCATCTCTGAGTTTTCTGTTGACCAGAGAAATGAAAAATGTTCCTCTATAGAACTCAAAGCTCCTATCATGGTGGTCTGAACTTTTTTCTTTAGTATTTTTGAAAGCCTATGTTTGGAGTCAACCCTATACTTGTCGTCCCTCATGCTTTTGTATTCCGACTGCGTCCTGATGAGGTCGTCGTAACTGTTCATCTCTACCTCCCTAAGTTTTCCTTAAATTGTTGATGTTGCATATTCGAGATCTTTATTTTTTGGTCTCTAAAGTCCTGATCCTGGACAGAACCCTTTTGTTTGATTACTCCGAGTCGCTCTTTTTTGATCATGGTTGAATTTATGGAGTTCATGCCCTCTATTTTCTCTGCCTCTTTGTTGGAATCGGTAAACACATAAACTTCCTCAGAATTCATAATCTTCTCGTTTTGTGTTCTCTCGTCTAGTTCTGACTTAGCCTTTTCTGATTCGGCATTCTTTTTCTGGATAATAAACCACCCGTCTAGCATATCATCATCTGCTATGACTTCGTCGGTGGGACACTCCACTGATTCCTGAACGTTATCATACATTCTTGACCAAATTAACAGTCCCTTCTGATCTAGGGAAAGGTGTCTACCCTTCTCGTTGGAAAATAATTCTAGTTCATCTTTTAAAATATAAAGGGAACGCCAAGGTTCGTTTCTGGCCAGATCTCTAGTTTGTGTATCAGCTAATATTAAAGAGTTGTACTTATGGAAAAGATCCTGCAAGTCGATTTCGTTGAAACTTAGCGGCTCCCCCTCAACAAAACAACACCTCTTGAAAAGCTCAAAGCTCTTCTCTTGAAGGGAAATCCCCTCACAGGTATTGACAAAATACTCGTTCTTCTCGGACCTTAGCTTAACGGAAGCTTTCTCGGCTGCCCTAATATACAGCCTAATTTGCTCCCTGAGCTGGATCTTACTCCTAGCGTTAAAAATTTCTATCTTTAGTTTTTCTAGTTCTTTTTCTATAGCGTCAATCTTTTTATCTTTTTCATCTGACCACAACCCCTTTTCAATCAGCCAATCAAACATCTCCTCTTCAGTCATCAGCTCGTCTTGCCTGCATTGATCAAACGAGTCCATAAAAACCTGATTGGCAAAAAATTCGTCCTCGGAGGTTGGGGTTAATATCCTTACATCTGATTGTCCTAACTTAACTAAATAAAAACCGGAGCGTATTCTAGATATGAAATACTCCCGCTCATATGGAGTCATGTTGAACCTCATAATAAACGGGAGTATTGCTATGCATATATTGTGTCCTTTCCTGCTCCCCCTAACTTACTCGCTGTCCTGATTCGCTATCGCAAACAGGGGGAGGTGTCCATCAGCAACAAAGGCTTGCTGATAATTACGTAATACTAGTATAAAGGTTCGTTGGGAAGACCCCTTGGCCAACATCTAGGGAGAATTTAGTTGCACCTTCTGCACCATTTTTCAGGGCACCAAAACCAAATGGGCAATCCTGCACAATATTCTGAACATCCAGATCGTTGAAGTTGGTATAACTATAGCTACAAGTGGCATTACCACCACCAGCATCTCCACCGCCATAGGAAACACTTGCAAGTCTGTTCTTGTTACCTAGATCCCATCCATACCCCTGTCTCACGCTTACGTAAATAATCTCGTTCTGGGTATTGTTTCCAGAGTCAACCGTAGTGAAAAGATTGGAATCACCATATTCGTAGGCGGAAACAAAGTCGCCAGAGCTGGTGATCGCCTCAATCTCGCACGAAATTTCGATTGGGAAATTGGCGGGACGGGTATAAGGAGTCTTTCTACCCAGTTCCAAGATGTCTTCACGACCAAAGTCAGTACTTACACTAAAGTTCTGGACGTGTACTCTATTTTTGTTAGTAGTATGATTAAATGCATTGGAGTATCCGCTACCAATAACACCTCTAATTGATTGTGGAAGAATGCTGCCGCTGATAAGAACGTCTTCACGTCTTACAATACCGCCGCTGGCATGCCCAGGAACTCCTTCGAGTGGTTTATCATTACCATTGAAGTCTTCGACCGTAACGATGGAGATCTTGCCATTGCCATCGGTTAACCAAGTCTTGTTGTTTCCAACAAGCGTCACGGATTCAGTCGCGTTCCCGTCCACGGGAATGGTATATGAAATACTACTAACAAACAGTCCGGAGCAATAGACTTCTACCTCTGGCAACACGTTCCCCGCAGCGACAGAGTTCTGTGTTTCGTCATAAATACCCAGTCTGAGGTCACATTGCTGTTTGGAGCGGGCAACCAAGCCGCTGGCGTCCGTGCCATCGACACCAGTACTGGCCATGTGGTATATGAGGGGCTTGCCATCCAAAACCTTTTCTAAGGTTACTTCAATGTCTGGCGTTCCTTCGATATTTTCATAAATTTCGATTTGACCTAGCTCAAACGCTTGCTCTAGGTTAAAGTTTGTGGTCATGCCAACGCTCTGTATGCCGTGAACCGCGTGGGGCTTGAGGATAGTCTCGTCGCCCTGATTGGATATCACTACGGCTTGGCAGGCGTAGAAAATTCTATTATTAGTACTCATGAGGGATCTCTCCTTTACGTGATGAAAAAGATTATTTTTCTAATAAATTATACACAAAAACTAGATATTTGCCTTTATTCCTTCAGTTGTCACCCTTACTATGCCCCCAAAAACGTCTGATTTAGCCATTATCATCTGTTCTATTCTAGCATTTGTAAGTCTAAGCTTTCCTCCGGGATATTTTTCAATTAGGTCTGGATACCTCAAGGCACTTGGTACGGGCGAGCCGTTGTAATCTAGCGGAAAATCACCAGAACTGTTAATAACATTGCTATTAAACAGGTGGATGGTTTTATCATTTTGCAATGAAATTATGTCAACCATCTGATTTCTAGTATATTCATCTTCTGCGATACAGTGAAATATCACATCAGAGAAGACAAATTGTCCTCCTCCTAGCTGGTATCCTTTGAATCTCCTAGTGGGCACAATCTCGACCGCAATAGCTGGCAATTGTAGTCTTGTCTCTGGGGGAATATCCCATTCCCCCTTGCTTACTTCGTTAAAATTGCTATTTGGCTGTAGGGTGCTGGTTTGAATCTCTCTTAACCAAGGGACACTGTTAGCATAAACTATATTGATATGCTTATAGCTAAAGGTCGCTTGGACTTTGGAGGTGGTAGGTATTGCTGAGTCAAAAATGACCCTGCCATGAAAATGATCAATCCTGTGTGCGTATTCCCCAACCCCCGAAGAGGGCTGAAATGTGTCGTTCACGTATACACCCGAAACTCCTAAATGGTTTGGGTCTGAACTGACAAGTGGAGAATCCATGCCATCCACGGTAATTCCACTTTGCCATACCCAGTTTTTTCTGAACCCCTCCCAAACCTGACCCGAGCTGTACGAGTCATTAGAGGAGAGTCTCAGTTTACTATAATCACTACCATTGGGGGAGACTTCCCCGAGAGTAACATTAAAAAAATTACCCTTGTCTAGCAGTGCCCAGTCTAAATACTCAATCAATCCATCCTGTATGTCGTTGGACAAGGTGGAGGAGTGAATGTCTGTAAACCCCTTAAGTGGAGTGTATGAAGTCATTATTGAAACAATCCTCTTAAGGCGTTGGTTATATCTTGTTCCCTATTCTCTAGGGCTCTAGTTATGAAGTTGTCGTCTACGGTGCCGGTGTGTTCCGACGGCACTCGCCAAGCTGTTCCTCCGACCATCGTGCCTCCCCCAGATCGTCCGAGGCTGCTTGGTGTATAATCGTACCCTACGACTACGGGTGTTCCCCCCATGGTTAACAACCAGTTCATCCAGTGAAGGTTTGTCCCCGACTTTGTAACAACGAACCCTTCCGGTAAGCCCAATAAGTTTCCAAAATCGTCTGGCTGTATTCTAAAAAGTACCGAGCCTCTTAGGGACTTATCTATTTTTGGTATTTCTATTTCTACAGTAATGCTTTCTGAAACAGCACTCACAATTGCCGCCACTGAAAGCACTGGCATTCCGGGTGGTAAACCAAAGTGTGCATTAAGGGAACCCCGTACTCCTTGTGAAAGAAGGCTAGCGACTTCTTTTTGCTCACTGATCCACGACGGAATCATCAACTTTATATTGTTTGTAACTTTTTTATAATTGGATCGTATAGTGTTGTTGACTTGGGATGACAGAGACTGGTTTATTAGGCCCTCTATCTGCTTGTTCGACTCAAGTATTTTTACGGAAATTGACATTATGACCTCTCCCAGAAGCACCCAAAATATCTGTTCTGCCTAAGACCCATGGGGAATGGCTCTCCAAACCTAGAGAATCTCATTTCCTTCTTGTCTTTGATGTCCTTGTGGACTATAACATATTTAGCTCTCATAATCTTATCAAGGTCGGTAGCAAAGAAAATTGTTTGTATGCTGTTATCGGGAATGACCATATCTCCGCCAACTTTAACCCAACTCTTACTGTCCCAGTAAACCTTGATCTTAATATCCTCCAGCTTTTCCACCTCTTTGATAATCTTGTTCTGTTTTTTGTAGATCGTGTTGTCTCTACGATGAGAGTTGATTGACCTTTTGCTAGGAATATTATCGAAAGTATCGGATATTTCCTCTACTTTTTCAATAAATACTAATTGACAAGTAACCCCAAAGATGTTAAACGTGGAGTCTACAACATCGTAGTACTTCGTGAAAACGCTCTCTGGGATATTAACTGCCATTTTTAAATACTTTATGAAATATCGTTAATGTTTATTCTTCCGGTTGGGGATCTTCTGGATGTATTTCTTCATACCATTCATCATTACTCAACTCACTTTTAATTTCGTCGTGATCCATTATGTCACTCAAGTGATTTATTGCTGCAACACTTGCTGGAATCGTTGGCTGATGCAAACGATCATAAATTGATGAATCCCATTTGATGACCGCTTTATCTCCTGCAAGATTCGTCTGTGTTGTTTCAACGCTCGTCTCACAAATTTCCGAATAGTCAATATTCGATAAATCAGAAGGCGAAACTAAAATCCAATGTCGGTGGTCGTGTGCCATTATGATACTCCAAACCGGGCTTTATCCCCGTCAAAAAGGTCTTCAACTTCTGCGTCAGATAACGAACGGTCGTACAACAATATCTGAGCGATTTTTGTTTCCAGGTTCAAAGAAGCCGTTCCATAATTGCTGTACGCTCCGGCAAGTATATCATCGCCAGGTGCTACGTCTTCGACCCAACCGGCAGGAGGACCTGTGTCCTTGACGTTGTTCAAGAAACAATCAACTGTTCCGTCATTTTGATTGACCAGCACAAATTGGTGCCATTCATCAACTGCAAATGCTTCATCATCCCACGTTACCCAACCGGCGGGATTTAAACCCGATGCAGCGTGTCCCCTTGTCCCGGAAAGACCACCACCAGGCCAAGACAAAATCCCCATGTTCAAATAAGGATATGTTTTTGCTAAGGCGATAAACCAGCCGTTAGTGCCAGAACTCGTCAGCTCTTGCGGGTTGATCCAGACAACCAGCGACCAGCCGCTGTCTAAGTCAGAATTGTCTCTGGTCAAATTAAAAAAATCGTCTGTTCCGTCAAAACTCAAGCTCCCAATGACAGACCCCCCAGATTCAAAAACAGGACCGTTAGTTAACGTCCCCTCCTCATCATCAATTGTGTTGGTCCATTTTGTGGGTTCTGCTGGATCATAAGAAGCAGGATTAGCAGCATCTAGCAGTACGACCAATCCACTGCTAACCGATGGCTCCTGATACACAAAACCAAATCTTTCTCTGTCCCCGTTCCACAGATCTTCAATTTCTGCATCGCTAAGTGCACGATCATAAATTAAAAACTGAGCAATTTTAATTTCAGAATTGTAACCCGCTCCGGCATAGCTGCCTAATTTCGGAAACCAAAAATCATCATCTGGGGCATCAGTATCAAAATCATCATGATCTGTCGGGTCTGGAAGGACAGCTTTGACGTTGTTCAAGTATGAATCAATTGTTCCAGCTCCGTCAGAAACGAACACAGCCATGTGCCACTCGTCCAGTTCAATAGCATCTCCACCAGAATAAATCGGATAGCCAGACGCACCATACCCATGCGACATCATTTTCCCCCAAACAACCCAGCCAAAACCAGGACGAAGTGGCATTCCACCAAAATTCCATATGTAAGCATACGATTCGGAACCTGGCGTCCAGTCCAATGGCATGAACCAAGACACTAGCGTGAACTTGCCGTCGTCCATGTCAGAGTTGTCTCGGACAATGTGAAATGCGTCGTCAGAACCGTCGAATAAAATCGACTTGACCGAATCAACCTCATCAAAAACCGGACCATTCAAAAAATCGCCTTCAACAGAATCAACGGTATTCGTCCAAACTTCATCGTCCCCACTGTCAAAAGAATTCGGATCTCCAGCGTCTAATTTTACAATCAAGCCAGAACTCACCGCCGGGGGATCATAAGAACTAGCTTCAGCCAGCTCAAAGTTTGCATCACTTTCGTCGTAGATAGTCCCATCTGATCGTGAAGTAACTCTGATCTTATAATCGGCTGCTTCAGTCAACTCAGAATCAATAGCCCAGCTGTAAATACCGTCGTTGTATGTGTCAGCTGAGAGGGTTGAATCAATACTACCATCTTTCCACAACTCAATCGACACAGTTCCTGTTAGGCTAACGCTGCTCCAAGTAATGCTTTCCGACGTACCGGGTTCCCATGATTCACCACCATCAGGAGTTAAGACTGTGATAGAAGGTGGTGCCGCTAAAGTAAAATTAGCATCACTTTCATCGTAGACAGTGCCATCCACCAAGGAAGTAATTCTAATCTTGTAATCTACAGCAGCAGTAAGAGAATCTGGTATAGCCCAGCTGTAACTACCTGTGTTTGCGGTATCAGATGCAAGAGTTGAATCTAAACTGCCGTCCTTATACAGCTCAATCTTTACATTTCCAGTTAAGCCAATATCACTCCACGTAATGCTTTCTGTAGAATCCAAATCCCATGATTCACTGCCATTAGGAGCAGTAACTGTGATAGACACTGGTGCTGATATAGTGAAGTTTGCATCACTTTCATCGTAGACACTACTATCGTCAATTGACTCAATCTTGATCTTATAATCTGTTGCAGCTGTTAGTCCAGCTGGTACGGTCCAGCTATAAATACCATCATTATAGGTAGCGTTTGAAATTGTTGAATCGTAACTCCCGCCTTTGTACACATATATCCTTAAATTTCCAGTTACGTTAGCACTGGTCCAAGTGATGTCATGTGAAGTGTCAGGTTCCCATGATTCACCACCATCAGGAGCAGTAATTGTAATAGAAGCTGGTGCAGATAGCGTAAAATTTGCATCACTTTCGTCGTAAACAGTTCCATCAACTAAAGATGTAATTCTAATTTTGTAATCTGTTGCAGCAGCAAGACCAGACGATATGTCCCAACTATAAGTAGTGTCGTTTGCTTCGTCCGCAGAAAGCGTTGAATCCAGACTACCACCTTTATACAACTCAATCTTTACATTTCCTGTTAAATTAACACTGCTCCAAGTGATATTGTGCGTTGAACCAGTTTCCCAGTCTTCGCTGCCATCTGGATCTGTGACTGTAATGGAAGCGGGTGCTGCTAATTCAAAATTAACATCACTTTCATCGTAAACACTTCCATCGACTAAAGATGTAATTCTAATTTTATAATCTGTTCCATCTGCTAATCCAGCTGAAATAACCCAACTATAGGTGCCGTCGTTTGCTTCATCTGACGATAATACTGAGTCTAAGCTTCCATCCTTGTACAGCTCGATCTTGACATTTCCAGTTAAGTTAACATCGCTCCAAGTAATGCTTTCTGTAGAATCCAAATCCCATGATTCACTACCGTTAGGAGCCGTAACTGTAATCGACGATTCATCATCAGTGATCGTGACAGTCGCGACATTGGCAGATCCGTTAATTGTCACATGCGAGTCACCACTACTGATACTATCCAGAGTGACAATAACAGTCTCGTCGCCTTCGACAATCGCGTCGTCGATAATGCCACTCACGTCGATGGTAGCCGTCGTCGCTCCTGCGGTGACGGTAACCGTGCCGCTGAGAGCAGTATAGTCAGTTGTCGCAGTCGCAGTCCCAGTGACGCTATAGGCGATCACCGTGTCAGTAGAGCTGACTGCCGTCTGCGTGACAGTAAACTGTCCTGGGTCGCTACCATCTTCAGCAGCCGTGCCATCGGTAGCTGTGATGGAAACGGTCGCCACATCGTCGTCAGTGATCGTGACAGTCGCAACATTGGCAGACCCGTTGACCGTTACATGGCTGTCGCCACTACTGATGCTATCTAGGGTGACAGTAACAGTTTCGTTGGCCTCAACAAAAACATCGTCAATGATGCCAGTCACGTCGATGGTAGCCGTCGTCGCTCCAGCAGTGATGGTGACCGACCCGCTGAGAGCCGTGTAGTCAGTTGTGGGAGTCGCATCTCCTGTGATGCTGTAAGCAATCACTGTGTTAGTAGAGCTGACTGCCGTCTGGGTAACAGTAAACTGCCCAGGATCACTACCATCTTCAGCAGCCGTGCCATCGGTAGCTGTGATGGAAACGGTCGCCACATCGTCGTCGGTAATCGTAACAGTCGCAGCATCGGCAGTATCATCAATAGTAATTCCACTGTCGCCGCTGCTAATGCTGTCTAGGGTGACAATAACAGTTTCATTGGCCTCAACAATCGCGTCGTCGATAATACCACTCACATCGATAGTAGCCGTCGTCGCAGAGGCGATGATGGTAACCGTACCACTGAGAGCGGTGTAATCAGTTGTCGCGGTAGCAGTCCCGGTGATGATGTAGGCGATCACTGTGTTAGTGGGGCTGGCTTCGGTCAGCGTAACAGTAAACTGTCCAGGACCGCTACCATCTTCGGCAGCCGTGGCGTCGTTGGACGTAATAGAAACGGTCGCTGAATAGGATGCATCTTCGTCTCCAGTTTGGTCTCCAGTGTAATACCAAGACAGTTTCATACGCTCCCCGATGACGCCTGAGTTATGAATACCATTAAACGAAACGTTAGCAGGGATAATCTCCGAATTTCCACGCTGATCGGTGGAAAATACGGAAGAGCCGTGCCTGATATCGTTGTCACTAATTACTTTTTTAAACACTGTTATTGTTATCCTAAATTAGTTAGCGGTGTCCCCAGTGTAGTATCTTACATCATCAAACCGGTCTTCTAACCTCGACTTCATTGTTCCGGTTGGAACAAATTGGTTTAATAGCGGATCAACGCTAGCAACAACGCCCGTGTCAAATACGAGAGTAATCATACTCCCGTTTTTAATCGGATTGCTGTTATTGGCTTTAATAATTATGTTATCTGCCATTATATACTCTCCAAATTTTATAAAGTTGCATTAAAGTAGCATTAAAGTAGCATTAAGGTTGTGCGTATCCGGCACGGCACCCTACGTCATTTTTATAAATTTCCAAATTAGCCCATGCTCTGAACTACCGGTATCATTGACAACAAGGGGATTCGCCCCAATGCTGCCTTGGTACTCCACACAAATGGCTAGCCACCAATTATCCCCGCTATCATCAACGTCGAAATAGCCCATCACATAGGCTCCAGGGTATCTGGGTATGATACTATTACGTTTTCTTCCCGAGGTTAAGGTTTCTTCCAAATCGTCATCAGTATTATTCGTATGAAGATTCCCGTTGGTAGTGTCGTAGTAGCCAAACATTGGCATTACTGGATATCCGTGCCTGTTGATAATGTCTAGGTTTGTGTGATCCGGTCCAGTGGCCAAGTTGTTCCGAAGATCCCCGCCGGGAGGTGTCGTCGATTGGACGGTGTCCGTGGTTACTTGCAGCATTGGTCCGCCCAACCGCCAATTTCCTGTATCTAGTCGCCCTATGCGTTCCCGAGTGTGATCTACAGGATGGTTGTGATGGAAGGGTTGGTCAAGAGTAAGAGCCGCATGCTGGTAGTTGGTGGGCTGTATCTCAACGGTTCTGGTGGTCAGTTTGTGACCAGCTTCCTTCTCAGACAGGCCGACACACGGACCTATGTGGATTCTAACATCGTCGCCGTCTGTAAAATAAGTATTTTCGACCCCATCCCTTTTTGTGTGCGGTCCAGTTTGTATTTTACCTTGGATACCGTGAGCAATATCGAGAACATAGTCTTCGTCGTGGTGTGCCCAGTCTATTGGGTAGGTATCGGTCGATGGTAGGTCCAACCCCTTATTGCTAATAATAATAGAGTTTTTGTGGCTCGTCTTCTGACCCGCATAGTTACCAATAAACACACTGTTGTCAGTCCCCGAAGCCTCAAAGGCACTATCTCTACCTATATACACGCCACCCTCTGTGCCCAAACGGGAAGACTTAGATGCCGCCCTGTAACCCAACGCAACAATAAACGTAGAGTCCTCCCAAACGGGAGGGGTTGAAGCGAGGTCGAAAGCACCAGAAGCCTCCTGCATCGCCTGATCACCAATAGCTACACAACTCAGAAGACCGCTCGACGAGTTCATCGCATTTAAACCAATACCAACATTCTTAGTAGACTTTGTACTGGCCTCGTGAGCATTATTGCCGATAAAGACTCCGTCTTCGGTGTGACGGGAAGACGAATTACTCTCATTGCCTATGGCCACGACGCCGGTTGAGTCAACACTTGAGCGAGATGAGAAAGACCCAAGAGATATGTTACCGATTTGACGAACACTGTTTAGGAGGGCCTCCTTACCTATACCTATGCTGTGGCCAACGCCAGAGGCGGCATCGCCCGCTTCACTGCCAATCAAAATGTTATTAGCCATCAAGTATTCAGTTACGTGATCGAGGTCGTCCCAATTCTGAACTGTCGAGTCGAACCCATGACCAGCCTTACGTCCAATAAACACCGAATTACCACGATGAATGTCGCCGGCGAGAAATGTATTGGCTTGAGAGTTACCACCAGCTAAATGCCCAATCATAACGGTGTAGCTGTGACCAGAGGCCGCTTCACCAACTCTAGATCCGATAGCGGTGGTAAACGTGTTGGAACCCCTGCTTGGGATTTCGAGTAGGCCAGAACGGTCAGTTATAAGTATATTGCCACTACTAACCTCAAAACCTGTAGTATCTCCGTCGTTAGCCTTTAAGTCCTGTAGTACTAGGAAGGAAAGTTGCCCACCATTACCTGAATCTAAGACATATTTATCATTCTTAATTGCAATGCCGCTTGTGGCACTCTTGCTGGTGATACCTTGGATGGCGTCGTAGTTACTAACCGCCAAGCCGCTAACGGCAATACCGCTTCCACGCCAATCAATTTCACCCGCCCAGTCGTTCCAGATATAATTGCCGCTTTCTATAGTCGTATCGTAAAGAACTCCAGAAAGCTCGTATGGATCTAAAACCAATACTTTAACATCGTTTGTTTGGTCTTCAACTAGTCCGAACTGAGTACCCCTGATACCGCTAAACGCAACGCCCGATCCGTCTGGAACGCCATGGATAACATTTCGGGCAAAGGGGGCAGAGCTGGGGTTTTCGCCACTAGCCATAACATTCCAGCCATAACTAGAACTGGCGTCCCAACCTATTTCGTAGATACCCGACGTATACCCGTTGCCCGCTAAGGTAGTAAGGTCAACGGTGATG
>Ga0310125_10000841_pt1 | contig 15077 bp, 14 predicted proteins | sample CB11b_Tmax_Bot8__FD_203508 | JGI IMG/M metagenome (GOLD analysis project Ga0310125, IMG submission 203508) | Marine microbial communities from Western Arctic Ocean, Canada - CB11b_Tmax_Bot8 | ecosystem: Environmental > Aquatic > Marine > Oceanic | place: Canada: Western Arctic Ocean | collected... | reverse complement strand
GCAGTACCAGCATCGAATCAAGCAACCAGTTCATCAACCTCACCATTATGAGTTGTGTCCACTTGCGATGGCCATCAGCACCAACACCACGATCGTGACCATGCCAATCGCCATTCCGATGCCATAACCCTGCAATGTACCCCGCTGTGATGGTTGAATGGCTAAGCCCAGTGCCCGCGGCAAAAACCCCAAGCCCATTACCAAGCTATCGATCACCAATCGATCGAATTGATAAAAGACCCCACCAACCACACGCAACGGGCGCACAATCATTGCATCATACAACTCATCAACGTAATACTTATTTGTCAACACACGAACTGTGGACACAAATCGATCTGCAAACTGTTCTGCGGCATCACGATTGAGCCAATGAAAGTAGGCAGCAGCCATGATCCCTACCACCGATATCACGCCACTAACGACCATCATCAGTCCATGAAGATGAACGCCCTCGCCCACCATTGGCACGTGAGCAGGTCTGGCGGCAGAAGCCGCAACCATACGCTCGATCCATTCGTCGCCCAAGAACCCGGCGGTCAAGGCACCACAGGCCAGCACCAAAAGCGGGGCATTCATAAGCCAACTCACTTCATGGGCGTCACGAACATGCTCAACTTGCACTGAACCGTTTTTGGAAATGCCATGATCCGGTTCTGCGCCATGATGCTCAGCGCCCATTTCATATTTCTCCGGCCCGGTGAAAATCCGAAACCACAGGCGAAACGCATAAAAGGCTGTCAGCAATGCGGTCAATAACCCAATCACACCCAAAACATTCGGTAATATCAAATGTTCGTTGATCCCTTTCTCAAATGTGGCCGCAAGAATCATATCCTTTGAAAAAAAGCCTGCGGTAAAGGGGAATCCGGCCAACGCCAAGCACCCAGAAAACATCAACCAACAAGTAACCGGCATTTTTTTTCTAAGCCCTGACATTTTTCGCAGATCAAGCTGCCCTGCCAAGGCGTGCATAACCGACCCCGCAGTTAGAAACAGCAATGCTTTAAAGAATGCATGTGTAAACAGATGGAATATCCCGCCCGCTGTGGACAAGAAACCTACCGCCAAGAACATGTACCCCAACTGTGAAATTGTCGAATAGGCGAAGATGCGTTTGATGTCGTATTGACATAATGCAATCGTAGCAGCGAACAGTGCGGTGATTGCGCCGATGACCGCAACGGTTGGCAATGCGTACGGCGAAATCTCGAACAATGGCAGCATCCGTGCAATCAGGTAAACACCTGCTGTTACCATTGTGGCGGCGTGTATCAGTGCCGAGACCGGAGTGGGGCCTTCCATCGCATCAGGTAACCAGACATAAAGAGGAAGCTGGGCACTCTTGCCAAAAGCACCCAACATCAACATGAACGGTATCAGATGATCCCTCCAATCCGTTGCACCATTCTGCATCGTTGCCGACACGGTTGAGAGCATCTCATGAATCACCACCGTGTCGTAGCGGATATACGCCGTAAAGATCCCAATCATAAACCCTAAATCGCCTACCCGATTGACGATAAAAGCTTTCTTCGCCGCTGCAACCGCCGTTGGCTTGTTGTAGTAATGGCCGATCAGCAGATACGAACAGAGCCCAACCCCCTCCCAGCCCAGAAATAAGAGCAATAAATTGTCGGCCATGACCAATGTGGTCATGGAAAATATGAACAGACAGACGGCTGAAAAGAAGCGAGCATATCCACGATCTCCTGCCATGTAACCGGCAGCATAAATTGCGACAAGAGCACCAACGCCGGTAACCACATAAAGCATGACAATCGTCAGTGAATCAAGAAGATATGAAAAGCCAGCAACAAATATGGGCTTGCGAACGACAAATTCTTTTTCCCCATCAGTACCATCGCGTGCAATCACCTTGCTGCCAGGATTCCCATTGGCATAAGACTCTGCTGGAATCCTTGATGAAAAGGTCTTCAAACCCCAAATGTTGATCCAGTCAAACACCTCAACGGTCTTGGGTTTGACGGACTCATTTCCATTCGGAGAAAACGAACCACTAATTAAAATAGTGATCCCAAACGTTGCGCAAATGGCCAAAATACAGATCGGTGCTGACGCCACACGAAGCTGACGCTTCATCGCACAAAGACCGCACAACACCGCAGCTCCTGCGGGGATCCAAGGTATCCATTTGGCTAGTTCAATATCCATGCGCGGATTTAAAAAAGCTTTCGGCTAAAAATCGATTTAGCCTCGCAACTCACTCCATGCCTCAGGATCCAGCGTCCGCTTACGTCGAAAAAGCAAAACAACTAGACTCAACGCCAATGCAGCTTCAGCAGCCGCTACGGTTAAAACAAAAATGACGAATGTCTGTCCGGTCAAGTTCCCGTGAAACCGGCTAAAACCTACCAACGTGATCACAACACCCTGAAACATCATCTCGGTACACAGGAACATCATGATCATGTTGCGGCGACACAGAAATCCAACCAGGCCAAGGATGAATAGAACCGCCCCGGTAAACAAGAAGTGCGACAATACCAAACTGTGCAATTCCGATACGACCATGGCTTATTGATCTGCCCCCACTTTTGGATCAAACGAATCGATGCGTGTTTTAGCGATCACCACAGCGCCAACCAAGCAAACCAGCAAGATGATTCCTGCCAGTTCAATACCCAGTGGATGGCCTTGGAAAAGATCCAACCCTATCCGCTCTGCATTACTGAGTTGCTCGAACTCACCGGCCAAAGCTTGCGCCAATGCACCGTTTTCCCTCGACATGTTTTGTACTGGCCGTGAGGTCAGAACCCCCGCAATAACATCAGCATCGGCAGGTGCTGCGGAAAACTGGTTGGGATGAAGCAAGTTTTCCTCTGCCGTTGGAAATGCTGCGGTAAGTATCGCCGACAACAGAACGAACCCAATAATCACTGCTGCCACCGGCTCGCGCGGAATACGGTCGTGATCTGGACGTTCGTCTGAATCCCCGCTTTGGCTTGCAAGCATGATGACAAACAAGTAAGTCACCAGAATTGCTCCACCATAAATAATCACCGACGCAAACCCAATGAACTCGGCGCCAAGAATGAGTATTAAGCCGGCGCTGGACAATACCACCATAACAAACCATAACGCTGCATAAACTGGCCGATCATGAGTAACCACCCGTGCAGCTGAAATGATCGCCACGGCACTGAAAATGTAGTAATACACCATCACCGCATGTCCAACACCACGGTCCGTGGGCTCCGGCAAATACTCCGCCAGCAGCAACCACAAGCCCCCAAGCGTGGCTGCACCCAAAAGTGCACCGAACTTTCCGGGCTGAAAACCGCGGCGTGGCATCATCATGTAGAGCGAGATCGCTGCAAGCGTCGACGCGATGTAGATTAAATATGGCATCGCCGGCTAAACGGGCCCGCAAGCGAGGATTGAACTTGGTAGCAATCAGAATCACCCGTGTGATTGGTGCAACAGCATAGGACTGGCACCGGTCGTTTGCAACAAAGCACGCCAACTCCCAAGTGCTGGACCACTCGCTATTTACCTGTGATCAAACAACGTAAATAAATGCCCTACACCGCACCCCACCTGGCCCCATCCAATCCAGCGGAGCTTGCCGCATCACATCCACACAAACCACTGGGCAAGCGGTAACGGTGGGCATTTCAATGAAAAATTATAATTTTGGTGTAAGACAAGGGACCCAATACAAGATATAATAAATATAAATACCTGTTGGCTACGTCTTAACGGATCTATAAAATCGACGATAGATAACACTCGAATTTCGTTCGCGGAGGCATCTTGCTTACTCTACTGGGCCCCCAAACAACCTGTTGCGATAAACTGCCACGCCGCTCTTTTCTAAAGGCTGGGTTTCTAGGGTTGACCGGGATGAGCCTGGCACAAATGCTGCAGATCCGCGCACACACGGTTCAAGCCAGTGGTGTGTCACTACCCAAAACCTCGGTGATCTTTCTTGAGTTGGCAGGCGGTGCCAGTCAATTTGAAACGTATGACCCAAAACCCAATGCTCCAGCAGAATATCGTGGCTGGTTTAGTGCCATTCCAACCAAACTACCGGGGGTCCAGTTCTGCGAACTAATGCCACAGCAGGCAAAAATTGCCGACAAGCTTGCGATTGTCAGGTCGGTGTACCATCACCTGATCAACCACGATAGTGGAGCGCATTTAACCAGCACCGGTTATGATGTCGGCAACACAGATATCAACCTCACTCCCAGTATTGGATCGATCGCAACGAAAGTTCGAGGCGCTAATGCACCGGGACTGCCAGCATATGTCACAGTGCTCGGCATGCCGATATATGGCCGCTCGGCGTACTTGGGAAACAGCCATGATCCATTCCACATTGGCAATCCGAATGACGGTAACTTTAAAATCAAAAACCTGACGCTACCTGACGGGTTAACCACAAGCCGACTCACTGACCGGCGCACCCTGCTCCGGTCATTCGATAATGCCAAGCGAGTACTCGACAACCATGGTATCGCCAGCGCAATGGATAAATTCACACATAAAGCATTCGGCATGGTTACCAGCGATCTAGCCCGTAATGCCTTTGATATCAGCCAGGAATCTCCCGCCGTGCGGGATATGTACGGCAGGAATGGCTATGGACAGAGCGTTTTGCTCGCACGGCGCCTGGTGGAAGCAGGAGTCACTTTCATCACCGTGACCGAAGGCTCATGGGATTTTCACGATAACGCCAAATCAGCCTCACTAAATAAAAGCCCCACTTACGATAGGGCGGTGGCGGCACTTGTGAATGACTTGCAAGCACGAGGATTGGATCGTGACGTACTGGTTGTGGCCATGGGAGAGTTCGGTCGCACACCAAAAATCAACAAGCTAAACGGCCGAGACCACTGGCCACAGGTCATGAGCGTGCTTTTTGCCGGCGGCGGCTTACAGATGGGACAGATCATCGGTGCATCCAACGCCAAAGGTGAAGAGCCTATCGACGCGCCGTACAAACCACAGAGCGTCCTGGCTATGGTCTACCGGCATTTGGGTATTGATCCGGCCATGACATTCGACGACTTGACGGGCCGCCCACGACACCTCCTCGACCACCGTACCTTAATAAAAGAATTAATCTGATCCCCTCACTGGACCCAGGTCATCTATCCATCATTTACGGATTCCACCGATTGCAAAATCTGCGGCTTTTTCTTCACACGAGTTTCAAACTCGTTGCGAAACTTGTCAACAATGGTGCGTATTGCCCAGTTCGCTCCGTCTGCCAAACCACAAATGGTTGATCCCTGACCGCTGGGCAAAGCCCCCATTGACCCAGCCACTTCGTATAACAAATCAATATCCTTTGCATGACCTTGCCCGCGTTCAATTCGGCTGAGCAGTTGGTACATCCAATGCGTCCCCTCCCGACAGGGCGTACACTGGCCACATGATTCATGACTGAAAAACTGAGCAATATTGCGAGCCACCGCCACCATATCAGTGTGTTCATCCATGACGATCACACCAGCCGTTCCCAACCCCAGACAGTTGTATTTAGCCCCAACATCAAAATCAAGTTGCGCGTCATAATCGTCCGGACCGACCACACCAGTTGAAATGCCACCCACAATAGCCGACTTGAATTTGGCGCCACCACGCATCCCACCGCAAAACTCCTCGATCAAATGAGACAGCTTGATTCCCAGTTCTTCCTCGTATATGCCGGGCCGGCTAACGTGCCCGGAAACGCCAAAAAGTTTGGGTCCGTAGCTAGCTGGTACCGTTGGCGGTACACCGTCAGGACGCGGGACTCCCATGGATTTAAACCAGTCGACACCAAGTTCCAGAATCGGGGGCACCATCGCCAAGGTTTCGACATTATTAATAATTGTTGGTCGGCCAAAAGCACCCGCCACAGCCGGAAATGGTGGTTTGATCCTAGGCCAACCACGCTTTCCTTCTAACGATTCGAGAAGTCCGGTTTCCTCGCCGCAGATATATGCACCTGCGCCGCGGTGCACATAACACTGCGGCGTGCGGCCGTTGATCTGGCCAAGCAATGATTTATTGCCGAAGATTTTGTTCTCATAAGCCTCATTAACTGCATACTTCAGCGTTTTAGCCTGCTGGTGATATTCGCCGCGAATATAGATATAGCTTGTATCAAGTTGACACGCATGCATACAAATCGCAATACCTTCCAGCAGCAAATGCGGGTCGTAGTCCAACAACAACCGGTCTTTAAATGTCCCCGGCTCAGATTCATCTGCGTTTACCGCCAGGTATCGCCGGTCACCATCCACTGGAGGTAAAAAACTCCATTTCATGCCCGCCGGGAACCCCGCACCACCCCGACCGCGCAATTCAGCTTCCTTGACAAGTTCAACCACCGCGCCTGGCTTCATCCCCAGGGCTTTTTTAAGCCCTTCATAGCCGCCGGTATCAAAATACATGTCAATATCAATAAGCTTACGATCCCGCGGGTCACCCCAGGGTGGCGTGGGAATCCTTTTAGTTAAAACAGGGCGATCTAATGCCATAAGCGTTTAGGCCTCGCCCGACGGAGCATCTGATTGGTCATCAGGTTTTCTGATCTCTATCTCATCGATCGTTGTGCGCCGTAACGTCACAGTAGAACTCACCTTCTTCTCTTCAACCTGCTTATTCACCCGGCATTTCTGCTTGCGATCAACAGGCTTAACCACATCGTGAATAAGCAAACCCGCATGACGACAAATTCGTGTAAACCAAAGCATTTCACATTAGCTCAAAAGATATCACTCCAAACCATCTAAAATCTGCTCGAAGTTCTCTGCAGTCAGGTTTTCATGCAATGTCTCATTCACCAGGGCACAAGGTGCCGTACCACAAGAACCCAGACAACCAACGGTCATCAGCGTAAATTTTCCATCTTCAGTGGTCTGCCCTGGTTCAATATGCAGTTTGGCCTTAATACTTTCAAGCAAATCTATCTGTCCCAGCAGTTCACAACTGATTGACTGGCACATCATGATCAAGTATCTGCCCTTAGGGTGTAGCCAAAAATCGTCATAGAACGAGGCTGTATCAAGTAGTTGCGATGCACTGGTTTCAAGAAACTCAGCCGCTTCTTCCAAGGCTTGGTACGGAATCCAACTGTGTTTATGCTGAACAGCATGCAGAACAGGCAATGTCGCCGCTTGGCGACTCGGGAAACGGGGGATCACTTCCGCTTCAAGCATCTTTTTCAGCTCATCGTCAAGATAAGGCTCCTCACGACGCTCGATCTGCATCGTGGCCGAGTTTTTCGCAATCCATGCCATAAAATCTGTGTCGAATTTCCGATTTCAATATTCGGAATTGCCTCTGCGGGACTCAGCGGTCCAACTCGGCGGCGATGATATTCAAACTGCCTAACACTGCAACGATGTCCGCCAACAAATGGCCTTCGATCAACTTGGGGAATACTGAGTAGTTAATAAAACTTGGCGCCCGACAACTCGCTCGCCAAGCCCGAGGGCCACCATCACTGACGATAAAGAATCCAAGTTCACCATTGGCTGTTTCATTCGCCGCATATGACTCACCCACAGGTGCCTCCCAGCCGCGATTTGTCATCACTAATTCAAAATGCTGAATCATCCCTTCAATCGAACCGTAAACAGACATCTTTTCGGGCTTCGTAAGTTTTTCATCATCATCTACATTTACTGGGCCAGACGGAATGTGGTCGATCAGCTGATCAATGATCGCAAGCGATTGGCGGATTTCTTCGACACGTACAAGATATCGGGACAAAACATCCCCTGTAGTAGCAACTGGCACTTTAAATTGAACTGCCTCAGCACCCGCTCCATCCCAATTATCCTCGTAGCACAGGTATGGCTCATCCTTCCGTAGATCCCGCCGCACCCCGCTGGCCCGAGCAACCGGACCTGACAATGACCAAGCGATTGCATCATCGTGGTTAATCGCGCCAACACCTTCTGTACGATCGCGAAAAATTCGGTTCTTATTAAGCAGCCCCTCCAGATCATCGACTGCAGGGGGACATTGCTCATGAATAAATCGCTTAACCATGGATCGGAATTGCTGTTCATCGGGCAAGTCATACATCAACCCGCCAACTCGCGTCCAGTCACAATGGAAACGCTGCCCACTGACGAACTCGAGGATGTCATAGATTCGCTCTCGCTCATTGAATCCGTACAGAAACGCAGTAAACGCGCCTAGATCAAGGGCTGCAATGGGTGCACACAACAGGTGGTCTTGAATGCGGGACAGTTCGGCAACAATAGTACGCAACGCCTTGCACCGAGGAGTGATATCAATACCGAATAATCTCTCCACTGAAGTGTGCCATGCAATGTCATTGGCGACTGGAGAAACATAATTCATCCGGCTGACAATGGTTACATACTGGTTGTAATCAAGATGCTCGCCAAGCTTTTCGAATCCCGAATGCAGGTAACCAATATGGGGTGTTGCCTTGACAACACGTTCGCCGTCTAATTCCACCACAATCCGAAGTGTGGTGTGAGTTGCTGGATGCTGTGGACCGAAGTTAAGCATCCAACGATCACCATCCGTACTGTGCCCGTCAACAGGTCGTGTGGCGGCATCGCTATTCTCCACATAGGGTGTCGTTTCTACATCAACATCAAACGGCTTGAGATCGTAGGGCATGGGATGGATAACCTGACCAAATCTATCGACAATTGTAGTTGGCGCCAGCCACAGTAGCCAATACTACATCTGACAACTTAAACTTATGCTTCAATCATGCAATCTGATCAGCAATTTTCATACAAGACCGTCCAGGACATTGCCACTCAAATGGGCTTTACCTTGGTCGGTATTGCGCCAGCGATGTCGAGTGATCATGGTGATTACATGCGCCGGTGGCTGAACGCACAAAAACATGGCGAGATGGCCTATCTAGCGAAGCATCTGGAGAAACGATTAGATCCTGGCAAGCTGTTTCCTGGGGCTAAAAGTGTCATCTGTGTTGCGGATTGTCACGCTTGCCATTCTGACTCAGCCGGCTCTGATCAAAACCGCACAGGCAAGATCGCGCGTTATGCCTGGGGTGATGATTATCACAAAATCATCAAATCTCGTCTTTTTCAGCTAGCGGACGCATTGCGTTCACGATGGCCTGATGAGCATTATCAGGCAGCTGTTGATACCGCGCCTATCCTCGAAAGAGAACACGCCCATCGCGCCGGATTGGGGTGGATTGGCAAACACACACTACTCATTCACCCCAAGCGGGGCTCATGGATGTTGCTCGGCCAGATCGTAACAACTCTGTCAATCAACTTTACTCCTCCTCGTGATGCTGAGGTCACCGCCGAGACCCTCGGGGAACCGATTACTGATCATTGTGGAAGTTGCACACGCTGTATTAACGCTTGCCCAACCGAGTGCATCTCGCCAGATGGCTATCAGCTGGATGCCAGCCGATGCATCAGTTACCTGACGATTGAACACCGTGGTGCTATTGAACCCAACTTATTCAAGGCAATGGGCCAATGGGTAGCCGGATGTGACATCTGCCAGGAAGTCTGCCCTTTTAATAGCCCTGAACACCAATCCAAATATCCAGTGATCCCCTTACACCACCGCTACACACCGCGACCACCGGCGCCTGGCATTGACCTACTCGAATTGCTTGACTGGGACACCAAAACCCGGCAAGAAGCATTCCGCGGTTCAGCACTCAAGCGGATCAAGCTGACCCAGCTTCGGCGCAACGCAGTCATTGCAGCTGGCAACTATCTCACCCAACATCAAGACGGCGAACTCTACCGCCGACTCAATCAAATCGCCAAGGACCCCAACGAGTCGGACTTGGTTCGCTCAACAGCCCAGCAAGTATTATACGCCAACAATGCTGTACCCGGCATCGACATGGATGGTTTCGCCAGTCACACCACTGGCTAAATCAGACAGAAGATATGCAGCTGTTTTACCCGCTTCTTCACCCTTGATATTCCGACGAAGTGATGACTTTCTCTCCTGGTTCTCGAACATCTCAGAAATACCACCGACCGCGGATGCCGCCAGTGTCCTCAAAGGACCACCACTAATGGTATTGACCCGAATATTCTTTTCCCCAAGTTCAAAAGCAAGATAACGCGCAGTATGCTCAAGAGCTGCCTTGGCAACACCCATCACGTTATAACCCGGCACAACCTTTTCACCGCCGTAATAACTCATTGATATGATCGACCCACCGTCAGGCATCACATCCGGTGCCCGTTGGCCCATGGCGAGCAGTGAATATGCGCTTATCTCCAGTGCCTGGTTCCAAGCCTGCCGTGTAGTCTGATGGAACTTGCCAGGTTGCAAAAACTGTCGATCAGCAAAAGCTATTGCATGAACAATGAAATCGATCGATCCGAAGTCACTGGCAACCTTATCAAAGACCGTATTAAAGTCCTCATCCTGCGATACATTGCAGGGTGTCAGCCATGGGTCTTCATCACCCAGTTTTTTAATTGCGCCACGTACTCGCCGCTCCATTTTTCCTTTTTCGTCAGGCAGAAAGGTATAGATACATTCGCCCCCCGCTTCGAGAATCTGCTTGGCTATGAACCAAGCATAACTGCGATCATTCAGGACCCCGGTAACGACACCGCGTTTACCACCCATGATGCCCATTGACGAACCTGTCCTTTCCGCTAAAGGTTGTACAGCCAGGCTCATAATTAAGACACTATCGGTAGAACTCAATGATCAAATTCATGTTCACATCGAACGGAACTTGATCGGGTGTTGGTATGGTAGCGATATTGGCTGTTAGTGTGGAAGGGTCAAAACTCAGCCAGCCAAGAGCCTCATGCCCCGGCATCGACTCAAGATTTTCGCGCACAAGCTTATGTATGCTCGGTTTCAATGTGATCTTATCGCCAACCTTCAACTGAAAGCTGGGGCGATCCGTCTTTCGATCATTAACCAACACATGCCCATGGACGACAATTTGCCGTGCCGCCCAGATGGTCCGAGCCCAACCGAGGCGACGGATAACATTATCCAAGCGTTGCTCGAGCAACTGTAACAGTACGTCGCCGGTGTTTCCCTTGGCCCGGCTAGCACGCTTCAGGCACAAACGGAACTGACGCTCCAAGACGTTGTAGTGGTAGCGTAACTTCTGCTTCTCGTTGAGTCGCACACCATAATCACGCAGTCGTCGACCACGAAAACCGTGTATTCCCGGCGGGTTGAGTTGCCGCCTACCGGTATGCTTGGGGATATCCGCAATCGGAACGCCCACCCGACGAGAAAGCTTAATTTTGGGACCTATATAGTTCGCCATTGCCTACCTACAAATACCCCACCCCTAAACTTCACTCATCATCCCTGATACCGATGATTCCATCCATCTCGCCCAAGACCTGTAAGCCCCTAGGCGAGCCGCACATTAAACCGTAGCGTGGACGATAGGTCAAACGTGTTGCACGCGAACCGGCCGGTTCCACTAAGAACCCCCCGCACTCATACCTGGGTTCCAAACTAGGGGCCGCGTCTTATCGGCCATTATGACAGTGCAATGAGGATTCAGCCAACCGTCATCTTCCCCCATCTGAAAACCCCAATCCCCTGCCAAGTACATGATCAAGCAGTAATTACAAAAGTTGTCCGCACATCATTCGGTTGCATACCAGTTGCCCACAGGCCGGCAGTTGGCCTGTTCGTGCCTGTTTGAATATGACTTGTTGTCCTACTGCAACACAAGGCAACTCACTCGTCGGTCACGCAACCCTCTGACGCGTTCTTGACACTTTTAATGTACTTATACAATGTCCCACGCGTAGCTTTGTATGGTGGCATTTTCCACGCCGCTCGGCGTTGGGCCATCTCTTGGTCGCTAATCGCAAAATCGATTGAGTTTTCTTCGCTATCGATGGTGATCTGATCGCCATCTTGCACCAAGGCAATCGGACCACCTTCCTGTGCTTCAGGACAAACATGGCCAATGATAAAACCATGTGATGCACCCGAAAAACGTCCATCAGTCATCAGCGCCACATCATTGGCCAGACCAGCACCGAAAATCGCCCCGGTGGGAGTAAGCATCTCCGGCATGCCAGGGCCGCCTTTAGGCCCCTCATAACGGATCACGACAACATCACCCTTCTTGATCTCTTGGCGTTCAAGTGAAGCGAGCATATCCTCCTCACTATCGTAGCAACGCGCCGTTCCTGTAAACCGCAACCCCTCTTTGCCTGTAATTTTGGCGACCGCACCATCCGGGGCCAGATTACCGTGAAGAATCTGAATATGCCCTGATGGTTTAATTGGATTATCTAAAGGACGTACCACGTCCTGCCCTTCTTGTAATTCAGGAACCAGCGTCAGATTCTCAGCGATGGTCTTACCCGTTACCGTCATCAGATCACCATCAATCATGCCCTCGGCCAGTAGATATTTCATCACACCCGGTGTCCCACCAATTGGGTGAAGGTCTTCCATAACGTAACGACCGCTAGGTCGTAGATCTGCAAGGAATGGTGTTCTATCACTTACCTTTTGAAAGTCCGCAACAGTCAACTCTACATCAACCGACCGCGCCATGGCGATCAGGTGCAACACCGCATTTGTCGAGCCACCCATTGCCGTTAAAACCACCATCGCATTCTCAAACGCAGCACGTGTCATGATGTCGCGTGGCTTGAGATCCATCTTCATGATGGTGGCAATAGCTGCAGCACTGCGAACACACTCATCAATTTTCTGCGGATCTTCAGCCGGAATCGAAGATGAATACGGCAGTGACATCCCCATGGCCTCAATTGCAGTGGCCATTGTGTTGGCGGTGTACATCCCACCACAAGCACCAGCACCCGGGCAAGCGTGCCGAACAATCTTGCGCCGGTGGTCATTGCTGATTTTCTCGGCCAAGTACGCACCATAGGTCTCAAATGCGGATGCCACATCGCATTTATGTTCAACACCGTCGATTTTGGCCGACCCGCCGCGGATGGTGCCTCCGTAAATCATGAGTGCAGGCCGATTCAGCCGACCCATTGCGATTAAACAGCCCGGCATATTCTTGTCGCAACCCGGGATGGCAACCAATGCATCGTACCAGTGGGCACTGACCACCGTCTCGATCGAATCAGCAATGATGTCCCGCGATTGCAGTGAATAGGACATCCCATCCGTACCCATGCTTATTCCGTCGGAAACACCAATGGTATTAAACCGCATCCCAACTAAATCAACGGCCCCCATTCCACCTTTGACCTCAGCCGCCAAATCATTGAGGTGCATGTTGCAGGGATTGCCTTCAAACCAACACGCAGCAATGCCAACCTGCGGCTTGTCCATTTCCTGCTCGGTAAGCCCAGTGGCATACAGCATGGCCTGCGAAGAGCCTTGGGACTTAGATTGAGTTAAACGCGAGCTAAATTTATTGAGCTGTTTCGGCATCAATATACTCCTATAAAAAGCTGGCGGATATTCTATGCCAAGCGGCCTGATGGGCCAATGAATGGCCAGGGTTCTGTGCTACAATAGCCTGATGACCATTCATGATGGTGTGTTTGCAATAATGCGAGGAGTTTCAGGATGAACTTGATAAGTGATTCATTTAACTACACATCTCAGGATCATCAGGAATACGAAAATGTCGGCTACAAGATATTTAATCCTTTTTTGAGTCAAGAAGGGCTCGAATCGTGTCGCCACGAACTTGATCTGATGATTAACGAGAAACTTCAACCGGGGCGCAACCCGGATGAAATCATCTCGGCACACCATCAAGAACCATGGGCATGGGAACTGGCCACCCATCCAAAAGTCTTGGACATGATCGAAATGCAAATTGGACCCAACATTGTACTTTGGTCGTCACATCTCATCTGCAAACCACCAGGCTCTGGCATGCACATCCCCTGGCACCAAGATGCGCCGTACTGGAATGTATCGGACGGTCTAGCCGCAGGAATCTGGATCGCATTTGATGATGTCGATGCCAGCAATGGTGGCATGTGCATCTTGCCACGGTGGCACCAACGTGGTGTGCTACCGATCGCCCAAAGGCAATCCCGTCTATTTAACCAGGAGATTGAACCTTCAAGTTTACCGAAGGATATCGACCAGGTGAAAGTGCAATACCATTTTCAAGCTGGTGGCATGGCAATCCACAACACAATGATTCCTCACACTTCGGAACCTAACCGCTCTAACCGATGGCGTCGTGTTGCTGTTTTTCGCTACGTAAGAGCAGACGGTGAACATGGACCTAAAAAGTATGAAGATTACCGAACAGGCGAACCGTTTGATCGGGAGTTCTTCCTTGTTCGGGGCGAAGATATTGCCAACCGAAACCTGCCGCGCAGCCCATTTATCAACCACTGAGTTAGTATCAAATACGATGTCGCGTGGGGTTTAGTAATACATTGTCGTGCCCGGGTACGATCACGTCAGCAATTTCAACCACTTCTGTCAAGCTCTCCCGAGCTTGGGCAACGTCAAGTGCGCCACGCAGTACACGACCTTGATTAAGGTGCTCTTCCGTAGCCACTGCATCACCGGCAATCAGCGCCGTGGAGTTCATCTGGCTCAAAAGAAGTCCGCATGTGCCTTGCGTGTAGCCAGGTAGCGGGAATAGGTCCACTTGGTCAGCCAGCCGGTCTGGCGCTGCTTCACAACGATTAAGCAGTGCAATCTCCTGCTTGAGGACATCTTGAGTAGGCCTGTCTTGGGATTCCTGGAGTTGTTCGACCAAGTGCTTACCAATGGTCTCACGTTCCATCTCACTGATCAACCACCGTGCATCAGTAAATGCGGGTAACCCCCACCGATGTGCCGGCCGAAAGTTTGTGAGGAACACATGGGTCACTTCGGATGGACCAATACCCGCTCGCTCAGCCAAACGGGCAACAAGAACCTGTTTCGGCAATGCGGGATCGACAAGGATTGTGTGGCCGCTACTGCGAATCAGTGTCGTAGTGGCATGGGCAGTACGCGCAGTGGCCTCGACAGGCCATAGTTCATGATGGCTTAAGGTGCCGATGCTGATAATGCGGTAATCCATGAACCCAACTTAGACCTGACTTCGAAGAAGCTATACGAACCAATGAGGACAGCCCAGTCAACAAGCACCCCTGAAATCCTGAATTTACAACATC
>Ga0310125_10000838_pt1 | contig 15117 bp, 7 predicted proteins | sample CB11b_Tmax_Bot8__FD_203508 | JGI IMG/M metagenome (GOLD analysis project Ga0310125, IMG submission 203508) | Marine microbial communities from Western Arctic Ocean, Canada - CB11b_Tmax_Bot8 | ecosystem: Environmental > Aquatic > Marine > Oceanic | place: Canada: Western Arctic Ocean | collected... | reverse complement strand
CTTGTCCGCACACCACGTCGTCTGGTGGTACTCGGTGGGCACACCTTCCGGGTCGGGCACCAGGTCGGCGAGGATCTTGCCCTTGGCACGCACCCAGTCCGCATACCCGTGACCGACGGGCCAGTCATCTCGCGGCGCATGGCTGTATTCCCAATAGCGATAGCCATCGTCGGCGCGTGGCTCGATGCCCTGCGAGGCGCTGGCCAGGTGCAGTTTGCCAATCAGACCGCAGTCGTAGCCGGCGTCTGCGAATGTGCGCGTCACCAGTTTCGGTCGATCCGGAAAGTACTCGAGTCCGTTGCCATTGACGTGCACGGCGCTGGCATACATGCCGGTGAGGAAGCTGGCCCGACTCGGCGTGCAAATCGGGCTCTGGCAGTAGGCATGGGTGAAGGTCGTACCCGCAGCGACGAGGCTGTCGATGTTGGGTGTCGACACCTGTTTGTAACCCAGGGCGCCGATCGTGTCGTAGCGCTGTTGGTCCGTGCAGATCCAGAGGACATTCGGTGTTGTCGTAGCTTCAGCCATCCTTAGCTCCACACGTTTTTCGGATGATCAATGATGGATCGAGTAAGATCTGCTGCGACTCCTGCTCGGAAGCTGCACCCTCGATCCGCGAAAAGAGGATCTCCGCCGCCCGTCGACCGGCTTCCCGCTTTGGCACAGCCACCGTCGTCAGTGGCAGGCCGTCAATGCTGGCTCGATGGGTGTCACCATACCCGATGACGGCGACCTCTTCCGGTACGCGCACACCAGCTTCAAGTAGACGGTGGATGAACCCCAGAGCGAGGCGGTCTGCACGGACAAAAACAGCGGAGACGTCGTTCCTCTGTCGCAGGAAATCCTCGGCAGCCTCACGACCTTCTGAAGTTGTGATTCCGCTTTCGGTCGTCAATGAAAATCCCGCTTCGAGACCGCGTTCCGCCAACGCCGCCTCAAACCCCTGCCGGCACTGTTGTCTTCCGGAACCGAGACTGTCCAGTCCACCGGGCATCACCCAGCCAAGACGGTGATGTCCCTGGTCCAACAGGTGTTTGCCCACGATCTGCCCCGCCGCAAAATCATCCACCGCGACGTAGTCCCCCTCCTCCCAGCGCCCGAAGATGACGACCATAGGCATACCACTCTTCTTCAGCACCCGCAGGTGACTGGCGTCTGAGTCAACCGCAGCGATCAGACTTCCCGAAACCTGCAGTTGGCGCAACTGGTTGATCTGAGCGGATTCCGTGTTCACCTTGTTATGAGACTGGCTGACGATCAGCATGTGGTCCCGTTGTTGTGCAACATCCTGTACGGTCTCTATGAAGGTGCCATAGAACAGATTGGCCAGGTCTTGCACGATGAGACCAATCACGGGACTGCGCCGTTGCACCAGCCCTCGTGCGAGCAAGTTGGGCACATAACCCAACTCCTGTGCCGCCTGGATCACCTTCTGCCGCGTCTCCTCGGCCACCGTGTGCGTGCCACTGAAGGTGCGCGAGACCGTGATCGAGGAGACACCTGCCTTCAAGGCTACGTCTTTCGTCGTGATCGACATCAGGGAATTGTCGTTTCCTCTCTTAGAATGTCCAGATAACGTTCGCCATACCCTTCGTAGTGCAACCCTTCGCTGTAGGCCTGGCCGCTGACACTCTCGTCACTTCGTGTTGCCGCAGCGGGGGCAACCGGTTCGATCTGGGTGTCTTCGTGCCACTCGTTCCAGGAGGTTACCAGCAGCATTCTTCCGGTGGCCTCCTCCGTCAGCCCCACAGCCTGCCGCACCATCGCCCGGAACAGCGTACCGGGCTGGCTGTCCTGTTCCAGCTTGCGCGAGACAGCGGCGTGTCCATCGCGCACGCCCTTGTCATTGAACCCGGGTGTGGTAGCAGGAATGAATGCGGTGCCAGCTTCGGTTGAAAGCCGCTGCCAATCGGCTTGCGCCGCGTAGTATGCGTCGACGGCTTGTTGCCCGGCATACCCCCGGGAGCCCATGCTGCCATAGACATCGTAGTTCGTCACCGCGTCTAGCAGTCCGATGGCTGAGGAGCCTGACGGGGGCCGGCCGAAAACCTGATCGCCGACGATGTAGAGTTCATATCCCGCCTGGCTTGCTGCAGCGCGCATGAGCGCGATGGTCTCGGCGAGTACCCCATTGCGTGAGAGAACGCGCGTCAGATAGACGAACAACGCGGGGCGTCCGTCGATGTGCAGGTAATTCGGGTGCTCGAAGTAGTTGGCCGCTATATAGGCCACGTCCGCCGAGACGTTGTCCATGTCTGTGAAGTCTCTGATGCGGCCACCGGTTTCGTAAAACAAAGCAATCTTTGTATCTTGCAGGTCCTCGTGGGGCAGGATGTGATGCAACAAGGCGGTGTCCTCACGACGCCCTGGTCCCCACCAACTGGCCACCCAGAGTGAGACATTGGCGTCTCGGCTCCACCGCAAGTGTTGGGCGATGACCTCCGAATCCCGATCGTCATACTCGCCAAGGCTGGGTAGTTGTGGTGGCTGGAGATGCTCGCGCAGATACCGGCCCCCATGAAAATCATCCCCATACCACGGGTAGTAATAGACACCAACAGTGTATGTCGAACTTGTAGTTGACTCATCTGGGTTCATCGTGCCCTGTCCTGCGCAGGCGCCGACCAGGGCCAAAATGACACTGCAGGCAACCACGAGCCGCTGGTTCGGCGACCCAAAAAGCCTGATTGCATTGTACAATGCAGCCCTCCTGAAGTTTGTCTTGGATAAGTGCCAGTTGTATTGTCTGCGTATGATAGCGCTGTCATCACCCTGTGTCACGTCCGAAATCGACGTATACCAAAAAAAAGCCACGAGGAGATCTGCCACCGAACCCACAATGGTAACAGATCGACACAGATCACAGGCGCTGCTCGCCGTACTGCTTTTCAGCTGGGCCTGCCCCGTGGCGTCCCAACCAGAGGACGGCTACACCCTCCGATCCAATCGAGTCACCGTCTCTAGCGCCAGTCAGTGGGAGTCCTGGACCACACAGCCTGGTGTCCGCGTCATCGACGACGACGGGACCGTCCGGCCACGACAACTCGTGGACCAGTTCAACGCCGCCACGAATGCCACCGAGTTCAGCTACTCGCTGCTGCAGGAACAGGATATCGTGCATCAGGGCGGCATCAGCGCCGCCGGAACAAATCGTGATTCGGCCCTATATCTCATCGATGGTGATTCGACGACCTACTGGGAGCCGGACCGCGATGCCAGCATCGATGACTGGTTCGTCGAAGTCGATCTTGGACGGTCCCTCATCATCTCCCGTATCGAACTGCGTTTCGTCGGCGAGTCGGAAGGAGATCCCTTTCTTCGATTTCGCGTACTGATCTCTGATGGTCTGCCCAACTTCGAAAAGGAGAAGACATTTTCCCGCGTCGGGCTCATCAACAGACCGAACAAGGATCAGCGCACATTCAGCTTTGATATCGATCCGCAACGACCCGTGCCAGCAGGCATCGAAGGCGAGATCGCGCAGTTTGTCCGTATCGATGTACTCGACACGGATGGCCCGCGGGCACAGGAGATCTCCCTTGCCCAATACGAGTTACTGCCGGAAGAACAACGTGGCGCTGTCGACTACTTCCGCACCACGGCGAGTGGTCGGGAGTTGCTCGTAGCCCGGGAAGTCTGGGAGGGACTGCCCGAAGATCTGCGGGGACCGATACGGTGGTATCGTCACGAGAGGCCGCGCCTGGCGGAGGTCAAAGTCATCGCTTTGGGCGAAAACGTCATCGGTGTAACCCAGCGCGCCGTGGTGCGCGACGCCGACGCGGGGGGCTTCGACTTCTTTCTCTTCCAGATCTTCAGCGATGGTCTGTACAGTTCGTGGTTTCCCGTGCAGCCTTATGATGAACTTCGCGACCGGAATCAGGTCGCCATCGATCTGCGCGCTCGTTACTGGCTGAATCGCATCAAGCTGCTGGCGCCGCAATCCCCACCACAGATCTACCAGATTCGCATCTCCGATGGGGCCCTCGATCCGAGTGGCGATCTCGTCTGGACGACATTTCCAGAGCGACGCAATCGGTCGGAGCATCAGCATGTGGAAGAAGCCTTTCCCACGCAGAAGGTGCAGTACATAGAGGTCCGCCGGCTGGGTTTTTCCGGCGTCGAGCAGGAGGTGGGCAATCTGTCCGAGATCCAGGCCTATGGGGAAGGTTTTGTCTCGAACGTGGAGATGATCTCGCCCTTCATCCGTCTCGGACAACAGCGCATGATGACGACTGTCGATTGGGACGGTGTGGCCCTTTCCGGTACGCGCATCGAGATCTCTACGCGGGCAGGGGACGAGATCGTGCAGGTCCCACACTACTTCGCCATCACCGGCAGAGAGATCTCGAAGAACCTTTGGGAACGCATCCCTGAGAGCCTTCGAGACGACCCGACAATCGAGGAAATTCCTGGACCGGACTGGAGCAACTGGAGCGAGACCTACGTCACACCCGGTGAGATATTCCGCTCACCGACACCGAGTCGCAACGCCCTCGTCCGTGTGCGCCTGACCTCTGACGACCCCTTCCGAGCCCCCGAAATTTCCTCGCTGCAATTGCGTTTCCGACCGCCCCTTGTGAATAAGGTGATCGCCGAGGTGGACCCTTCCTTCGGCGTCGAACCTGGCATTGTCCAACAATTCACCCTCTACTTCCGGCCACGATTTGCCGCCGACAATCCGGGCTTCGACAGGGTGCAGCTACGCTCATCGGCGGCGGCGGCAATGGAACCGATACGAATCGTACAGGGGTCGGACACCAGTATCGGCTTTGGTTTTGCCGCCGTGCTGTGGGATGCCGATGAGGGCATCAACAGAATCGAGTTGACGCCGGCCGATGGCGGTTTCGATCTGCACTATCCGGAGCCTGTGGAATCGGCCGCCCGTGGGGCACTTTACGCCATCACCTTCCGTACCCGCGTGTTCCTGCAGAGCACAACCTTCCGCCTCGGATTTGCCAGAGACACAATCCCGGGGGTGTTGCAGGTAGCCAGTGAGGGGGATGCCACCGAAATCGCCTCCGGCGCCAGCCTGTCGGTGGTCTCCGATTTGCGGGGCGTTCCGCTCCTCGACGAGCTGTCGATCACACCGACGGTGATCACACCGAATGGCGACGGGATCAATGACGAACTCGCCATCGGGCTGTCCGTGTTTCATGTCGAAAGGGAAAAGTCCCTCATCGTCGAACTCTTCGACCTTTCCGGTCGCAGGGTCCGCGATCTGACGCGTGTACAGATACATCCCTCTGGCGATCACACCTTCGTCTGGGATGGCCGCGATGCGTCCGGCCGACTCGTAGCGCCCGGCACGTATGTCGTGCGCGCCGCCTTCGTCGCTGACGGGACGACGGGGACAGTCTCTCGAACACGCATCGTTGGACTGGTCTACTGATGGCTCTCAGGTGGGTGGCGGCGGCCATCGTCGCGACATTGCCGTGGCTGACAGTCCAGCCACTGCAGGCTCAGGCGAACTACGATCGAACCCTGCAATCGGTTCGGTCCATCGGCGTGGTCCCTGGCTTCGAGATCGGCAACGTGGCGCCGAGGGTACGCAAGATCCTGGGACCTCAGAATCTGGCCGAGACCTGGATTACGCCATGGTATGGTCAGATCCAGGATTACAGTCGGGCGCCCTATCAGCGTTACGTCAACGCCCAGCTGGAGGGTCCCTTGGTTTACGATGCCTTCGGCAACAGTCTGGGGCGCAACTGGCACGTTTACAGCTGGTCACAGCAGCAGCCCACACCAAGGGGCAGCTTCATCGACAAGCGGCGGCGATTCAACAGCCGTTCGCCTGGCAGTTCGGGATTCTCTTCATACGATGGCTTTTTCGGTGCCCTTGTCATCGCCAAAGACGTGAGTGGCGGTTCCTCCTTCCGCCTGTCGATCGGCGATGCCATCTATTCGCGCTTCACGCCATTGACGCTCTACAAGCCGCGTTTCAACGGCGTCCGTCTCGACTATTCCGCGCCGCGATTCTCCGGAACACTGCTGATGTCGCGACCGAGTGATCCAAACGACTTCGAACGCACGAATTCGACGACCATGCTGGGTGGTCATATGCAGGTGGAACCACTGTCGGGAGCGACCTTTGGGGCGACCTATGTCAACGCCCACAATGTCTTGACGCAGATCGAATTCGACGATGGCAATCCTCTGCACGGCACACTTACGGCGAGCCACAACACCCCCCTCGAGACGATCTGGATACGAATACGAGATGATTCGCCCGGTGCTGGGAGGGAAGGTGTCAAACTTGCCGGTTTCGACATCGTCATGATCGATACGTCGGGACGCGCATTCCGTGGTGGGGAGATCGGTTTTACGCCGACGGTCACTGGGGGACGATTTGAGGCGGGACGCATGGTGGCAGAGAATGAGGACGGCATCCTCCTCCAGTACGATCTGCAGAATCTCGACCATGACAGCCTGCGTACGGGAGCGTTGTCGCAGGTCAGAGTCGATGTGTCGGTGGCCAATGATTACCGCGTGGAGGTCGCCTCGAACCTGCAGACCGACGAGGGAAACTTCAACCCCGAGATCGTCTTCCTGACCGTAACGCGCGCACCCCGTAATGTGCAGGACAACAGCAACAGTCGTATCGTCAGCGTCGACTACGGTTTGCCAACCGGCATGGATATCATCGGCCTCGACGCCAGCATCGTCGCCTCACACCTGTCGATGCAGGGGGAATTGGCTGTCAACCGCCGATTTCGCCGCTACCCAAATCCTGCCCTCGATCATCATCACGAAATGTCAGACCGATCGATCGCTGGATACGCACAGGGGTTGTGGCAATGGCAGCCTTTGGCAGCCTATGGCGAATTCTTCTCCACCGACCACGACTACGCCACCACCTACTGGCTGACCGATTCGCGCGGTCGCATGACTTTCAAGAATCCAATTCCACAGGTATTTGAGTTCGTCGATGATGACGACGACTACGACGGCATGCCGGAATGGCAGCGGCCATTCCACGGCTTCAACAACACCGTCTGGCCCGGCCTCGATGAAAATCGGGATTTCCTCAACGACCACAATCAGAACCGGAACCTGACGCCGGATTACGAGGAGCCCTTCCTGCGATACGCCTCCGACCGTCCTGAGTTTCTTTTTGGCTACGACCTGAACTACAACGGTGTCATAGATCGTTTCGAGAATGACGACCTGCCCGACTATCCGTATAAGACGGACCATCGCGGCTACAACGGCTACGTCACCGTCGATCTCGGGGCCGACGCGGAGTGGACGGCGGGTCGGCAGAAAATGTGGCTCCTCGCCGGAGATGGACAGACGCGGTCGTGGTACTCCACGCTGCAATGGAATGCGAGTTCACCACGACTGCAGCCTCGAATCTTTCTGTCAGCTGCGATGGTAGAGGACGACATCGCCGATGATCTGATCTTGTGGACCCAGCGCCTTGCCGCACCGGGGAGCATGCAGGACGTGCGCGATCCCCTCGCCGCTCTCAACACGTGGAAGGCGACGCTGTATGCCGACCTCGATTCTCACCTCGGCAAGGGTCTGCGACTTTATCATCGAGCCAAGTGGGACGTGGTGCGTCAGCGTGACGCCGAAAGCGAAGTCGTCGCTCGTGAGGGAAGAAAGGATTCAGGGTTCCTCGGCGTCATCAACAAGGCCGAATGGGTGATCCCTGCGGGTCTGTCCTATTTCGAACCGCGATTCAAGAGTGCCTTCCGGCGTATTACGCCCTACTCCCGGCGCCTGCCAGAGGCCACGGTTCTTGAGGAGACAGTCTTCCTGTTGTGGACACAACCGATCTTCTCTGAAAGCATCGGCGTCAACTATTTCCCACGCTATGGGCGTGGTATTTTCGACAGCCAGTTGCAATTCGGTATCGAGGCATCCCGTCTGTGGATGCTGGACGGTCAGTTGATCGAAGCCGATGAGGGCTTCTCTTCCATCTCCGGTGTGGCGCAACTGACCAATCGCTCCGCTTACCTGGGTTACACGGTAGCTACGCGCCTTGGTGTCCTTGTCAGCGAACGGCATTTCGACACGGCGTCCGACCAGCGGTCCAGTCAGGTCTTCCTCAGCATCACTGCGGGGCTACGGTGATCGGCGCCCTCCTCGTGTTCTGCCTTGCTGGCTCCCCCCTGCTCGCGCAGCCATCGCGCACATTTGTCCTCGGCGACCAACTGACTACGTGGGAGAGTGGTGGACGGGGCCTCGACGCACTTGTCGTCAAGCGCCGGTATCTGGCCATCATCGATACAACAAACACGCCGGGTGACGCCATCGACTTCGATCTGCGACGTGGCTGGATCACACCATTGTTCTTCGACCCGGATGTCAACATTGCCCAGCGTGTTCTCTCCGGTGGCTCCATCACGGCGCCGAATGCGGGACGGGGTAACGAAGATCAGCTCGAGGGTACCGTGAACGAAGACCACCTCGTAGCCTTTCTCCGCAAGCCCACATTCTTTGAACCCAACGTAACGATCCGTGGCGTCCGCGTGATTCTCGATTTCGATCCACCCATCGGTGTGCATCGTGTTCGATTCTATCCCCGCAATACGGTAGTGGCGACGCCGTCGGCGCCATTCCAGACGGACTTTCTGCGGGGATACGAGATTCTTCTCAACATCGTCCACCGCAGCGCCAGCTCACCTGACGTACTCGTCGGACGCAGCACCGAAAATGACGATCCCATCGTCGATGTGGAAATACCTGACCAGTATGCCCGTTTCGTCACCGTCAAAGCCTTGTCGGACGTACCCTTCGAAATCGACGAGATCGAGGTCTACGGTCGTGGTTTCCTGCAACAGAGCCGGTACCTGTCCGATGTCATCGATCTTGGCTCCGCGGCGACGATCGGTCCTGTCGCTTGGGTCGAAGACGTCATCGGCAACCCTCTTGCGTCGTCCTTGTCGGTGCGCATGCGCACCGGGATCGATCCCCAACCGCTTCGTTTCGTCAAAAAATTGTACGACGACCTGGGTGCGCCCGCGGGGGTGGAGGATATTTCACCAACGCTGTATTGGACGCTGGAGCCAGGTGTGCAGGAGCCGGTCACCGAGGATCTGCAGAACTGGAGCCCGTGGACTCCCCTGCGCAATGGCCAATTGATCCAGGCGCCCAACCCGCGGCAATATGTACAGTTCCGCCTCGATTTTTCTGCCGATCTGGCCGACGCGTGCGCCGTCGATGAGTTGTCTTTTGACTATCTGCAGCCACCGATCGCAGACGGACTGGTTGCGGAGGTCTTCCCACGCTTGGCACAGGCCGAAGAGCCGGCGACCTTCCGTTACGCTGTGCGACTGCAATCCAACGGCAACATCCGAGGCTTCGACAGACTGGAGGTCGACACAAACGTCGAGGTTACGAGCATACGTGAAGTTTCCCTGAACGGTGAACCCCTGGAGTTCGACATCGACTTCATCGAACCACTGACATTCGGCCTCAGCATTCCCCTGATTCAGGCAGACGACAGTCTCCTGAAATTCACTTTCGACCTGCCGATCTTCCGCTTCGGAACCACCTTTTCCGGACGGGCCTACCACAGTGATTCGGCGGCGTTGCCGCAGGCGCTGCGCCCCGGAGACGCGACCGAATTTGGTCCCTCTGATTTTGCCGAGCTGTCCAGCCTGTCGGTTGCTGTACCAAAAAGCCAGATCGGCACTCTCGTCGGTGAAATACAGTTCGACAGCCGCGTCATCACGCCGAATGGCGACGGGGTTCACGACGAGTTACGGGTATTTTTCAACCTGCTGCAGCTGACACGACCGGCGCAGGCAACACTCATACTTTTCGACCTGGCCGGTCGACGCGTAGTGACACTTTTCGATGCCGAGCAAGGCATCGGCCCCGTGGAGGTCGCCTGGAACGGAATTGCCGACAACGGCAATCTTGTGCTCCCTGGTAACTACGTCTGGACCCTGGAAGTGCACGCCGACGCCTTCACCGAGCGCCATCAAGGTGTCGTGGGAGTCGCCTTCTGATGAGACGCCTCGTCGCCATTCTCTTCTTTCTGGGTCTGCTGCACGCAACAGCAGGTGCGCAGGAGCATAGTACCCGTCTGGGTGACATCAAACGGGGCGGGCGCGTCAGCTTCGAACCGACCGGACCGGGGGTGCTGTTCGACGCGCTCGATCCGGTGGTGCGCAAATGGTACGTGCCGCAGGAACTGTACGCCGAGTACGGATGGCGGCAGCGCGAGTATTCCAACTATGCGCGTGACAATTACCAGCGCTTCGTAGCAACGGCGCGGGAGGGCAGCTACTACTACGATGTATACGGCAACTTCCTGACCCGTGGCTGGCTGGTCCTCGACTGGCGCCAACAGAATCCACAACCTTTTGGCAGCACCTTGTTCAAGGACAACCAACGCTTCGGCTGGTTCAACAACCTGATCATCGCCTCAGACCATAAGGGGCAGTACCACTACGCCATCACTTTCGGCGACCGGATTCGCACGACGCTGACACCGATGACCTTCAGCAAGCCGAACTTCAACGGTGTACAACTCGATTTCGCCTCTGACAAACATCAGGCGACAGTCATCCTGTCACGAATCAGCGAACCGAATTTCCTCAATAGTTCAATGAGTGAATTTCAGTCGGCGCGGACGAACAACACGAACCTCATGGGGGGGCGTGTCGTGGTAGAACTCGGCGACTTCGTCAAGCTCGGGGGAACGCTGATCAATGCCCACCACGCGTACACACAGTCCGAAGCATTTTCCAGCAACATCCTGCAGGGCAATCTCACAGGAATTCAACGCACCGGCAACGTGCAACGCATCGATCTGCGCATCCACGACGACTCTCCGGAGGACGGCGAGGCCGGTGGCGCCCTGTTCGCCGCCGACATCGTCATCACCGATCTCGATGGCGTTCAGGTGCGGGGCAGTGAGATTGGCTTCCGACCGATCATCGAGGGCGGTTTCCAGCAAGGCGGCTACCTGGCAGCGGACGGTTTCGAGACCATCAATCTCTCCTTTAACTTTCTCGACCGCACGTACACAGGCCCCGATCCGTCCGAAATTCGGCGCGTACAACTCGAGCTCGTGCTGGCCAATGATTACCTCGTAGAGATCGCTTCTGACCGTCAGGTCGATTTTCGACTGTCACGGGTATTTTTGCCCGTGGCGCGCGCCACGGGCAATGTCAAAGACAGTTCGAACCAACGTGTATTGGCCTTCGATTATGGTCTGCCCACAGCGAACCAGATCGCTGGTTTGACCCTCGAGTTGACCGACCTGGCCGGCTTCGATGGGTATCTGGAGATAGATCAGAACACGCGCAGCCAACAGTATCCCAACCGCAATCTGGATGAACATTTCACCTCCAGCGTCCACTCGGGGGCCCTCCTGCTCAACCTGTCAAAGGTCGCCTACCCCTACTTCGCCCACCTGGAAGCCTTCGACGTCGATGCCGACTATGCGACAAACTTCACCACCGTCGACAACAACAACGTTGTCGATTACGGGCGCTCCAGTGCTCTTTACGAATTCGTCGACGACAACGACGACCAGGACCAGTTTGCCGACTGGTCGCGCAAAGGCCAGACATCGGAGGACTTCGAAGTCTTCCCGGGGTGGGACGAAAACAATGACTTCGTCTCTGATTTCAATCAGAACCACACCAATGTCAGCCCCAACCTGATCCCGGACTACGAGGAGCCCTTCCTGCGATTCCACGTCGATCGCCCGGAGTTTCTTTATGGCGTCGACATGAATCACAACGGCTGGATCGACCGCTTCGAAAACGACCAGGTCGCCGATTTCCCCTACAAGCCGGACCGCCGTGGGTACAATCTTTATGTCGGCGCCAACATAACACCAGAACTGCGTCTGTCGGCGGGACGGCTGCGCATGGAGCAGATCACCGACAAACGTCAGAACGATGCCGATTACGTGTTGCTTACCTACGATGGCCGCTGGCCAACCTTTCGCCTGAGGCTGTTCCAGGATCTGAGCAAGGTTGAGGACAACATCGCCGACGACCTCGTGCAGTGGCTGCAACCACCGAACTCGTCGGGGGAACTGATCCCGGTGACAGACCGACTGCCCGCCCCCGATACCTGGGTCAACACCACATGGGTCGGCACCGAACTCACACGCTGGAATGTGCGACTGCACTCGACACTGAAGTGGCAGCTCTATCATCAGCTGCTCGACGATGACGAGCAGTTCACCTCCGGTCTGCGGGACCGGTCCTCCTTCCTCGGGCACATCGCGCGTATCGAAGCGCCACTGGAGTTGTGGCAGGTGACACTGACGCCAGGGGTGAAAACGGAATATCGCAATCAGGTGCCTGGCCTGCGCACCGCCACTCGACGAGAGGAGTTCAGCCGCCTCCTCATGCTGATCGGCCGAGTTCCCGTGATGCGACAGAGCTACCTCGAGATCGGCATCGAGCGCCACGTATTCTCGCAACTGCGTTCACCGACACCCCCTGGGGCGGACGACAGCTTTAGCGAGACGACGACGATCATCCAGCTGTCGAATGCTTCCGATTACCAGGGATACCGACTCACAACGCAACTCGGCTTCGACTTCACCCGACGCCACTTCGAAGTCGAAGGCACACGCACTCGCACTCGGGGTTTCGTCGTCGTCTACGCCGGGGTCTCGCGGTGAGGGTTGGGCGTCAGAGCTTGGCGGGCCTGCTCTTGGGATTGTCGATTTCGGCGTGCTCCCACGATGTAGGCGTCATCGATGTGCCAGCGACGGCGGATCCCCTCGAACACTCTGTCTTCATGGACCCGGTACTGGAGACGGCCGTGCGTACCGCCCTCGACCGACCGCAGGGCGAGCTCACGACGGAAGAACTGGTCGCTCTTACCAAGCTGCACGCCGTGGGCCTTCACATCAGCTCGCTGGCAGGGCTGGAACGACTCACCGGCTTGCGGCAGTTGCACCTGGCGCGCAACCAGATCGACGATCTGACACCCCTTACGGGTCTTGCAGACCTGCGCATTCTCGACCTGGCGGGCAATGGTCTCACCGGTGTGACGCCCCTGTCATTGCTGGCGGGCCTCACACATCTGAACCTGGACAAGAATCGAATCGTCGATCTCACGCCGTTGGCAGGGATGCGGCAACTGCAGGTGCTGACCCTCGACGACAACCTCGTTCGCCGCCTCGACCCGATCCTGAATCTGCCCTCCCTCGAAAGTGTGGAACTGTCCGGCAACCCGCTCTTCGACCCCGGTCAATTGCAGAGACTGAGCGCCGGCGGCGCCGTCGTCACCTATCACGTGCCGACAATCACTTTCGCAGATTCGCGGCTGGAGGACACGGTGCGCAGGGCCCTCGACAACCACCCCGGGGACCTGACACCCGACCTGTTGCGGCGAGTGACAACGTTGCGTCTCGCCAGTTCGGTGCGCGACCTCGCGGGTCTGGAGGACCTGGAGAACCTCGAAAGCTTGACGATCACCGGTACCCCAACCAATGCAGTCCCCATCAGTCTGGCGCCGATCTCGGGTCTCGATCGACTGCGAAGTCTGTCCATCATCAGCCGGGCCATCACCAGCGTCGCTGCCTTGCGAAATCTGCGCCGGCTGCAGCTGCTGAGCCTGGCGAACAACCAGATCACCGATCTGGCGCCCCTGTCAGGCATGATCTTTCTGCAGGAGCTCAACATCACCAACAACCTCGTCACCAACCTGCTGCCGCTGCGCCCACTGTTCCGACTCCAGACGCTGCTGGTGACGCACAACGAGATCGAGAACCTGTTCCCGATCAGATCCTTGCGGGAGCTGCGAGTCCTGCGGTTCTCACAGAACCACGTCTCCAGCCTGCTGCCACTGTCGGCCATGAGAGGGCTCGAAGAGCTGGACTTCACCGACAACCAGGTATCGAGTCTGCAACCACTGATCGGCCTCAGCCAACTGTACAGGTTGTATGCCGAAAAGAATCAGGTCACCGACCTGACGCCGCTGGCAGGCTTGACGGGCCTCACCCGTCTTCGTCTCTCGGAAAACCTGGTGACCGATCTGGCACCGCTATTTGGGCTAACCGGGCTACGTACCGCGCTGATGAGGAACAACCCCCTGAGCGAAGAGGCGATTGAGGAACAGATTCCCGCCCTCGCCGAGTTGGGCATCGTGGTGCAGTTTTGACCGGTTTCCCACGTCTACTCGGCGCTGGCCTCGTCGTCGCCCTCGCTTGGCCTCACACCGGCAGCGCCACGGAACGTCTCGTCGTCGGCGCCGGTGGGGTGCCGTGGGTGGAGGTACAGGATTCGACGGCGTTCCTCTCGGTCTCCCCGGATTCGATCTTCCTGCCGCCGGTGCGTTCCGGGGACAATCTTGCCAGTGGGGCTCTCGCCCGCGGCGGGCGAATCATTGCCGTCGTGGGTCCAGATACCGGGGGTGTGCGACCCGACAGCGTGTTCCTTCCCGAACTGTCTTGGATGATCGACGGAGACGCCAGCACCGCTTACAACCCCGATGACGTCGGTCTGCCACGCAATACGCCGATCCTGGTAGATCTTGGCGGTACGTACGTCATCGACAGGGTCCGCATTTTCCCCCGACTGGACAGCCAGCATCAGGACCTCTTTCCGCAGGCCTATGATCTCGAGATTGCGGCGCCTTCGAAGCCACTGCGGTACTTCTTCGAGTATCTCAACCAGTCCTTCGGGCCGCTGATGCGGGCGACACGGACCCTTCCCAACGAACGCAGCGTCATCCACTGGCCTGGCCTGCGACAGGTCACCGGCGATCGAGTGGTCCGCTACCTGCGCTGGCAGACACCTGAAGATTTCCCCTGGGAGGTGGCCGAACTGGAGGTCCTTGCTGCGGGTATCTCTCCCGCAGGTCTGTTCGTCTCGTTTCCCCTCCTGGGCACAGGCACGTCGGTCTGGGGCCGCGTCCTGCTCGATGGCCGGAGCCCTGAGGCCGCCTCCGTGATTCTGCAGACCCGTACCGGGCCCGATGACGAGCCCCGGCAATACTTCATCGATATCGGTCCGATAAGCCGGCAGGTGAACCGCGATGTCTGGGAGCAAATCGAGAGGATCAAAGATTCAGCCGGGACACAGGGACCTGTTGTGCCCAACCCCAAATGGAGTCCCTGGCAGACCGTGATCGGCGGAGCCGTGCTGTCACCCGGGCCCAATCGATTCATCCAATTTCGTCTCAAACTGC
>Ga0310125_10000837_pt1 | contig 15119 bp, 10 predicted proteins | sample CB11b_Tmax_Bot8__FD_203508 | JGI IMG/M metagenome (GOLD analysis project Ga0310125, IMG submission 203508) | Marine microbial communities from Western Arctic Ocean, Canada - CB11b_Tmax_Bot8 | ecosystem: Environmental > Aquatic > Marine > Oceanic | place: Canada: Western Arctic Ocean | collected... | reverse complement strand
TGACATCGGCGAGCGACGATTGGCCTGCGGCGGCCGGATGGGTCAGGGCCCTGGGCAGCGGCGGCAGTGTCTTGGTGCCCGCTTCGAATTCCCAGAAGCTGGCCCACTTGCCGGTACTCGAGCCCAGGAAGCGGACTCTCAGGAACCGGGTTCCCGGTGCATCGACGGTGTGAGTGACGATGCGGGCGACCTTCTTGTTCTTCGAGTGGTCGACGATCTTCTGCCAGCGGGTTCCCTCGGCGGAGCTTTCGACGTGGTAGCGGTAGGCCGAGCCGGCCAGTTCCCAGTGGATTCTCAGCGACTTGACGTGCTGAGCCTTGCCGAGTTCGACCTGCCAGGTCTGTCCACTCTGGCCATCGGCCGCACACCAGCGGGTCGTGGGGTCCCCGTCGACGGCGTGCCGGGCGAAGTTCTTCTTGGAGGTCTCTTGGCTGCTGGCCCTGGTCGTCCGACCGAAGGCCACGTTGCCCTCGCGGCAGCACCTGGTAACGAGCGGACCGCTGGTGGGCTTGGCCGCGGGTGCCGGTGCGGTGGCTGGTGCGGTGGCTGGTGCGGTGGCTGGTGCGGTGGCTGGTGCGGTGGCTGGTGCGGTGGCTGGTGCGGTGGCTGGTGCGGTGGCTGGTGCGGCCGAGACACCCAGCAGCAGCAGCCATCCCGACAGCATCAGTGACTTCGACATCGGCAACCTCGTCCTCGTTGACAGCATTCACTCGCTCATGCGTGCCGGTCGATTATCGACTCGCGCCGCTGAGAACGGAAGTGGCCGCTGCAGGATTCAGTCGATGCCGAGACGCCGTCGTGCGTGGTGCGAAATGGGGGAAGCCTACCGTGGAAATGACCGGGAGGCGTTCCGGCATCGGACCTCGGCCAATGGATCAGTCGGCGGAGTCGTCTTTGGAGTGGGATTCTGCCCGAATCAGCAGTCGTGCCGTCCAGAGCATCAGCAGTCCGAAGCTGAAGTCGCAGAGGCTGCCCAGTCTCAAGGCCCAACCCGGCAGCGATGTCAGCCAGCCGATTGCCGTGGGCAGGAATTGGGGAACCCAGAGCATGGCCAGTGATTTGATGAGGCCCAGGCAGGCGAGCACTCGCACAAACCGCTCGGTGAGCGACTTCCTGTCCGCCGGCCTCACAAGTACCAACAGTTCCATCACGACCCAGACGAGGGCAGTCGCGTGGCACAGCGGAGTCAACTTGGCGAACGCCTGCCAGCCCTCGACGTAGGCTTTCGGTGCGAAGATTCCGACCGGGGTGATCGCCATGAGGAACGCGGCGATCACAATGGCAAACGATGAGCTCTTCATGTCGGGTGCCTTGTTGGGGGACCAGTTCAGAGTGAGCGACCCGGGCATCTCGGATCAGGTCCAGGCCGTTTTACACCATCGACTGGCTGATACGATCGAGGTCGAGGCGGGCGGCTCGGGCCCGAATCGGCTGCAGCCACACCGCATCCACGGCCTGCTGCGTCGTCATCTCGAATTGCTTGGGGCCCACCGGAAGGAAGGTCATGAACTGAGGGTCACTGATCAGTTGAGCGTCGAGGAGTTGGGCCTTGGACACACCGAGTTCGGCGAGCGTTTCGTAGAGCGCGGCGTTATTCCAGAGTGCCACGGCGACGGATTCGTCTTCGGTGATGCCGTCCTCGAGCGAGACGTCGGGGGGAAGTGACGGGACCGGTGTCTGCTCAGCGGGATTCTCGTCACCCAGCCCAGCGGCGAAGCGATTCGAGATCTCATCAGAGACTTCGCTGTGAGCTGCCCGGCTGTCTGTCGCCTGGCAGCCGCCGATCGTCACGACCAGCGGTGTGGCCAGGACGGCCAGGATCCGCAGGCCAGGCAAACCGGTGATATTGAGTTTCGAGTTGCGCCGGGACATTCGATGGACCCTGATCGGGGTCAGGTACTCAAACGGGAGCCAGGTACCGGGAAGTCCTCGAGTTGCGGCAGCGCACACCGAGGGCGTCCCCATGGAATGTGATCGACACAGTGAATCGGAACATTTGGCACAATCGCTTCAACCCTCAGAATCGGCACAGGTTGCCAGCCGGCCGGTCCGCCTGCGATTTCGCCAATCGGCGGACCTGTCCGCGGTCTCGAGGCCAAGCGGCTGCCACGGCGACGGAGGGGAAGTACACCCGGAGGGATTCGAACCCCCAACCTACGGATTCGAAGTCCGTTGCTCTATCCAGTTGAGCTACGGGTGCAGGTGGTTGGCGCCGATTATTGACGATCGTTGCCGGTTTGGCCATCGGACCGACGATACGGGCCGAGGCTGGTGCCGTCGAAATGGGGCGATCGGGGCCGAGAGTTGGGCCGGAGTTCTCGGTACCATCGTACGAGTTGCTGCCTGCGGTTGTTTCTTCGACAAGGTTCGACAAGGGAGCGGTCATGAGTTGTTTACTGAACCGTGTTGTGGTCGCGTTCTGCTTGCTGCCGGGCTCGACGATGCTCGAGGCGGCGGATCAGCCTAAAAGCGCCAAAGCCGCGATTGCCTTCACGATCCGGTCTGTCGCCGATGGCCGCTGGTCGCAGGCCAAGACCTGGCGGCCGGCTCGGGTGCCCAGGGCGGGCGACCGTGTGCTGGTCACGCGGGGGACAAAAGTGACCTATGACGTCGCCTCCACGGCCGTGATCCGCTTGATACAGGTGGTGGGCACGCTCGAGTTTGCTCGCGATCGCAAGACCGAGCTGAATGTCGGATTGCTGAAGGTGCAAGACAGCCAGGTCTGTTCCGAGAGCGGATTCGCGTGCGATTTTCATGGGACCAACGACGCGGGGGAACCTCACGCAGCGCCCAAGGGTCCGCGGCCGGCACTGCTGATCGGGACGTCCAGGTCGCCGATTCCCGCCGAGCACACCGCTCGCGTGCGGCTTCACTTTCTGGAGGGCATGGATCGCAACACCGCTCCGGCGATCGCCTGCTGCTCGGCCCGGATGGAGATTCACGGGTCACCGCTCAGTCGATCCTGGGTCGAGCTCGGGGCCGACGCCGGGCCCGGCGACCGCCAGTTGGTTCTCGGCGAGGCGGTCAGCGGGTGGCGGATCGGTGACGAGCTGATCGTGACCGGGTCGGAGCGTCGTCGGGCCGGTCGCACGTACCGCGGGAATCCCCAGAGTGCCACGACCGAAGTCCGGCGGATCACGGCGATCGACGGTCGCAGGCTGACACTCGACAGCCCACTGGCCGAAACCCATCCCGGCTCGGGAGAATTTCGCTGCGAGGTCGCCAACCTGTCGCGGAACGTCGTCATCGAGAGTGCCGATCCCGGCGGTGTCCGCGGGCACACGGTCTTTCACCGCTTCAGCCGGGGCAGCATCAGCCACGCCCGCTTCGCTCACCTCGGCAAGGAAGGCCTGCTGGGTCGCTATGCCATTCATTTCCACATGGTCGGCGATACGATGCGTGGCAGCAGTGTCACGGGTGTCGCGATCGTCGACTCGCACAACCGCTGGATCACGATCCACGGGACGCAGTACCTGGTGGTTCGCGACTGCGTCGGGTACCAGAGCGTCGGGCACGGCTTCTTTCTCGAGGACGGGACCGAGGTCTTCAACCTGCTCGAGCGGAACCTGGCCGTGCAGGCCTACCGCGGCCGGCGGTTGCCCGACCAGGTGCTGTCGTTCGACCAGAACGACGGAGCCGGGTTCTGGTGGCCCAACGGCTTGAACACCCTGGTCGGCAACGTCGCCGCCGAGAACGATCATTACGGGTTCCGCTACGACGTGCAGAAGACCAGTCGCTTCGACCCGCGGCTACCGATCCGCACGGCCAAGGGCCCCCAGCGGGTTGTCGACATCCGCACGCTGGGCATCTGGCGGTTCGAGAACAACGAGTCGCACACGAACTTTGCGGGGATGGTCGTCGCCGCCAACGGAGGTCGGCAACCCGACTCGCCGATCCGCGACCAGAAATTTCTGGAGCGGATCAAGGGGATCGACTGGACCGGTCCCGACCGCCGTCACCCGCACGTGTTGAGGAACTTCACGGTCTGGAACACTCACTACGCCGTCCGCTTCCAGTCGCCCTCGATGCTGCTCGACGGCCTGCGGATCGATCGAGCGGCCTACGGGGTCTATCGCCCGTACTTCGTCGACCACGTGTATCGCAAGCTGCACATCTCGAGAGTCGGCCCCGAACCGTTCAACCGGGGCATGGACGATGTCAGCGCCCAACTCGGATCGTTCACCGTCGATGGCCTGACGCTCGAGGAGATGGGTAACTCGAGCCAGAACCACCCGATCATCCACATGACCGACAACGATCTGACGGGGGGATCCGAAGCCCATTTCCGCAACGTGGTGATTCGCAAATGTGATCCGCGTCGTCCAGTCTTCAACCGTGGCGGGTCGGTGCGAGTCGATCCGTTTGTCGAGTTGGGTGTGCCGTATTTCATTCACGATCATTTTGGACCCGGCCGCCACGCGAAGATCGTCAGCACCCAGGCGAAACACCTGCTCGAGGATGGTCACACCTACCGCCGCCAGCCTCCCTTGACCGGCGACCAATCGGTGTTGGCCGAGGTCAGCGACATCAAGTTCCCCAAGCTGCTCGATCCCGTCGACGACCTGCCGCCGGCCACCTCGATCCTCTCGGCCCACCGCACCGCTGGTCGCGTGCTGGTCCGTGGTGTGTCTCACGACAACGGCACAATCAGGCGGGTGATTGTCAGCGGGGCGGTTGCCAGGCTGACGCGGAGTTTCGCGGGAGTGGTCGACTGGGAGGTCGAATTGCCGGTGCCGCGAGATGGATGGCTGGTGGCCGGGGGTTCCGACACGGCCGGCAACGTCGAGCAGACTCCTCATCGCCTTTTGCTCGATATTTCCACCGACACCGACAAGCCTGTGGCACTCTTGCTGCGGCCGGCGATCGAGCGGTCGCTGGGTCTGATCGAGCGAAGCACGACCGAATATCTCAAGCAACGCCGGTGCTTCAGTTGCCACCACCAGGCTTTGCCGACGGTGACGCTGGCCATGGCGCGGGAACACGGGTTCAAGATCAACGAGGCGAACTTCAAGCAACAGGTCGACCGGACCGCCAATCACCTGAAGGGGGGACAGAAGAACTACCTCGAGGGACGCGGCCAGGGTGGCAAGGCCGACACCGCCGGCTACGCCCTGTGGGCTCTCGAGGCTGCCGGTCGCAAGCCCGACGAGGTCACCGCCGCGGTCACCAACTTCATGCTCACCTGGAGTGAGGACCGCGACTACTGGAAACATTCGAGCAATCGGCCTCCGTCGGAGGCCAGCGATTTCACCACGACCTACCTCGTGCTCCGCGGACTCGGGACGTTCGCGACCGACGAACAGACCGAGACGGTCGCCGTACGCAGCAAGAAGGCTCTCAAGTGGCTGGTCGAATCGGGATCGAAGGAGACCGAAGAGCGGGTATTTCGGCTGCGGGCGCTGACCTATCTCAAGGAGGGTGGCGATTCGCGAACGGCCACGGTCCAGGCGCTTCTGGAATCACAACACGAGGATGGAGGCTGGTCACAGACCGATCAGCTCGACAGCGACGCCTATGCGACCGGCACAGTACTGGTCGCGCTGCACCATGCCGGGGCCCTGAAAATGACCGACCCGGCGTATCGTCGCGGGCTATCCTACCTGTTGAAGACCCAACAGCAGGACGGGTCCTGGTACGTCAAGAGCCGCAGCAAGCCGTTCCAGACCTATTTCGAGAGCGGGTTCCCGCACGGCCCGGATCAGTTCATCTCGATGTCGGCCAGCTGCTGGGCGACGATGGCGTTGATCGAGTCGGTTGGTAGCAAGTAGTCGACAGGCGACCCACCGGCGGCGGGTGATGTGTTGTGATCCCAGGGTGGAAACCCTGGGATCGCATCCTCAGCCTTGACCATCAATCGAGCGACCACGGTCCCGGGATGCTCTTGGCCAGTGCCACCTGCTGCAGCGACTCGATCTGGTCGACGTGCATCGGCAGTCCCTCGGCTCGCCAGGCCTGTTCGCGTTCGGCTTCGAGGTCACCGGGCAGGCAGACTCGATCAAAGCCCTCGGCCGGATCGAGTTCACGGATCTCGGCCACGGTGGTTTCGAGCTGGTCGTAGAACTGGTCGGGATCGACGAACGCCTTGATGTCGATCGCGTACATGAAGTGCTCGGATCCGTCGGTCGAGACTTCCCAGGTCTTCTTCAGCGGCATACGTGCTCCGACGAGCGGTCCGCAGAGTACCGAGCTGAAGAACGCGAGACCATATCCTCGTGGTCCGGCGGCCGGCAGCAGAGTCTTGGCTTCTTCGGCGCTGGTGGTCGGGTTGCCCTGTTCATCGACGGCCCAGCCTTCGGGGATCTTTTGCCCGTACATGCCCATCGAGTGCACTTTGCCCCAGCTGGAGACGGCGCAGGCCATATCGAGCACGACGGGGTGTCCGTTGCGTGTCGGTGCGGCCCAGGAAAAGGCGTTGTTGGCCACGGCCGGTCCGCGGCTGCCGTAGGCGGTGACGGTGGCCGGGCCGGTGCTGGTGGTGGCGTAGCCGATCATGCCCTCGGCGGCGGCCATCATCGAGTAGACCTGTGCGGCTCCGAAGTGCTGGCTGGCCTTGATCGCCACGGTTCCGCTGCCGATTTGCTTGGCCTTGGCGATGGCCAGTTTCATCCCGCGTGTGGCGGCGACGTGGCCGAGTCCCTTGCCACCATTGAGCACCGCGATCGCCGGAGTCTCACGCTCGGTCAGGATCACCGCCCGCGGATCGATGCCTCCGTCTTTCATCGCCTCGAGATAGCGGGGCAGGGCACGCGTGCCGTGGGAGGGGATGCCGCGGAGGTCGGCTTCGATCAACCGGTCGGCCCCGATGGCCGCCTCGACCGGGATCATCGCCTCGTGGCACAGCACGTCGATCACCCACTGCCTCAGAGGCTCGATCGGCACACGCTGTTCCTGTCCCTCGTCGAGCGGATAGCCGGGGATGATTGCCATGGGGTGTGTCTTTCCTTGATCGCCTGGGGCAGCGTGGTCGCCAGGTGTTGGTGCGAAGCGGACCATCTTCTCGAGTCAGTCGGATCGCAGCAAGCCGGGTCGGGTTGCCGAGAGGAACTCGATCCTATGCGAGGTCTCGCCCTCGAGGGCCAGGTCGGCCAGTACGCTGCCGATGACCGGAGTGAACTTGAAGCCATGACCCGAGAAGCCGCAGGCGATCGCCACTCGCGCGTGCTCGGGATGCCGGTCGACGATGAAGTTCCGGTCGGGGGTGCGGGTATAGAGACAGACCGCGTGTCGGGAGGGCGAAGTCGAGAGGCCGGGCATGAAGGTACCGAGGTACTCGGCCAACGGGGGGAGATCGATCGAGAGCACGTCACGGTCGACGGTCAGGGGGTCGGCGATGCTCTGCCCGGCGGTGTGCTCGGCGACCTTCACCGTTTGCCCGTCGAGGGAGGGGAAACCATAGAACTCGCCTCCGGGAGTTTCCAGGAAGAAGACACCGGCTCCCTGTTGGCGGTCGTAGTGATCGGTGGAGGTCGGGAACCAGAACAGGGGCTTGCGAACGATTTCCCAGGCCACCTCGAGGCCCGGCAGCAGGTCGGGCACCCAGGCACCGGGTGCGATGATCAGCGACCCGGCGTGGTAGCGATCCCGGTCGGTGACCACTTCGAACGACTCGCCGATCCGCGACCACTCGACGACCGTTTCGTGGGTCTTCAACTCGGCACCGCGTTCGGTCGCCCGGTCGATGTGCGCCGCCACGGCGTCCTCGACAAACAGGTATCCTCCCGCCGCCTCCCACACCGCGTCGAATTCTTCGGGGATGCTGAACCCGGGAAAGTCGCGTGCCAGTCGGTCGCTGCCCAGTGATTCCAGTTCGAGGCCGTGCAGAGCTGCGGCTTCGCGGGTGCCGGCGACGGCGGGTCCATCGGGGGACCCGGCCAGCAGCAACCCGCAGCGGTCGATCAGCGGCCGCGAGCTGTGGGCGGCGAGGTCGTCCCAGAGCCGGTACGAATCGACCGCCAGGGGGACGTAGTCGGGGTGTTCGAAGTAGGCCTGGCGGATGACCCGGGTGTGACCGTGCGAGCTGCCCTGGTCGTGAGCGATTCCGAAGCGATCGATGCCCAGCACGCTGGCTCCGCGGTCGGCGACGTGATCGAGTGCCGCGCTGCCGAAGCCTCCGGCACCGATCACCACGCAGTCGTACCGCGTGCTCACTTGCCCGCTGCCAGGTTGACTCGCACCAGCTCCTTGTCGTTGCGGGCGAAGACACTCTTCATGGCAAACGCCGGGTGGCTCCAGATGGTCATCCGCCGCTGAACTCGCCGAGTCGGTTCGATCAGCTTGGCCCGGCTGAGCTCCTGGTATCCGCTGGGAGTCAGCTTGGCGATGATCAGGTCACCCTGTTCGTTGTGGATGAAGTGCCGGTCCTGGTGGCTGACCAGGAACGCGTTCCACCAACGACCCTTGCCGGTGGCTGCCAGCGATTCCCAGATCCGTTTGCCGTTGGTCGCATCCAGGCACCGCAGTTGGCCGTAGCTGCAGACTCCGTAGATGTGCTTTCCGGTAAAGATCGGGGTGGCCATGATCGAGTGCAGCCCGTCGGTCTTGACCTCGCTGTCGCTGGTGCCCTTCCAGGCCACCTTGGCCTGTTTCCCGTCCTCGGAGACTTCGATCATCATCGGCCCGTTGTAGAAGGCGGTGACGAACAGCCGGTTGCCGACCTGACGGGGAGTTGAGATGGTCAGGCCGACTCGGACTCGGAAGGGGACCTGCCAGATCAGTTTGCCGGATTTCGGGTCGAGGCTGCTGATGGCGGTGGGGTGCCAGACGACCAGTTGACGGGTCTTGCCGAAGGTCATGATCACTGGAGGGCAATAGCCGATCTGTTCGTCCTCGAGGCTTCGCCAGAGTTCCTTGCCGGTCAGCTTGTCGAAGCTGACCACCAGCGACCCGTCGGCGCCGCCGACCAGGGTGATCAGCTGGTTGCCGTCGATCAGCGGCGAGGCGACCATGCCCCAGATCGGCAGCTTGGTGCCGTAGTCGGCCACGAAGTTCTTCTTCCAGATCAACGACCCGTCGCTGACCTTCAGGCAGAACATGTCGCCCATGGCACCGATGGTGTAGACCCGGTCCTGCTCGACGACCGGGGTCATGCGAGGACCGGCCGGGTAGCTGATGCTGTAGCGGACCGGGTAGGTCCGGGTCCAGAGAATCTTGCCGGTCTCGGCGTTCAGGGCATGGATCCGCTCGATCCGCTTGGCACGGACGAAGTCGGTGATGTAGACACGTCCGCCCGCGACGGATGGTCCGGAGTATCCTTCACCGATGGGTGTCGACCAGACCCGCGGCAGCAGCCCCTTGGTGGGCAGAGTCTTGACGATGCCCTGTTCGCGCCAGACCAGGTCCCGCCGGGGCCCGCCCCACTGCGGCCAGTCGTCGGCCGAGGCTTTTGTGGTGGTGAGCGTGAGGAGCGTGAGGAGCGTGAGGCAGAGCAGGGACGGGAGTTTGGCCGTGGGGAAGGTCATCGCGGGGTCTCCAGTGTTTGAATCCGCCGCCATCTTGTCAGCCGGGCACAGGATTGGCCACCGCGACGGCCTCGATCTGCTGTCGATGGCGGTTCGCCCCGGCCGGGCTGTATACTGGGGTTGATGGGCAACTGGTCCGCTCTGGATCTCGAGCGGGGTTGTCTGAAAGAGCCAAGCCGAACAGTCCAGAGGGTGTGAGCCGTGAAGTCGAAGGTCCAGTTGCTGGTGAGTGTCGTGGCGAGTTTCGCGCTGCTGTTGACCGCTGCGGCGGCCCAGGCGGCGGACAAGCCGGCGGCGTCAGACAAGTCGGGAGCAGCACTCGAGTCGCGTCACCTGGGGAACATCCAGCGGGTGACCTTCGGGTTGCCACGTGCCGGCGAGGGCTACTTTTCACCCGACGGCAAGTGGGTGGTTTACCAGGCCTACCCGGTCGGTTACCCCTTCTACCAGATCTACGTGCAGAAGCTGGGCGAGAAGACGACTCGTCGGGTGAGCACCGGTCGCGGCCGGACCACCTGCAGTTATTTCACCATCGACGGCAAGCGGATCCTGTTCGCATCCAGTCACACCGACCCTCAGATCGCTCAGACCGAGCGTCAGGCTCGCGATCTGGCGGCCCAGGGTGGTCGTCGTCGTTACCAGTGGGACTTCGACAAGCACATGGACATTTACGTGTGCGACTTCAATGGCACGGGCCTGAAGCGGTTGACCAATTCGCCCGGTTACGACGCCGAGGGTTCCTATTCGGCCGACGGCAAGCACATCGTGTTCACCTCGGGCCGCGACGGCGATCCCGATCTCTACATCATGGACGCCGACGGCAAGAACGTCCGCCAGCTGGTCAACAATCCCGGCTACGACGGCGGCCCGTTCTTCTCGCCCGACGGCAAATGGGTGATCTACCGCAGCGACCGCCAGAAGGAGCACATGCTGCAGATCTTCGCGATCCGCGTGGATGGCAAGCATGACACGCAGCTGACCAACAACCTGGGCACGGTCAACTGGGCGCCCTATTTTCATCCCTCGGGTGGCTACATCATCTGGACTCGTGCCGACTATTCGAAGGGACCCCGGGGTGCCCACTTCAACCTGTTCACGCTGGACCTGCAGTTGGGCAAGAAGAAGATCACGGTCGGTGACGTCCGCCAGGTGACTTCGAATGTCGCTGCTGACGTGTTGCCGGTCTTCAGTCCCGACGGCAAGAAGCTGATGTGGACCTCGGCCCGTTCCAAGGACAAGACCAGCCAGTTGTGGATTGCCGACTGGAAGCGGTCGGTTGAGGCTGCGAGTCGTTGAAGAGCCCAGGTGGCGGGGTGGGTGCAGGTGGCCGGGACAGGCACGTCCCACGTCCGCCTGCGGCGGACCGCGTGTCGAGCCAGTCCCCCGGCAGCGGGTTCATTCGCCGGGTGGAACCGAGTGGACCATGACGAGGTCGTGTCCGGCGGCGGACCAGTTCGAGCTGCCGACCAGCACGAGTCGTTGTCCGGTTTCGAGCACTCCGAGTCTTCGTCCCCAGTTGCAGACGGCATCGAGCAGCCTGCGAGGGCTGGTATCGGTCCGGATCGAGCCCATCGAGCGGACACCCCAGTAGAGGTTCATGCGTCGAGCGGCGGTGGTGGAGTCCGAGAGTGCCAGCACGGGGACGGGGCTGCGTTCCTTGGAGACGGCCAGTGCGGTGCGTCCGCTGAGCGTGGGGATCACCAGCAGGTTGGCCCCGAGTTGTTCGGCGATCGAGACGGCTCCGACGGTGACCGCTTCGGTCACTTCCAGTGCCCGGGCCCGTGCTAAGGGTTCGAACCGGCGTGGCACGTCGCCACCGACGGTCTGCTCGGCCTCGCTGACAATCCGGCTCATCATCGCCACTGCGGCGGTGGGGTTCTGGCCGATCGCGGTTTCACCCGAGAGCATCACGGCGTCGGTACCGTCGAGCGTGGCGTTGGCGACGTCACTGGCTTCGGCGCGGGTGGGGAACTCGCTGTTGGTCATGCTGTCGAGCATCTGGGTGGCGGTGATCACCGGCACGCGGTGAGCGTTGGCCATGCGGATGATCCGTTTCTGCAGGATCGGCACCGTAGCCAGGTCGACCTCGACCCCCAGGTCACCTCGAGCCACCATCACCGCATCGGTGATGTCGATGATCGCCTCGAGATCTTCGATCGCCTCACCCTTTTCGATCTTGGCGACGATGTGGGGAGCGTGGTCGCCGGGGTGGGCCGCGATCAGTTCGCGGAGTTGCCTGATGTCGGCGCTGTTGCGGACGAAGCTGAGCCCGACGAAGTCGATCTGATGATCGAGTGCCCAGGCCAGGTCGCTGCGGTCCTTGTCGGTCACGCTCGGGGTACTCAGGGCCACTCCCGGCAGGTTGACTCCCTGGCGGCTGCGGACGGTTCCGGGTCGAACGACGCGGCAGATCACCCGGTCATTTTCTTCGGCGCAGACGACCAGTTCGACAATCCCGTCGGCCAGCAGGATGCGGTCTCCCGGCTCGACGTCGTCGATCAGCGGTGCGTAGGTGCAGGTGAGTTCCTGTGAGTCATCGGTGATTTCGCCTCTCACGAACACCACCGTGGCCCCTTCCTGGCACAGCAGTTGACCTGTGGCGATTTCGCCCAGGCGGATCTTCGGCCCGGCCAGGTCGCCCAGCACTCCGATCGGCCGATCGAGTTCCTGCTCGATCTCCCGGATCGACTGCAGGACTCCGTCGAGCCAGTCGTGGGTTCCGTGCGCGAAGTTGAGTCGGAAGACGTCGACGCCGGCCAGCACCAGATCTCGCAGCGCCTCGGCCTCGGCACAGGCCGGACCGACCGTGGCGATAATCTTGGTCTTGACCAGCGGCGGTTCGACGGGCGTTGCGTCTGTGGCCATGAGTCGAGACTCCTCGTTGCGTTCGCAATGACACTCGGTGGGACAGCAGGACGGGCCTGTGTGGAGGCGGACTTCAGTCGACCAACCCGGCGATCCGGGCGTAGTCGTCCTTGAGCGACTGGTAGAGCTGGCCGTACTGGGGGTAGCTACGATTGTAGTATCGTCGGGTGGGGGGGTGTGGTGGTGTCGAGTCGACCACCCGGATCGTGGCCTGGCAGGCTTCGACGACGTCCTTGTAGGCTCCGGTTCCGGCGGCCGCCAGCAGTGCGACTCCGTAGGCCGGCCCTTCCTCGGCATTGATGGTGGCCACCCTGTTGCCGTAGATGTCGGCCTGCATCTGTCTCCAGAACCCGCTGCGTGCACCGCCTCCGGAGACGCGGATTTCTCGGACCGGGATCTTCATGCCCTTGATGATTTCCAGGCAGTCCCGCATCGCGTAGGTGGCTCCTTCGATCACGCTGCGGACCAGGTGCGGTCGTCCGTGCCTCAGGCTGAGTCCGATCCAGGCCCCTCGGGCGTGGGGGTCGGCGTGCGGCGTGCGTTCACCGGTCAGGTAGGGCAGGAAGTACAGTCCTTCGGATCCGGGGGGTGCCTGTTGGGCTTCCTGGGTGAGCAGTTCGTAGGGGTCGATCTTCTGGCGGCGTGCCGCCTTGACGGCGTCTTCTCCCAGTTGGTTGCGGTACCACTGCAGGCTGCCTCCGGCCGAGAGCACCACGCCCATCACGTGCCATTGGTCTCGGACGGCGTGGCAGAACGTGTGCACACGACCCTCGGGGTCGGTCTCGATTCCCTCGCTGTGGGCAAACACCACTCCACTGGTGCCCATGGTGGCCGAGATGACTCCCCGCCTGACGATCCCGTTGCCGACGGCTCCGGCCGCCTGGTCACCTCCGCCTCCGACCACCGGCACTCCCCGCGGCAGCCCCAGTTTCTTTGCGGCCTCGCGGGACAGCGTACCACTGACATCTTCGGACTCGTACACCTGCGGCAGCAGCCCGGGTTCGAGTTCGAGTTTTCCCAGCAGCCGGCGGCTCCAGTTGCGTCGCTTGACGTCCAGCAGCAGTGTCCCCGACGCGTCGCTGACCTCGGTGGCGAACTCACCGGTCAGCCGATATCGGACATAGTCCTTGGGCAGCAGCACCATGCGGGTGCGATCGAAGCGTCGGGGTTCGTTGTTTCTCAGCCAGAGAATCTTGGGTGCGGTGAATCCGGTCAGTGCGGGGTTGGCCACCATCCGGATCAGGGCCGCTCGGCCCCCGGCCTTCTGGTGAATCTCGTCGCACTCGGAGGCCGTCCGCTGGTCGTTCCACAGTAACGCGGGTCGGATCACCTGGTGTTTGCGATCCAGGAACACGCTGCCGTGCATTTGGCCCGAGAGCCCGATGCCGGCGACGGAGGCGGGTTTGATCCGGCCGTCCCGCAGCACCTTGCGAACGCTCTTGATCGAAGCCTGCCACCAGTCGTGGGGATCCTGTTCGGACCATCCGGGCCTGGGGCTGGAGAGCGGGTATTCGAAGGTGGCTCCGGCGATGATCCGACCGTTCTCGCGGATCGCCAGCGTCTTGGTACCGCTGGTCCCGATGTCGATGCCCAGGTAGACGCTCATCGAGGTGCTCCATCGGGCAGGTGAGGGTCACTCACGATTGTGCCCCTTCGGCGATCAGTTGATCGAGTTCCTGTTTGAGTCGACCGAGGATCTCGTCGTAGGAAAACGCACCCAGGGATTCTTCGCCTTTCTTGAGATTGACGAAGTTGGGAGCACACCACAGCCCGAGGTCCGCGTCGTCGGTTTCTCCGGGTCCGTTGACCCGACAGCCCATCACGGCGATCGTCAGCGCGTGATCCTTGGCGTACTGTGTCATCTCACGGACCTGCTCGGCCAACCCGACAAAGGCCTCGTTTTCGACTCGCGAGCAGCTGGGGCAGCTGATGATGTTGAGCGTATCGAGTCCGTAGTCGACGACGCTGCGGACACGTCCGGCGGAGATGTCGGCCAGGATCTGTCGTCCCGCCTCGATCTCTTCGAACTTCCGCTCGTTGGGCACCGTCAGCGACACGCGGATCGTGTCACCCAGGCCCTGGGAGACGAGTTGTTCAAACGCGATCCGCGTCTTGATGACACCGTCGGGAGGCAACCCGGCTTCGGTGACTCCCAGGTGCAGCGGCACATCGGGCCGCCGCTGTGCGAATCGCCGGTTGACCTCGATGACTTTTTGCGGGTCGGAGTCCTTCAACGAGACGCAGTAATTGGTGAAGTCGAGCGAATCGAGCAGTTCGCAGTGTTCCCAGGCGCTGTCGAGCATGGGCGAGATCGAGTCGTGTTCGGGGTATAGGTCGATCTTGTCGGGGTCGACCGACCCGCAATTGACTCCGACCCGGATCGCACAATCGTGCGTGGCCGCCTGATGGGCAATCCCCTTCACTTTCTCCTGCCACGGTTTGTCTCGTTCGTGGTGGTAGAGGTGTCCGGGGTTGTAGCGGAGCTTGGCGACGTGGGGTGCGACGATTTCGGAGAGCCGGTAGTTTTCCTGCAGGTCGACGCTGAGGTTGGCATCGGTTTCGGCGGCGATCGCGACAACCGCGTGGGCGTCGGCGGTGCTGTCGACGGCGATCCGCACGACATCGGCTCCGGCCTGTTCGAGGTCTCGGACCTGTGCGGAGGTGGCTTTGACGTCGCGGGTCGAGGTGGCGGTCATGCTCTGGATGGCGATCGGTCTTCCGTCGCCGATCGTGATACGACCGATGGTCACAGGTCGAGTGGGATTGCGGGGCAGTTTCACGTCGATCGGGCCTTGC
>Ga0310125_10000836_pt1 | contig 15138 bp, 15 predicted proteins | sample CB11b_Tmax_Bot8__FD_203508 | JGI IMG/M metagenome (GOLD analysis project Ga0310125, IMG submission 203508) | Marine microbial communities from Western Arctic Ocean, Canada - CB11b_Tmax_Bot8 | ecosystem: Environmental > Aquatic > Marine > Oceanic | place: Canada: Western Arctic Ocean | collected... | reverse complement strand
TTCGGCGGCGACGTCAATCCTTTCAGACAACGAAAGCGCGCTGCAGGTCCTGACCGATCAGGTTGCCGAGGGTGCGGCACAAACGGACGCTCTGCGCCGCGGACTGGCTGCGGCGGAGCAGCGTTTACAGCGGCTGTCACAGCGCCGGACCGAGGCCAAGGCAAGCCACGAGCAGCTAAGCGCGGAAGCCCAGGGTGATGACCGTCTGCGTGAGGCCAATGACAAGCTGACCCAGGCTCAGCGTGCGGCGGCAGAGACCGTGGCGGTGTTGGAAGAGAGCGAGGTGGCCCACGGCAGCTGTGAAGAGACCGTCACTGAGACCCGGGAAACCAGTCAGCAGTTGGAAACACAGGACTCCCAACTGGCGGCGGCGGAAAGGGCCTTGGTGGAGCTGTTGCGGCAAAAGAATGCCGATCTGTGGCCCGCCGTAATCGACGCGATTGCCGTGGAGCCTGGTTATGAAGCGGCCCTGGGCGCTGCCCTTGGCGATGACCTGAACGAGCCGGCCAACGAGGCGGCGCCGGTGCATTGGCGTACCCTGGCTACTAGGGATGATGCCCCCGGGCTGCCACCGGGAGCGACGCCCCTGTCACGCTATGTCAAGGCGCCGGACGCTTTGGCCCGGCGCCTGTCCCAGGTTGGCGTGGTCGATGAAGGGGATGCGGTAGGGCTGTCGGCCGAGTTGGCCTATGGCCAGCGTCTGGTTTCGACCAGCGGCGCCTTGTGGCGCTGGGACGGCTTTACGGTGACCGCGGGGGCGGAAACGGCGGCTGCCGTGCGCCTGGCCCAAGGCAACCGGCTGGACGAACTGGGCCGCTTGCGGGCGGCACTGGCCTCGGGGCTGGGAAAAGCCCGGGATGCCCTGGTGGCGGCGCGCGATGCATTGGCAAACGCGGCCCGCGACCGGGCGGCAGCGCGGGAAGGCGCCCGCCTGGGACGCGAAGCATTGGATCGTAGACGCAATACCCAGGCTCAGGCGGAACGGGATGCCGCAGGGCGCTCTGCTCGTTTGGCCACGGTGGTGGAAAGTCTGGCCCAGACCGAGGCTGATCTGGAAGAGAGCAAAGCGGCGATGGCGGAAACCCAGGGACAGTTGGACGCGCTGCCGCCGCTGGATGACCTGCGCCAGAAATTAGCTGTCCTGCGAGGCGAGGTCACGGCCCAGCGTGCCGATTTGCTCGAGGCGCGGAGCCAACACGATCGTCTGCGGCGAGATGCCAGTACGCGGCGTGAACGGCTGAGGGCCATTGCGGGAGAGCAAGAGGGCTGGCGGCGCCGGGCCCAGGGGGCGGAGAGACAAATATCGGAACTGGCGGCGCGGGCCAAAGCAGGGCGGGAGGAGTTGGAGCAGTTGCAACGCAAGCCGGCAAAAATCGCCGCTCAGCGGCAATCCCTGATGAACCAGATAGATCAGGCCGAAACATCCCGTAACAAGGCCGCCGCCGATCTGGCGCAGGCGGAGGCAAAGGTAAACGACCTGGCGATTGGCCAACGCGATGCCGAAAGTGTGCTGGCCTCGGCGCGGGAGGAACGGGTCCGCGGGGAAGCGGGGGTTGAACAATGTAATGAGCGGTGCGCCGAGGTGGCTCGGCGCATCATGGAAGCCCTTGATTGCCGGCCCGACGCCGTCCTGGCAAACGCGGATCTGGAGCCCGGCGCGCCCCTCCCACCCCTGGAGGAGGCAGAACGCAAGGTGGAGCGTTTAAAGCGGGAGCGCGAAAGCATGGGCGCCGTCAACCTGCGCGCGGAACCGGAAGCAGAGGAGTTGGAAGAACAGTTGGCCGGCATGATAACGGAGCGGGCTGACCTGGAGGGTGCCATCGCCCGCCTGCGCCAGGGTATCTACAGCCTGAATAAGGAAGGCCGTGTCCGCCTGTTGGCCGCTTATAAAGCCGTCGATGGCCATTTCCAGGATCTATTCATACGCCTGTTTGGTGGCGGCAAAGCGCACCTGACCCTGACGGAATCGGATGATCCTTTGGAGGCCGGCCTGGAAATCATGGCCTCGCCACCGGGCAAGCGGCTGCAAAGACTGTCTCTGCTTTCGGGCGGTGAGCAGGCGATGACCGCATTGGCGCTGTTGTTTGCGGTATTTCTAACCAATCCGGCGCCAGTTTGTGTGCTTGATGAGGTCGATGCGCCTCTGGATGACGCCAATGTAGAGCGTTTTACCAACCTGGTTGGTGAAATTGCGCGGATTACCGGCACCCGTTTTTTGATTATCACCCACCATCCCTACACCATGGCCCGCATGGACCGTTTGTTTGGCGTCACCATGTCCGAGCGTGGGGTATCACAACTGGTCTCGGTTGATCTGGCCCGCGCGGAACGCATTCGGGCGACCGGGTGATTTTGCCGTTTGGAGATATTTCTAAGGAAAATCAGATAGTTAGAGGGCGGGCATTGGCTCTTGACAGGTCATGGGTCAATTCGTATCGTGCGCCCGCTTCCGGCCAGTCGTGGCTGGGTGCTTGTATCATACTGCTACGGTCGAATTATGCGGCCAAAGTTGATAAATGGCCGCCGGAAAGGCAACCGGATTCTGGCTGATTGAGTGCTTGACCACGACGCAGCTATAGAGCGATATGTCCGATCCGCAACACCCACCGTCCGAGGAAGAGCCTTCCCTGGAAACGTTGGGTGGCCGAATTTCCAGGGCCCGCCATGCCGCGGGACTTGAACAATCGGCGGCGGAGACGGACGGAATGGTGGGTTCGGGCCTGGGTGCCGCATGGCGGATTTCTATTGAAATCGTCGTCGCATTGGTGGTCTGTACCGGTATCGGCTGGGCCCTGGACTATTGGTTCGGGACCAAACCCTGGCTGATGCTGCTGTTCCTGTTTCTTGGCGGTGCGGCGGGAATTAATAACGCGGTAAGAACCGCACTACGGATGGACGCCCAGGCGGCCGAAGACTTGCAGCGCAGGTCGCAGGCCGAGTTAAAATCTGGGACGCGGGCTTCACCCGAGGATCGGGCGGGGTCAGAGAAGGGAGAGGGGCGTGACGGCTGAACGCCACATTGATCATAGTAGCCCGATGCATCAGTTTGTTATCGGCCGGCTGAATGATTGGCAGTTGGGCGGCTTCGATATTTCGTTTTCGAAGGCTGCCGCCTTTATGTTCGGCGCCGTCATCGTAGCCACGCTTTTTCTGGTCCTGACCACGTCACGCCGTGCCATGGTGCCGGGCCGTTGGCAATCGGTGAGTGAGCTTTGGTACGAATTTATCGCCGACATGATAAAGGAAACCATTGGCAGCGAAGGGCGGAAATACTTCCCCTTCGTATTCTCTTTGTTCAGCTTTATCGTGCTGTGTAATTTGCTGGGCATGTTGCCCTATAGCTATACCGTGACCTCGCACATCGCCGTGACCATCACTTTGGCGCTGTCGGTGTTCGCGCTGACGACCTTCATCGGCATTACCCGGCATGGCACCCATTTTCTATCGTTCTTCGTGCCCAAGGGCGTGCCCCTGGTGATGCTGTTCCTGGTCGTCCCGATCGAGGTTTTGTCTTATTTCATGCGGCCGATCAGCCATTCGGTTCGCCTATTCGCCAATATGACAGCCGGCCACACAATGTTGAAAGTGTTCGGCGGCTTTGTTGTGCAGATGGGCGTCTTTGGCGTTTTACCCTTTGCCCTGATTGTCGCCTTGACTGGCTTGGAAGTCGCCATCGCCGTGTTGCAGGCCTACGTCTTCACCATTTTGACCTGCCTTTATCTCAATGACGCCATTCATCTGGAGCATTGATCCAGGTTCCGGTTCAAGATACTACCCAATCCCATCAACATCCCAGAAAACGAAGGAATTTAAATCATGGAACCAGCCGCCGCGAAGCTGATCGGTGCCGGTCTTGCCGCTATTGCCATGGGTGGTGCCGGAATTGGCATCGGCCTGATTTTTGGCAACTACGTTGCCGGGGCCATGCGCAACCCAGGTGCGGCTCAGGCCGTATTTGGCCGGGTCATTCTGGGCTTTGCCCTGACCGAGGCCATCGCCCTGTTCGCGCTTGTGGTCGCGTTGATCATCCTGTTCGTCTTCTAAATCGCTTCTGGGCAATGCCCAGCGGCTATACCTACCCCGTGGCAATTGTGCCGGGGCGGCCAGAAGCAAAAACGGAGCGAGACCATGCCACAATTTTGGATGGAGGACTTCGCACCGCAAATGGTGTGGCTGGTGATTTCCTTTATCGCGCTTTATCTGTTGATGGCCCGCGTGGCTTTGCCGAGGGTGGCCGATGTACTGGAAACCAGGCACGGTAGGATTGCCGATGACCTGGATCAGGCGGCGCAGCTTAAGGCGCAAGCTGAAACCGTGATTAGCGAATACGAGGTGGCGCTGACGGAGGCCCGTAGCCAGGCTCAGGCCACCATCGCCCAGGCCGGGATGAAAGCCGCGACCGCGGCTGAGACGCGTAATGCCGAGGTAGCCGATGTGTTGGCGACGGAAGCCGCCGCCGCGGCCGCCCGGATCGCCGCTGCCAAGAACGATGCCTTGGCCGAGCTGCGTGGCGTCGCGGGGGAATTGGCCCAGGCGGCGGCCGAGCGCCTAATCGACGGCCAGGTGCCCAAGACCGATGTGGATCAAGCGGTGGCGGATGCCATGCAGAACAACGCGAGGGGGCCGCGCTGATGGACGCGACATTTTGGGTCGGCGCGGCCTTTATACTATTCGCCGGCATTCTGTTTTATTTCAAAGTGCCGGGCATGATGGCCAAGGCGCTGGATGAGCGGGCGGAAAAAATCAGCGCCGATCTGGAACAAGCCCGGCAGCTGCGCGAAGAGGCCCAGGCGTTGCTAGCTACCTATGAACGCAAGCAGCGCGATGCGTTGGCTGAGGCGGAGAAAATTATCGCCCACGCCCGCGAGGAAGCCTTGCGCGAAGCCGAAATTGCCGCAAAGAAATTGGACCAGTCCATTGCCCGGCGGCAACAGGCGGCCTTGGATAAAATCGCCCTGGCCGAAACCCAGGCCGAGGCGGAAATTCGCGACGCTGCCATAGACATCGCGATCACCGCCACCTCGGCAATCGTGGCTCAACAGGTCAAGGGTGACCGTGCCGATGCCCTGATCGCAGTGGCCACGACCGATCTGGACCGGTATCTGAACTGATCTTTTTAAACATCCCTCTATTAAGACTGGCGGTTTACATCCGGCCATAGGCGTCCAAGCCTTGTCTCGCCAGGGCATCGGCGGCTTCGTTGCCAGGGTGGCCGGCATGGCCCTTGACCCAGTGCCAGGTGATCTGGTGCCGTTCGATGGCGGCCTCCAGGCGTTGCCACAAATCCACGTTCTTGACTGGCTTTCTGGCGGCGGTTTTCCAGCCATTGCGCTTCCAGTTGACGATCCATTTGGTGATGCCGTCGCGTAGATAGACGCTGTCCGTATACAGATTGACCCAACAGGGCCGTTTCAGGGCTTCCAAGGCGGCAATGGCCGCCAGCATTTCCATGCGGTTGTTGGTTGTGCCAGGCTCACCGCCCCTCAATTCCCGTTCATGTCCGCCGAACTGTAACAACGCGCCCCAACCGCCCGGGCCTGGATTGCCCGAGCAGGCGCCGTCCGTATAGATCACCACCTCATCCATGCATATCAATCCAGGCCGTAGGCGCCGGGGCCCGAGATTCGGTAGTGAAAGCGCATCTTGTGCAGATACTCCAAGGGATCCTTGGGCTTTACCATGGCGCCATCGACCTGGTTCAACCAGTCATACAGACGGGTCAGCAGAAAGCGCAGGGCGGCGCCCCGGGCCAACAAGGGCAGGGCGGCGAATTCCGCGTCGTTGACCGGGCGTACGTCCCGGTAGGCAGACAGCAGGCGCCGAGCCTTGGTAATGTTAAACCCGGCGCCCCGTTCGAAACACCAGGCGTTCAGGCAAATGGCCAGGTCATAGGCCAGGGCGTCGGTGCAGCCGAAGTAGAAATCTATCAGGCCGGTCAGCTTGTCGCCCTTGAAAAAGACATTGTCGGGAAACAGATCGGCATGGATCACCCCAGTCGGCAGGTCGGAGGGCCAACGCCGGGACAGATAGTCAAATTCTCGCGCAATTTCGGCGCTCAGGCCTTTGGCGACCTCGTCGGCCCGGGCCGCCGTGGCTGCAATTAACTGCGCCCAGCCGTCCAGAGATAGGGCATTGCGCCGGCTCTGGGAAAAATCCTGACCGGCCAGGTGCAGGTGCGCTAGGGCCGTGCCGACTTCGGCGCAATGCACCGCATTTGGCCGCTTTGGCGAGATCCCCTGTAGAAATGTCACGATGGCGGCCGGCTTTCCCGCGACCTGGCGCAGCGCGCGGCCGTCACGACCATGGATGGTTGGCGGGCAGGGTACGCCGCGCTTGGCGAGATGATCCAGCAGATCAAGGAAAAAGGGTAGATCGCCGGGATCCACCCGCTTTTCATAGATCGTCAGGATATAGCTGTCCCGGTCGGTCTGTAGAAGGTAGTTGGTATTCTCCACCCCTTCGGCGATACCTTTGCAGCTCGTGACCGCGCCGATGTCATATTCCGCCACGAAGGTACGCAGTTCTACTTTGCCAATCTCTGTATAAACCGCCATGACCGCCGCTACCCAACTAACCGCGCAATTCAGCGGGCAGCTTGAACTCCATATCCTCGTTCGCCGTCGTGACTTGTTCGATGTCGACATCAAAGCGTTGGCGAAACGCGGCCAGGACCTCTTCCACCAGGACTTCCGGGGCCGAGGCGCCGGCGGAAATGCCAATACAATGCCGCGCCGCTAGATCTTCCCAGACAATATCGTTGGCCCGCTGGATCAGGCGGCTGTAGTCACAGCCCATGCCTTCCGCCACTTCCACCAGACGCCGGGAATTAGAGGAGTTCGGCGCGCCAATAACGAACAGGCCGTCGCAGCGTTCGGCAATGGCCTTGACCGCCGCTTGCCGATTGGTGGTCGCGTAACAGATATCGCCCTTGCGCGGGCCTGCCAAATCAGGAAACCGCCGGCTCAAGACCGCGACGGCGCTGGCGGTGTCGTCCACAGACAAAGTGGTCTGGGTGATATAGGCGAGTTGCGCACCTTCGGGCGGGTTGAAGGTCTCCGCCTCGGTCGCCGATTGCAGCAGGGTAATTTCACCGGGCGGCAATTGGCCCATTGTGCCCACAGCCTCCGGGTGCCCGGCATGGCCCAGCATAACCACATGGCGGCCCTTGGCATGATGGTTTTCGGCCTCGCGATGTACCTTGGTTACCAGCGGGCAGGTCGCGTCCAGAAACATGAGGCCCCGTTGGCGGGCAGCCTCGGGGACTGATTTGGCCACCCCATGGGCCGAAAAGATGACCATGCCGCCATCGGGCACCTGGTCCAACTCATCTATAAAAATAGCGCCCCGGCGCTCCAAACCCTCGACGACATGGCGGTTATGAACGATTTCGTGGCGCACGTAGATCGGTTTGCCATAGCGCTCCAGGGCCAGCTCAACGATTTGAATAGCCCGATCGACCCCGGCGCAAAAGCCCCGCGGCGCCGCCAGCAGAATTTTGATCGCTCGTTTGCTCATTTTTCTCATGTTGGCCATGATGACGTCGAATGGCTCTATATACTCCGAATAGGCTTTGGTACAAATTGAAGCTTGGTAATTCAAAGTGATCCGCATTTTCCATGGTGAATATGAAAAATTTACGCAATGCTGGCAGGCTGATCGTTCTGGTTGGCCTTGGTCCCCTGCTTTTATCAAATTGCGCCTTGTTTCAGACCGAACGCCCCAGGGCCTGTCCCCGGGTGTCTTTGTTGAACGAGGCCGCCGAGATGACCCAGTACCGGGCCGGGCCGGGCCGGGATTTGATTGATGTGCAATTCGAGGCCCGCGTGCAAGATGTCAACTGGGGCTGTAAATATGCCGACAACCGCCTGCGTATAGAGACCCTAATTGATATTGTCGCCCAGCGGGGGCCGGCGTCCAAGGGGGGTAACGCAAACGTACCGTTCTTTGTCGCCATCATCGACAAGGCGCAAAACATTGTGGCCAAGGCGCAGTTCGAAAGCGAGATCGTGTTCCGGGATGGCCGCCGCCGGGCCGGTGCGCGGGAGGAAATTGAGCAAATTATCTTCCTAAAAGAGAACGAAGGCGCTCCCGATTATGAAATCATCATCGGTCTGCAATTGAACGAGGGGCAGCTGCAGCAGAATCGCGGCCGGCATTTTTAACAGATATCATACGGCGGCCAAAAAAGGCGGCCATCGTGGTAACCGTCAATGTGTCGTTGACACGCCGTCCCGTCCCCCTATCATTCCGCTACCGCCTGCTGCCGGCTTGTGGTGCCGGTTCAGGAGGCCAGACAGATGAACCCCGCGGGAGAGTTCAGGCCAGAAATTCATCCAGGTTTTTATGAATTTTGGACTGGCGCCGAAGGAGCAAGCACCCCGCAAACTCTCAGGCCCACGGACCGCGGGGGGATGTCACTCTGGAAAGCGGCGTGACCACGCACGTGTTCCGGGCGGACAATGCCCAGGTACGAAAAGCGCGCTGCACCGAAGGGGCGAGGTTTCGCCGATTGATTAGCCGGGATAGTGGGCTGACCAAGGCGGGACGAACTCTCTCAGGTCCGACGACAGATTGGGGGCGGTGGAATCCATGATGGAGGCCGCGCTGGATACTGTCGGAGGAATGGATGCGCAATCCGCCTAGCCAAAAGACGACCCCCTTGCATGCGTTGCAAGTGGAACTAAGGGGCAAAATGGTGCCCTTCGCCGGCTATGAAATGGCGGTGAATTTTCCCTTGGGCGTTCTGGGCGAGCACAATTATACCCGCGCCGCCGCCGGCTTGTTTGACGTCTCGCACATGGGCCAGTTTCGCCTGCATGGCGCAGACCGCGTGAAGGCGCTGGAAAGCCTGTTGCCAGCGGATATCGCCACCCTGGCGCCGGGCGCCATGCGCTATAGCCAGCTGACTAATGACCAGGGCGGTATCATCGATGACCTGATCGTGACCAATGCCGGCGATTGCCTGTTCCTGGTCGTCAACGGCACAAACAAGGATGGCGATTTAGCCCATATCCAGGCCGCCATGCCCGCCGGTGTTTCGGTGGAACACCGCAGCGAGGACGCCTTGCTGGCGCTGCAGGGCCCAGGGGCGGCGACGGTCATGGCCCGGTTGGCGCCGGGTGCCGAACGGCTGCTGTTCATGACGGCGATGGCAATCAATATTGATGGCGTGGATTGCTATGTCTCGCGCTCCGGCTATACCGGCGAAGACGGCTTCGAAATTTCCGTGTCAGGTCCGCAGGCGGAAGCACTGGCGCGTTTGTTGCTGGCGCAGGCCGAGGTTGAAGCCATCGGCCTGGGGGCCCGCGACAGCCTGCGCCTGGAAGCCGGCCTTTGCCTGCATGGCCAAGATATCGACACCACGACGACGCCCGTCGAGGCCGGCTTGAGCTGGTCAATCCAAAAGCGCCGGCGCGAGGAAGGCGGCTTTCCTGGCGCGGCGGTCATCCAGACGCAGCTGCGCGACGGGCCGGCCCGAAAACGGGTTGGCATATTGCCCGAAGGCCGGGCCCCGGCCCGGAAAGGCACCAGTGTCCTTGATGCCGATGGCGCGGCCATTGGCGCGATTACCTCTGGTGGCTTCGGCCCCAGCTTTGGTGGACCACTCGCCATGGGCTATGTCGCTGCCCCGCACGCTAAAATAGACAGCCCGTTGGGCCTGGTGGTGCGCACCAAGACCCTTCCGGCCCATGTGGCCAGGATGCCTTTTGTGCCTGCCCGCTATCATCGTGGTTAGGAAAAATTGAGCAAAAATCATGAGGAGAAAACAACTATGAGCGAGATATATTTCACCGAAGACCACGAATGGATCCTGGTCGAGGGCGACATCGGCACCTGCGGGATCAGCGAATTCGCCCAGGAACAGTTGGGCGATATTGTTTATGTGGAGTTGCCTGAGCCAGGCCGCCTGGTCGCCCAAAACGACGAGATGGCGGTGGTTGAGTCGGTCAAGGCGGCCTCTGAAATTTATGCGCCCGTCAGCGGTGAAGTGATAGAAAGCAACGAGGAACTGGTCGACGACCCGGCTAGGATAAATGCCGACGCCATGGGCGAGGGCTGGTTTTTCAAAATTCGCATAAGCGATACAAAGGAACTGGACGACCTACTGGACAAGGCGGCCTACGATGCCTTGACCGCGGGACAGCATTGATGCGCTATCTGCCCCACACCCCGGTCGACCGCCAGGCGATTCTGGAGGCCATCGGCGTCGATCGGATTGATGACCTGTTCGTCGATGTGCCCAGTCAGGCCTTGTTGCCAAAAGCCTTGGATCTACCCCTGCACGCGGGTGAAATGGCGGTGGAAAAAAGCTTGGCGACGCTGGCTGGCCGTAACGTTGCGGCAGGCGCTACGGCCTGTTTTCTAGGCGCCGGCGCCTATCGCCATCACGTGCCGGCGGCAGTCGATCATTTGATCCAGAGGTCAGAATTCCTAACCTCCTATACGCCCTATCAGCCGGAGGTCAGCCAGGGCACTTTGCAATATCTATTCGAATTTCAGACCCAAGTAGCGCTATTGACCGGCATGGAAGTAGCCAATGCATCCATGTACGACGGCGCTTCTGCCTGTGCCGAAGCGGTCTTGATGGCCCATCGGGTGACCAAGCGGGATAAGGCGCTGCTGTGTGGCGGCTTGCATCCCCATTATGCCGAGGCCACCGCGACGGTGACCCAGTTCATTGCGTTCGAGGTCGATGCCCGCCCCGCTAACCCGGATGTGGTGGAGGATCTTTGTGCCTTGATCGACGAAGATACCGCCTGTGTCGTGGTGCAGACGCCGGACCTGTTTGGCCGTCTGCATGATCTGCGGCCGTTGGCCGCCGCGGCCCATGCCAACGGGGCTCTATTGGTTGCCGTGGTGACCGAGGTTGTCTCTTTGGGCGCCGTGACCTCGCCTGGCGAGATGGGCGCCGATATCGTGGTAGGCGAGGGGCAGTCCATCGGCAATGCCCTGAACTTCGGCGGCCCGTATCTGGGCCTGTTTGCCACCCGGCAAAAATTAGTGCGGCAAATGCCGGGCCGCCTGTGCGGCGAAACCTTGGATGAAGAGGGCCGGCGCGGCTATGTGTTGACGCTTTCCACGCGGGAACAGCATATCCGGCGGGAGAAGGCGACTTCGAACATCTGTACCAATTCGGGTCTGTGCTGTCTGGCTTTCTGTGTCCACCTGTCTCTTCTGGGGGAGGTGGGCTTGCACCGGCTGGCGCAGCTGAACCATGCCCGGGCCGTGAGCCTGGCGGAGCAACTGGTCGAATTGAATGGCGTAGAGGTACTGAACGAAAGCTTTTTCAACGAATTTACCCTGCGCCTGCCTAAACCGGCGGCGGAAGTGGCCAGTGAGCTTGTCGGCCGCGGCGTCCTGGCCGGGGTCCCCGTTAGCCGCCTCTATCCCGACCATCCAGAACTGGCCAATTTATTACTGGTTGCCAGCACCGAAACTAATAGCGACAAGGACGTGGCACTGTTCATCAATGCTCTGCGCGAGGTACTGTAATGGCCGATCAATTCAAGACCAGCAGCGGACATCGGGGCCTCGACCTGGCCGAACCGTTAATTTTTGAACTGGATGGTCCCGGCCGCTGTGGCGTCGATCTGCCCGATCCCGCCCCGGTATCAAACCGCCTGGACGGTTTGGCGCGGCAGTTCCCCATCGGCCTGCCCGGCTTGTCCGAACCGCAGGTGGTGCGCCATTTCGTGCGCCTGTCGCGCAACAACTTTGCCATCGACGCGGGGCCATACCCCTTGGGCTCCTGCACCATGAAGCATAATCCGCGCCTGAACGAAAAACTGGCGCGCCTGCCCGGCTTTGCTGATCTCCATCCCATGCAACCGATGGAAACCGTGCAAGGAGCCTTGGAACTGATTGATACCCTGGCGGATTGGCTGCTAACCCTGACCGGCATGTCGGCGATCGCCATGTCGCCCGCTGCCGGCGCCCATGGTGAATTATGCGGCCTGATGTGTATCCGCGCCGCACTGGAGGCGAGGGGTGATCCGCGTCAGGTGGTCTTGGTGCCCACCTCGGCCCATGGCACCAATCCGGCTACGGCAGCTATTTGCGGCTATCGCGTCGAACAAATTCCAGCCAATGACCGGGGCCGGATCGATCTACCCGCCCTAAAGGAAAAGCTGGGGCCTGACGTCGCCGCGATCATGCTGACCAATCCAAACACCTGCGGTTTGTTTGAAAATCAGATTATAGAGATTGCCGAGGCGGTGCATGCGGCGGGCGCGTATTTCTATTGTGACGGGGCAAATTTTAACGCCATCATGGGCAAGGTCCGGCCCGGCGATCTAGGCATTGATTGCATGCATCTCAACCTGCACAAGACCTTCTCCACCCCTCACGGCGGGGGCGGTCCGGGCAGTGGACCGGTGGTCCTGGCGGAGGCGTTGGCGCCGTTCGCGCCTTTGCCACAGGTGCGGCGCGGCAGTGCTGGCCTGGAACTTGTTGAGCAAAAGTCCGAGGTTACCGGTACGGCGGCTAGCTTTGGCCGCCTAAAGGGTTTTCACGGCCAGATGGGCATGTTCGTCCGCGCCCTGGCTTTCATCCTCAGCCACGGCGCCGACGGCCTGCGTCAGGCCGCCGAAGATGCGGTCTTGAACGCCAATTATATTCTGGCCCGGTTGCAGGGTCTTTTATCGCTGCCGTTCCCAGGGCCCTGCATGCATGAGGTCCTGTTCGACGACAGATTTTTGAAAGACACTGGCGTCTCGACCCTGGATTTCGCGAAGGCCATGATCGATGAAGGTTTTCACCCCATGACCATGTATTTCCCGCTGGTCGTCTCGGGCGCCATGTTGATCGAGCCCACTGAATCCGAATCCAAGGACAGCCTGGATCAATTTATCGGCTCCATGCGGCATCTAGCCGAACGGGCCCGGACCGGCGATTCGGAATTTTTCGCCGGCGCGCCCTATCTGGCGCCCTACCGGCGCCTGGATGAAACCCGTGCCGCCCGCAGCCCGGTGTTGCGTTGGCGGGACGCGGTGAACGAGGCGGACGAATAGCGGTTGGTTCCGCCAATTCCGAAAACCACCAGCTAAACGACATTCTCCTCGTGCAGGCGGGCGATGTCGTCGTCGTCGACCCCCAACAGCTTGCTCAGCAAATCGTCGGTGTGCTCGCCCAACTCCGGTGGGCGGGTGATTTCGGCCGGTGAAGATGAAAGCTTGATAGGGCAGCCGACTGTCTGATAGGTGCCGCGACGGCCGTACTCTAGATCGACAATCATCTCTCGCTCTTTCAGGTGCGGGTCGGCCAGCACCTCGCCAGTGTCCTGACAGGCCCCACAGGGTACGCCAGCCGCGCCCATGGCCTCCATAATCTCGTGCTTGCCGCGCTGGCGGGTCCATTCCGATATGATGGCGTCCAGGGCCTCGCGGTTCTCCCAGCGCGCCTCCAACGTCGCAAAACGGGGATCCCCGGCCAGCGCCGGCTGGCCCATCACATCTAGGAAGGCCTGCCACATCTGCGGCTGGGCGAAGATGAAGACGTAATCGTTCGGCCCGCCTGGATAGCAGGGATAGGTGGTGCCGGGTACGTTGCGACCAAGCTGGTTGCCCGTACGTGGCATGACGTGACCCATGCGCTGGTGGTCGCGCAGGCTGACCCGGCAGAGGTTGACCACAGCGTCCTGCATGGAGACCTCGACATGCTGGCCAAGGCCGCTGGCGTGGCGCTGTTGCAGCGCCGCCAGAATGCCGATTACCATATGCATGCCGGTGCCAGAATCGCCAATCGACGGCCAGACATAAGTCGGCGGCCCGTCGGGAAAACCAGTGACGCTCATGGCTCCGCCCATGGCCTGGGCGATCGGCTCAAAACTCTTGTAGTTGCTATAGGGGCCGTAGGTGCCAAAGCCCTTGATGGTGGCATAGATCAGGCCTGGGTTGACCTCCTTCAGCACGTCGTAGCCCAGGCCCAGTCGGTCCAGCGCGCCGGGGGCGAAATTTTCCACCAGCACGTCGGATTGCACCATCAACTTCTTGAACAGATCTTTGCCCTCGTCGGATTTCAGGTTCAGGGTCAGGCTGCGCTTGTTGGCGTTCAGGATCAGGAAGAACAGGCTGTCGCCGTGCTCATCCGCCATGTTCCGGCGCGCCACGTCGCCGCCCCTCGGTTCCTCCAGTTTGATCACGTCGGCGCCGAGAAAGCCCAGTATCTGTCCGCAGGCCGGACCCGCCTGATTATGCGTCATGTCGATGACGCGGATGCCGTCAAGCGCCTTACTCATGCCAATTTTCCTCTCTGTGATTTGAAACTAAGGGCAAGCCTAGCACCATGGTGCGCGCCTCACTACCTGAAGCCCACCTTTTACACGGCCATGTAGTATGACAAGCTGCCGTCCTAAACAGCATCGTGGAGGGATAAGATGACCATATTCATACTCATACATGGCTCCTACCAGGGCGGCTGGATCTGGCAGTCGGTGGCGACGCGTTTGCGCGCCCAGGGCCACCTGGTCCATGCGCCCTCCCTGGACGGCTGCGCCGACCGCGCCGGGCAATTGCGCCTTGGCATCACCGTGGAGACCCAGGCGGCGGAGATCGCCCAGCTGTTGTTTTACGAGGACCTTCACGACGTCGTGCTGGTCGGCACATCAAGCGGTGGCATGGTGCTGGCGAAGACGGCGGAGCTTGCCCGCGAACGGGTCGCCCGGGTGGTCTTTGCAGATGCGCTGGCCTTACAAAATGGCGAGGCGGTCAGCGATATCGTCACCAGGCCGGCGGGCATCAACACCGGGCTCGCGCTGGGACCTACGCCGGAAGACGTGGAGGGCCGCCTGTTCGCCAGTCTGGCGCCGGACTTGCGGGTCTGGGCGGTGGCGCGTTACACCCTGCATCCGGTCGCGGTCCACACAGTGCCGGTGCAATTAGAGAGCTTTTGGTCGCAAAGCTGGGACGCCTCCGTGATCTATTGCCGCCAAGCGATCAATCCCGGCGAAGCCCATCAGCGCCGCTGCGCCGAGGCCCTGGGCGCCCGCTGGCACGAACTCGACACTGGTCATTATCCCATGCTGAGTGCGCCAGACGAGCTGACCGAGCTGATCCAAAGCGGCTAGGTTGCGGTTCCCTGGATAGGGAGGCCAGCCTAAGTTACGTTTTAGCATTGCCGTATGTTTGCGATAAGATGGGC
>Ga0310125_10000834_pt1 | contig 15149 bp, 11 predicted proteins | sample CB11b_Tmax_Bot8__FD_203508 | JGI IMG/M metagenome (GOLD analysis project Ga0310125, IMG submission 203508) | Marine microbial communities from Western Arctic Ocean, Canada - CB11b_Tmax_Bot8 | ecosystem: Environmental > Aquatic > Marine > Oceanic | place: Canada: Western Arctic Ocean | collected... | reverse complement strand
TGGATCTCGGTTCGGATATTGACCGGCTCCTGGAGGTTGGAATTCCAGTCCGGATTGATCGAACGGACGATCACATGCACCACAAATTTGCCATCTTTGATCATCAGCTGCTACTCAACGGGAGCTATAACTGGACACGCTCGGCGGCTGAGCGCAATCGGGAGAACTTCCTGGTGACAGGCGAGCCGCGGTTTGTCGAAGGTTATGCGAGGTTGTTTGAAGAGTTGTGGAAAGAATTCTCATGAACGCCTGCCGTCACTTCTCTCGGCGCCAATTCCTGGGGACGGCTGCGGTCACCACACCGCTGCTGGCATCCTTGTCCGGTAAAGCAGCTGGTGTAGCTGATGCAATGCAGGTGAGTGGATACCTTCCCGATTACCGCCTTGCCGGTTTCCAGGCTGAGCGCTGCCAGCTGTTAACGGACCTGGTGTGTTTCTCGATCCAGCTAGAGGCCAGCGGGGAGCTTGATGCGGCGGCAGCAGAAAAAAAGGTGTCTGGTTTTAAGAAACTGGCAGGGAACAGTGAGCGGCCAGTTCACCTCTGCGTCGGTGGCTGGGAGCGTTCTGCGGGCTTTTTAAAGGCGTCGGCGACCACTGCCTCTCGGCGTTTATTTGGCGAGCAACTGGCCCGGTTTTGCCGCGCCCATGAATTTTCCGGGGTGGACGTTGACTGGGAGCACCCGAAGGGCGCCGGGCAACTGGCGAATTACAAGTTGCTACTTCAGCGGGTGGCACGAGTGTTCCACGACCAGGGCCTGAAGGTGTCGGTGGCGTTGCCAGGCTGGTTGCTGCTGGATGAGCCAACCTACCAGGCGATCGACCGAGTTCACTTGATGTGCTACGACGGTGCGGGCCGGCATGCGACACTGGAATTTGTCCGTGGGGAACTAAAGAAGCTGCTCGATAGTGGCGCACCAGCCAAAAAAATCCTTCTGGGAATCCCTTTTTACGGGCGACATATTGAAACAAGGCGAGCGTTAACTTATGCAGAGATTGTGAGAAAGTACCAGCCTGCAGCGGAGATCGACGAGGTTGCCGGCGTTTATTTTAATGGCGCCAGGACGGTCGCACGAAAAGTGCAATTGGCTCGAGACCAAAAGCTCGCCGGTGTGATGGTCTGGGAGGTGGCACAGGATGTAGTGGGTGATGGTTCCCTGCTGCGGGCAATTAGCGAGGAAATCAAACGTGGTTCATAAGCGTAATCGTACCCTGCTGCTTGTATTGGGTCTGGTAACCCTCAGTGTCGCCAGGAAGGGCGTGGAGTCGTGGCAGGCGGAACATGCCGCGACAGCCGCCGCCGCCGTCAGGGAGCCTGCAGGGAGCCCCAGGCTACAAGGGGAAATGCCACAAGAGCTTATCCGGAACGGCAGGGACATCGGTGTTTACTTTACGGCAGCCCCCTGGAAAACCCGAAAGGGTCACATCGAGAGTGTCACGAGTAGCCTCCTGCTGGCGAACAGATCAATTAAAGAGGGTGATTTCCACATCCGGGCCCGGCTGCGGATGGTTAACCAGGAAGCCAGTGCCGCCTCGTTTTTCCTGGGTGCCAGCCATTTTGGTTTTGAGGGAGCAAGAAAGACGCTCTATCTCAATGGTCCGATGTTTGGTGGCCTCAAGCTGCTGGGTTCACCGAACGAGTTTTTTGAGCGGGATAGCTGGATCGACTTTGAAGCAGTCCATGCCGGAGACGAGTTTCTTTTTTATGTCAACAAGAAGCTGGTTTACCGGGTGAAGAGTCCACTGTCAGAATTTGACCGCTTTGGCTTCAACGCGATGCGGAGCACAATGCAGGTGGAATCCCTTGTTTTCCAGGGGAATTCAGTGAATCGTCCGGCTCCAGAATCGGCTGCCTATACCATCCCCACGATCGATCTGTCTGGCCAGGAGCATCGGCAGGTGGTGATAGATCGTGAACCCGGACAGTACCTGGGCCACCCAACAACTGTTTTGCTGGAAGATAACAAGACGATCCTCTGTGTTTATCCCAAGGGTCACGGTAGGGGCCCCATTGTCTACAAGCGAAGCATGGATGCCGGGAAAACCTGGTCTGATCGGCTCGCGACGCCCGCCACCTGGGCCACCTCCAAGGAGGTCCCCACGATCCATCGCGTGATTGATGCCGCCGGAGTAAAGCGATTGATCATGTTTTCAGGGCTTTACCCGGTTCGCATGGCCGTCAGTGAGGATGATGGAAAGACCTGGTCGGAACTGAGTCCTATCGGTGAGTTTGGCGGGATTGTCACCATGGGGTGTGTGGAAGGCCTGAAGACCGGAGGCGGGCACTACATGGCCCTGTTTCACGACGACGGCCGGTTTTTCAAGGGAAGCGGCAAGGCCAGCACGTTCTTTGTCTACAAGACGCTTTCAACCGATGGCGGGCTGACCTGGGGTGAGCCCGAGGTGATTGCCACACACGATTCGGCAGACCTCTGTGAGCCGGGCATTATCCGTTCGCCTGACGGCAAACAGCTCGCTGTCCTGCTGAGAGAGAATTCTCGCCGTCACAACTCCTTTGTGATTTTTTCCAGCGACGAGGGAAAAACCTGGTCAACGCCACGCGAACTACCCGCCTCCCTCACGGGTGACCGTCACACCGGGAAATATGCCCCGGATGGCCGGCTGTTTATTTCTTTTCGGGATACCACCCGGGTAAGCCCCACGAAGGGTGACTGGGTTGGCTGGGTGGGAACCTATAATGACATCGTCAAGGGCAGGGAGGGACAGTACCGGGTGCGGCTGATGGACAACCACAACGGGGGAGATTGCGCCTACCCGGGAGTCGAGGTGTTGCCAGATGGAACATTTGTAACCACAACTTATGGCCACTGGGTTGCCGGAGAGGAACCCTTTATTGTCAGTGTCCGGCTAAATCTTTCCGAGCTGGACAAGATGGCGAAGTGAGCCAGCCGACAGGAAGGGGAGGGAAAATGGGCGTTTTCAGGCAGTGGATGATTGGGGTGCTGTTGCTGGTAATGGTGGAATCTCCACTCTTTGGGCAGCAGGAAAACAAGGCGCCAGAGGAATTTGAAGGTGCCACCGCGCACTGCTACAAGAAGACAGCCGAGGGGGAACTGTACCTCTATGTTTTTCAGCCAGAGAAGGGCCGACAGCGGAACCGGCCAGCAGCGGTATTTTTCTTTGGCGGTGGCTGGAATGGCGGCACTCCTGGCCAGTTTTCAGAGCACGCATCGTACCTGGCATTACGGGGAATGGTCGGAATCGTAGCGGATTACCGAGTAAAAAGCCGGCAGGGGACAACTCCTTTTGAGTGTGTTAAAGACGGCAAATCGGCGATTCGCTGGGTGCGAGCTCATGCCGGAGAACTCGGTATCGACCCGGATCGGATCGCAGCCGGCGGGGGATCGGCGGGAGGCCATGTGGCTGCCGCCACGGCCACAGTTCCGGGTCTTGAAGAGGAGGGTGAAGACAGGATTGTCAGTTGCCGACCGAATGCCCTGCTGCTGTTTAACCCGGTCTATGACAACGGGCCGGAAGGTTATGGCCATGAACGGGTGAAGGAGCGATACAAGGAGATCTCCCCGATACACAATATTCACAAGGGAACGCCGCCGGCGATCGTGTTCCTGGGTACCGATGACAAATTGATACCGGTGGCGACCGCAGAGAAATATAAAGAACTCATGAAGCAGGCGGGCAGCCGCTGCGACCTGCATCTTTATGAGGGCCAGCCACATGGTTTCTTTAACCGCCGCAAAAGCGAGGAGCATTTCCTCAAGACGGTAACTGAAATGGACCGTTTCCTGGAATCGCTGGGTTACCTCAAGGGTGAACCAACGATCAAGTAGAGACCCCTAGCGATGCTGGATTTCTTCGACGACCCCTTCCGTTGTCGCCAGCCGGGCAAACTTGTTCTGCCAGATATCCAGGCAAGCCTGCTGGATATGATCCTCGATCGCGGCCGTCGCGTCCGTGACAGCGGTAACCCGGTAATTCCTTGTTGAGGCGGAGATCAGGGTACTGTTGACACAGACATCGGTTGTTATTCCAGTCAATATCAGCCGATCGACCTGCATTGATCGCAGCGCCAGGTCCAGGTGTGTGCCATAGAACTTGTCGTAGGTATGGCCACGAATGACCAGTTCGTCGGCAGCTGGAGCGAGCTGCTCTACCGTATCGGCCGATTCGACTCCCTCTCCAGCCCCGGGTCCAACCAGGCAGTTATTTGATGGATAGGTGTAACCTGTCGGTTCTCCCTCCTGGTGGGGAAGGTGTTCCGGGCCGAATGGTTCTCCGCGCAGACAGGGAATCGTGGTGGCATAGACGAACTCGGTGAAAATCACTGGTACGTGCTGGGCGCGGCAGGCCTCCACGATCTGGGCGATATTCGGCAAAATCGCCCGCCCCGCGGCAACTTCCAGCGAGGCACCCTCGTCGAGAAAACCGTGCTGCATGTCGACAACGATCAGGGCTGGCTGTCCCTGGTCGAGCCGGTGGGACTGGTGAATCCTGTCACGTTTCTGCTCGATACGACTGTCTATATCAACCATCTTACCTGTGCCTTTTTTATTCCAGCTTGATTTCACTGACTGCGAGCTAACATTCTACCTGCCCGGACCTTTGTTCTGTGTTTCATCATGGCGATTGCCGATGGTATGATAAAGGAGCATGGTGCGTGCCGATATTGTCCGGCAGGACATTTTTGCGAGTCACCCAGGAGCAGCCAATGCTGCGTTTTTTTGAACCCGATCAAACTCACAATCGCCGCTCCTTCCTGAAGGTGGGCGCGATGGGCATGGCTGGCCTTGCCCTGCCTCAATTGCTTTCAGCGGCAACCGACGATCCCTGGTCGCTGATCAAGGGCAAGTCGGTGATCTTCGTGTTCCAGCACGGCGGGCCGAGCCAGTACGAGACCTATGACCCCAAGATGACCGCCCCATCGGGCGTCCGCAGCATGACGGGAGAGATCCCCACCTCGCTGCCCGGGATCACCTTTGGCGGAACCATGGACCGCCTGGCACCGCTGGCCGACAAGATGACTATTGTCCGTTCCTATCGCAGTGGCAGTAGTGCCCACAAGATTCAGCCGATCGTCAGCGCCGATTCACTCAATGCGAATATCGGTACCCTGATGTCGCGCGTGGTGGGGACAAACAACCCTCGCACGGGGATGCCTTCCAACGTGGCTGTTTTTCCCAATGCAGTGGATGATGAGGAACCCGGCCCGTTTAACCAGTTTGGCGTGTTCGCTTCTTCCGGCCCGTTCAGCAAGGGTTACTCACCGTTTATCCCCGGTGGTGGTGGGGAACTGCAGAAGAACATGGAGCTGAGCATCGACCGTACACGACTGGGAGATCGCAAGCGGCTGCTTTCCGGTCTCGACCGTATTCGCCGCAACGTGGATGCAACTGGCGTCCTTGAAGGAACTGATCGTTTCCAGCAGCAGGCTTTCGACGTTGTTCTCGGTGGAGTTGCCAGTGCCTTTGACCTCTCTGACGAAGATCCTCGCACCGTGGAGCGATTCGACACCGCCCACCTGACCCGCTTTGAAGAGTGGAAGGACAAGAACAACAAGAACCACTACAAGGCAAATTCCCAGTCGCTTGGAAAGCTGCTCCTGTTGGCCAGGCGGCTTTGTGAGAATGGCTGTAACTTTGTCACCGTGACCACCAGTTTTGTCTGGGACATGCATGCAGATGTGAATAATCTTGGCATGGAACGGGGGATGGACTATGTCGGCAGCCCCTTTAACCATTCCGTCTCGGCGCTGATCGAGGACATCGAGGCCCGTGGATTGCAGGACGATATCCTGGTGGTCTGCACGGGTGAGATGGGCCGCACCCCAAAAATCAACGACCGGGGTGGTCGGGATCACTGGGGTAATCTTACACCGCTGCTGCTCTACGGCGCTGGCATCCCCCGTGGCCAGGTAATCGGTCACTCAACGAGTGACGGGGGTGAACCACAATCCACGCCGGTCACCTCTCCAAACCTGATCTCCACGATCATGCACACCCTTGTCGACGTGCCAGAACTGCGTCTGCGGGTGGATGTGCCACGCGAGCTGATGAGCGTGATCGGTGATCACCGGCCTATTGATGGCCTCGACCTGGACTAAAAGATCCTAATTGGACTTGTCGGTCGAAGCCTCGGGATTCCAGATTGGTGTATCCCAGCCAGCGATATCCGCCGGTTTTACCTTCTTGCGACCTCCACCAAAACTGAACGTTGTCGGGTGGTAGGGACCGACGAAGGCAACATCCATGCCTGGCTTGATGTCTTTTTCCAGGCCCATGCACCAGAAGACGCCGTTGATGATGCAGCGCCGCACACCCTCGCTGAGAATGTCTTCAGAGGCACCTTGTGTCGTTGTAAAAACGCGACCTTCTTTTCCAGAGGTGGATTTGTAGGTCCGCACCCAGATAGCAGGCTTGGGTGGCTTGTTTTCCAGTGGCTCTGCGTCTGGTTTCATCGTTTGCAGCACCTGGTTGGTTGCCAGCACGATTGAATTTGGCAGTGGATCAGCGCTGTAGGCCCCGGCCATTGCATGCATCTTCTTGACACCCTTCAGGACGGGATGTTTGGCTTGCCCTGGCACGGGGATCATCCGTGTGCTGAATTTATGATTCCTGCCGTAGTGACCAGCATTCGGTGGTCTCCAGGTTTCACCGAGCACCTGTCGACCAAAACCAAGATGATAGGTGTCGTTCGGGGAATTGTAGTTGTACTTGCTGTTGTCGCCCTTCAGGCCGTTGAAGGCATGCGTGGTTGTTCGCAGTCCAATTACCGGTCCGCCGCGTCCCAGGTAGTCAATGAAGGGTTTCATTGATGCGTCATTGGGAGCAACAAACCGCAGGAACAGGAACATCATGTCGGCGTTATCCAGGGCTTCCATTCCCGGGATGTTCGAGGATCCCGGTTTGACGTAACCCTCGTTGTCCAGTCCAAACAGCACCGTGCACTTGAAGCCGTATCGATAGGCCAGGATGCGAGCAATGGCAGGACAGGTTTCTTCCCCGCGGTATTCGTGATCCGAGGCAATGAACACAACATGCTTGCCTTTCCCCGGGCCGGACGTGCCCTCGTAGACAACCCCTGGATCTTCACTCAGCGAGGTGCTTTCCGTGAGACAGGCGAGCAGGGGAATAGCAAAGAGCATCAGGCAGGCAGATTTCAACATCGAGTTCGTCCTTTCAGGGATGCGACAGTCGGTAAAAGCGGCGGCTGGATCAGTCACGAGAGCCAGCTTACTTGATAGCGTGGTCCGAGGGTTTGAGGCCCTTGACGAACTTCCCGAATCCAAAGCGGGTAGGTTTATATTCCCCAACGATATCCACATTATTCTTGCCGGTAATGACACTCTCCATCTCCAGGGCCCAGAACATGGAGTTCACCATCATTCGCCGGCTTCCCTCGGAAACCAGGTCGGTTGCGGCTCCCATCGTCGTGTTAAAGATCCGTGCGACCTTGCCAGACTCTCCCTTGTAGGTCTTCGTCCAGGCCACGGGCATCATCGGCATGTTCTTCTTTGCCCTCTCGCCCTCCACCGGCTTGGCATCCGGTGTCATGCCAGCCAGCACCTGGCCGTAGACAAGCGGTTTTGAATCACCCGCCAGGGTTCTCACGCCATAGACATCGGTATCGCCCCAGATACTGCCGGCGGGACAACCACGGACAATCGGGTGATCCTTGCGGTCCTCGGCAATGATGCCACGAGTGCTTTCCTGGCCATGGTGCCCATGGTGATTAATCCAGGTCTCGCCGAGTACCTGCCGGCCCCAGCCACCCTTGAAGTCTGCACCGAAGTTAAAGCTGTACTTGCGGAAGGGGCTTTCAGCATTCTTGACATTGAACGCGTGTGTCGAGGTTCGCATTCCAATAATCGGTTTCCCAGAATTGGTGTAGTCCGCAATATGTTGCATCTGTTCTGCAGGAAGGTCGCGGAAACGGAGCAGGGCGACCATCAGGTCAGCAGATTCAAGTGCTTCCAGCCCAGGAATATTGGTCTGGTAGCTGGGCTCAATTTCACCGGTCTTTGGATTGATGGCAAAAAGCACGGTGCACTTGAAGCCGTGGTGCACGGCCATGATCTTGGCCAGCATTGGCAGGCCTTCCTCGCCACGGTACTCGTCATCCCCGCTGACAAAGACGATGTGTTTCCCCTTGCCCGGCCCCTCTTTTCCCTCGAAGACGATCCAGGAATCTTCGGCGAAGGCACTGCTTACCTCCAGGATGGTAAGCAGCAGAGCGGAGGCAAGCAGCAGACAGATTGTTTTGAACATCGGGTATTTCCTTTAGACGCGGACACCGGTATTACTCAAGTCAACGGGCGATAGAATGTTGTCTTATTGTGGTGTTGGGTAGATCGCTTTTCCAGTACCGAAAGGAAGTTCATGAATTCTGCTGGCACAAGGGAGCCTCTGGATGTCCCCGCAGCCTGGCGGGGACGTGAGTTGCTTGGTCGACCGGATTGGCAAATAACACTGGAAGCAAAGGAGATTGACGAGCTGCTCAAGGCAATTCAGCCGGTTCTCGAGTCGGGTCGACCCTGGCAGGAGACTTCCAGGGGTGACTACCAGATGCCATCCCTGGCCCGCCGGCTGGCCGGTATCCAGCGAGACCTGGAGCTTGGGAGTGGTTCCACGATAGTAAAGGGGTTTCCGGTTGACGTGCTGGACGAAGAGCAGGCTGCCTGTGCCTTTTGGGCGATGATGTGCCACGTCGGCACAGCCGTGTCCCAGACAGCCGAGGGTCAGCAGTTCTTTCATGTAAGGGATGAGGGATTTCGAGTTGGCCAGGCCCAGGCCCGGGGGCCAAACACACGTAACCGCCTGAGTTTTCATACAGATCGTTGTGATGTGATCGCCTTCCTCTGTCTCCAGCAGGCTCTCCGGGGAGGGGAAAACCAGCTGGTGAGTTCGGTGACGCTCTATAACGAGATTCTCCGCCGCCGCCCGGACTTGCTGGAAGTCCTCATGCAGCCACTGCCCTACAAGCGACACAATGTCGACAGGGGGAACACCCTGCCCTACTGCCGTCAGCCGGTCTTCTCGTTCTGTGAGGGGCATTTTGCAGGTTGCTTTTTGCGGGTTCTGATAGAGCGGGCCCACCAGTCGGAGGATGCCCCCGATCTCACGGCCCAGCAGGTAGAGGCGATGGATTTTCTCGAAGAAGTTGCTGAGGCGAGCGAGTTGCACGTGCAGTTTCGCCAGGAACGGGGAGACCTGCTGCTGGTCAATAACTGGGTCAACTTTCACCGTCGCTTTGAGTTCGAGGATCACGAGGATCCGCAGCTGCGTCGACACCTGCTGCGGATCTGGCTGGCGGTTCCCAATAGCCGGCCGCTGAACCCGGTTTTCATCGACAATTATGGCGCCACCGGGGCGGGCGCGATCCGTGGTGGCATGCAACCCTGAGCGATGCAGTTACTTGCCGATGCAATAGAGATGGTCCAGTGTCCGCAGGAAGAGCTGGCCATCAACAAGGATGGGGGTGGCCACCATCGATTCCCCCATTTCATTCTTGCTGACAATTTTTGGCTCTGTGCCAACCTGCACAACAAAGATGGCGCCGTCTTCCCGCGCCCAGTAGATCCGGTCGCCAGCCAGGATGGGTGAGGACTTGTAGCGCTTCCCGCTCTTCTCCAGTTCAATCTGCCAGTCGATCTCGCCCGTGGCGATGTCGATCGATGTCAGCATGCCACGGTCGGTGCCGCTGTAGACCTTCCCCCCGCTGGCAATCGGGGTGGCACAGTCCGAGCTGACGTTCTCGATTACCCAGTGCAGACGGGACCCGGTTACATCGCCGCTGGAACCGTGCTTTATGGCGGTCAGGCTTCCCCCGCGGGCGTAGGGGGCAAAGATGTAGTCCTTGTTGAACGTGGCCGAGGCGATACTGCGCCAGTACTCCTCGTGATTGGGGTTGAGCGTCCCGAATCGCCAGAGTTCCTTTCCGTCGCTCTCATCGTGTGCGGTAACATGATCGGCACCCAGCACGACGATCGCCTGGATCCGACTTTTGCCATGGCCGATCACCAGCGGGGTTGTGTAGCTTTGGGCAGATTCCCTGGGGGCTTTCAGGTTGCGGTCCTGCTTCCATTCCACATCGCCGGATTTCCGGTCGAAGGAAACGACAAAGGAATTGTCGGAGTAGGCGGGGGGCTTTTCATCCCCATCCTTTTTCGCCGCAGATCGCTGGTAAGCGAGCACAATGGAGCCACGAGTCAGGACCGGCGAGGTCCCGAGATCCCACCAGATCGTATCGCTGGTGTCCTTGCCGAAGAGCTGCTGGACATTCTGGTGCCAGACGATCGTGCCGTCAAAATCCAGGCATGCCAGGTTCCCGCTCTTGAAGAAAACATAGACGTACGAGCCATCGGTGATAGGCGAGGGGTTGGCACCGCTGGCAATCCCGTATTTTCCAGGGATGGCTGTTCCCAGCTCCACCTTCCACTTTTCCTTCCCCTGGCGATCCAGGCACGCCAGGGTGTTTGCTGCTGTTCCGACGTTGTAGGTCAGGAACAGATTGTCTTCCCAGATAGCGGGTGTGGAGCTTCCTTTCCCCGGCAGGGCGACCTTCCAGGCGACTCCCTCTTCCGCATTCCAGCTAGTCGGATAATCCCCGGCTGGCACAACGCTGTTGGCATTCGGGCCGCGCCACTGTGGCCAGTTTTCCGCCATTGCATCGGGGGAGAATAACAGCAGGACGAAGAGGGTGACCAGGGCACGGAAAAACATGGGAAACTTCTTTGCCTCCAGGGCGGGAAAAGGCGGTAGGAATATTTGTTCCGGCCAGTATATCGAATCCCGGCAGGTATCATCTGGTTTCCTGAAGGAATCACACCGGGAGTCGTAATCAGGTTGCATAACGAATAAGCTAGGAGAAATAGAGGCTGCAGCCCCACCGTTCTCCAAATGGAAGTGCTCGATGCGAAAACTCGCCTGCTTTATTGTGGCAGCCATCTTCTCGTTCATGGGATGCAACTCAGACCCTGGACTTGAAACGAAGGAAAATACAGGCGGGACAATTGGTTATTCCGCCATGAGTTTCAAGAACCCGTTTTTCGTGGTCATCAAGGAGAACCTGGAGGACGCTGCCAACTCGGCTGGATATGAACTGATTGCCAACGATGCCGATTCTGACGTCAGCAAGCAGGCAAACCATATTGATGAGTTCATCAACAAGGGTGTTGTGGCGATTGTGCTTAACCCGACTGACAAGCTGGCCATCGGTGAGGCGATCAAGAAAGCCAACGCAGCAGGAATCCCGGTATTCACATGTGACCTGCAGTGTACGGCGGAGGGGGTGGAGATTGCCGGCCATATCGGGACAGATAATTACCAGGGAGGTACGCTTGCCGGCCAGGCCATGGTGGAGATCCTGGGAGAACAGGGTGGCGAGGTACTTGTGCTCGACTACAAGCAGGCAAATTCCTGCGTGTTGCGAGTGGATGGTTTCATGGAAGTAATCGACAAGCACAACGGGGACCGCGAGGAGGGAAAGATCCAGATTATCGCCGAGGTCAATGGTGGAGGTGACGAGGACATCGGCTACAAGGCAACCACCGACCTCCTCGTAGCCCACCCCAACATTGTCGGTGTCTTTGCCATCAACGACCCGTCCGCCCTGGGTGCCTGGAAAGCGATCGACGAAGCTGGCAAGACGGAACAGATTACGATTGTGGGCTTTGACGGGGCCAAGGCCGGCAAGCAGGCTATCCTCGAGGGTAAGATCTACGCGGATCCCATTCAGTATCCGGTCAAGATGGGCCGGGAAATCATGGCCAAGATTCTTGCCTATCAAAATGGAGAGGATTTTGAAGCCCTGGAGTTGATTCCCACAACGTTGTACCGCAAGGCCGATGCGGAAATGGATCCAGAGCTTCAACAGTAAGCCAATCCATGCCTGATCCGAAATCCAGCAAGCCCCTTCTGGAGATGCGGGGCATTAGCAAGTTATTCCCTGGCGTCCGAGCACTGGACGACGTGGATCTCACGCTCTACCCCGGTGAGGTACTGGCACTGCTGGGAGAAAACGGTGCCGGGAAAAGCACCCTTATCAAGATTCTCGGTGGTGCTCATGCACCCGACGCGGGGGAAATCTATATCGAGGGAAGCCGTGTCCGGATTGACAGCCCCCAGGCGGCACAGCAGGCGGGTGTTGGTATTATCTACCAGGAATTCAACCTGATACCCGCCCTCACCGCCCGCGAGAATATTTTCCTCGGCAGCCACCGGCATGCCTTGAGCTGGCTGAATGCAGCACGCGAACGCCAGGAAGCGGAGCGGCTGTTCGATCGCATAGGGATTCAAGTCGATCCGGAGATGCCCTGCCGTGACCTGACAGTTGCCCAGCAACAGATCGTGGAAATCGCCAAGGCCCTTTCGCTTGAGGCAAAAATTGTTGTGATGGATGAACCGACTGCGGCCCTGACGCCGCATGAGGTGGAAGGACTATCCCGTGTGATCGAGGAACTCAAGGCCCAGGGTATCGGGATTATTTATATCAGCCATCGACTGGACGAGATCGAGCAATTTGCCGATCGCATGACCGTTTTGAGAGACGGCAAGCATGTCGCCACAAAACCGATGGACCAGGTGGGTAGGGAAGAGATGATCGAGATGATGGTCGGCCGAAGCCTGGATAATGAGTTCCCAAAGGCTGAATCCACGCCCGGCGACGAATACCTTATTGTTCGTGGCCTGACGCGAGCCCCGGCCGTGCGAGATGTCTCCTTTTCTGTCCGGCGGGGTGAAATCCTGGGCATTGCGGGGCTGGTTGGAGCGGGGCGAACTGAAATGGTGAGGATCCTGTTTGGGGCAGACCAGAAAGATCATGGAGAGATATGGTTAAACGGAGAAGCGGTAAGCATCAAGAGTCCCCGGCAGGCAATCCGACAGGGTATCTGCCTGTTAACCGAGGACAGGAAATCCCAGGGGCTGGTCCTGGGAATCTCGGTTCAGGAGAATTTTGGCTTACCTAACATCAAGGACTTTTCCCGGTTTGGATTTATCAATGCCCGCCGGGAAGGAGAGGCTTTCAGGGGATATGTTAAGAAACTGAAGATCAAGACCACGGGAGCCAGCCAGCGGACGGAAACACTGTCGGGTGGAAACCAGCAGAAAGTGGTGCTGGCAAAATGGCTTCAAAAAAATGCCCGGCTGGTGATCTTTGATGAACCGACCCGGGGTATTGATGTGGGGGCAAAATACGAGATTTATCTCCTGATGAATGAACTTGCTCGACAGGGAAAGGCGATCCTGATGATCAGCTCGGAGTTGCCGGAAGTGCTGGGGATGAGTGACCGCATACTGGTCATGCACGAGGGGACGGTTTCTGGTGAAATCGCCGATCCGACAACGGCCAGCCAGGAAGACGTGATGCGGCTGGCAACAGGATCAACAAGCCGGGATCCGCTCAACGAAGTGGGTGTTTTTGAATACGTGGAACCGGAAGCAGAATAGCCAGGGAATTATGAAACGAATCCTTCAATCCAGGTTGGTAACGGATTACGGCATGGTGCTGGTGCTCCTGCTACTTGGAATCTTGATCAGCTGGGCGACATGGAGTGAACAACATCCCGAGGATCCGGGTGCCGGACGGGCGATGGCCCGTGATCTGTTCGAGACCCTAGGGGACGATGCACGGGTTGTCATCCTGCTCAGGCAGACCAGCGGTGACCGGGAGCTGGCCCAGGCCATTGCCAGCGAACTGAAACAGCACGGCGCCACTGTTGTGGCTTCTATTCATGCCAAGTCACCGAGGGATGCACGGGTCGAGCTGGAAAAACTGGGTAGGCAGGGTATCCGCGTCAATGCGATTGCCACCCACCACTTCTGCTTCAGCACCTGGGGAGTGCTCAGGGAGTCCTCGCTCAATAGCCTGGCTGCCGGGCACCCTTCCCTGAAGGGAATACAGGTTTTTGAGCCGAAGAGCCACATGTGGCCGACATTTCTCACCAGGAGAAACCTTGTAAGCATCCTCAACCAGAACGCACCTGTTGCCATCATGGCGATCGGGATGACGTTTGTGATTATCACAGCCGGGATTGATCTCTCCGTGGGTAGCCTGATGGCACTGGCAGCTCTCATCTCGGCGGTCACGATCCGGGACTGGTTTGGTGCAGCAGATGCTTCCGGTCTGGGTGTCTATACGGCTTTTGGCATTGCCATCACGGTTTGCATGATGAGCGGCGTTTTTGTTGGTTTGATGATCACCTGGTTCAAGATGCCACCTTTTGTAGTCACCCTTGCGCTGATGATGGTCGCCCGTGGCTGCTCGTTTATTCTTGCCGGGGGTGCCGACTCGGTGGATGTCGAGGCTGCCGGGACCGCGTCACTTTATAGCGGGACGATCCTGGGAATTCCAAACCAGATCGTCTTGATGCTGGTGTTGTTTCTGCTTGCACATATCGCCATGAGCCATACGGCACTGGGCCGATACGTTTATGCGGTAGGGGGCAATGCCCAGGCTGCCCGGCTTTCAGGTGTCCCAGTGTTCTGGGTTATTATCGCTGTTTATGCCATTTGTGGAGCTGCCGCGGGGCTGGCAGGCGTGATGGATGTGTCGCACTTTACCAGCGGCCGGCCGAAGGCTGGTGAGTTTTATGAGCTGCAAGTGATTGCCGCCGTCGTCGTTGGTGGCACAAGCCTGATGGGAGGTGAAGGGAAGATCTTTGGTACTTTTATCGGAGCAATGATCCTTGGCGTGATCCAGAATGGCTTGAATATGCAGGGGATCGATTCCTACCGAGCGAACGTGGTTTATGGTGCCCTGATTCTGGTTGCCGTGCTGGTGGATCAGCTCAAACGGAAGCTTCTCAAGCCGGGCAGCTCCTAGCTGGAAATGGTGAGAAGAAAAAAAGTTGATAGACGATGAGATTCTCTGATTCGGTCGGTTGACAGACGCCATGCAGGACGGATAGTTTAGGGGTTTTCATTGGCAAGCCAGCGGAGAATCGCTGGTAAATGTGGCCGGCGATGGATTTCACCAGTCATCGACTCATGGCGTGGCCGGCTAACGACAATTGCAATTTTTGATGGTCAATCAATAGGAGAAAGTTCTGTGAACAACGTCGTTAAATTTGTTTTGCTCGGCTTTGGAGCCCTGCTCTTGATGGCAACCCCGATCCTGGCACAGGATGGATCTGCAGCACCACTGGTTCCCAATGCTGTTGGTATTGGCCTGGTCGTT
>Ga0310125_10000833_pt1 | contig 15161 bp, 10 predicted proteins | sample CB11b_Tmax_Bot8__FD_203508 | JGI IMG/M metagenome (GOLD analysis project Ga0310125, IMG submission 203508) | Marine microbial communities from Western Arctic Ocean, Canada - CB11b_Tmax_Bot8 | ecosystem: Environmental > Aquatic > Marine > Oceanic | place: Canada: Western Arctic Ocean | collected... | reverse complement strand
AACCACGGGCGTACGTCCGGGCAATGAACCACTGGTGCTGGTGCACGGCCGGCCACAGGGTCCCCTTCGCGCCGAACAGGCCTGCATGGTACTCCGATCCGCGAAGCAGCCGCTCGCACCACACCCAGGCGATGAGCCGGATTCCGTGCTCCAGCGGATGACTCCAGTTCACGCCGACGAGGAAGGGATTTTGCTCGACCCAGGACGTCAGTTGGGTCGCTGTTTCCGCCCCGTACCGGGCCTCTCCGGTCAGACGGCTCGCGAGGGCGAGGACGGTGAGATGATGATGGCGGCTCTTTTCCCAGGTGTTCTTGATGTCCCCGAGACGGGATCGATCCCGGTGGTCAATATCGAACGCAAATCGGCGAGGCGCCACGATCCCGGACGCCGGGTCCGCATGCCAATCGATGGGATCTTCATGAACTCCGTTCAGCCCGAAAAAGGTCCACTCGTGCCGCAGATAGCTGTTGGCCTCCTCCACCAGGGCCCGGATATCCGCTCCTCCGCTGGACACGGGCCACGGCGCAGGATTTTCCGGCGGCCGGCATTCGAAGTCCGGTACGTGGCCTTCGCGGGCCCACCGGCGCCAGCGCCGCTTCCGCAGCACATGGTGTGCGCGGTGAAGCCGCTCTCCCCAGGACATGGCGGCGGCGCGCCTGACGTACCAGCCGAGCGGCGGCATTAGCCCTCTGGGGTCCACAGATCGGCCAGGTCGATCGGGGAGCCGCCCGCAGCGGACTCCGACGCGGCCAGTGTGGCCAGCGTCGTATCCAGCAGGCAGTCGAAGGGGATCGGCATTGGACTTCCACTCTTCACCGAAGAAACAAACGCACTCAATTCGCTGCGCTGACCCTTGTCTTGTCCCTTCGCGGAAATGCGTTTTCGACGGTCGCCGGTGAAACAATGAAGGGACTCGAAATTCTGCAGTTGCAATGTCTGTCCTCCGCCATGCACTTCCAGAAACTCCTTCGGCAGGCTGGTTCCACCTTGTGTCAGGTAGAGCAAGGAGCCCAGGGACCCATCGTCGTATTGCACCGATACGGAAAGGTTGTCGAGGTCGTTGTCCGTTGCAGACGGCGAATGGATACGTTGCGCGCTGACGCGAACCGGCCGGGCGCCACAAAGCGCGGCGAAGAGATCCAGAAAATGTCCACCCTCGCCGACAAAGCGGGATCCCTGTTCCGAGTCACGGTACCAGGAGGTCCCCTCCATTTGCCCTGCGTGGACCCGATAGTTCATGGCCAGGGGACCGGTGCGCGACGTCAATATCTCCTGCATGCGGATCACGATTGGCGCGAACCGGCGGTTGAATCCCACCTGAAGCCGGTCATTCCCACTCTCCACGACGGCTCGCCGAACCTGTTCCACGCCTTCCCGGTCGATCGCCAGGGGCTTCTCCACGAAAACCGCCTTGTTCTTGCGCAGCGCTGCATCGACTATCCGGGCGTGAGTATCGTGCCGTGTAGCGATCAGCACCGCATCAATTCCTTCCCGGTCCAGCAGGGCCTCACTGTCTGTACCGGCGCGGTTGAACCCGAATTTGCGCACCGCATTCTCGGCCGACAGGCCGGTAGTCGTGACCACCTCGCACAACGACACATCGGGGTCTTTCGCCAGGTAGGGCAGGAGCATGCTGGATGCGTAGTTCCCCGCACCGATGACGCCGAGGCGGACTCCCGGCTTCGATTCCGGCGTGTGCATCGGTGACGGGGTTTGGGGCGCCTCCGCCGGAGCGTCATCCTGTGGATAAGCGAAGATAAATCCCAATCCCTGCAAGGTTCCATCGGCCAACTGGTTGTACACGGACTCAGCTTCGGCGATGGGGTGGATCGAAGAGCTGATGGCATCCACGGAGACTTTCTTCTCTGCCAACAGGGAGAGAAAGGCCTCCATGTTGCGGCGTTCCGTCCACCGCACATATCCAACTGGATAGTCGATCCCCCGCTCCTCGTAGTTGGGGTCGTAGCGACCGGGTCCGTAGGAACGCGAAAAGCGAACATCAATCTCCTTCTCGTAGTACTCCTTCCAGGGTAAATCCATGCGAATTTTGCCGAGATCGACCACTCGGGCGCGGTCGCGCGCCAGGGACACTGCCAGTTCTACCGGCTTGTTGCTCGACCCCGAAGCGCAAAGAAAAATGGTGTCCGCCCCGCACCCTCCACTGAGACGCTCGACCGCCGCGCGCACAGCGGAGTGTTCCGGGGGGCCGGCCGCTGCCGCGCCCAGCACGCGAGCGAGCGCGCATCTGTCCTCTACCAGGTCGATGCCCACTACGTGTACCCCGCCTGCCCGGAGCAACTGCACCACCAGGAGTCCCATCATGCCCAGCCCGATCACGCATGCCATTTCCCCCAGTTGCATCGCTCCCTGCCGTGTCGCGTGCAATGCGATCGACCCAATGGTGGCAAAGGCGGCGTCCTCCATCGTCATCCCTTCCGGCACCGCCACCACCAGGTTCCGGGGAATGAAATTGACTTCGGCATGATTGGCATATCCCGTGCCCCCGCACGCCACGTGTTGTCCGACCCGAAATTCTCCCGCCTCGCGGCCCACGGCCACCACCTCGCCCGATAGCGAGTACCCCAGGGGGGTCAGAGTCTCCAACCGGTTTATGGCCTTTCGATACGCCGTCCTTACGCCCTGCTGCCGGGCAGTTTTCAGCACTTTCTTCACCTGGTCGGGCCGCGCCCTGGCCTTTTCCACCAGCGACATCTTCCCCTCGCGGACTTTCATGCCCTCTGTCCCGGCAGAGATCACGCTGTAGTGCGTGCGGACCAGAACGCCTCCAGGTTTCAAGGCCGGCAGCGCCACGTCCCTGAGACGGATCGCTCCGCTTCGGTAGTTTTGGCTGACTTGTTTCATGTAATTTGCCCCGCAATCACGGCGGGTGCCTCGATGGGTATCTTACGGATGCAGGTCAAAAAATGTAGCTCTTTTTCCGGCCGCCCGGAGTTACGGTGTCGACAAGTTCGACAACAGCGCCTGTTGATCCAGTTTCGAGACAATAAAGCGGTATTTCCCGCTGGGACTGCGCTCGATGAATTCGACGTACTCGAATACAATGCGAATGGTTGAACCCAGGCGGAGCCGGGCCTGGCGGACAATCTCTTCCTCGTCGCCCGCACCGTAGTCCGGGCTTTTGACAATGCGCAGGACGATCGCTTCGATGCAGGACTGCACGATCTGCGCCTCCCGGACATGGAGGGTATCCTTGAACAGGTGATCGAGGCGTCCCACCAGCCGCCCGTCCGGGGTGGCCACGTAGTCCTCCTGCCGGCCTTCAATGCGCTCGATCAGCCGGCCGGTCCGGCCGCAGGGGCATTTCGCCTCCGCCGAGAGGGTAACCCGGTCACCCACATCATACCGAATGAGTGGAAAGAGCCGGTTGTGGAACCCGGTGGCCACCAGCCGTCCGGTCTCTCCCGGTGCGCACGGCGCATCCCGGTCATCAAGGACTTCCACGTAACTATGCTCGTGGCGCACATGCAGGCGGCCCGCTTCGCATTCCGTGATGTGGCCGCACAATTCGGAGTTCCCGTACCAGTTGAACACGGGGGCGCCGAACGCCTCCCGCATCACTTCGCGCTGGCGATCGAAGAGGGTCTCCGATGCCGTGAACACCGCACGCGGCCGCAAGGTCCCCCTGCCGTATTTCCGGTAGGCCAGGGCAAGAAGGTATAGCGAGGAGGGGTAGCCCCCGAGCATCACCGGATTGTACTTTTCCAGTTTGCGAACGTAGGCGGGCAGGTTCTGCTCGGTCAAATTGTACGACGATAGAAGAAGCCAGTTGTTAGCCACATCGTGGACCCAGAAAGGCGGGCGCCGTCGATCGTGGTGAGCCACCGGATGTCCGCTACAGAAGGCATGGCGGTCCCGCCCTGCGAAATCAACCCCGCCCCAACTGTAATGGAGCACACGAAAGGCGTACTCGCGCTGGAAGCAATCCTCGCTGATGGGAAACACCAGCGCCTGTCCCGTGGTGCCGCTGGTATGACCCCAGTGGCACGGTCCGTCTCCAGATCCATCACGGTAGAAGCGAGGGAGTTGGGCCTGTACCGTCGACTTGGACAACACGGGAAGTTCGCCCAGTTCGGCGTCAACCCGGTAGACGGGGTGTTCACGATAGTAGCGTGTTCGCGGCAGGACGTCGGCCAGGAACGCGCCAAGCGTCTCGCGTTCGTATTGCTTGATCGCGTCTGCCGGGCTTCGCTGGGATGCCTGCAGGTCGCGCCAGGTTTCCCGGAACACCGTACTGTATCGGGCTCGACGCTGCTGCGCACCATAGACCGTGGCCAACAGAATCTTGAAAGGGTAAGGGATGGCGGCGTAGATACGCTGCTTTCGCTTCGAATGGTAGGTCATGGGCTACGCGACGATGCCTTCCGGATAGTGGTGGAAACAGGTTGCTCAGAATTGGAAATAGATGAAGTTCACTTGGCCGAACACACCGAAGAGGATAATGGCATAAAAACCCGCGACGTAGACGATGTTCCGGAACCATCCTCGTTGCCAAATCCTCATCACCCATTGGGGACGTTTTTCGATAATCCAATCCATCGCCACGAGTCCGGCCGGAAACACGAAACAGAGGGCCACCTCGACGGTCGGCAAGCCCAGCTTATCGAGCTCGGCCAGGCCGATATGCGACCACACGAACATGCGCGCCAGGTAATCAAGGGCGTCGGGGAGGCTTTCAGCGCGAAAAAATACCCATGCCACGTGAACCAGGGTATACACGACGGCGACTTGGATCACGGCCAGGCATTTTCGCCAGCGTAAGAGATTCAATTTTTGCGCCAGGAGATGGGCTCCCGGAGCCAACTTGCGTTCGGCCAGGAGATACAATGCGTGCAGTCCGCCCCACACGACGAAGGTCCAGGCTGCCCCGTGCCAGATCCCGCTCACGATAAACGTGATAAGAATGTTGCGCACCCAAGTGGCGTACGCCACTTGATTTCCGCCGAGCGGGATGTAGACGTAGTCCCGAAACCAGGTGGACAACGAGATATGCCAGCGCTGCCAGAATTCGCCACAGGATCTGGCGAAATAGGGGCGCCGGAAATTGGTCATCAAATCAATCCCCATGATCCTGGCGCATCCGATGGCAATGTCCGAATACCCGGAGAAATCGCAATAGATCTGGACGCCGAAGAGCACCATGCCCAGCACCAAGTAGGAGCCGTCAAATCGTTCCGGGGTCGCAAACAGTGTGTTCACGGGCACCGCCACCAGGTCCGCCACGCACATCTTCTTCACCAGTCCCCACAGGATCAGTCGGCCCCCCTCGGCGAATCGGTTGAATGAGAGGGTGCCCATCGAGCGGAGCTGGGGCAGGAGGTGGCTGGACCGTTCGATGGGGCCGGCAACCAACTGGGGGAAAAAGGCAACATAGGTGGCGAACCGTCCCAGGTGGTATTCGGTCGGTGTTCGACGATGAAAGACATCAATCGTGTAGCTGAGGGTTTGAAACGTATAGAACGAAATCCCTACGGGAAGGAGCAGTTCCGGATGGGGCATTGCGATTTGCAGACCCGCGAGTTGAAGGGCGTTCTCAACGCTGGTCAAGGCAAACTGGAGGTATTTGAAGGCAAACAGAAGCCCCAGGTTGACGGCCAGACTGGCCGCCAGAAGCCCCCGGCGAGCCGCGGGTTTCTCCGCGTGGTCCAGTCCAATCCCCACCACGTAATCAATCAAGGTCGATGCCAAGATGAGCACAACAAAAGCGGGCTTCCAGCACATGTAGAAGTAGTAGCTTCCCAGGAGTGCGGTCACCCATCGCCATGGACGCGGCGTGACGTAATAGGCGATCACCGCAAGCGGAAAGAAGAAGAAGAATTGGAAGGAGTTGAACAGCATGGCGCGAACGTAGGGCTCAAAATCGCATGGATGCTTGCGGCGCCTGTGCGTCTTGCAATTTCAAGGCGCCTTCGGCTTCCAGGTGAAGGGAGAAGCGCGACCAGAGCTCTTCCGTATGCCGGCGCGCGCCTTCCCGATTCAGATGTACCGGATCCGAGAACAGGCGATTGGGGTACAGTAGATACTCGGGTCCATCGAATTCCTCGATGTGCGGGTTGTCGGCAAAGAACCGGACCCGTTCTCGGTCGGCGTGGTCCCGAGGCGCATACTCGTTTTCACGGTAATAGGTCGGCACCAGGTACGCATGGATGTGGTGCTGTTCCAGGACGCGCATCAAACGGCGGTACCACTCGTTGTGAGCGGCCGACTCGGAAACCCTGGCCCGCCCGGGCGTATCGGTACGGAGCCCGAAGTCATCGGGCAGACGGTCGTCTGGATATACGGACTGCCCTGAGATGAAGTAATAGCCGCGATCCTCCAGCACCTGTCTCGAATCACGAGCCGTTTCGGCGTATAGGGCTTGCAACCCACCTCGGAATCGAGACCGGCGAATGAAGATCGCCATGTCCCGCGGGAGGCTGTGGAATGGAAACAGCCGGTCTAGGACCTCCTTGTCTTCCCGAATGAGAACCAGTGGGTTGGAGGCGGGCGGATCCTCCCAAAGTATCGTAATGAAGACATGGGTAGGAGTGTTTCCCACCTCCACCATGTCCTCCAGGAGATGGACAAAACGCTGGGAATCCGGCATGCCCAGGTTGTACGAAGTGAAGCTGTGACCGGACAATTCATCAAAGTAATCAGGAATGAATCCGGACAAGGCTTTGCTATTACCAAAGATCACCAGCCGCCGGTCCGAGGCGCCGGAAAAGATCGGCTGCGACGTGACATGGGTGTATTTCTCGGCCACAACCACACTCCCCCCCTCTCCGATATAAGGAAACCTGCGGTAAACCCACGTGAGCATCAGATAAACCGAAACGGCAAGCAGGGCGGTACCGAGGCACCGGCGACCCACGTCCCGGAAAAAGAGGCCTCTCTCCCCCGGCATGTCCCCGCATGGAAGGTGGGTCGCAGATCGCCCAGGCACCGGGCGGTCGCCCAATCCTTGTACTCTTCGGTGCTCCGTGCGATCTGCCATTGGGGATCCGGGACTACTTTCGTGTCTCGGGCTGCGCGGCCCACTCGACGTGTCCCACCCAGCCGAAATGGGGACGGAACCGGAAACTCTCTTCGGGGCGCCACTGCGACCATGGCCGGCCCCACGCCGAGTGGTTGCTGCAGGGGCGCAGGTCGTCGAAATCGCCTTCAAACAGCGGCTGCGGGTGCGGATCCAGGCAGCGCCGAATGAGCGGAATCTTCTCCGGATCCAGCCCCATCACCCGGGCACATATGGCATCTACGGCGACGGGGTTGTCCCCTGCGGCAACGATCCCCGTACTCCGGGGGGTTCCCGCCACAGGCCCATTGCCTTCCATGGCCACGATCCCGTCGACCACGGAGAAAAAACGCTTGGGTTGATCCGCCGGCCGCAGGGTCCCGTCTGGATTCGCATACATCAGGATCCGGTTGAGATCAATGGACATCCTCCACACCGTATCGTTTCCGTGCCAGTTCCCGGAACGTACCACCTCTTCGGTGTCGCCGAAAATGCGATATCCTAATTGCTTCAGCCGGCGCGCAGCCATCATGGCCAGCGGGTTGCCGCGGACGAGATGCTTCTTCATCCCCAGCACGATGCGGTTCTCCCACTTCCCCTTGCGGCCGTTTCCGGGAAACTGGTCACCACCTTCCACCGGCGATCCGATGCAATAGTGAGGCAGCCAGTTTTTGTCGGCATTGATACCCACCAGGCCTTTCAAATTAACCGTTAGGCCACACTTCTTGTGGGTCTTGAGTTTCGGGACGCTGATAAAGACGTCGGATTCAATGGGGGTTCGGGAAATGGCGTACTCATGCTTCCCATCCCGGTGATGGGTGCCGGTCTCCTCGGTATCGTAAAAGGCGCCATAGTAGTGCCGGCCCCGGCCGTCGAATTCGGCAAATTGACTCCGCTCCGCGAGATCCACCTCGACGCGGCCGCAGGGGTCCCCTGGGAGCGTGACCGTATCGGTGTAAATGCCGTCGTGCTCGACCCAGTACATGTCCCGTAAATCAAGCACTTCGATGGCGAATCGGTGCTGCTCGTGATACCAGGCCTGGAGCGCAGGAAGGCCCATTCGTTCGATGATGAGGTTAAAATGGGAGTCTGTCTGGGGCGCGTCGCCGATGGTGATCGCTCCTTCACCGCGCAGAGCGATGAATACAAAATCGGTCACGGCCCGGAGGACGGCGCCGTGGGTGATGACATGATCCCAATCCTCGTTGTGCGCGTGCTTGTGGGCGATCATGTTGGGCTTTATGAACACCTTGTCTCCGGGGCGTACCCACGCCCCCAGCGGATTCCAACACTCACTCCCCGCGTTTTTCGCGTCCAGCCCCAGCAGGTTGAACAGGTTTCGCACGGCGCCGTAGACCGGGTTGGACGGTCCCCGTCCTTCGCGAAAGGGAGATTCCGGATAGTCCTGATCGGGATGGTACGGCGGCTCTGTGGGATAAGCCACCGCCCCGGATCTGGCGATGGCGACCGGATAGGTGAGCTGCTTATGGGCGTGCCCGGAAGGCATAGTCACTGATTGACCGACCCTATGCAATCCACGGAACCGACGCAAGGGAGATCACTTTTGGCCATGATGGGGAGGCGGTGTCGGGCCCAAGAGGAGAACTTTCCGCACTTTCATCGCCATGGCGCATACCTGCCTCGCGGGCCCCGGTCAGCCCCTATCTTCGCAACTCGTCGGGTCCGGCCCGGGTCTTCATTCCCGTTTTTGCCCGGTGATCGGGGGCACGTGGATTTTCGCCATTGCTGAAGCATGCGGCTTCCGAAAGGATAGGGGAGTAGATTCGCGTGGATATCGGGCGGATTATTTTCCTTGACAACTTCGCCAAATCGACAGCCATGCATTTTCTTTGACCGCGACGGGATTGTCAATATGCCTCCGGACCCGTCACGGTATGTGACGGACGTGGTTGGATTTCATATTCTCCCCGAGTTCATCGAGTCTCTCCGGGTGGCCGGCGGCCTCGGCTATGCCGCGGTCATTGTAACCAACCAGCGGGGAATCGGCCTCGGCGTGGTCCGCCGGGAGTCTGTGAACCGGATGCATGAGGTGCTGCACGAGGTGTTGCGCCGGGAGTCGCTTTCCCTGCTCGATATCCTGGTCTGTCCCTATGATGACGACGCCCACCCCTGGCGGAAACCGAACCCGGGCATGCTCCTGGAAGCCGAAGAGCGGCACTCCCTGGACCTGGCCGCGTCCTGGATGATCGGCGACTCCGAGCGCGACGTCACCGCCGGCGCCCGGGCCGCCTGCCGAACCGTGCGCGTCGCGTCGCCGGCGGCACACACCGACGCCGATTTTCACCTCTTCTCGATGTCGGAGTTGCCGGTATTCCTGGAACGGAACCTGCCTGGAACAGAGACATCCTGAAGACGGATCCCAGACCTAACCAGCTGACAACCAACCGGTTGCGGCGCTGCGTTACGATTGACATCGGCCTCCGAACGTGCTAGGTTGTGGGATTACTAAAAGTGCAATACTCATGGAGCAAACCGAGCAACTTTTCTGGAACGAACGCTGGCGGCTGGCCACCCTGCACCGGGGGGATTTGATCCGCATCGGCATGGCCTCGATGATCGTCGGCCTGGTCTGGCTGATGTTCCATTTTCAGGGAAACACTCCGGACATCCACGAATTCGGCCGCTCCGTGCTGGTCTGGATGAAGGCCCGCTGGGGAGACAGCAGCATCAGTTTCGGTTCCGCCGATTACTCTCATGGATTCCTCATCCCTATCGTCAGTGCGTACGTCGTCTGGCATCGGCGGCATGACCTTTATCAGGCGTCCAAGTCCGTCAACCGTCTCGGCCTGGTCTGCCTCATCGGGGCTCTCCTCCTTCACTGGCTGGGAACCAAGGCCCAGCACCCCCGCCTTTCTCTCTTTGCCTTGATCGGCATCTTCTGGAGCGTGCCCTTCTACTTCTACGGGTGGCAGTTCGCGAAGCTGCTTATCTTTCCCTGTGCCTTTCTCATCTTCTGTGTGCCGTTGAATTTTCTCGATGAACTGACCTTCCCCCTGCGCATCCTGATGACGATTTGCTCCACAGGGTTGCTCAACGGGATCGGGATCGCCGCGGAACGATCGGGTTCCGCCATCTATTCGGTGGCCGGTGGGGGTTTTGAATTCGATGTGGCCGATCCCTGTAGTGGATTGCGCTCCCTCATGGCCATGACCGCATTGACTGCGGTCTACGCCTACCTGACGCAGCCGACCCTCCTGAAGAAGTGGATGTTGTTCGCCTGCTCAATCCCCCTTGCCATCGTGGGCAACATTGCACGCATAACCACCGTGGCCCTGGTGGCGGAAACCTTCGGCCAGGAACTGGCCACCGGACTCTACCACGACTACTCGGGCTACGTCGTCTTTGCCGTCGCCATCGGCTTTATGGTCGCGGTGGGCGGCCTGTTGAATAGTAACCCCAAGGAAGCCTGGATCCGATGGAAAGCCACACTCTCCGGCCCTATGTCGTCGTCATCTGCTTGATGGCCGTGACCTCGCTGGCGCTCGCCTTCACGGTAGACATCAACATTACCCAGGAGGCGGGTATTCGCATGGAACTCCCCGATACGGTCGGAGACTGGGAGGGGACTGAACTGCGGTTTTGCCAGAGTCCCGACCACCAGGCCACTTTTTTGGTCAGCTCCCTGGAAGACGCCAACACCTGTCCCGACTGTGGGGAATCCCTCAAATCCATGTCCAAGGTGGAGGCCGACATCCTGCCCGGCGACACCAGGATGCTCAAAAAACAGTATTTTCACCCCTCCGGCCGCACTATCAATGCCTCCATTGTCCTCAGTGGAAAGGAGCGCGGCAGCATCCATCGTCCTGAGGTCTGCCAGACCGGGCAAGGCCAGAACCTGGTGGGCAAATCCGTTTTCGAAGTGCCCATCGCGGGCCGCGATCCACTCAAAGTGATGGTGCTTGAACTGGAGAGAAAGCAGCGCACCCAGGATGGAAATAGCGCCATCGTTGGACTTTACTACGCCTATTGGTTCGTGGGCAAAGACCGTGAGACGCCGCACCATCACTTGCGCATGTTCTGGATGGCGGCCGACCGCGTCCTCCGGAACGTCTCGCACCGCTGGGCCTACGTCTCCATCTCCGGGGCCCGGATTCTCGAATCCGAGGAATACCGGAAAGAGATCAAGCGAGTGGTGGGTGAGCTGTATCCCCATATGTCCCTGGATAACGACCGCTCCTAACCTTCCGCTGCCGGGAACTCCCAGGATACCGCGTGACCGCTAAAGCCAACCCCAGATTGCCGGTTTCCGTCGTCACCGGAGGCGCCGGGTTTCTGGGCTCACACCTGATCGACCGGCTTTTGTCTGAAGGACATCAGGTCATCGCCATCGACAACCTGTTGACCGGCAACCTGGCCAACATCGAACACCTCGCGGGCAACGATGCATTTCGGTTCATCAAGCAGGATATCACCGAGTTCCTCTACTTGCCCGGTCCGGTGGACTTTGTCTTCCATTTCGCCTCGCCGGCCAGCCCGATCGACTATCTCGAGTTTCCCATTCAAACCCTCAAGGTCGGCGCCCTGGGAACGCACAAGTGCCTGGGCCTGGCCCGGGCAAAAAACGCCGTCTTTCTTCTGGCCAGCACCTCAGAGGTGTACGGCGACCCGGAGATTCATCCCCAGCCGGAGACCTACTGGGGCCACGTCAATCCGATCGGCCCGCGCGGCGTCTACGATGAAGCCAAGCGCTTCGCGGAGTCCATGACCATGGCCTACCACCGCTACCATGGTGTGCAAACCAGAATTGTACGCATCTTTAACACGTACGGTCCCCGGATGCGGCCCCGGGACGGACGCGTCGTGCCCTCTTTCATCAACCAGGCCCTGCTGGACCAGCCGCTGACGGTATTCGGCGACGGTTCGCAAACCCGGAGTTTCTGCTTCGTGTCCGATTTGATAGACGGTATTTTCCGACTGGCCCTCAGCCAGGAGCACGACCCGGTCAATATAGGGAACCCGGCCGAAATGACCGTGCTCGACTTCGCCCAGGCCATCCGCGAGCTGTGCGAGAGCCGATCCGAGATCGAATACATGCCGCTGCCCGAAGACGACCCGAAGGTTAGACAGCCCGATATCACGCGGGCCCGCGCCATCCTTGGCTGGGAACCCCAGATGGAGCTTGAACAGGGATTGGCCGTCACCGTAGAGTATTTCAAGAGCCTGTTGCGGAAAGGGGCTCCTTAAACGGCATGCCACAATGCGATGAGGCTCTACTACCTAAACAAACAGGGCGAACAGAAGACCATCGACCTGGCCGAGAAGCCCATCACTATTGGGCGCAGCGCAGACGCCGATGTCCTGATCCTTGATGAAAAGGCATCCCGGGTCCACTGCGGCATCCGCTACTGGGACGGAGATTTCTATATCAAGGATCTGAAATCGAAGAATGGGACCTTCGTAAACGATTCGCAGATCGATATCCACCAGCTCCAGGCCGGAGACCAGATTCGAGTGGGATCTTCCGTTTTCGTATTCGAACAGGAAATCAGTCCCGGCGCCAATACCGCGCTGGAGGTCATGCAGGGGGAATATGAAGAGGGCAAGGGATACGCCACGATCCTCCGAGAGATCGTGCACGAAACGGACCCCTCCGCACCGCCCCGGCGCAGGATCGACAAGGACGACCCCGAGCCCACGCCGGCTGAACCGCTTCCGGATCCATCGGCCGAAAAAAATGCATCGCTCGAGGCCTCCACCCGGCCTGAAGGGCAGGCCAGGCCCATCCGGAGAAAGACCCTGGGCTCTGCCCGCAAGAAAAAGCGCCCGGCGATTAAAGTCCCGCTGAAGATCAAAAAGGTGAAACCGCCTGCCGAGGAGGAGTGACGCCTACGCCGGCGCGGGATCCTCGCCCGCCGGTTCCAACGCTGTCCCGCCCATTTCGTCCACGTCTCCCGCTTCCGCCATGTCTTCAGTCTCATCCACATCTGAAGCCCGAATGATGGTGGCAGCAACCAGGCGGTCGTCTTCATCCAGCGAAATGAGGCGGACCCCCTGGGTGTTGCGGCTGATGACACGCACGTCCTTGACCGCCATGCGGACCATTTGGCCTTCCTGGGTGATCAACATGACCGCATCCTCCTCGCGCACGGCATGGGCCCCCACTACGTGCCCGTTGCGATCGCTGGTCTGGATGTCGATGACGCCTTTGCCCCCCCGTCCCTGGAACCGGTAATCTTCGAAGCGGGTTCGCTTGCCGTAACCATTTTCGGTGATGGTCAGCAGCACCCCCTCGTGATCGACCACCGTAAGGTTGACCACGGCGTCGTCAACTTTGCCCAGCATGATGCCGCGAACTCCCCGCGTGGCGCGGCCCTGGTCCCTCAATTGAGCTTCTTCGAAACGGATGCTCATCCCCATCCGGGTGGAGAGCACAATCTCATTCTCGCCGTCGGTCAGGCGCACGCCGATCAACCGGTCCCCTTCGTCGATATTGATGGCGATGATGCCGCCGGCCCGGATATTTCGAAAGGCCCCCAGGTTGGTCTTCTTAACGGTACCGCGCTCGGTGGCCATGACCAGGTGCTTCTTTGCATCGAATTCCCGGACGCAGATGAGATCCGCGATCTTCTCCTCCTGGGCAATTTCCAGAAAGTTGACCAGGGCCTTGCCCCGGGCGGTACGACTCGCTTCCGGGATTTCGTAGGCTTTTTTCCAGTAGACACGCCCCGACGTGGTGAAAAAGAGAATGACATCGTGGGTTGACGCGATGAAGACGTCCTCGACGAAGTCCTCATCTTTCGTGCTCATCGTCTGCACGCCTTTGCCGCCCCGACGCTGCTCGCGATAGTTCTCCACGGCCACCCGCTTGATGTAGCCAGCATGGCTCATGGTGACCACCCAGGACCGGTCGGCGAGAAGATCCTCCATGTTGAGTTCGCCTTCCGCCGGGACGATTTGGGTACGTCGTTCTTCGCCGTAGCGCTCGCGGACATCGAGTAGATCTTCCTTCATCAAGTCGTAGATCTTCTGGTCGTCGGCCAGCAGGCCGCGCAGGTAGGCAATTCGCTCCAGGACCGACTGGTACTCCTCTTCGATCTTGTTCCGCTCCAGGCCGGTGAGTTGATAGAGGCGCATGTCGAGAATGGCGTTGGCCTGGATCTCGCTGAGCTCGAACCGGCCCATCAGCTCTTTACGAGCCTCGTCGCGGTTCTTCGACTCGCGAATAACCCGGACCACGTCGTCCAGGTGTTCGAGGGCAATGCGGAGCCCCTCCAGCAAATGGGCGCGCGCCTCCGCTTTCTCCAGTTCGAACCGGGTGCGCCGCGTCAGCACTTCGAACCGGTGATCGATAAAGCAGACCATCAACTCCTTCAGGGTCATGACCTGGGGACGGCCCTTGTCAATCGCCAGCAGGATGGCCCCGAAGGTGGAGGAGAGCTGGGAGTACTTGAAAATATTGTTCAGCACTACGTTGGCGATGGCGCTCCGTTTCAATTCAATGACAATGCGAATGGCGCCTTTGGCCGACTCGTCGCGAATGTCGGATATCCCATCCAGCCTATTGTCCGTTACGAGCTCCGCGATCTTCTCGATGAGGGACGTCTTGTTCACCGCGTAGGGGATCTCCCGTACGATGATGACCGGCTTGCCGTCCTTCGCCTCTTCGATGTCCGCTTTTCCCCGCATCCGGATCAGCCCGCGCCCGGAGGTGTACATGTCGTGGATGCCGAGGGTCCCCTGGATGGTGCCTCCGGTGGGAAAGTCGGGACCCGTCACGTGCTTCGCCAGATCCGCCACCGTCGCATCCGGGTGGTCGATGAGGTGGACGACGCCGTCGATTATCTCCCGCAGATTGTGAGGCGGGATGTTGGTGGCCATGCCCACAGCGATCCCCGTGCTGCCGTTGACGAGGAGGTTGGGGACCCGGGCGGGAAGGACCGTCGGCTCGGTCTCCCTCTCGTCGAAATTGGGCTGCATGTCGACGGTGCGCTTGTCGATATCGGCCAGCATTTCCTCGGCCAGCCGCTCCAGGCGGCACTCGGTGTACCGGTAGGCCGCTGGGGGGTCGCCGTCGATGCTTCCGAAATTCCCCTGCCCATCGATCAGGGGCTGGCGCATGGAGAAATCCTGGGCCATGCGCACCAGGGTGTCGTAGACCGCCTGGTCGCCGTGAGGGTGGTATTTGCCG